>Ga0209705_10000496_pt1 | contig 20527 bp, 14 predicted proteins | sample PPLLaktember2015_5_FD_187262 | JGI IMG/M metagenome (GOLD analysis project Ga0209705, IMG submission 187262) | Freshwater sediment microbial communities from Prairie Pothole Lake near Jamestown, North Dakota, USA - PPLs Lake P8 Core (1) Depth... | ecosystem: Environmental > Aquatic > Freshwater... | reverse complement strand
TGAAGGCGCAGGGTGTCTCCGTCGAGCGCTTCAACCTCGCGCAGCAGCCGGCCGCCTTCGCTGAGGACGATGCGGTGTGTTCCGTGCTCCACGCGAAGGGCCGCGCCGCCCTGCCTGTCGTGAAGGTGAATGGCGAGGTGATGAGCAGCGGTGTGTATCCCTCGCGCGCCGAGCTGGCCACATGGGCCGGCGTGAGCGGTCCGGCCGCGAAAGCGTCGGCGCCCATCATGCTGAAGACGGTGTCCAGCAGTTGCTGCGCGCCGGCCACCGGTCAGCCGAGTGACGAGCAGGCGGCAACCAAGAGCGGCTGCTGCTGAGGGGCCGTCATGGCAACCCTCATCGATCATCCGACCCGCATCCTCTTCTTCACCGGCAAGGGCGGGGTCGGCAAGACCTCGGCGGCCTGCGCCACAGCCATCGGCCTGGCCGATGGCGGCCTCCGCGTGCTGCTGGTGAGCACCGACCCTGCGTCCAATCTCGACGAGGTCCTGGGCATCGCGCTCGGCGCAACGCCACAGGCCGTGCCGGGCGTGCCTGGCCTCTCCGCGCTCAACATCAACCCGGAGGAATCGGCGCGCGCCTATCGCGAGCGCGTGGTGGGCCCCTACCGGAACGTCCTGCCGGCCGAGGCGGTGGCCAGTATCGAGGAGCAGCTCTCGGGAGCCTGCACCGTGGAGATCGCCGCCTTCGACGAGTTCTCCAGGTTGCTGGGTGATCCGGCCACGACCGCGGCATTCGACCACGTCATCTTCGACACGGCGCCCACCGGCCATACCCTGCGTCTGCTCGAGCTGCCCGCGGCCTGGTCCACCTTCATCGACACCAACGTGGGCGGGACATCGTGCCTGGGCCCGCTCGCCGGCCTGCAGGCGCAGCAATCGCTCTATGCCGCCTCCCATGCCGCGCTGCGTGACGCGACGCGGACGACCCTTGTCCTGGTGGCACGCCCCGATCGTCCCGCGCTGGCGGAGGCCGAGCGCACGCGCCACGAGCTGCAGCAGCTCGGCGTTCAGAACGTGCGGCTCATCCTGAATGGCGTGTTCCACACGCAGGACCTGCACGATCCGATTGCGGTCGCCATGGAGCGACGCGGCCGCGCCGCCCTCGACGAGATGCCGGCGGGGCTGCGCGGGCTGCCACGCACGGACATTCCGCTGCTGCCGTTCGGCCTGGTCGGCATCGACGCCCTGCGACGCATGGGCGCGCCGCAGGCTGGCGCCGCGACGATGGACGCTGTTGCCGCTCCTGTCCCTCACGGCGAGACCCTCCAGACCCTCGTGCGGCAGATCGCCGCGCGCGGCAGGGGTGTCGTCATGACGATGGGCAAGGGCGGCGTGGGCAAGACCACGCTCGCGGCGCGCATCGCCACCGAGCTCGCGCAACAGGGGTTCGATGTCGTGTTGACCACTACCGATCCGGCCGCGCACGTCGAGGCCGCGGCACGGAGCCGTCCGGCGACGCTCAGGGTGACCCGGATCGACCCGGCAGCCGAGACCCGACGCTACACCGAAGAGGTCCTCGCCACCGCCGGCCAGGGCCTGGACGCGCAGGGACGCGCGCTGCTCGAGGAAGATCTGCGGTCGCCCTGCACGGAAGAAATCGCCGTCTTCCGGGCCTTCGCCGAGACGGTGGCGCAGGGCGAGGACCAGTTCGTGGTCATCGACACGGCGCCGACCGGCCACACCCTGCTCCTCCTCGACGCGGCCGAGGCCTATCACCGCGAGGTGCTGCGCAAGGCGAGCGGGAGCCCCGAGGCCGTGCAGCGGCTCCTGCCGCGCCTGCGCGATCCGCAGTACACCCACGTGCTGCTCGTGACCCTGCCGGAGGCAACGCCGATTCACGAGGCGATGCAGCTCGAGCGCGACCTCGCGCGCGCCGGCATCACGCCGCTCGCCTGGGTGGTCAACCAGAGCCTGACGCCGCTCGAGATCACGGACCCGGTTCTGCGCGCGCGACGGAGCCTCGAGGGCGGGCACCTGGCCGAGCTTGCGGCTCACGCGAGGCAGATGGCGCTCGAGCCCTGGCACGACATCCTGGTGAGCAGCCCCGTCCCCGCCTGAGGCCCGCCATGCAGCGCTCTGCCGAGTCCCTGTCCCCCGCCGCGCCCTCCACGGGGGGCGTGCCGAAGCGCCTGAACGTGTTCGAGCGGTACCTCAGCGTGTGGGTCGGCCTGTGCATGATCGTGGGTGTGGTGCTCGGCCTCACCGTGCCTGGGCTCGTGCAGCCCCTGCGCCACATGGAGTTCGGCACGGGCAGCCAGATCAACGTGCCGATCGCGATCCTGATCTGGCTGATGATTACGCCGATGATGATGAAGGTCGACTTCGGCTCGATCCGCAACGTCGGACGCCGGCCGCGCGGCCTGTTCGTCACGCTGTTCGTGAACTGGCTCGTGAAGCCATTCTCGATGGCGCTGATCGCGTGGGTGTTCTTCCGCTACGTCTTCAGCCCGTGGATCTCGCCCGCCGACGCGGACCAGTACATCGCCGGCACCATCATCCTGGCGGCCGCGCCGTGCACGGCCATGGTCTTCGTCTGGAGCTACCTGACCGACGGCGACCCCGCGTACACGCTGGTGCAGGTTTCGGTCAACGACCTGCTGATGCTGCTGCTCTTCGCCCCCATCGTGACGTTTCTCGTGAGCGGCGCCTCCTCGCTCGAGGTGCCTTTCCAGGTCCTGCTCTACTCGGTGCTGGTCTTCATTGTCGTCCCGCTGGCGGCGGGGATCCTGCTGCGGCAGTGGTTCATGCGGACAACGGGCCGCGAGTGGTTCGAGACCGTGCTGCTGCCCCGCTTCGCGCCGGTCAGCATGGCGGCGCTGCTCGCCACGCTGATCCTGATCTTTGCCTTCCAGGCGGACAACATCACGACGAAGACCCTGCACGTAGCGCTCATCGCGGTGCCGATCCTCATCCAGGTCTACTTCAACTCGTCGCTCACCTACGGGCTGATGCGGCTGTTCCGCGTGGAGTACGCCATCGCGGCGCCGGGGGCCCTGATCGGCGCGAGCAACTTCTTCGAGCTGGCAGTCGCCACGGCGATCGCTCTCTTTGGACCCGAGTCAGGGGCGGCACTCGCCACCGTGGTCGGCGTGCTCATCGAAGTGCCTGTCATGCTGTCGGTGTGCTCAGTGTGCAACCGGACGCGGCACTGGTTCCCCGCGCCGGCCGGCGCGCAGTGATCGGGGACGAGTGAGTGCCCTGCCCGCCTGTCTCGTCCCGAGGAGGCTTGCGTGACGTCGAAGATGGAATTCTCGGTCACCGCGCGGAGGACCGACGCATCCGGCAGTGCGGCGACGTGCAAGGAGGCAACCGTGCTCCTGGATACGGCCCTGGCGGGTCGGCGCGATGCCTTCAACCCGGCCGAGCTGCTGCTGGCGGCGGTCTCGGCATGCATGATCAAGGGCATCGAGCGGGTCGCCCCCATGCTCAAGTTCTCCTTCCGCAGCCTCGAGGTCCGCGTCCACGGCGTCAGGCAGGACGTGCCCCCACGACTCGAGCGCATCGACTACGAGATCAGCATCGAGACGGACGAGTCCGACCGGCAGATCGAGCTGCTCCACGAGAACGTGAAGAAGTACGGCACGGTGTTCAACACGGTCGCACCTGGCACCGAGCTGCAGGGTGTGCTGAAGCGCGCCGTGAAGACCGTCATCTTCGCCTGCGTGCACAATGCGGGGCGCTCCCAGATGGCCGCCGCCTTCTTCAACGCGCTGGCGGATCCCGCGAAGGCGCGCGCGCTGTCCGCGGGCACGGCGCCCGGTGAGCGGGTGCATCCCGAGGTGGTCGCGGTGATGCAGGAGGCGGGAATCGACCTGACCGGGGCTCGCCCCCGGAAGCTCACCGCTGACCTCACCGCGGGGGCGCAGCTCCTCATCACGATGGGGTGCGGCGACGAGTGCCCGTTTGTGCCCGGGCTGCGCCGCGACGACTGGCCGCTGCCGGATCCGAAGGGCCAGCCCGTCGAGCGCGTCCGGGCGATTCGCGACGACATTCGCGCCAGGGTCGCGGGCTTGATCGCCCAGGAAGGCGTGGAGTAGCTCACCACACGACCGGCGGGTCAGGCCGACCGTGACGTATCGGCCTCGTGCGGCGGAGTCGAGCTCACTAACCGGCGCAGCCCCTCCGGTCCCGTCGGCTCGTCCACCTGGAACGGCACCAGGGCCACTCGGCGGGCGATGTCCGCCGCCACCCGGCGCATCAGCGCCGCCTCGGCGCTCGCACGTTGACGGAGCACGGGATCGGCCGGATGTGCCGCGAGCAGGCTGGCGTTGATCACCCAGGCAAACGGTTCGATGCCCGCCTCGCGGAGGTCGTCCTGCAGGGCCTGCGCCTCGAGCACCGGGGTCGTCTCGGCGAGCGTCACGATCACCACCCTGGTCAGTTCGGGATCACGCAGGATCATCAGCGGCGTGACGACCCTGGGCTGGCCGGGTTCGGGCCCGCGGGGTACCAGCTGCCGGTGGAACGACCCGGTCGTGTCGAGCAGCCGGACCGTGTGCCCAGTCGGAGCGGTGTCAACGACGATGAGCTCGCGCCTGGCGCACGCCAGCGACGTCTTGCCGACACCACCTTTCCCTGTGAAGAAGTAAAACCGCACCGGGGCCTGAACGAGGTCCATCATGGTCATTGTCACACGCGTCAACAGCGCAAGCCGCTCGGGCAGGCGCCGGACTCGACCTGCAGCGTGACATGCCTGATCCCGAAGCGCTCCTCGAGCATGTGAGTCGCTGCCCTCAGCAGCCCGTCACGGTCGCCGTGCCCGTCCTCGAGCACGAGATGGGCCGTCAGCGCCGTCTCCGACGTGGCCATTCCCCACACGTGCAGCTCGTGCAACGCCTGCACGCCGGGCAGGGCCAGCAACGCCGCGCGCACCTCCCGCAGATCGATGCCCCTTGGGACGCCGTCGAACAGGAGATGCAGTGACTCCCGGAACAGGGACCAGGTGCCGGCCACGACCACCACGGCGATGATCAGGCTGGTCCCGGCATCGATCCACGCCCAGCCCCACCACAGGTACGTCGCGCCGGCCACGACGACGCCGAGTGAGACGAGGGCATCCGCTGCCATGTGCAGGAACGCGGCGCGGACGTTCAGGTCGCCGTTCCGATTCCGGAAGAAGAGGGCAGCGGTCACGGCATTGATGGCAACGCCGATGGCGGCGACGATGACGACGGTCACACCGTCGATGGCAACCGGGGCTTGCAGGCGATGCGTCGCTTCCCACGCGAGCGAACCCATCGCCACCAGCAGCAGGATGGCGTTCGCAAAGCTCGCGAGGATGGAGCCGCGGCGCCACCCATAGGTATGGCGATCATCGGGCGCGAGGCGCCGGGCGGCGAGGCCGGCCCACGCCAGGAGCAGTCCGCCGACATCGCTCAGGTTGTGAAAGGCATCCGCCAGCAGGGCCAGCGAACCGGAGCGCCAGCCGTAGACCGCTTCGACGATCACGAAGCCAACGTTCAGGGCGGTGCCCACGGCGAACGCGCGGTCGATAGTCGCCGGCAACTCGTGACCGTGTGGATCATGGGCGTGGGTCATGGCATCTCCGCGGCCACAGTGCGAGACAGTGGGTGCCTCTGGGCACTCCACCGGACGTGACCCGTTCCTGATGGCTGGCCTGGAGTGCCGGTCACCGTCAGCGCGACGGTGCTGTCAAGCATGCCACGGCGGAGGCGAACGACGTCATCGGTCCATTCCTGTTACCATCGCACCTGATCCGGCCGGGAACCTCACGGTCCCCTCCCCGCCGAGGCCGCAACCGCCACTGCGGTTGGGAGGGTTGACACATGCATGCCGTTCGCATCGTGGCGCTGCTGGCCGCGATGGGACTTGCCACCGTGTCGTGCAGGGACACGGCGGGGCCTTCCACACCTGCCACACCCGCCACGGCGAGCGGCGAGGAGCTCTACTCGACATTCTGCGCGTCGTGTCACGGGCCGGAAGGGCGCGGCGACGGCATGGCCGCGCCGTTCAGCCGGGTGCCGCCCGCGGACTTCACGCGGGCGCAGTTCAAGGTGCGCTCCACGCCGGCGGGCGCGCTCCCGAGCGACGCCGACCTGGCCACGGTGATCAGGCGCGGCGCCGGCGGCGACGGCGCCATGCCGTCATTCTCGTTCCTCTCGGCTGGGGACGTGGACCGCCTCGTCGCGCACCTGAAAGGCCTCTCGCCGCGCTGGCAGCGCGAGCAGGCGCCGCCGGACCTCGCACTGCCGCCGCGCGTCCAGGGCGACGCGCGCCGCGGCCAGCAGGTGTATCAGGGCTGGGGATGTGCCGACTGCCACGGATCGTCGGGGAGAGGCGACGGCCCGCGCGCACACGAGCTGCGCGACGCGCGCGGCCAGCGCGAGCTCGCCACCGACCTCACCCGCCCGTGGACGTTCAAGGGAGGCCGCGACGACGTCGGCCTGGCGCGCTCGGTGCTGACCGGCTTCAACGGCACGACCATGCCCGGCTACGCGGACAAGCCCGGCATCGAGACGAGCGTGTGGGACCTGGCCGCCTACATGTGGTCCCTGCAGCAGCCGCTGCCCACACCGGAGACCACCACCGTCGACACGTCCACGGTGGCCGGCTACTGGCAGACGCCGGTTCCCGCGCAGGGCGGCGAGCTGTCGTCCGTGTCGTGCGCCGCGTGCCACACGGCGCAATTCGGCGACTGGTCGCGTGCACGTCATGCGATTGCCATGGGCCCGGGCGTGCGGGCGCAGATGAACGACCAGCCCGAGCTGAGCGGGATGTGCGCCACCTGTCACACTCCGCTCCGCGACCAGTGGACCGACCCGTACCTCTCCGCGGACGGCGTGGGGTGCTCCGGCTGTCACTCGCGGGGAAGCCAGAAGTTCGGCCCGCCGCCGCTCGAGACGACCATCGCGCCGCTGGTCGCGCGCTACCCCTCCCCGCACGGCCCCGTGAATACGCGCGATTTCTTCGAGAGCGTGGACTTCTGCGCCGGCTGCCACCAGTTCGCCGAGGGCAATGCGCCGAAGGTCAACGGGGCGTTCCTGCAGAACACGGTCGAGGAATGGCGCGTCTCGCGCGCCGCGCGCGAGGGCAAGACCTGTCAGACGTGCCACATGCCCGGGCGCCGGCACCTGTTCCGTGGCATTCACGATCCGGAAACCGTTCGCGGCGGCGTCAAGTGGGGCTTCGACGCCCGCGTGGTGGAAAACAGGGTCGAGAGCCGGCTGACGCTCACCAACACCGAGACGGGCCACGCCTTCCCCACGTACATCGTGCCGGAGGTGTGGATGCGGATCCAGATGGTGAACCGGTACGGGGCGGGCCCCATTGTCGCGGAGCGGCTGATCGCGAGGCGGGTGGTCTTCGAGCGCGGCGAGTGGAAGGAGCTCGGTGACACCCGGCTCCTCCAGGACGAGACCGCCACGCTCGACTACACCGGCGCGATTCCGCCGGGCACCGTCGCCGTCGTGGCGAGCGTCGTCGTGCGCCCTGACGCGTACCACCTCGGCAGCCTCGCCTCGCGCCAGCGCGAGACGCGGTCGCCGGCATCGCGGCAATCCTACGAGCAGGCGCTGGCCGAGATGCGGAACTCGGACTACGTGCTGTTCAGGGAGGAGCGGCGCCTGGCCCGCTGAACGCGGGCCTGTTCATCGGACGGCCATCGAGGGTTCTACGGCCGAGGGTCCCTTGCCGAGTACGATCTGTCCCCGGGCTCCGTCCACTTCTTCGCCCGCTCGCGCAACTCGCGGTCACGAACCGGCCTTTGTTCGCTGGCAATCGCCGGCACATCCCTTGCAGTCCGTGGGTCAGGTCAATCGCGGCCGCCCTTGAGGGAGATCGTCCTCATGCACCACATCAGAACCGCAACCGTGGCCCTGCTCGTGGCCTCGTTCGTCGGCTTCCTGCCGGCGCCGGCCATGGCCCAGGGCAAGGATCGCCGGGATCGCTACGAGGACCGATGGGACCGGCGTGACGACGATCGCCGGGGCTGGCGCGACAATCGCCGCGGCCGGACAGACCGCTACGAGGCGCGCAACGGTTACTGGGATCCGGCCCGGTCGTACCGCAACGACAGCCACCGCTACCGCCCGCGGCGCCTCGGCCGCAACGACCGCATCTACCGCGGCTCCGACAACCGTTACTACTGCGAGCGAGACAACGGGACCACGGGCCTCATCATCGGCGGGATGGCGGGCGGCGTGCTGGGGCACGTCATCGCGCCGGGTGGTTCGAAGACGCTGGGCACCATCCTCGGCGCGGGCGCGGGCGCGCTGATCGGCAGGGCCATTGACGATGGTGATGTCGTCTGCCGATAAGCGGGCGACCGCGTCTCACCAATCGAGACGGACCAGCACGGCGTCGTGGTCGCTCTTGTCAGTGGGCCACACGCCCGCCGTCGATGCCCGACGAGCCAGTAGACGGTCGGTCAGCACGTAATCGATGCGGCCATTGTCGGTCGTGTGGGCATTGCCGTGGGCGCCCACGTCGACCAGACCCGCGCTCATCAGGCCGAGCACGCCGGGGCCGTCCGGGTACTCGTTGAAGTCGCCCAGCACCAGGATGCCGAGCCCGACATGGGGTCGGACGATGTTTGTGAACTCCTTGAATCCGGCTCCTCGCGAGGCGACGCGCCGATCGGCGTGATGATTGAAGAGCCGCAGCGGCCGACCATGGACGCAGACGGTCGCGTCCAGAACGATGCGAGGCTCAGCCCGCCCGATGATGCTCAGCCGGTGCCGTCGCACGTCGGTCAGCGGCCATCGGGAGAGAACGGCGAGTCCGTAGTCCCCCTCGTCCCATTTGATGCTGGCGGCGAATGCGAAGTGAAACCCGAGGGCCCGGGCCAGCTCCGCGGGTGCGTCAACGAAGCCACCCCGACGGGTCATGACGTCCACCTCCTGCAACGCGACCACGTCGGCGTGCATGGCCCGCAGTTCCGCGGCGATGGCATCCACGGGTGCCGCGAGGGCAGCCTGGATGTTCCATGTGGCGATGCGCAGGTCTGTTCCGGCGCGCCTGGCCGCCACATCTCGCCGGTCGCAGGCCGTCAGCGGCGAGTGGGTCAGCCGGTCGGACACCTCGGCGGGGACGCGACGCGGGCGGCCACCCGAGGCGTCCGCCTGCCTCGGAGGGTCGGGCGTCGCGGTCGCCGTCAGCGAGACGACCACGCACACGCCTGCGACGACAGCACACATCGAGCGGTAGCCCATGGGTTCGTCCCATCACCGGACCGGCCGCGTCACTGCGTGGCGGTTGCCGGGCCCGCGAACAGCCCCCCGAAGAAATCGCCTGGATTCCAGGAGGGCCGTGCCGTGTCCTGCGCCACCAGCCAGCCGGTCAGGAAGTTGAGCCGCGCGTGCGCCGCGCCGGCCTCGAAGTCGAACGGCTGCGACATGTCGTCGTTCGGCTTGTGGTACACGTCGCGGCGGTACGCCGCGTTGATGGCCGCGCCATCCCGCGCCGGGTCGCCGGTCTTGAACCCGCTCTTGATGAAGAGCGACGGGATGCCCTGGCGCACGAAGCTGTAGTGGTCGCTGCGGATGAACAGGACCTGCTCCGGGATCGGATCATCCGCGAGCGTGATCCCGAGGTGCTGCGCCGCGCGCGACACCGGTCCCGACAGGGTGGAGTGCTGCGCGCCGTACGGCACGATGTCGAGCAGCGGGTGGAACAGGAAGGGCATGTCGAGCGCGAGATTCGCCACGAGGCTCTCGCGCGGCACCGTCGGGTTCCGCGCGAAGTAGTCGGAGCCGAGCAGGCCCCACTCCTCGGCGGTCACGAACAGGAACAGCGCCGATCGGCGCGGGCGCGCCGGCAGCGCCGTGAAGGCGCGCGCCACCTCCAGGACGATCGCCACGCCCGAGGCGTTGTCGTGCGCGCCGTTGTAGATGTCGTCGCCGTTCATCGCGACGCCACGCCCGAAGTGATCCACGTGGGCGACGTAGACGACATGTTCGCCCTGCAGGGCGGGGTCGCTCCCCGCCACACGCCCCACCAGGTTCGCGCTCTCGACATCCCGGTGCGTGGTGCGGGTCGTGACCGACAGGCGCGCCGGCAGGTCGAACGCCTGCGGCTTGCTGGCCTTGGCGTCCGCGAAGACATCGGCCAGCGGCTTCGGCGTCCCCGCGAAGAGCGCCTGCACGCCCGAATGGTTCAGCGACACCGATCCGCGGAGCGCCGGGGTCCCGCGGTTCGGGTTCCCCTGCGCGTCGAGCCACGAGAAGCTTCCCTGCTTGCTGGTGGCAACGCTCACGTCCCATCGGAAGCGCGGATCGTCCGGCGACGTGAAGCTGACGGTGCCGATGGCGCCGCGCTTCACCGCCTCGGCCTCCTTGGCTGCCCCGGACGAGAAGTACGCACGCTCGTTGCTCGGCAGGCTGGGCGGCGCGCCGCTCAGGTACGCCACCACCTTGCCTTCGACGCTGCCCGCGCCCGCATAGTCGTCGTATCCGAGCCCGGGAGCGCTCACGCCGTACCCGACAAACGCCACCGGCGCGTTGTCGATGGCGACCTGCTCGCGCAGGTGATCCGCACCGAGCAGGTAATCCACGCCGTAGGCGAGCGTCTTCGCGCCCGCCCGTGAAGTGACCCTCAACGAACTCGCGTCCTCGACGACCTTGCCGCCCCGGAGCGGGACTCGCTGCCGGTAGGTGCCGCCCTCGCCGGCGGGCTCCACACCGAGCGACTTGAGCGTCGTCTCGACATGGCGCAGCGCCCCTTCGTACCCTTCCGTCCCCGGCCCGCGCCCCTCGAGCGCATCGTCGGCCAGCGCGCTCATGTGCTGGCGGATGCGGTCTCCCGTGATTGCCTCGAGCGCGGCCTTCACCTCCGGGCCATCGAGCGTCAATTCGCGCCGCTCCGGCGCGGGCCCCGAGCCGGCGCAAGCGCTGACAAGCGCCAGCAGGACGATGCCAGGAACGATCCGCCATCCGGAATGCGCGTGCATACGGTGATTCTCCACGAACTGGCTCGTCCCTGTACGAGGCCAGCTTCGTCTGAACGGTCCGGGCGCAGGTTAGCACGACCCGCCGACCGGAACCGTCTCCGGAACAGCGGCCTGGCGTGGTGACGTCAGAACCAACGTGGTGTCCCGTGAACGACTTGGGCCTGATTTGAAGCCCTCAATCCACTAAATCCACTCAAAGGCTGAATATCAGGTCCAAAGCGAGGCCGATTCGTGCACGCACCGCAAGGCTGGCTCCCCACCACGGTGTGGAGCCCATCGCCCCGAGCCCTGGATACTTCGTCGACGCCCTCGCCCACGAAGGCGAAAGAGTCAGCAGGGACGGCACGCACGGCGATGCCCTGCCGCAACCCCCGTCACGTCCACTCGGCGCCGACCGACGCGAGCGCGATGCCGACGATGCTGCCCATCGCGGCGAGCAGGAGCGCCTCGGTCAGCACTTGCCGCACGAGCCGCACGCGTCCCGCGCCAAGCGACACCCGCAAGGCCATCTCCTGCTGCCTCGCCGCGCCCCGCGCCAGCAGCAGGCTGGCGACATTGGTGCAGGCCATCAGCAGGAGCAGAGCGACCACGGCCATCAGCACGAGGAGCGAGGTAGCGAACCGGTCGCGAAGGGCTGAAAACCCCGCCGCGGCCGGCTCCAGTTCAATCGAGATACCGCGAACCGAGGCCGCCGATTGCCTCGTCTTGGCCATATCCTCGCGCCGGTACTGGTCGAGCACCCGCATCTCAACGAGGGCCTGCGCGATCGTCACACCGGGCTTCAAGCGGCCCATCACTCCGACGATCATGGTCCCGTCCGTCCGGCGGCTCGGGCGCTGGGTCGGCGGCTCCATCGCCGCCGCACATGGAGTTGGGAAGCGCGGCCGCGGTTAAAGACCGTGTGCGTGACGTCGGCTGGGAGCACGTCCTCGAGTCCACGTGGCAGGACGTGCGCTATGCCGCGCGGACGCTGCGCCGCTCGCCGGTATTCACCGCAGTGACCGTCGCCGCGCTTGCTCTCGGCATTGGCGCCAACACGGCGATGTTCAGCGTGATCAACACGCTGATGCTCCGGGCCCTGCCGGTGAGCCATCCGGAACAGCTGGTGGAACTGCTGAGCGTGTATCCCGGTGAGCCGCGCGCGCCGTTCTTCTGGTGGCGGCACTACGAGCACTTTCGCGATCGGAACCAGTCGTTCTCCGACCTGCTGGCCGTGGCCCGTAGCCGCTTCAATGTCAGTGGAGATGGCCTCGAGCCCGAAGCGGTAGAGGGCGAGTACGTCGCCGGTAACGTCTTCACCGCGCTTGATGTGCGGCCGTTCCTCGGTCGCGTGATCGACGCAGCGGACGATCAGGTCGGCGCGTGTGGCCGCCTCACGGCTCATGCCCGCATGCACCTTTGTCCTCAATCGCCATCTCGAGGAACTCCTGGAGCTCGGCGTCCAGCTCCTGCTCCTGCCGCGTCCGCCGCACAGGTGCGACGGCAGATGCCAGATCCCATCCCGGTCATGATCATCGGCCGGCTGGCCGTCGATACCCGTCACCAGGGACACGGCCTTGGCTATGGGTTCCTTCGTGACGCCCTGTTGCGGACACTGCAGGTGGCGACAGGGCTGGTATCCGCGCGGTGTTGCTGCACGCGATGACGGCCGAGGCGAAGAGTTCCACCAACGCGCCGGGTTCCAGGAGTCGCCGCTCGATCCGATGACGCTGATGATTACCATCGCCGACATCGCGAGAGCGCTGGCGACGCCGTAGCCGCCGCGCGTGCCGATTCAGGCTCGCGCTGCCCGCCTTCGAGTAGTTCGCAGGGCGAGCCTTCGACGACGGCGACCTGACCGCACCTGCAGGTTCCAGCTGTAAGGTCTTGCGCTCCGCGTGCGTTCAGCCAGGCAGGCGCGGGAGCCGTGACGGTGGAGGTGTGTTGGCGGAGAGGGTGGGATTCGGACCCGTCAGGACCCCGGTAGAGTCTGCAACTTACAGATACCACGGTGCCGTGATTGCCTGGAATACCAACGTTGCCGTCGGGCATTGCCCGCCATTGCCCGCTGATTCCGGCTGGCTCAGCCACTTCAGAAGACCCCGAACCATGAGTCCATCGTGGCTCTCTGCGCGGGTCACTCGACGAGAAGTGCCTGGTGCGCGTGCTCGACCAGTTCATCGCGCTTCATCGACGGCGCGGTCGGGCACGCGCGCTTCAGATCTTCGAACCAGTTGAGGACCCGGCTCGACACTCGAGAACAATTCCAGAACAGAAACGCCCACACCCCACTGTCGAGCTCCGGGAGCAGGGCGAATCGCGACGGGCGATCAGGCGATCGCGTTCATCTCGGCGTCGCCCTGGTGTGGTAGCCTTCGACCCTCCCCATAACACGAACGGAGGTCCGGCGATGCCATGGGACCCGACCGTTGAATCGCTGGTTGTGGCGATTCATGCGGCACTGACCCCCTCGTCCCCTACGGGAGAGATCGTCTACTTCGAAGGCTTCTTCACGGACGAGGAAGGCCACTCGGAAGAGGCCGGCCGCTCATTCCTCTACGACTGCGCCAGTGGCGCGGTGACGGAGCTCATCACCGACCCCGATCCCGTCGGAGGCAAGAACCTGTTCTGCGCGGGCCATGCCAATCTGGCCGACGGGCGCTGGCTGGTCGCTGGTGGCTGGGCGATCGAGGCCGGCATCGTCGCGGCGCACGGTCACGGCCATGGCGGCACCGGCATTCGCGACTGCTTCTTGTTCCTGCCGCGCGCGCGAACGTGGCGCAAGGCCGCGGAGATGCACACGCAGCCGAACAGCGACGTGCGAGGCGGGGGCCGCTGGTACCCCACGCTTGTGACGCTCGGCAACGGGCACGTCCTCGCCATTGGCGGCCACCCGCGGGCCGGTGATGACGACCTGGCCGACGACTATCCCACGCCCGGGTCGCGCCGACACAGCAACAACATCCCCGAACGCTATTCGCCCGGCCTCAACGCGTGGATGGAGCTGACAACCGAACTGAGCGCACCCGACGGCAGCCTCGACGAATACGATCGGCTGCACCTGGCGCCGTCGGGCCATGTCTTCTTCAGCACGATCGCCAAGTCGCACAACGACACGCGCCTGTACGACCCCTACACCGGCACGTTCGCGACGAGCGGATACGGGTCGCATCTCGACGAGGACTATGACGACGCCGATTGCTCGTCGCGGACCACATCGATCATCCTGCCCATCCTTCATACCGATCTGAACCGCTTCTGGATCCTGGCCTGCGGCGCCGCTCAGGCCGAGCGCATCGACCTCAGAGCCGACGAGCCCGATTGGCTCGAAGCGGGCGAGCGCCAGGAGTTCCCGGACAACGAGGCGCCGCCAGTCAGAAGGCATCTCCTGGGCATCCTGCTGCCAACAGGCCAGGTCTTCGTCAGCAACGGCATGCGATCGGACAACACCGGAGTTCAGTCGCCCGAGATCTACACGCCGGCCATCGACTGGTCGACGGGTCAATACACGAGCGGCGGCGGCTCCTGGAACACGCTCACCAATGACGATGAACAGGCGGTCGTTCCGCGGGGCTATCACTCCGTGGCGCTGCTGCAGCCCGATGGCAGCGTCTGGACGGCCGGCTCCACGCACACGGGCGCGGACCTGACCAACCCCAATAGCGCAACACGCGAGACGCGGATCGCGGTCTACCGCCCCATCTACGGAGGCGGCAGACCGGAGATCGAGGCCGCGCCCGACTGTGTCGACTACGGCGAGTCGTTCTCGATTCGGATGGGCGACAACGACGAGATGCAGCGAGTGGTCATGATTCGCTGCGGCAGCTTCACGCACGCCTTCGATGGCGATCAGCGATACCTGACGCTGCCGTTCTCGCAGGATGGCGACACGCTTCGCGCCACCGCGCCGAGCTCGTCGAACCTCGCTCCGCCTGGCTACTACCTGCTCTGGGTGCTCCGCACGGCCACCACGCCGTGCGAGCGGGCGAGATTCATCCGGCTGGCCCCGCTCGATCACTACGCGGTCCTGCAGCTGAGCACGTATTCGCTCCTCGCGGTGAAGGCCTTACGTCCGCCGTACACGGACAATGACGAGGGCGTCTTCGCGGAGGCGATCGAGCTCTTCTACGTCGGCTTCCTGCCGCTCGAATTGAACATCCCGTCAGACGTGCCGGATCTCTCGTGGGAGTTCGCCGGCGGCGGCAACGTGCCGGGCATGCGGATCGAGCTCAATCGGCAGGACAACGAGGTCGATCCCGTCGACCACCCAGATACGGCGCAGCAATTCAGGTTCGTCTACGACGTGATCTTCGAGAACGAGGACGCGTTCGACACCTTCGACGACGATGAATCGCGCAACGTCGAAGTGCGGGCCAACCTGAATGGCCGCTCGCTGTCGATCCTGCTCACGCTGATGAAGAAGGCCAACCCGTTCATGAAGGACGGGAACCCAGCGTGGCTCAGCACCGATCTGCGGATACACAAGGCGCGCGTGGGCGATGTCAACGCGGTCGGCGGCCCGCAGGCCTACATACAGGGGCTGTTGGACGCGTTCGAGAACTCACCGGTCGCAGACGACGCGGACTCCCATCCCTTCGCGCTCCTCGACGACTCGCAGGACGAGAACCCCGTCGTGCTGGCCGTGCCACGGGACGACGACGGCATCTTCAACTTTGCGATTGCCCGCGTGCGCTATCTGTCGGTTCCCGACGAGAACGCTGAGGGCGTGAAAGTGTTCTTCCGCCTGTTCAACACCGTCGGCACGGCGCTCGAGTACAACTCGCAGACCACCTATCGCATGCTGGACGGGGTTGCCGGCACGATCCCGGGCCTGGGCATTCAGGTCTGGCCGATTACGTCGATTCCATTTTTCGCCGCGCCGCGCGTCACACCCGACCAGGCCATGACCGAACAGCACGACAACATCGTCAATCGCAAGACGCTGTTCGGCAAGGGACCTGAGCTCGAGTACCGCTACTTCGGCGTGTGGCTCGACGTGAACACCTTCGAGGAACACTTCCCGCGCTTTCCGAAGGATGACGGCCCCTACGGCGAGGATCTCTTTCCCGACTTGGTCGAGGGCCCGCCGCAGGAGATGGTGCAGTTGATCGCCGGCTACCACCAGTGCCTGGTTGCCGAGATCAACTACCAGGACGACCCCATCCAGCCGGGGCAGACACCGTTCACGACCGACAACCTTGCGCAGCGCAACCTCGCCACGGTCTCGGTCGCGAACCCGGGCCTGGAAGACATCACGCGCACGGCGCAAACCAGCGTTGACATCAAGCCATCGGACACGCCGACGCAGACGCTGCTGCAGCCGGCCATCGGGCCGGGATCGAGCGTCCCCTCCCAGCGATTCCGGGCCGACACCCTGGTGTTCTCGCGGAACACTCTGCCGGTGGGCACGATCGTCGAGCTCTACTTGCCTGACGTGTCGATCGACGAGGTGCTCGCGCTCTCCACGCTGCGGCACGGCCCATCCGTTCTCGAGCGCGTCGACGAACACACGCTGCGCTTCGCGATGGGCCCCGCCCGCTATGTAGCGCTTCCAGGACGCAACTTCAACATCGCCGGCCTCCTCAGCGTGACGCTGCCGCTCGGGATCAAGAGCGGTGAGCTCTACCGCCTGACGGTCAAGCAGTATTCGGGGCGGACGCTCCGCTTCGTCGGCGCGTTCGACCTCGCCATTCCGGTCAAGGACAAGGGCGACATTCTGCCGGGCGAGATCGACAAGCTGGCGATCCTCCGCTACGTCTTCACGGCGATGCCGAAGAAGGACCGCTGGTATCCGGTGTTCGAGCGGTATCTGTACGAGATTGGCGAGCGTGTGCGAGGGTTCGGCGGCGATCCCGACAGCGTCGAGCCGTCGGCGCATGGGTCGGACACGCACGATCACGGGGAGGACGACACCATGGACGAGGCGTGCCCAGGCGTCGACTGCGTGACGGGGAAGATCTGCGACGTCGAGTACGACTGCTTCGGCGACTTCGAAGCCTTCACGCTCGACGATTGCTGCGGCGGTCGCCGGCGAATCGCAGGGGCCAAGGATCTCGAGCGCGTGGTGCTGATGGCGTGGCGCGAGCGCCCGCGGGTGACGGTCTGCTACCGAACGGAGCGGGAGGCGCATGCCTGCGTGAACGCGGTGTGCTATTGCTCAGGCACACCGGTTGCGCGGGACGCGGTCGCCGAGTTCGAGGGTGTGAAGATCGGCTTCTGTGGTCTGGCGCACAGGGACACGTTTGCGCGCGCGCTGGCGTGCGTCGTGAAGACGTCGACCCCGGCAACCGGGGCACCGAACGCCGTCTGTCCCTTCTGCAGCCGTCCCGTCGTGCGCGACGCCCTTGTCGACCTGCCGTCTGGTTCCGTCGGGTTTTGCTCTCGGGCGCATCGCGATCGGTTCCTGCTCGCGGTGAACTACTTCCGCGAGGTCGTCCGCGGTCTCGAGACTGCCAACGTGACGCCGAGTCATCCCATCCCGCAGGCTGGACCTGGACACGGCCCGCACGGGCCCGAGCAGGCGCCGGAACATCAGCACGGCCCGGGTCATGAGCACGAGCCCGGTCATCACCATGACGCGGCGGAGACCGCGGTCCAGGGGCGCCCGCAGCGGAACAAGGCCGGCCGTCGTCCGGACCCACATCGCACGGTTCCCAGCATCAACCGCAACTGTCCGTGGACCGGGAAGCGGGTCTCGGCCGCGGCCCTCACGTGCTTCGAAGGTCACGTGGTCGGGTTCCAGACGCCCGAAGACCGCGATGCGTTCGAACGAGCGGCGATCATCGCGTGCGCAGGCTCGTCGGTGTCGGCAAAGAGCAGCGGCCACCACGACGCCGGACACCACCACGGCGAGCACACGGGCGCGCACGCAACGGCCACAAGCGCAACGTGTGCCTCCTGCGCGAGCCCCGCGTCGCCGTCGCACATGGTCTCGCTGCACAACGGGTCGGTCGGGTTCTGCGGCGCGGCGCATCGGGACGAGTTCCTGCGCGCCGTCACGTTCTTTCGCGACTGCGCGAAGGGCGCACACGCGAAGCCAGGCACTGTCGCGAAGCTGGTGCGGCTCGTGATGCACTGTTGAGAGGTGAGCGCGTCGTGTCCGACGGATGGATCAGCGCTGACGCAGTTGGGTGGCTGGAGAAAGGCAGACGCTGATCATGGCCACTGCTGGTTCCCTGGCCGATAGGCACCATTAGCCGGGTCGGGGACGGAATCACGCGTGATCAGACCGTCGGCCGCCCCCGTGGGCGATCGCGCCCCTGCGTCTCGGTCGAAGCCCCTGACCCCGACGACCGGAAAATGGCGACGACCGACCCGAATGCACAGCGATCGCCCTCGTGGAGATCCACGAAACCGGCCACGCGCGCCCCGCCCACCGTCGTGCCGTTCTTGCTCCCCAGATCCTCGATCCGCACGCCGAGGCTGGCAACCGCGATGCGCGCGTGGCGGCGTGACACGCTCGCGTGATCGATGTGCACGTGCGACGCGGGATCCCGTCCGACGACGTTCTCGCCGTCGCCGAGCATCACCCGGCGCCCGCTGAACACGAGCCAATGCCGGGCGCCTGGTGGCGCCGGCGCCGCGGAGGGGCCCGGCGACACGACTTCCGCCGTGAACGCGTAGCCGACACGGTGCACCGTGCGGATGAGCGGCGAATCGGGATCACGGTCGTCGAGCGCTCGCCGCACCTCCTTCACGAGCCCGACCAACGTGGCATCGGACACGTGGGTGTCGGGCCAGAGCCGCTCGTGCAGCTCCTGCTTGGTCAGCACGCGAGGGGCCTCGCGCACCAGCAGCGTCAGCAGCTCGAACGCCTTCGGGGTGAGGTGGCGCGGGCCGTCGGCGCCACGCAGCTGCCGGCGCGGCGTGTCGAGCGCGAAGGGGCCGAATCGAACCACCATGACGTTCCCCGTATTCCCCCGGTTTTCCCCTGGCACGCCCACGACTTCCCGTGTTGCCACGGCGCACGATGCCTGAACGTCGGCGGCCCCAGCCGTCGCTCGGGGTCGGCCGAAGCGGAGGCGGGAGCAAGGATAGCTGGGGGCTCGCACGACGGCAACCGTCGATGGCCGATGCACCGACCGACAGGAGGGCAACCCGATGACACTGCACACGACACAGCTGACTGGTCACACGCGATCGACCTCCCGTGCGCGCTGCGCCGCGGGCGTGGCGCTGGCCGGCGCCGTCCTGCTCCTTGGCGCGCTCGTCCGTCCCACGACGGCGCAGGCCACCAGGGACCATGGCCACGGAAGTCAGTGGGGACCGGCGGAAAGCGTCGACCCGGGAGGCCTCCTCGGCATCAACACCGCCGCCGGCGAGGGATGCCCGTCCGAGACGCCCGACGCCCACATGCTCTTCTTCGCGTCGAACCGTGCCGGCGGGATCGGCCCCGGCACCAACGACATCTGGGTGTCGTTCCGCGCGAGCCGGCGCAGCCCCTGGGGCGCGCCGGTCAACGTGGGTGCGCCCGTCAATTCGACGGCCAACGACTTCTGCCCCACGCCGTTGCCGGGCAATCAGCTGCTCTTCGTGAGCTCGCGCGGCAACCAGTGCGCCGGGCCCGGGAACAATCCCGACATCTACTACACGCGGCTGCAGCCGTCGGGCGGCTGGCTCGACCCCCTGCACCTCGGCTGCGAGGTCAACAGCGGGTTCGAAGAGTTCTCGCCCTCCCTCGTCCAGGCCGAGGGCCGGACGTTCCTCTACTTCTCGAGCAACCGGCTGGGCACACACGACCTCTTCGTGAGCGTGCTCAGTGACGCTGGCGTGTTCGGCCCGGCCCAACCCGTGAGCGAACTGAACAGCGACCTGCAGGACTCCCGCCCGAACGTGCGCAAGGACGGCCTGGAGATCGTGTTCGACTCCACGCGCGACGGGGGCCTGCCACAGATCTTCGCGGCGACGCGCTCCAGCGTGTTCAAGCGCTGGTCGGCGGCGCGGCGACTGGGCGAGAACGTCAACGCCGGCGACTTCGCGCAGACGAGGCCGACCATCTCGCGCGACGGTCAGCGCCTCTACTTCGGGTCCAGCCGCCCTGACGAGGCGAGCGGCACCGTGAACGACCTCTATGTCGCCCCGCGGAGGCGGCCCGGCAGGCCGTGAGGTGGCGCGGGCCGCACCGCCGGCGGCCCGCCTCCGTTCCGGCAACGAGAGATAGCAGACATCGCGATTTGGTGCGGCGCCTTGTCATGCTGAATGCGGAGGCCGTTGGACCACCCGTCGCTCGAAGCCCTGTCGGGGCCAGGTGCGAACAGCCCGTATTGACCCGTATGAGATCCTTTCCGCCCTGGGCGCGGGTGGCATGGGCGAGGTGCACCCGCGACCGATACGAACCTGAAGCGGCAGGTGGCGCTCAAGGTGCTGCCCGACGAGATGGCCGCCGACGCCGAGCGCGCGCGAACCCCGACTGGCGGGCTGACGGTAAGGAACTCTACTACGGCAGTCCGTCGGGCCAGATGATGGCGGCGGCGGTGGCAGTCGCTGGCCCCGTCCTTACGCCTGGCGAGCCCGTGGCGCTCTTTCCCACGCGGATTTTCGGCGGCGGTCTGGACATCCAGGGCCGTCAGTACGACGTCGCCCCGGACGGACGCTTCCTGGTCAACACGGTGGTGAGCGACGCGGCCCCGCCGATCACGCT
>Ga0209705_10000495_pt1 | contig 20554 bp, 20 predicted proteins | sample PPLLaktember2015_5_FD_187262 | JGI IMG/M metagenome (GOLD analysis project Ga0209705, IMG submission 187262) | Freshwater sediment microbial communities from Prairie Pothole Lake near Jamestown, North Dakota, USA - PPLs Lake P8 Core (1) Depth... | ecosystem: Environmental > Aquatic > Freshwater... | reverse complement strand
TGCAGTCCCTGAAGGGCTGATCCAACGGAGACATCGATGCGATACCAGCAGTTTGGTTCGACCGGTCTCTTCGTGTCCGAGTTGTGCCTGGGCACGATGACGTTTGGCGGCGGCGACAGCGGCATCTGGGGTCAGATCGGTCGACTGCAGCAGGTCGATGTGGACGGCCTGATGAGGCGTGCCCTCGATGCCGGCATCAACTTGATCGACACGGCTGACGTCTACAGCGAGGGGCAGTCGGAGCGGCTCACCGGTCAGGCGCTGCGCAATCTCGGCGTCTCGCGAGACGATGTGGTCGTCGCGACCAAGGTGTTCGGCGAGATGGGCAAGGGCGCGAACGCGCGAGGGCTCTCGCGCTATCACATCCTGGAGTCCGTCAAGGCCAGTCTGCAGCGACTCCAGCTCGATCATGTGGATCTCTACCAGGTGCACGCCTTCGACGTCGCCACGCCGATGGAGGAGACGCTTCGTGCGCTCGACACGCTGGTCCAGCAGGGGCTGGTGCGCTACATCGGCGTCTCGAACTGGGCGGCGTGGCAGATTGCCAAGGCGCTCGGCATCTCGGAGCGGCTCGGTCTGGCCCGGTTCGACTCGCTGCAGGCCTACTACACGATCGCCGGCCGTGATCTCGAGCGAGAGATAAGGCCGATGCTCGAGAGCGAGGGCCTTGGCCTGCTGGTGTGGAGCCCGCTGGCCGGCAGCTTCCTGAGCGGCAAATACACGCGTCAGGGCAGCGGCGAAACCGGCAGCCGGCGGACGACGTTCGACTTCCCACCGGTGGAGCTGGACCGGGCGTACGACGTCATTGACGTGATGCGCGGCATCGCCGACGCGAAAGGCGTCAACGTCGCCCAGGTCGCGATCGCCTGGCTTCTCCATCAGCCGGTGGTGACCAGCGTCATCATCGGCGCCAAGCGGCTGGATCAGCTGGACGACAACATCGCCGCGACCAACGTCACGCTGTCGGCCGAGGATCTGGCGGCGCTCGATCAGGCCAGCGCGCTGGGGGCCGAGTATCCCGGATGGATGCTGGCCCGGCAGGGGGTGACGCGGCGGCAGCAGTTGGCGGGCCAGCCGAAATAGGGCGGCGCGTAGGAGGGGCGTCGCAGTCGCGGTTCTGAGCCCGCCGCGGTGGGCTTCGTCAATCGACCGGATAGTCCAGGTCGATCGAGTCGTTCGCCTTCCCCATGCTGCGGCACATCGCCAGCACCTGTCCCTGGTGATTGAAGATGTGCGTCACCACCCGCATCACCACGTCCGCCGGCCGGAGCAGACGTGTCTGACCGGGGTCGCTGATCATTCGGCGCGGCGTATTCAACTCCGTCTCGGTAGCGGGTTCGAGATACGACCGGGTCACACCTGCCGTCTGCTCGCGGAACGCTTCGATCGCGGCGAGATCCGGCAAGGGCGGCATCGTCGCCTCCTCGCTGTAGCCCCGCATCACCACGGTTTGCCAGTACACCTCCGCGCCGATCGTGTGTTCGAGTTGTCGCAGGACCGTGGAGAAGCCGAATCCTGATAGCGGCCGGTGCAACTCGTCGGCCGAAAGCGTGCCGCAGAACGCAATCAGGCGGCGCAGGCTCTCGTGCGCACGCCCATGGATGTCCAGCAGAGATTCACTGTTGTGCATGAGGACGAGGACTAACAGTTGTTCATCCGCCAATGCACCGGACGAGCCGCCCGGGCTTCGTGCGGGTCTAGGAATCTCATTCGCCCGCGGCGAGTGGAAGCGTGCGCTCGCGAACCGCCTCAGCGGCAAAGAGAAGCGCCTCCCGGACGTCCTCTGGTTCCAGATCCGGATAGAGGGACACGATGTCCTGGGCCGTCTGCCCCTCGGCAACCAGTGATTCGGATGAACCTCATACGCCCAATCTTAGCGCTCGTCCGCGGCGTGGTCACGCCCGGCCATGGCCATCAGGACTATGACGATGCCATGACCATGTCTTTGGATCGAGCGCGTTGGATAAGGCTCACAATGACTCCATGACGCTCCAGGCCCTCCTTGGCATCGACTACCCGCTCATCCAGGCGCCAATGGCGGGCGTGCAGGGCAGCGCGCTTGCCGTCGCGGTCTCCAACGCCGGCGGCTCGCCGCCATTCGTGCGCAAACCACCCGTCCCCTCAACGTCAACTTCTTCTGTCACACCGAGCCCGAGCCGGACTCCGAACGCGAGCTGATATGGCGGGACTCGTTGTCGCCACACTTCAGGGAGTACGGCCTCGACGCCAGCGCCATTCAGATGGGTCCCGGGCTCGCGTGCGCGCGATGGGGGCGAACGGGCTGTGGAGCGACGATCACGCTCAGCCCTGCTGGAACGAGCGGCACGCCACACACCAGTCTTCCAGCCCGGCCGCAAAAACATCGTGAATTCGCAGCGGCGCAGGCGCAGAATCGCGGCTCCCCCCACCACCTGCGGTGAGTGATCGATGCTCGCTGCGATTGGAGGGACATCATGGCCTCCCTTGTCGGCAGGATCCGGAGTGGCGGTGTCGGGCTGGGCGGACTGACCGTCCGTGGTTACGAGGAGATCAGGGTCGGCATCGAGCTGGAGGACGAGATTCCTCCTTGCCAGATGGGTCAGCCGTCCACGCGCCAGGTCGGCACCGCGACCACCGATCCGAACGGTGACTTCCAGATTGCCTACACACCGCGCGAGCGCCCCGACTTCGCCTGCGCCTTCAGCGCCACCGTCCGGGTCGTCGTGCTCGACGGGGCTGCGGTTGTGTGGCAGAGCCCGAAGCGGCCACGCACCGGCACCGTGCGTTTCGATCACGATGTCCTGCCGCCGCCACCACCGCCCGATCCCGACGCCGACTCACGGCTGATCGGCACCATCACGCGCTGCGGTCGCCCAACGACCGGTTTCCGCGTCGTCGGGATATCGGAGACGCAGATTGGATTCCCGCTGCCGCCGCGGCCGTGCGTGCTCTCGTCGCCGATTCGCCGTCAACTCGGCACGGCGGTCGTCGACGCGCAGGGACGTTTCGAGATTCGCTATCGTGCCGCGGAAGAGCCGGAAGACGCCTGCCGCTTCATCTCGCGAGTCCGCGTGGAGGTGTACGAGGTCAACACGCTGGTGTGGCGCAGTCCCGCGGTCGCGCAGAGCGCGACGGTGCGGTTCGACCACGAGCTCAATCCCGACTGTCAACCAGGCAGCACGCTGATTCGAGTGACCAGCGACACCGGCGCGCGCCTGCCCGGCGCCGAGGTGTTCGTCGACGGGCAGCTGCGTGGCACCACTGACAACCTGGGAGAACTCTTCGTGGCGAACGTCGTACAAGGGAGCGCCGTCGTCGCCCGTCACCGCATCCACGAACAGAAGACCGACCGCGGCCAGCATTCGACCGACAGCAATCAGAACTGGAGCTATCGCGTCTACGCGCTCAGCATGCGGCTGACGCACGACGCCAGCGGCAACAACCCGGCGTTCACGCCGTTCGTCGTCGCGGACCCCTCCGCCATCCAGACGCTGATCGCCACGCGCCGCAACACGATGATTGGCTTCAACGTGCTGGTCTCCGTGGAGTGGGACGCCACGATCGGCGAGTTGACCTTCCTTCTCGATCGGATGCGCGAGTTCTCGGAGCTGATGTTCAACGGCACCGACGGCCAGTTCCTCGTCGAGCGGGTCTCGGTGATCGATAATGGCCGCTCCTGGAACCACGCCGACTACCGCGTCCTGGCCAGCTGGAACCAGCCATCGAACGCGGACGTCGGCGCGATCGCCGGAGACGACGGGCGCATCCGGATGAATCCGTTCGACATGATGTTCCCGGGCATCATCCTCCACGAGTGGGGCCACTACGCGTTCTGGGTGCGCGACGAGTACAAGCCGGCCGACTGCTGGCCGGAGGGGCAGCCGGTCGGCTGTACGCTCGCGGCGCAGGTGCCCAATACCGTGTTCTCCGACGGCGGCACAAAGGACACCTGCTTCATGCGAGGTGCGCAGTTCAACAGCCGCAAGAAGCTCTGCTCGTCCCACCCCGCGAACCCCCACGCCGACTGCACCGCGCAGGGTGAAGAGGACTGCTGGTCGGTGGTCGCGACGCGGTACGGAGGGCCGGACTGGCGTGTGCTGACGCCAAAGAACCGGGGCGTGATCGTCGACCGCCTGCCAGACTCGGGTGTGCCGCTCGGCACGAGCACGTCACCGGGCCCGGGCGCGGATGTCGCGGACAGCTGCATCCCGCTCGCGGCATGGAAGGCGCGCGGGCATCGCAGCAGCGTCGAGCGGCCCAACCCCTGCGTGAAGCTGATCGTGAGGGTGACCAACACCAACGGAGTCCCGGTGGACGAGGCCGAGGTGACCCTTCATACGACCGACGGCCGCGCCATCTTCCAGGGAAGAACCGGCGCCAAGTCGTTGCCGGACGGGATCGTCACCGGAACCGGTGAAATCACGCTGCGCGGCGCGACGATTGGCGACTCGGTGAGCGCGCGGGTCCGGCTCGGCCCCATCTCGATCAACGGGTCGAGCGCGATCACCAGCTGCAGTGGCCCGCTGGTCGTGAAGCTGTCGAACATCCAGATCTTCGCAGGCGGCCCCGTCAGCCGCCTGGACGATGCCCCCGGCGCCGGACTGGTCGTTGACGCCGGAACGGCGCGTCCGGACGAGGCCGAACTGATGCTCGTTCGGCCGGAGGGTGCCGAGGAGCCGTTCGTCGTTCATCTGACGCCTGCCGCTGGGACCGCCGGCGGCTCGGTTGCCGCGGGCCCGCCTACCGCGGGCCCGGTCGCCGCGACGATCTTTGGCGACGCCGCGGACGTGCAGCTGCTCTCCTTCGACTCCGCAGGCACTCCTTCGGTCGTCCACTCGCGCGTCGCGCGGCGATCGCTTGCGGTGCCGGGCGCGCACGTCGTGAAGTCGCTCGGCGGGGAGGTGGAGCTGGCGCTGCCCGAAGCCGCCGTCGATTTCCCGGCCACGCTGCTGTTCGAGGATGCGCACGATGTTGAGCTGCCGGCTCTTGCGGCGGGCGATGCCATTCTGGTCGCCCCGCAGCGGGTGAGCCTGTCGGGTTCCGCGAAACTTCGCGGCCCGGTCATGCTCCACCTCGAGGCGGGATCGACCTACGCCGCACGGGAGCTTCGCGTGGAGCTACTCCGATCCGACGGCGGCGGCGCGTGGTCCGTGGTGCGCGCCCGCGTCAACCCGCTCCCATTGGTGGCGAGCGCGACCATCGACCGTCTTGGCGTGTTCTGCCTGGTTGGCCGCGCGGCCGCGGCGAAGAAGCCGGAGTAGGCGAAGTAGAAGGAGTGGCCCCGACCGGCTCAGCGTTGTCCTGAGCGTGTCGGAGACAAGCGGTGCGGGGTATCTCGTGCCAGGGTGATGACCGCCTTGCTGTGGATCGCCGGTGTCGCCCTGGCACGACGCGCGAGGATACCGCAGTCGCCGAACCGCGTCCGCTACTCCGTCCTTAGCGCCACCACCGGATCCACCCGCGTCGCCTTCCACGCCGGCCCGGCCACCGCCACCAGCGCCGTCAGCCCCAGCACCGCGATGACCAGGACGAACGTCAGCGGATCCAGCGGCTGCACGCCGAACAGCATGCTTTCCAGCACCCGCCCGAGTACCACCGACAAGGCTATGCCCACGGCGAGACCAATCCCCAGCACCCGCGCGGCGCTGCCGACGACGGAGCGCACCACGTCACCGGTGGTGGCACCCAGCGCGCGGCGCACGCCGAGATCGCGGATCCGCTGCTGCACCGAGTAGGCGAGGATGCCGAAGAGCCCGACCATCGCCAGCACCAGCGCGAGGCCCGCAAACGCCGTGACCAGCACCGCGCGGAACCGGTGCCGAGCCGTCGCCTCCCACGCCACGTCCTCGAGCGTCAACATGCCTCGCACGCCGACCAGCTGCTCCTTGTCTACCCGCCCGATGGCCGCCCGCACCGACGGCGCCAGCACGCTCGCGCTTCCGGATGCGGGCCGCACCACCATCAGCATGTCGTCCAGCGCCGCCTGCGCCAGCGGCACGTAGACCTGCTGGAAGTCCTCGGCCTCGTCTGGCCGGCCCTTGACCTGGCGCGCCACGCCGACGATCTCGCGCTCCTGCGGCGGCGCGTTCTCGTCTACCTGCACCGACACGCGCATGCCCATCGGCGACCGCCCGCGCAGGTGCGCGCGCGCGAAGGCCTCGTTGACAATGCAGACCGCAACGCCATCCGGCACGTCGCGCCGGTCGAAGGCACGACCCGAGACGACGGGGAGGTCGAGCGTCTCGAAATAGGCGGGACTGACGATCTGGTAGTCGGCCGTCGGCTGCTCGCTCGCGTCCACCGGCGGGTCGCCCACGATGGAGACGGCCGCCCGGCCCGCATACGACGGCCCCAACGGCAGGGTGCTGGCCCAGGCCACGCTCCGCACCCCCGGCACGGCCCGCACCTCCTGCTCCACCGCCTCGTAGAACTGCATCAGCCGCTCGCGCGTCGGATACCTCGACCCCAACGGATCGACGAGCATCGTCAGGACGCTCTCTGCGCGATAGCCGCGATCGATGGCCTGCACCGCCAGGAGCGTCCGAAGCAGCAGGCCCGCGCCGACGAGCAGCAGGACCGCGGTGGCCACCTCGCCGGCCACGAGCAGGTTGCGCAGCCGGCCGCCTCCGCCGATGGTGGTCCGGCTGTCCACGGCGAGCGCCTGCGAAGACGGGACGGCGGTGGCCTGCCAGGCGGGGACGAGCCCGAACAGCAGCCCGACGATCAGCGCCGCCCCGGCGCAGAAGAAGACCACGCGCAGGTCGAGTGTGAGCGCGACGGCCGGAGGCAGCAGGCCTTCGGGGATCAGCGCGGGCGCCACCTCGAGGATGGCCGCTCCGAGGGCGAGACCCAGCACGCCGCCGATGATCGACAGCACCAGACTCTCGGTCAGGAGCTGCCGGATGAGGCGCGGCCGATCGGCGCCGATGGCGGACCGGATCGCCAGCTCGCGTGACCGCGCGGTGGCGCGCGCCAGGAGCAGGTTGGCCACGTTCGCGCAGCAGATGAGGAGCACGAACAAGACGACCCCGATGAACAGCATCGAGGTCTGGCGCAGGTCCGCGCCGATGACGGCGGCGGCCATCGGCTCGAGCGCGACGCCGCGGCCGTTGTTGGTCTGCGGGAACTCCCGCGCCAGCGCATCGGCGACAGTGGTCAGGTCCGCATCGGCCATCTCCATCGTCGTGCCGGGCTTCAGGCGCCCGATGGCGTTGAACATGTGTGCGGCGCGTGCCCGAGGCGGGGCGCCCTGGATGGGAATCATGGCCCAGAGGTTCGTCCGGCCGAGCAGGTGCACCGTGTCGGGCGCAACACCGAGGACCGTGTAGGGAGCGCCATCCAGCCGGATCTCGCTGCCGACGACGCCGGGGTCCGCGTTGAACCGCGTCCGCCAGAACGACTCGCTCAGCACCGCGGCGTTGGCGCGCGCGCGATCGTCCGCGAGCTGAAGGAAGCGGCCCGCGACGGGCGTCACGCCAAGGGCATCGAAGAACCCGGCCGTCACCCACTGCCGCGAGACGGTCTCGGCCGTTCCGTCGGCGCCGGCCATCACCATGCCGCCCACGCCCGGTGTGAAGCCCGCCATGGTTTCGAAGCTGCGACCGCGCTCGGCCCAGTCGAGGAGGTTGAGCGGAGACACGCGCTCGCGCGACGAGGCGGCCGTGCGCTCGGTGATGACGACGAGGCGTTCGGGGGTGGGGAGCGGGAGGGGACGGAGCAGCGTGGCATCCACCAGCGCGAAGATGGCGCTGTTGGCGCCGATGCCGAGCGCCAGCGTCAGGATGGCGCCGGCCGCGAAGCCCGGTTGACGACGGAGCGCGGCGAGGGCGTAGCGCAGGTCCTGCGCGAGGTCGTGCAGGAGCGATCGCCGCGGGCCGCCGGGCTGCACGGGCGGCGACACGTGCGCCTGGCGTAGCGGACGCATGTAGGCGGCCAGCGCCTCGGGTCCGAGCAGTTCGTCCATCGCCAGACGACGAGCGTTCTCGTCGGTGGCACCGCCGCGGCGAAGCTCCTCGTACTCGAGCTCGAGGTGCTGCGAGAGCTCGTCCACGATCTCCGCCTCACGCGTGGGATGGAGATTGAGCGGCGCCAGGCGCGCCCGAATGTGAGCGGTCCAATCAGGCATGATCGACTCCGGTGACGAGGCCCATGGCCTTGACGAAGGCCTTCCAGGTTTCCCGCTGCCGTGCGAGGACCCGCTGGCCCTCGGCGGTGATGCTATAGAAGCGCCGCCGGCGCTCGCCGGCCTTCTCCACCCACCGGCCCTGCAGCCAGCCGCGCTCCTCGAGGCGGTAGAGAAGGGGATAGAGGGAGGCGACGTGGAACTTGAGCTGGCCCTCCGAGCGCGCCTCGATGAGCTTGCTGATCTCGTAGCCGTGCCGGGCGCGCTCCTCGACGATGGACAGGATGATGAGCTCCGCCGACCCCTTCTTCAGCTCGCGGTCGAGCATGCGGTCGTCGATATCTGGCATAGCCATACATGCCATAGACGGAGGTAGCGGTCACAAGGTTTGCTGAGGACCACAAAGGGAGAGAAGTATGATCATACTTTTCGGCATACAATGAGTGCATGCCAACCGCCGAACGCGTCACCGTCACGCTGAGGGCCGACCTGCTCGATCAGATCGACCGGCTCGAGCGGAACCGGAGCCGGTTCATCGCCGAGGCGGTCGAGCACGAACTGGACCGACGCCGTCGCGAGGCGCTGCTCCAGTCCATTGCCACGCCCCATCCGGAGACCTTGGACCTGGCAGGGGCGTCGCTGGCCGATTGGGCCTCCGATCTGCAGGAGGAAGAGGACCTCGTCGACCTTTCCAGCGGCACCGCCGTTCGCTGGGTCGAAGGCCGCGGGTGGGTGACGGAGTCGGTGTGACGCTCGACCGCGGCACCATCGTTCTGGTCGAACTGGACCCGACCGTGGGCCACGAGCAGCGCGGCGTGCGCCCGTGTGTCGCCGTGAGCGATCCGGCCGTGAACGCCGACCAGGGCTTCCCGCTGATCGCGGTCGTTCCGATCACAGGAACCGCGGGCACTGGCGCGTTGTATCCGACGCTCGCAGCCGGGTCCAGCGGGCTGTCGAAACAGTCGTACGCGCTGATCGATCATCTCCGGTCGGTGGACAAGTGCCGCATCCGCCGCGTCTTTGGCCAGTTATCGCCGAACGAGCTCGCCGCCATCGACGAAGGCCTCGAGCTCTTCCTCGGCCTGGCACACGATCGGTAAAGCCACGGGACGTCCTTCTGGTGGAGAATCTCCCCGATGGCCGCTGACAGCCCCCTGGGGAGAGCCGCCGATGCCCGCAGCGACGACGAGCTGCTGGCCGACGCGCGCACGGGCGATGCCGCGGCGCTCGAGGCGCTGCTCGTCCGCTATCAGCCGCACCTCTACCGCTTCGGCCTCCGGATGTGCCGCAACGAGGACGACGCCAGCGACGTCGCGCAGGAAAGCCTCATGGCCATGGCGCGATCGGTCCGGGACTTCCGGGGCGACGCCGCGGTCACCACCTGGCTCTACACCATCGTCCGCCGCTTCTGCGCCAGCAAGCGACGCCGCGGCAAGTTCGCGCCCACCCACGAGGAGTCGCTCGACGTGCCCGGCAGCGTCGTCGGCGAGCAACTCGCGGATCCGTCTCCCAGTCCGGAGAAGGCCGCGGCCGATGGCGAGATCGATGCCGCGCTCACGGCGGCCATCGACGCCCTGGATCCCGGGCAGCGGGAGGTGCTCGTCCTCCGCGACGTCGAAGGACTGCCGGCCCCGGAGGTCGCCTCGGTCCTGGGGATCAGCGTGGACGCGGTGAAAAGCCGGCTGCACCGCGCGCGCGTCGCCGTGCGGCAGCAGGTGGCACCCCTGCTCGGCAGCGCCGCCGCGGGTCCGCCGCCCACGCCGGAGTGTCCCGACATCGCGACGTTGTTCTCCCGCCACCTGGAAGGTGAGATCGACCGCACCGTCTGCGAGCAGATGGAGAACCACCTGGAGCACTGCGGCTACTGTCGAGGCGCCTGCGAATCGCTGAGGCGGACGCTCGCGTTCTGCCGGCAGAGCCCCGCGCCCCAGGTGCCCCCACCCGTCGTGGCGTCGGTCCGTGCCGCCATCCAGGCGTTCGTGGCTCAGCGATAGGGCGGCTCGACCGCGCGCGAACCCTTTCGACGCGCGCAGACTCTCATCATAGACAGACCATCCGCGGTCCCGCGGGCCCGCGGTTCCCGCACCCACGTTCGACTGGGAGGACGTCATGCTCGTCCGGCAGGTTTTCGACCCGAAGCTGGCTCAGTTCGCCTACCTGGTTGGCTGCCCCAGGACCGGCGAGGCCATCGTCATCGACCCCGAGCGCGACGTGGACCGCTACTTCGAGCTCGCCGCCCGCCACAAACTGCGCCTCGTCGCCGCCGCCGACACGCACATCCACGCGGATTACCTCTCAGGCCTGCGGGAGATGGCGGCGCGGGGGGTGCTCGTCTATGCGTCGAAGGAAGGCGGCAAGGACTGGCAGTACGAATGGCTGCTGCACAGCCACTACCCCCACCGGCTGCTGGGGCACGGCGACCAGTTCTCCGTCGGCAACATCGAGTTCAAGGCCGTCCACACGCCCGGCCACACGCCGGAACACCTCAGCTATCTCATCCGCGACACGGGCGCGGGGGCCACGGACTTCGTGGCGATCGCCAGCGGCGACTTCGTGTTCGTCGGCGACGTCGGCCGGCCGGACCTGCTCGAGCGCGCCGCCGGGGTGGCCGGCGTGATGGAGCCCTCGGCCCGCCAACAGTTCGCGTCGATCCAGCGCGAGTTCCGCAGCCTGCCGGATTTCCTGCAGGTATGGCCGGGGCATGGCGCCGGCAGCGCGTGCGGCAAGGCCCTGGGCGACGTGCCGATGTCCACCGTCGGCTACGAACTTCGGACCAACCGGTCCATCCAAGCCGCCATGGACGAGCAGACGTTCGTGGACTTCATCCTCTCGGGACAACCCGAGCCACCGCTGTACTTCGCCCGGATGAAGCGGGACAACCGGCGCGGTCCGGCACTGCTGCCGGCGCTGCCGGCGCCCCCGGCCCTGACGCCGGCGGACGTGGCCGCACTCCAGGACCGCCGTGACGTCGCCGTCCTGGACACGAGGAAGCGCGACGCGTACTTCGCCGGCCATCTCTCGGGATCGATTCTGGCGGAGCTGGACTACCAGTTCTGCACCATCGCCGGCTCGTACGTGGAGGAAGGCACGCCCATTCATCTGATCGTGGACGAGGACCGCCTCGATGAGGCCGTTCGGGCGCTGATCCGCGTCGGGCTCGACAACATCGTCGGTTATGTCACTCCCGGGACGCTTGCCGAGTTCGCCCGCGCCGGCGGTACGCTCCGCAAGACCGAGACGATCGACATGGCCGACCTGGAAGCGAGACGCGCGGCTGGAGGCGTCCAGGTGGTGGATGTGCGGGGCGCCGCGGAGTACGACCTGGGCCACGTGCCCGACGCGCTTCTCATCCCGCACACTCGCGTGGGGACGCAGTTGAGCGCGCTGAAGTCCGACGCGCCGCTGCTGGTCTACTGCAACAGCGGCGGGCGGGCCGCCGCCGCCGTGTCGCTGCTCGAGCGCCACGGGTTCGAGGCCATTGACGTGGACGATGAGTTTGCCAGGTATCGGCGCGCCGACCGTTCAGTCGGCGCGCGTGCATGAGGGTGCCATGACCACTCCATTTGCGAGCACGCCCCAGGCGTCACAGCCGGGTGATGACAACGTCTCGGTTGCTGCCTCGCTGCAGGCGCTCGACGAGCGCACGCGCGCGATCGCCGAAGTGGCCGAGGCGCTGCGGCCGCTCGCCGCGCTCGCCCAGCAGGCGCCCGCGTTGACGGCTGTACTGATGGACTCGTTCGACGAGGTCATGCAAAGCGCCATCGAGAACGGGATCGACGTCGAGCGTGGGCTGCTGAACGGCGCCGGGGCGGCCTTGCGCTTTGGCGCGACGATGGACACGGAGAAGGTCCGCGACCTGGACGCGCTGCTCAAGTCGGGCGTCCTGGCGCCCGGCCCGCTGCGCCTCATCGGCGATCTCGCCCAGTCGCTCGGGGACGCGGCGGCGTCGCCACCCGCGCCACTTGGGCTCATGGGCCTGGTGAAAGCGCTCGGCCGACCCGACGTGCAGCGGGCGGTCGGGTTCCTGGTCGCGGTGGCAGAAGGGTTCGGCAGACGGTTGCGCGAGGCGCCGCCAGCGCGATCGTGACGGCAGTCACAAGGAGCGTCCCGTGGACACGCACTACGACATCCTGATTCTCGGCGGAGGTACCGGCGGCCTCACCGTCGCCGCGCAACTGGCCGACCGCATCGGCGGCAAGCACATCGCGATCGTCGAGCCCTCGACGCGTCACTACTACCAGCCTCTCTGGACGCTGGTCGGCGGGGGCATCTTCACGCGGGAAGAGTCGGGGCGCGACGAAGCGGACCTGATGCCAGACGACGTCACCTGGATCCAGGACGCCGCAACGTCCGTGGATCCGGAGGCGCGCCGCGTGGCCACGGCGGCCAGCGGCACGCTCACCTACGACTACCTGGTCGTCGCCACGGGCGTCGTCCTCCAGTGGTCGAAGATACCGGGACTGGCGGAATCGGTCGGCAAGCCCGGCACCGGTGTCGTGAGCAACTACTCGTACGAGACGGTGGCGTCCACATGGGAGGCGATTCGCTCGTTCCGCGGCGGCACGGCGCTGTTCACCGAGCCGATCACGCCGGTGAAGTGTGGCGGCGCGCCGCAGAAGATCATGTACCTGGCCGAGGAGGCGTTCCAGGCCAGCGGTGTCCGCGACAACAGCCGCCTCGTGTTCATGAACGCCAAGCCGGTGCTGTTCACGGCGCCGTATTACGTCCCCACCCTCGACAGGATCATCAAGAGCCGCGGGATGGAGTATCAGCTCGGCGAGGAACTGGTGGCAATCAGGCCCGAGGCGCATGAGGCGGTGTTCAGGAACGTCAAGGCGGGCACCGAACAGGTGATGCGCTACGACATGGTTCACGTCACGCCGCCGATGGCGCCGCCGGACTTCCTGCGGACCGGACCCCTGGCGAACGCCGATGGCTGGGTGGAGGTGGACAAGTTCTCGCTGCAGCACGTGCGCCATCCGCAGGTGTTCGCGCTCGGCGATTGCAGCAGCCTGCCCACCTCGAAGACGGGCGCGGCCATCCGCAAGCAGGCGCCGGTGGTGGTCGAGAACCTTCTCGCGCTGCGCGCGGGGCAGCCCATGACCGGCAGCTACGACGGCTACACGTCGTGCCCCGTGGTCACCGGGCGCGGCAAGCTGGTCATGGCGGAGTTCAACTACGCGAAGGAGCCGATCGAGACCTTCCCCGCCGATCAGCGAAGGGAGCGGTTCAGCATGTACGCGCTGAAGGCATACATGCTGCCGCGGCTGTACTGGCACGGCATGCTGAAGGGCCGCGTGTAGCGAGAGTTGGCCCGCACGGGCGCCAGGTCCATCGCGCCCGGGCGGCCACCGTTCACCTGGGCGGACCGCCCCAGAGGGGCTTCCCCGACGCGTCGCGCAGCGTCCACGTGTTGGCGCCCTTCTTCACCGTTCGCGCCAGCAACACCGGTTCGCCGTCGATCGTGACCCGCGCCCCGACGACTTCGACGCTATCGCCCTCGGCCACCGCGACCTTCTGTTCGGTGAGGAACGCGGTGGGCCCCAGGTGAACGACGATGGACTCGCCGCTGGTTTTGAGGGTCACGTGGAGCCCGCCCAGACCACGGCGCCCCGCTTGCGCGGGACGGGTGACCGTTTCGACCGCCGCGACGGTGCCCGTGAGCGTCGTCTCCGTCGCGGGGGTGTACATGCGCTGCCCCCTGGCTTGGGGTCCCTGAGCAGCGATGGAGGCGAAGCCGAGGGCCACGAAGACGACCGCAGAGACTGCCTGACGTGCGGATGGAGTCATTCGCCTGACCTCCTTCTGTCCACCATAACGCGCGGACCACAGGGTGGAGAAGCGCTTTCAGTCCTCCTTTTCGAGATTCTTCTTCAACGCCTGCGTGCCCTGCTGAATCAAAGGCGACATCTGCTCGATGACCTCCGGTGGGTGGGCATCCGTGATCCAGATGAACTCCGAGCGGCCGGGGCCCGCGTCGACCACCTGCATCGACGCGTGGTGAAAGGTCACCCCCGGCGCATCCAGCGCGGTGTAGGCCACGCGCCTGCGAGCGTTGTCGACATCGAGAATGCGCTCCCGCAGGACCATGCCGTTCGCGAACCGGACGGTGCGGACGTCGCCGTCGATGGACGAGTCGGCCAGCACCGGCGCGAACAAGGCTTTCGCCCCTCCCATGTCGCGCAGGGCGGCCCACGCGCGGTCGGCGTCAATCGCGACCGTCACTTGTTCAGTCTTCGATGCCATCGAGCACCTCCTCGTTGCCAATCATCGAACAGGTCGCGCGGAGGGACGCATGAGCTCGTTCGAGCTCGACAACGCCTTCAGCGCCGTCTCGAACGCGGTCCATGGCACGGGCCTCCCGTGCACCGGGGCCAGCGTCGTCACGGCCAGTCCCATCCGCTCCACCTGGGTGGCCAGCGTGCGCATGGCGGGCAGCTGCGCCGGACGCGGCGGCTCGTGCGTGTCGAAGAGGTCGGCCTGGAACGCGATGCGCTCGGCCGGCAGATACGCCATCAGCATTCCCTCCACGTGCCGCAGCGGCTGCACGTAGTAGACGCGGAGGATGCGCGCGTTGTCGGTGATGACGTAGTGCTCCTGCACGGCCTCGTAGTTGTAGCCCTCGGATACCTCGGCCGGCGGCCATTTCGCCACGATATCCGGTTTCACCGTGCGCGGCTCGTAGTTGAGCACGCTTCTCCACGGTTACCGGCGGCGCCTCCGCGCTCGCGCTGGCCGCCGGCGGCACGGGCACCGGTTCGCCGCACGCGTTGGGTTGCACGGTGGGGAACTTCCCGCCGTAGCCGTTGTGCCCGGTACCTCTGGCGATAGAACTGCCAGTTGTCGTCCCAGCCGTGATGCGAGTGCCACGCGATTGGCCACTTCACGCCGCCGAAGGTCATCTGCTCGGTGGACTCGTGCTCGATGTTGAAGTCGCCCAGCGCCGGCTCGTTCACCGTGGTTTTGATACGGGTGATCTGGTTCTTCGAGTTGATGGTGGCGTCCACGCGGTACTTGCCGAGCATGGTGATGGCCACCACGTGCACCTTCTCCGGCGAGACGACGTTGCCGTCGCGGCCCTTTTCGAGCTGCTCCCACCGCCACAGCGCGACGGGATTGGCGCCGGGTAGCCGCGCGGCCTTGAGGAAGCCCGGCGGATTGAGCCAGAGATCCAGTTGATAGAGTTCCGCCAGTTCGGGCGGCACGGCCACCGGCGGACCGTCGCCGTCGATGTGCCACGCGTGCCGGCCGTTGACGATGTGCGTCTGTCGCAGGGCCTTCTGGATGGGCGTGCCGTCCTGCCATCCCAGACCGTACTTCCACGACGCGGGGTTCAGGCCCGGCTTGCGGTCGAAGGTCTCGACGCTGGTGCCGGCCTCCCAGTTGATGGTACGGGTGTAGTTGGCCAGCGCATCGATGCGCGGCCAGTCGATGTTGACGGCGTTCTCGAACGTCTGTCCGACCGCGGCGCCGTAGCCGGTGCCCGAGAACGTGATGCAGGTGAGGTTGGCTTCGCCAATCTCGAGTGCGGCGGCCGCCAGCAGGGGTGCAGGGTCCACGTAGCCCGGCGGGAACGGCTGTGCGGGCATCTGGACGCCGACGAGGATCACGCAGCGCGCGGCAGCCGACAGCTTCGCTTCATGTGAGGCTCCGGATTGTGACGGGAGTGTAGTCCGGCTACCTGGCCGCACGCATCCTGGTGGTGGCGTCGGTCAGGGCTGCGAGGGCCTGGGCGCCCAGGATCGTGGCCAGGCGGTCCTGCGCCCGTCGCCAGCCCGCACGAGCGCCGTCCAGCTGCCGGCGACCCTCGCGAGTGATCCGGTAGATCCGCTGGCGCCGGTCGGTCCCGGCCCGCCGCACCACCCAGCCCCGCCGCTCCAGCACGCCCACCACCCGCGTCATCGTCGTGCTATCCATCCCGAACCCGCGCGCGAGCCGGCCGTGCGTGGCCTCGCCGAGCCTGTTGAGCGCGCTCAGCACGCCGAATTGCGTGACCTCGAGCTCCGAGTCGCGAAGCTCCGCATCGTAGAGCCGGGTGACCAGGCGCGAGAGGCGCCTGATGTTCGCGCACGCGCACGGCAGAGGCAGCAGGTCGCCCGAGTCCGGAAGCGCGTTCGATGCGCAGCGAGATGGAGTTTTATGAGTCCTTGACATGGGCAGATGGATGCATATACATGTATCAGGCGCGCCGGACGGCGGTCAACAAGGTGCAGTAAGGGCGCCATCAGTGACAGGAGAATCCGGTGATGAGAAGCATCGTGCTCGTACTGCTCGGAGTCGCCTCCCTCGGCCTCGCCACGAGCGGCGCCGGCTTCGCCCAGGACCACGCGGGCCACGGCGCGCCGGCCGACAGGCTTGGAAACGTCACCTTCCCGAACACGTGCGCCGAGGCCGTGAAGCCGCAGGTGAACCGCGGCGTCGCGCTGCTGCACTCGTTCTGGTTCGACGAGGCGATCCGCACCTTCAACGACGTCGCCGCGAAGGACCCGACGTGTGGCATCTCACAGTGGGGCGTCGCGCTCGCGATGTGGGGCAACGTGCTCGCCACCGGCCCACAACTGCCAGGAATCACGAACGCGCTCGCCGCGATCGAGAAGGGACGCCAGATGGGCACCGGTTCCCAGCGCGAGCGCGATTACCTCGAGGCGGTCACCGCGTTCTACAACGGCGCGCCCGAGAAGGACGCGCGCACACGCAAGGTGGCGTATGAAAAGGCGATGGAGCGGCTCGCGACGAAGTATCCGGACGACAGCGAGGCCACCATCTTCTACGCGATGGCGCTGTCCGGTACGCAGTCGCCCGCCGACAAGAGCTACGCGAACCTCCTGAAGGCCGCGACCCTGCTCGACCCGCTCTTCGCGAAGATGCCGGATCATCCCGGCCTGGCGCACTACATCATCCACGCCTACGATGTGCCGCCGCTGGCCCCGCGCGCGCTGGAGGCCGCACGCGCCTACGCGAAGATTGCGCCCGACGCGCCGCACGCGCTCCACATGCCCTCGCATACGTTCACGCGGCTCGGCTACTGGGACGAGTCGATCGAGACGAACATCGCCTCCGCTGCGGCCGCGCGCAAGGCGAAGTCGCTGGGCGACGAGCTGCACGCCTACGACTACCTGGCCTACGCCTACCTGCAGAGCGGACGGGACGCCGACGCGAAGCGCGTGATCGGCACGGCACAGGAAGTGGCCGCCAGGGCCGCGCCCACCGGGATGGGGCAGGGCAACCTGCCCGCGCCTCCTGGCGGCGGGGCCGGTGCCTACGCACTGACGGCGATGCCCGCGCGCTACGCCCTCGAACGCGGCCAGTGGGCCGAGGCTGCCGCGCTGACGGACGTGCCCGGTGCACCGCCCACCATCCAGGCGATGACGTACTTCGCGCGTGGCCTGGGCCTGGCCCGGGGCGGCGGTGACGTGGCGAGGGCTCGCGCCGAAGTGGACAGACTCGCCGCCGCGCACAAGGCCGCGACCGCGGCCAACCAGACCTACGACGCCGAGCAGATCGACATCCTGAAGCGGTCCGTGTCGGCCTGGATTGCATTCGCGGAAGGGAACAAGGACGCGGCACTGGTCCAGATGCAGGAGGCCGCAGCGATGCAGGACAAGACCGAGAAGTCCGCCGTCTCGCCCGGCCCCATCGCACCGGCGCGCGAGCTCTACGCCGAGATGCTGCTCGAGGCGAAGAAGCTGCCCGAGGCGCTGGCCGCCTTTGAGGCGTCCGCGAAGCAGGAGCCGCGCCGGTTCCGCGGCGTCTACGGGGCGGCCAGGACCGCGAAGATGCTGAACGACCCGCGCGCGGCGAAGTACTACGCCGAGCTGCTGGAGATTGCCGCGAAGGCGGACACGCCAGGCCGGCCCGAACTCGCGGAGGCCCGCTCGAGCGGCGCGGCCAGATAGGAAGATCGGAGCGCTGAACAAAACGGACCGGGACGCGGCGATTCCCCGCCATCCCGGTCCTGCGCCTCTCGCGGTCGATACTCGCGAGAGATCGTGTCGCTCGGCAGCTCTGCTAGAACCGCCACGGGAGCCGGCCCGTGCCCCCTCGCCGATCCCCTCGTGACTCGCGGAAGCCCGCGTCGTAGCCGGCCTCGAAGCCGTCGCGGTAGACCAGCTTGTACTGATCCTTCGAGCCGTAGCGACGGTCGTAGCCGCGGTCGGCGGAACGGTAGCGGCTGTGACGCACCGGATCGTACGAGTCACGATCGCGCGCGTCCTCGTGGCCCTTCTCGAGACCATCGCGGTAGCCGTTCTGGTACGGCGCGGAGTTCACGCCGTACCCGCCCCCGCCCGGATACTGGTTGTCGTACGGGCCCCGCCGCGAGTTGTCCGGGTAGCGGTCGCGGTCCGGATAGCGATCGGGGTAGCGATCCGGATAACCCGCGCCGCTCCGCGTGCCGTAGATGATCCGCGCGTTGCGGTCACGCGAGGCGATGCGTTCCGCCTCACGGCAGCTCATCGGCCCCGGCTGCCGCCCCGGCGGACGACCGTCGTACCACACGCGACATTCGCCCGCGGGCGGCATGTGTCCCGGTGGGATGCCCTGGGCGCGGTTATCTCCGCCCCATCCGCCGCGCCCCTGCGCGCCCAGCGGAACGGTCAACACTCCCATCATGACGACTGCGGTGGCGATCTTGCGCATGTCCTGCTCCCCCTGCGCAAAGAAAGAGCAAGAACTGGACCAGCGTGGATCGTCCCCGCGAACGGGCAGCCATCCCTCCGGCGGCCCTGCCACTCAGAAGCGCTGGTCGTCCGCCGATGGCCCGTAGAGCGCCGGGACCTTTGCGCCCATCAGCCGCAGGTACACCGTCATCTGTCCGCGATGATGCGCCCAGTGCGCGATGGTGTCCTGGATGAACTCGTGGCGCGTCGCGTCGGCCACGACCTTCCCGGCCGCCAGCAGCTGCCAGTGGGTCTTCAGGTGCTCCTCTGTGGTGCCCCGCAGCGCTGCACGCCCCTCGTCCGCGGCCTTGTCGAGCGCCGTGATGAACTCGGCGCTGGTCTTGCTCTGGGGCGGCCGAAACTGCTGGCCCTCCTTTGGCGCAATGTCGAGCTCGTCCATGTTCACCATCATCGCCATCCACGACGGCATCGTCGCCACCATGTCGCACAAGTAGCCAAAGGCCATCGACTTGTCGTGAGGCTTCCAATCGCGCTTGCCTTCCGGCACCTGCTCGAGGGCGCGGCGGCTGCGCTCCACCTCGCGATCGAGCGCAGACAGGAACAGCTCGTTCATCTTCATTGTTCACCTCCCACGATCCAGCGGTGGGGGCACCACTTTGAACCTCGAACCGGTAACCGTCCAGCGTGTCCGCGCGCTATGCGAGCGCCGCCTTGTACAGCGCGAGGAGCTTCGCCCACGCGCGCTCCGCATCCGGCTTGTTGTAGATGGGCTTCCCCTGCTCGGCCGGCATGTCGGGCACGCACCAGCCGTGCAGGCTCTGGTAGACCTCCACCTCCGCGGGCACCTTCGCGTCGGCGAAGGCCTTCTTCAGCACGTCCTTCGCCTCCGGCTGCCGCGCATCGTCGTTGGAGGCGACCGCGACGAGGAGGCGCGCCTTCATCTTCGGGATCATCGTGTGCGGGCTGTCGGGCGCCTGGGTCACCAGGCCGCCGCCATGGAACGACGCGCCGGCGCCCACGCGATCGGGCACGGCCGCCGCGGTGCGGAACGTCAGCGGGCCGCCCATGCAGTAGCCCTGCACGCCCACCTTCTTCGTCCGGTCCACCGGCTTCTGCGTGTCGAGCCATGCGACGTAGGCGGTGGCATCGCGCTCGGCCGCGCCGGATGCGTTGATCCCGCCCATCAGCTTGCGCAGCTCCGCCATGTTCTCGGCATTCTGGAAGCTGAAGCCCTCCATCTTGATCCCCGGCGCCTTCGTGACGCGGTAGTAGGGGTTCGGCACCAGCACCGCGTAGCCGTCCGCGGCCAGGCGCTTGCCCATGTCGCGCATGGCGGGACGCAGGCCGAAGGCGTCAGGCCAGATGATCACCGCCGGGTGGCTGCCGCTGGCAGGGTGGATGAACGCCGCGTCGCAGGTGCCGTCCGGTGTCTTGACATCGACGTTGGTTTCCACCACCGACCCTTGTGCGCCAGCCGCGGAGCCGGCCGCCGCGGCCAGGCCCGCCGCCACCGACATCGCCACGAAGTCGCGCCGCGTGAGCTCTTCTCTCTGATTGTCATCCGGCATGGTCGTTCCCCCCGTTAGCAGGCCATAGTATTCCAATGCCGAAGCTCTACGACGCCCTGGCCGAGTGGTGGCCCCTGCTGTCCCCGCCCTCCGAGTACACCGAGGAAGCGGCCGTCTGGCACCGGTGCCTGGTCGAGGCCGGTGACGCGCCCGCGCGCACGCTGCTCGAGCTGGGTTCGGGCGGCGGCAACAACGCGTCGCACCTGAAACAGCACTTCGACATGACGCTGGTGGATCTCTCGGCCGGCATGCAGGCGCACAGCCGG
>Ga0209705_10000492_pt1 | contig 20568 bp, 15 predicted proteins | sample PPLLaktember2015_5_FD_187262 | JGI IMG/M metagenome (GOLD analysis project Ga0209705, IMG submission 187262) | Freshwater sediment microbial communities from Prairie Pothole Lake near Jamestown, North Dakota, USA - PPLs Lake P8 Core (1) Depth... | ecosystem: Environmental > Aquatic > Freshwater... | reverse complement strand
GGACCTGCGCTCGGTCCAGCTCATGCTCGGCCACAGCCAGATCACGACGACGCAGATCTACACCCACGTCAGCCGGGAGCGGCTCCGCCGCGTCTACGACAAGTTCCATCCGCGGGCCTGACGCCGCCGTCAATGGGCGATGAGGCTGACCGCGGTCTTGGCCGTGTGTCCCTGGGTCACGAAAAAGGCCCGGCCCTGCCGGAAGTAGCGCTTCTCGCGCCGCCAATCCCAGGAGAAATTTCGCTGGGGAGCGCGCTCGAGAAGGTCGGACTCCGGGATGACGACCCGGCTCGAGCCGCGGCAGACGAAATCGCCGTAGCCCTGGCCGGGCGGCCCGGCCGTCCGCCCCGACGAGCGCGGCAATTCGAGATCGACGGCGAGCACGGACTTGTGAAGGGGGATGGGGATGCCTCCGATCTCGAAGACGAATTCGATCTCCCGGCCGTCCTTGAGGACGTAGCGCATGCGCAGTTCCGGCGCCGGCGCGGCGGGCGCTTCGAGGACGCTCTCGCGGCCGGCCGGGTCGGACGTTTCCCGGAGGCGCCAGTCCAGGACCTCGGTCTTGACGTGGATGAGCAGGAAATCATCGCCGTCCGGCTCGAGCCGCCCTTCCCAGCGGGCCCGGCAGGCGTACTCGCCGCTGACCGGCGACCGGCCGCCCCGGACGGCGTACTCCCCCTCGGCCGTGACCAGCAGGCGGACCTCCCACCAGGCCGAGTCTCCGAACGGGGATCCCCCGGGACCCGCCTCGGCGGGCGGAAAACACAGGGACAGGCCGGCGAGGAGGATCGCCGCGGCGAACGCCGCCGGAAGCCCCCGGAGGAAACCCTTTTCCATCCTGATCCGTATCTCCTGGAGACCGCGATCCATTCTACCGCGGTCGCCGGGTCTTGACAAACGCCGCCCCGAAGCGTATCTTAGCCGGAACTGTCAAGTCTCTAGTAATAAACTCATAAGTTTAATTTAATAGACCGGAAAGTCCACCGACTGATCAGGATAAGGTTCAGGCCGATGAAATCCAACGGGTTCCGCCGCGAGCGCGAGCTCCGGCGCCAGGAAAGCTACCGGGGTCACATCCTCCACGCCGCGACGCGGGTCATCCTCCGCAAGGGCTACAGCGCCCTGACCATGGACGACGTCGCCCGCGAGGCCCAGCTGTCCAAAGCCACGGTCTATAAATATGTCGCCGGCAAGGGCGCCCTGCTCTTGGAGATCCTGGGCCATTCTTTCGACCACCTGCGCGAGCGGCTGGCCGCGATCGCCGACGGGCCCGGGACCCCGGGCGAAAGGCTCGGCCTGCTCGTCGAGGCCGTCCTGCGGAGCGGCGAAGACATGTCACACTTCAACCGGGTCCTGTGGATGGACAGGGCCATGCTCAAGCTCATGCGCGTCTTCGTCACAGCCCCGGGCAAAGCGAGCGGGGCCACGCCGGCGGACCGGAAGCTGCTGGCCATGGTCAAGCACAAGCGGCAGCAGATGATCGAGGTCGGGGCCCGCGTCCTCGAAGCGGGGATCGCCTCGGGGGAATTCCGGAGCATGGATACCCGCCAGGCCGCGGCCTTTGTCGAGGCCGTCCTCCAGGGCTATATGCACCTGCGGGTCTGGCAGAGCGATTACCCCCTTTCTCCGGCGGCAGCCGAAGGCCTGACCCGGTTTATCATCGAAGGGATCCGGAACCCCGAAGCGTCCGGCAAGGAGATCTGACATGAGAAAAACGGCCGTATTGCTGATCACGCTCGTCCTCGCCGCCCTCGGGCCGGGAGCACTCGCGGCCCAAGAGGCCAAGGCGACGATCGTCCTGACCGTTGACGAGGCGATCGCCATGGCCCTGCGGCAGAATCCGTTCCACCTGGCGACCCAGGAAAAGGTCTATCAAGCCCGATCTCAGGTCCGCCAGGCCGTCGCGGGCTTTCTGCCGAGCCTGAACGCCTCGGGCACGGACACCCTCGACGAGAAGCTCTTCACCCTGGAGTTCCCGTCCATGGTGCCCGGCGAGCCGCCGCAGCGCATCTCCATCGACTTTACCAAGGACTATCAGATGGCCTTCTCCTTCGGGCTGCCGCTGTTCGCCGGCGGGCGGCTGACGGCGGGCTACAAACAGGCCAACCTGGGGGTCAAGGCCAGCCAGGAATCGGTCCGCTTGTCCGAGCAGGAGACCGTCTTCAACGCCAAGCGGGCCTTCTACGGGTATCTCCTGGCCAAGGAGTTCTCCGCGGTGGCCGACGAAGCCCTCCGCCTGGCCGAGGACTTCATGAAGAACGTCAAGAACCTCTACGAGGTCGGCATGGCCTCGAAGTTCGACCTGCTGCGCTCCGAAGTCCAGGTGGCCAACCTCAAGCCCCAAGCCATCCGGGCCCGGAACAGCGTCGACGTGGCCGCGCTCGGCCTGAAGACCGTCTGCGGCATCGACCTCGACACACCCGTCGAGATCAAGGGCGAGCTCGTCGCCCCGCCCCTCGACCCCGTCTCGGGATCGATCGTCGAGGAGGCGCTGGCCGGGCGCCCGGAGCTGCGTCAGATCGACTATCAGCGCCTGATGGCGGGACAATCGCTCAAGATCGCCCGCGGCTCGATGCTGCCGACGCTGGCCCTCGGCGGCGCCTACAACGTCTGGGGGGACGCACTGAACCTCCGCAAGGGCACCTGGCAGAACTACTACACGATCAACCTGTCGCTGTCCCTGCCGATCTTCAACGGCTTCGAGGCCCACGCCCGGGTCGGCCAGTCCAAGGCCTTGATCCGCGAGCTCGAATTGACCCGCCAGGGCCTCTCGGAGGCCATCGCCTTCGAGGTCCGGCAGGCCGTCCTCAACAACAATCAGGCCCGGGAGACCCTGCTCTCCCAGGAGAAGAACGTCGAACAGGCCCGCGAGGCGGTCCGCATCGCGGAGCTGAATTACGCCGAAGGGCTGGCCACGAACCTGGACGTCTCGACGGCCCAGGTCGCCCTGAGCCAGGCCCGGACCAACTATTCCCAGGCGCTCTATGACTGCGTCATCTCACAGGCCCAGCTCGAAAAGGCCGTCGGCCGGAGCCGGTCGGAGAGCCGCTCGAACTAACGGAGGAAACCATGAACACACCGAACATCGCCCGAAAGCTCACCGTTGTCGTGCTCGCCGCGGCCGCTCTCCTCACCGTCACCGCCTGCAAGAAGCAGGCCGCGAAGACCAGCGCCGAGGCCGGGACCTTCGGGGCCGCTCCGGTCAAGGTCTTCAAGGTCTCGCGCGAGCGGATCACAGAGAAGATCACCTATACCGGGACCCTCGAGGCCCTGGACAAGATCAACATCACGCCCGAGACCGGCGGTAAGATCGCCCGCATCTACGTCGAGCCCGGCGACCGCGTCGGCAAGGGCCAGCTCCTGGCCGAGCTCGAGACGGAGTCCATCCGGCTCCAGCTCAGGCAGGCCGAGGCCGGCGTGGCCGTGGCCGAGGCCGCCCACGCCGACGCCCTCAAGAACAAGGAGCGCATGGACCGGCTGCTCAAGGAGAGCGCCGTCTCCGCGCAGCAGTCGGAGAAGGTTCAGCTGGCTTTCGACGCGGCCGCGGCCCAGCTCGAACAGGCCCGGGCCGGCCTGAACCTGGCCAAGCACGCACTGGACCAGTCGCTCATGAAGGCGCCCTTCGCCGGCATCATCGCCTCGAAGAACGCCGAGGTCGGCGACGTCATCAACCCGATGATGGGCGGCGCGTACGGCGGCGGGGCCGGCGGCGTCCTGACCCTCATGGACTATGCCACGATCAAGCTGGCCGTGGCCGTCTCTTCCGAGGACATCGGCCGCATCCGCAAGGGCCAGGAGGCCGTCCTCCGGATCGGCGCGATCCCCGGCCGCGACTTCCGCGGCGTCGTCCGCGTCGTCAACCTGGCCGCCGACCCCCAGAACAAGAAGTTCGAGGTCGAGGTCCACGTCCCGAACCCCGACGCGGCCCTCCGGCCCGGCACGTTCGGCAACCTCGTCTTCGAGGTCGAGTCCCACGAGAACGCCCTGGTCGTGCCCCAGGCGGCCGTCCTCGATAATTCCTACGTCTTCGTCGTCGAGGGCGGCAAGGCCGTCCGCAAGAACGTCAGCCTGGGCATCCAGAACACGACCATGGTCGAGATCCTTTCCGGCCTGGCCGACGGCGAGACGGTCATCGCCGAGGGCAACTACGGCCTCGAGGAGGGCGCCCCCGTCCAGGTCCTCGAGGAGGTGAAAAAGTGAAGCTCCCCGAATTCTCGGTCAAGAAAAAAGTCACCGCGTCCATGATGGCGGCCATCCTGGTCGTCCTGGGCGCCATCGCCTACACCCGGCTCGGCCTCGACTTCTTCCCGGATCTCGAGTTCCCGACCGTCTCGGTCATCACGACCTACACGGGCGCCTCGTCCGAGGACATCGAGAACGTCCTGACCCGGCCCCTCGAGCAGGTCGTCAGCGCGGTCAACCGGGTCAAAAAGGTCACCTCGCAGACCTCCGAGGGCGTCTCGGCCATCAGCGTCGAGTTCGAGTGGGGGACCAACCTCGACTTCGCCGCCCAGGACATCCGCGACCAGATCGCCATGTACACGCAGTTCCTGCCCGAGGACGCCGCCGACCCTCTGGTCGTGAAGTTCAGCTTCAGCTCGTTCCCGGTCATCTTCTGGGGGGTGACGAGCGACCTGCCGGCCATGCGGCTCAGGACCATCCTCGAGGACGAGATCGCGCCCCGCCTCGAGCGCCTGGACGGCGTCGCCTCGGCCCGGGTGTTCGCCATGGACGAGCGCGAGATCCTCATCGACATCGACCGGGCCGCGCTCGAGAGCCGCGGCCTGACCCTCGACCAGGTCATGATGTCCCTGCGGGCCGAGAACCTCAACATGCCGGCCGGGAACCTCGTCGAGCGCTATTCCGAGTTCATCGTCCGGACCTTGGGCGAGTACGAAAACCTCGACGACATCCGCCGGACCGTCGTCGGTATGTCCGCCGCGGGCGAACCCGTCTACGTCGCCGACGTGGCCGAGGTCAGGGACACGCTCAAGGAGACCCGCTATTCCGCGCGCATCCAGAACCAGAACGGCGTCTACCTCATGGTCAGCAAGCGCTCAGGCGCCAACAGCCAGCAGACCAGCGCCGCGGTCAAGCGGACGGTCGCCGGGCTCCAGGGGACCATTCCCGGCAATCCCGTCTTCCACGTGGCCATGGACCAGGGCGACATGATCGAGCAGGTGACCGCGAATACGTTCAGCAACGCCTGGCTGGGCGGCCTGCTGGCCATCGTCCTGATCTTCCTGTTTTTGCGCAACTGGCGGCCGACCTTCGTCATCAGCCTGGCCATCCCGCTTTCGATCATCACGACTTTCATCGCCATGTACGCGGCGGGCTACACCCTGAACCTCCTCACGCTCGGCGGCCTGGCCTTGGGCATCGGCATGCTCGTCGACAACGCCATCGTCGTCATCGAGAACGTCTTCCGCCACCTCGAGGAAGGCGAGTCGGCCGAGCAGGCGTCCATCGAGGGCGCCGGCGAGGTCGGCATGGCCATCACGGCCTCGACCCTGACCACGATCGCCGTCTTCTTCCCCATGATCTTCGCCTCCGGCATCACCGGCAAGATGACCCAGGCCCTGGGCCTGTCGATCTCCTTCTCCCTTCTCTCCTCGCTCTTCGTCGCCCTGACGATCGTGCCCCTGTCCACCTCGCTTCTCTTCCGGACGAAGAAGAGCCTCAAGTCCATCGCCCAGGCCCCCGAATCGAGGCAGTTCGCCAAGCCCCGGGCCTGGTACCGGAAGCGGCTCGATTGGGCCCTCCACAACCGGCGCTGGGTCCTCGGAGGCACCCTGCTCATGTTCGTCGCTTCCATGGCCATCGTGCCCTTCCTGGGGACCGAATTCATGCCGGCCTCGGACATGGATATGATCATGCTCAAGGTCCGCATGCCCGTCGGCACGGCCCTCGAGGAGACCGACCGGGTCGTCGGCCTGGTCGAGAGCATCATGTTGAAGATCCCGGAGATCACGACGATCTCCGCCCAGGTCGGTTCGTCGGTCGAGCAGGACGCCGGCGACGCCGCCTCCACCATGTCCAACGCCGGCACCCACGAGGGCCTGCTCTGGGTCGGGCTTGTCAAAGCCGATAAGCGGAAGGTGTCCGACAAGCAGATCCTGGAGAATATCCGCGCCCAACTCCCCAACCTCCGCGGCGTCAGGTTCGAGGCCGTGGACATGAGCCAGATGATGATGGGCGGCGCGTCCGCGGCCCCGGTCGAGATCAAGCTCTTCGGCCAGGACCTGGCGACGCTCCGGGGCCAGGCCGACCAGATCGTCGGGATGATCTCCGGCGTCGAGGGCCTGCGCGACATCACCCACACCATGGCCGCGGGCAAGCCCGAGGTCCAGATCAAGATCGACCGCGAGCGGGCCTACCGGCTGGGCCTGTCCGTTTACCAGGTCGCCAACACCGTGCAGACGGCGACTCTGGGCAAGGTGGCCACCCGCTACCGCGAGGGCTCCGACGAGATCGACGTCCGGCTGCGGTTCAAGAAGGAATACCGCGACAGCCTGGACGAAGTCCGCAGCATCCCCATCCGGACGGCCGCCGGCCAGACGGTCTACCTCGAGCAGGTCGCAGACGTCACGACGACCGAGGGGCCGATCAAGATCTACCGCGAGAACCAGGCCCGGGAGGTCTCCGTGACGGCCAACATCGTCGGCCGCGACCTCGGCAGCGTCGTCCGCGAGATCAAGGGCCGCCTGGCCGGCACCGAGAAGACCCTGCCGCCCGGCTACTTCCTCGAGTATGGCGGTTCCTACGAGGACATGCAGGACGCCTTCCTCGTCCTGGCCGCTGCCTTCGCCCTGGCCGTCCTGCTCGTCTACATGATCATGGCCTCCCAGTTCGAACACTTCACCCACCCCTTGGTCATCATGTTCACCGTGCCGCTCGGGATCATCGGCGTCATCGTCGGCCTGCTCATCACGGGCAAGACGCTCAACATGATCGTGCTCGTCGGGGTGATCATGCTGCTGGGCATCGCCGTCAACAACGGCATCGTCATGATCGACTACATCAACCAGCTCATCAAGCGCGGCGTCGACAAGCGGGAGGCCATCCTCGACGGCGCGACGACGCGCCTGCGGGCCGTCCTGCTGACGGCCCTGACGACCATCCTGGGCGGCCTGCCCATGGCCTTCGCCACGAGCTCGGGCTCGCAGATGCGTTCCCCGATGGGCATCGCCATCGTCTTCGGCCTGTCCGCGACGACCGTGCTGACGCTCTTCGTCGTGCCCGTCATCTACAGCGTGGTCAATAAGATACGATTCAAGGAAAAGAAGACAGCGACCATCTAGGAGCGGACCGGAACGAAAAACGCCAGGGCCGGTTCCCGGCGGGGGCCGGCCCTTTTTTTTTCAGGCCTTATATTTCAGGAACGCGCCGATCCCGCCGTAACGATCGAGTTTCGACGGCGGCTCGATCTGCTTGACCGTCCCGCCGCGCTTGAGGACCGTCTCGATGGCTTCGTCGATGAGGTCCTTGACGATGTCGGTCTTCTTGTCGTCGATCGGGCACTGGAGCTCGTCGAGATAGAGGAACTCGTGGGTTGGACAGATCCGGCCCGGGCGGGCGAAATTGTGGGTGACAACGAGCGTCTGGACCTCGTACTGGTTCAGGCGATGAATCGTGTCACGCAGCCCCGAGGTCGCCAGGCCGCCGCGCTCGAGCTCGGTGATGAGCTTCTGGACGGTTTCGCCCTCTTCGACCTTCTTCAGCCGGGTCTCGAGGTCGAGGACCTCGCCGAGGACCTTGGCTGGGGTATCGCTCGCGCGGGAGTGCAGCTTGGCCTTGATCTTGTCGCAGAGATAGCTGTGGAGGTGGGATTCGAACTCCGCGCTGTGGTTCTCCTCGGTGCCGATGAAGAGCCAGTCGAAGGGGACCTTCTTGCTGATCTCGAACGTCTTCTGGGCCGCCTTCTTGTAGTGCTCTTGGAGGTGGGCGTCGATGCGGCGTTCGATCTTCTTCTGCTTGGTCCCCTCGAAGCCGCCTTCCTTGACCCGGCCCGGGACGTCGCTCTCGGTCTTGTCGAGGAACTTGATCTCCCCCATCGAGACGTCGTACCAGACGGCTTGACGGCGGTCGATGAGGAGGGCGCAGATGCGGCTATACTTGTCCAGGATGGACGCGAGGGGGCGGAGGTAGAAGTTCGTATCGAAGACGACGCGGTTGCGGGGGCCGTGGGGCAGCTCCAGGACCTGCAGCAGGTCCTTCCGGCTGGCGGAAAAGAAGGCCAAACCGGGTGCATTCGAGGACCCCAGCGATTGGCTGCCGAATTCGGAGACGAAATCCAGGTCCCGCAACAAGGCGTCGATCTTTTCTTTGGCGGCCGAGAGGCCGCAGGCGCGGTCTTTGGCTTCATTGAGGAGGTTCTTGAGGACCAGGTGGATTTCCTTCTTGCTCATCCGGCCCTTGTCCGCGTCCAGGTAGAACGAGGTCACGAGATCGCCCTGGCTCTTGAACTTGGCCAGCGCCTCGATCTGGGAACGGTCTTGAAATTTCATACATCCTCCTTGGGTAAAATTAGGCGGGGACAATAACGAAAAGGAAAACGGCCGATGCGGGGAACGATCAACACATCCACAATAAGCGCGGGGTACCGGTTTGTCAAGTTGGCCTCGCTTCTCTTGAAAGGCACGGAAAAATCGCTATAATAGGGGCTCCCTGAGTGCGGAAGTGGCGGAATTGGCAGACGCGTAAGCCTCAGGAGTTTATGGCCGCAAGGCCTTGGGGGTTCGAGTCCCCCCTTCCGCACCATCCTCGTTTCCCGCCAGCCGCATCGTGCATGAGCCGCGCCAAGGACGTCCTCCTCATCAATCCCTGGATCTACGACTTCGCCGCCTATGATTTCTGGATGAGGCCCCTCGGCCTTCTGTATGCGGCCTCGCTCGTCCGGCGCTTCACGCCGCACCGCGTGTCGTTCGTCGATTGCCTGGACCGCTTCCACCCCGGCCTGGCTGGCCGCCGGGCGGGGAAGCCCGACGGCCGCGGCCCGTTCCCGAAAGAGGAAGTGCCCAAGCCGGACGCCGTCCGGGGCGTCCCGCGCCGGTACTCCCGCTACGGCATCCCCGTGGCGCTGTTCGAGGAGGAGCTCCGCCGCGTCCCGGCCCCGGACGCCGTCCTCGTGACCTCGGGCATGACCTACTGGTACCCGGGGGTCCAAGCGGCGATCGACCTCGTCCGCCGGCGCTTCGGCCGCGTGCCCGTTATCCTCGGCGGGATCTATGCGACGCTCTGTCCCGGCCATGCCCGGGCCCTCTCGGGCGCGGACCTTGTCCTGCCCGGCCCCGCGGAAGCCGGTCTCCTGGCGGCGCTTGCCGGGATCTTCGGCGAGGCCTCCCCGGATATGTCCGGCCTCCCCGCTCCCGGCCCGCTGTCGCCCCCCGCGTTCGATCTTCTCCGCGACCGGACTTGGCTCCCGGTCCTGACGTCGCGCGGATGCCCGCTGCGCTGCGCCTACTGCGCGAGCTCGCTGCTCTCGGCCGGCTTCACGCAGAGACCGGCCGCAACCGTCCTGGCCGAGATCATGGAGGCCCACGCCCGCTTCGGGACGCGGCACTTCGCTTTCTATGACGACGCTCTTCTCGCGGGCAAGCGAGGCCACGCGTGGCCCCTCCTCGAGGGCCTCGCGGCCGCCGGGCCGCGGCTGGCGTTTCACGCGCCGAACGGCCTGCATCTCCGGGAGATCGACGGACCGACGGCCCGGCTGATGCGCGCCGCCGGCTTCCGGTCCCTCTACCTCAGCCTGGAGTCGACCGATCCGGACCTGATGAAGGGGCGCGGCCCGAAGGCGTCCCCCGAGGACCTCGAGAGCGCCCTGCGGGAGCTCGAGACCGCGGGCTTCGCAAGGAGCGGAGTCGGGGTCTATCTCATCGCCGGCCTTCCCGGACAGACCATGGCCGGGGTCGCCGAGAGCGCCGGCTTCGTCCGCGGCCTGGGCGCCGTGCCCCGGGTGGCCTATTTCTCGCCCATCCCCGGCACCGCGGAATGGTCGACCCTCGTCCGCTCCGGGGCCCTCCGCGACGAAGACGATCCTCTGCTGCACAATAAAACCGCCTTCGCCTACCTCAAAAGCGGCCTCTCACCGGATGAGCTCGGACCCCTCTTGCGCGCCTCCGCCTGACCGCCCGGCTTGATAATTCGCGTGCCGAGGACTACCTTAGATGACGAAAGGACGAAGCACCCCATGACGAACTTCGACTGTAAAAAGCCCGCGGCGGCCGTCCTTGCGGCGCTCGGCCCGCTCATCCTCATCGCCGGCTTGGCGGTGCTTCCCGCCTGCCGGAGCGTCAGCGCGATCCGGGGCCTCAAACCGGCCCACGCGGATTTCCTGAACAAGGTCGACTACATCATCACTAAAGAGGAGCGCAAGATCTTCCTCGAGCTCCCGGAGAGCGGCCGGGACGACTTCATCGAAGGTTTCTGGAAACGGCGTGATCCGGACTCGGACACCGAGCGCAACGAGTTCCGGGTCGAATACGAAGACCGGGTGGCCAAGGCCGGAGCCATGTTCCATGGCGAAGGGCGCCCGGGCTGGCAGACCGATCGCGGCCGGATCTTCATCCTGTTCGGCCCTCCGTCCGAGCGGTTGACCTATCCCATGGACGCCTCCGGCTACTGCCGCGAGGTCTGGTATTACGGCGCCTTCCCGGTCGTCTTCATCGACGACCACTGCTCCGGATATTTCGTCATGAGGGCCATCAACCTGGAGCATCTCCAGGAGCTCAACATCGCCCAGGGCTACTTCCAGAAGACGATCAAACAGGACAACCGGCTCTTCGACTACGAGGTCTCCATGCAGAAGACCCGGATCGAGGGCGGCGTGTACGAGGGCCGGGTCTTCGTCGACATCCCCTACGCATCGATCTGGTTCGATTTCAAGGCCGGCCGGCTCGAGACGGACTTCCAGGTTCGCATCGTGATCTCGGACCGGTCGGGGACGACCCTGTGGGAGGCCCAGGACGCCTTCCCGCTGTCGCTCGAGGAGAAGGACCTCACCGAGAACCGGCAGAAGCTCTTCCGTATGGAATTCCCCCTGGTCATCGACAAAGACCTCGACACGCTCAAGGGCCAGAAGCTGCGGATGGATATCTCGGTCAAGAGCGCGACCGGAGGCGAGGAGCTGAAAAAAGCGGTGACGTTCGAGCTAAAATTTTAGGCTGAAGTTCAGCCGGACGATGCGCGTTCCGAAGAGCGGCGTGTAGGTCCCGTAGGTGCCGCTGAGGACGCGCGTGCCCGTGTCGCCGCCCTCGCCGTCGGGTGACCAGGTGCCTCCGTCGTTGAGATCGAGCGTCCGGTACGTGTCCCCGAGCAGGTTATAGACATCCAACGAGACGGCGAAGAGGTTCCGCCCGGCGCGGTTGAACTCCTTCTCCACCCGGAGATCCAGCGTCTTCCACGAGCCGAATCGCCGCGAGCCCGGGCTCTCCAGATAGACCGTGACGGGCGTCCTGACGGCGCCGTTCGCGGCGGCCCACGCGGCCGGCGGGATCACCGTGACCGTCCGGGCCCACGGGGAGCCGCTCTGGGCCTTGAAGAGGACGCTCAGGTAGATATCCCAGCCGAACCGGACAGTCCCCGCGAGCCGGGCGACGAGCGGACGGTCCAGGATGAGGCGGTCGGATCCGGAGATGTTCGCGAACGCGTTCGGCGTCAGCAGGACGGGGGAGTTCCCGGCGCTCCAGCGCGAGGCCACGGTCGTCGTGCCGGTGGCCCGGTTCCACGTCAGGGACCCGAACGCCTGCCAGTTATGGGACATCCTCTTGCGGAACGAGAACTCCATGCTCCGGTACCTGGCGGTGAGCTCGGGGACGTTCTCGATGCGCTCGAAATAGGCGGGGGCCGTGGTCGAGGGGAAATAGAGGTCCAGGGCGGCGTCGGCATAACCGTCCGTTCCCGGCACGACGGTCGAGAAGGGGACCCACCAGCCCTCCGGGGCCTCCTCGGCCCGCCACCAGCGGGCCCCGGTCGAGGGGTCGAAGACGACGTGCCCGGTGAGGTTGGTATGGCGCCGGTCGATGTACCGGGCGGCGAGGGTGAAATCGCGGGTGATCGCCTGTTCCAGGCCGGCTGTCCATTCCTCGATCACGGGAGCGGACAGGTCGGGGTCGACGGCCTGGCGGCGGAACTCGGTCTTGTAGACGCGAAAATCATACGGAAAGAGGGAGAACGTGTCGTCGGCGCCGGCGGCGCCGTCGCCGTCCTCGTCGAACCAGAAGAAATCGTGGGAGGCCAGGGGGTCGGCCTGGGCCAGGTCCTGCGAATACCCCAGCCCGAGATATTCCGGGATCCTCGCCCACGAGGCCTTGAGGACCGTCCGGCCGTTGCCCAGGAGGTCGACGCTCAGCCCGGCGCGGGGCGAGAGCGTGTTCCAGACGATCGCCTTGTCCCAGCCCGTGAGGCTGACCGAGCCGTAGAGATTGAAGCCCAGGACGGGATCGATGAGCGCGCTGCCGAGAGTGCTGCTCACGGCGTTTCCGCTCGCGCTCTTGGATAAGCTGTCGAACCGCGCCTCGGAGCGGTCGAAGCGAAGCCCCGCGGAGAGCGAGAGACGGTTCCCGATCTTCATCGTGTCCTGGACGAACAGGCCGATCCTCTTGAGCTCGCGCTTGAGCGACATGCCTCCCTCGGCCGCCGGGGCGATATAGAACCCGACGAGCCCCCAGCCGACCTCTTCGCCCGAGGACGGGGACAGGGACGTTCCGTACGTGTAGGGACTGCCGTTGGCATAATTGTAGATGAGGTTGTCGGACTTCCAGGCCGAGGACGACGTGGACGTCGTTTCGTACTCGCCCCCCGCGACGAACTCGTGGAACATGCCGAGAAGACCGTCCTCGAGGCGGGTCAGGCCCGCGCCCGCCCTCATCCGGCTCGCGGTCTCGCGGTCGTTCATCGAGCCGCTGCCCCACGTGTAGCCCGTGATGACGTCAAAGTATTGGGGCTTGTCCGTGGCCGCGCTGTTGAGGAGGAAGGGCTGCCTGTACTTCGCGTAGCCGACATCGAAGTTGATCCGGGTGTCCTGGCCAGCGGCGTAGCTCCCGCCGAACCGGCCCAGGAAGGCGCCCTCCCCGTCCAGGTTGCGGGTCGAAGCTTCGGGGGTGAGCTTGTCGATATCCTGCCCATAGACGGGCTCGCGGAGGCGCGTGGAGCCGAGCTCCAGAACCCCCTTGAAATTGCCGAGGAAGTTCATGGACAGCTTGAACAGCCCCGAGATGTCCCGCTGGGCGTAGTCGTAGACAAAGTGGCGGACGCCGACGGGATCGGTCCAGTAGGCGAACGGCGCCCTGCTGCCGAGGCTGTGGTATCGAAAGCTGGCGAACATCCAGGCCATGTCCTCGAGCATCGGACCGGCCAGGGTGAAGGACAGATCGTGCTCGCGCTTGAGCGTGGTCGGGGTCGCGTCGGGCATTTCGGCCAGCTCGCCCGCCGTCCAAAGCGAATCGACCAGGCCCCGTCCGGAGGCGCTGTAGGAGAGAGAGCCGCTCGGCGCGGCCGACCCCGGCTTATGGATGACGTGGATGTACGCGCCCTGGCCGGGCCCGGTCTCCACCGTGTGGCCCGCCGGTTCGACCACCACCTCGTCGACGAGGTCGGTGTTGATCCGGTCCATGATCCGGCCGTCGGTGGGGTGCGTCACGATGATGCCGTCCTGGACGATCACGGCGGACGTGAGCGGTGTCCCGTTGAGGGACATCCTGCCGTCCTGAGGGTCGGACTCGAAGACGAGGCCGGGGACGAGCCCCATGAGGGCCGTGAGATCGCGGCGGAGGGGCAGCCGGGCGATGAGATCCCGGTCCAGCACGATCGCATAGCGGGCCGAATCCCGGTCGAGGGCCGGTCCCGGCGAGGCGGTCGTAAACTCCCCCTCGTCCGCGGCGGGCATCATCTTGAAGTCCACCGTATAGGTCGCTCCGGCGGAGACGACGATGCCCTCGACCGTTATGGTCTTGAACCCGGGTACCTCGGCGACGATCTTGTAGATCCCCGGAACCAGGCCGACAAGGCTGAACAGCCCCGATTTCGCGGTCATGAAGTTGGCGATCCCGGGCGCGGCCGGTGAGGTCACGTAAAGATAGGCCCCCAGGAGGGCCGCGCCTTTGTCGTCGGTGACCCGGCCTCTGATGGCGCCCGTCGGGCCGGCCGGAAAGGCGGGCAGAAACAGGGCCAAAAGGGCCGCGCCCATGGCCAGAGAAACGAGGGATTTTCTGGTCAATAAGGCCTCCTTGGGCTCTGTCTCCACCGCAATTTTATATTTTTTTCGCCCGGGGATGTCAAAACAATTAACGCCGCTCCCGGCCGGATGGTTACAGCCGGACGAGCCGCGCCGGTGCCCTTCATCCCCGGCGTCCTGCCTTGAGACGGGCCCAGGCGGCCGCGCCAACGAGCCCGGCGTCGTTCCCGAGGGCGGCTTTTTCGATGCGGCAGCCGGCAAAGGGGATGGGGTGCGACCGCCGGCGGGCCTCCTCGGCGACCGGGCCGAGCAAAAGCTTTCCGGCCGATACCACCCCGCCGCCGATGAGGACCTTTTCCGGATTGAGGGCGGTGATGACGATGCCGATGCCGATGCCGAGCCAGTAGGCGATCTTCCGGAAGCTTTCGAGGGCGGCCGGGTCGCCGGCCTTGGCCAGGAGATAGACGTCCCTGGAATCGGCGATATCCGTGCGCTCGGAGAGGGCCTGGTAGTGGCGGACGAGCCGCGGCGCCGAGGCCTCGGTCTCGAGGCAGCCACGCCCGCCGCAGCCGCAGAGCTCGCCCTCCGGATTGACGGTGATGTGGCCGAGCTCGCCGGCGAAGCCGCCGTCGCCCTCCCACAGCGTCCCGTCGAGGATGATGCCCCCGCCGATGCCCGTGCCGACGGTAAAGAGGACGAGGTTGCGAACGCCGCGGCCGGCGCCGTGGCGGAATTCCCCGAAGGCGGCCATGTTGGCGTCATTGCCGAGACGGACGGGGACGTCGATGAACTTGCGCAGGGCCGGGAGGATGGGGTAGCCGTTCAGGCTCGGATAGTTGGGAGACTGGAGGATCTTCCGCTCTCTGAGGCTGTAGAACCCGGCGATGCCGAAACCGCAGGAGCGGATAGGGCCCGGCGCCCCTTTCTTGAGGCCGGCCCAGGTTTCCTCGAGGACCGCCAGGATCCCGGTCATGGCCTCGGGGCTGCGGACTTTGCCTTTGCGGACGAGGCGGCCGTCGCGGTCGACGAGGCCGAACTTGATCTGGGTGCCGCCGATGTCGAACCCGGCGTCGTATGAGGATGTCATGGGAAGTTCTCTGGGTGCCGAACCGCCGGATGGGCCCGGCGGGCGTCAAGGATGCTCGTCAGCTCTTGGGAGGCTCGGGATTCTTGGGGCCGTCGTGCTCGTCCTTGGTGTTGATCGACTTCTTGAAGTTCTTGATGCCCTCGCCGATGGACCGGCCGAGGTCCGGGAGCTTCCGGGCGCCGAAGATGATGATGACGATGAGGAGGATCAGGATCAGTTCGGTCGGTCCGATGGATCCAAGCATATGTATCTCCTTGGAAATCAGCCGTATTTTCTCCCCTAGAAGATACCCCCGAAGCCCCAAAAAGTCAATCCGACCGGGGACACGTCCTCGGGTACGTGTCCCCTTATCATTTGGGGGCGAATCTGCCATAATAAGCGATTCCATGAAGAACATCAGGAACTTCTCCATCATCGCCCATGTCGACCACGGCAAGTCGACCCTGGCCGACCGGTTCATCGAGCTGACCGGGGCCCTGTCCGCCCGGGAGCTCAAGGAGCAGGTCCTGGACACCATGGATCTCGAGCGAGAGCGCGGCATCACCATCAAGGCCCAGACGGTCCGGCTGACCTACAAGAGCCGCTCGGGAGAGGAGTACGTCTTCGACCTCATCGACACCCCCGGCCACGTGGATTTCTCCTACGAAGTCTCGCGAAGCCTGTCCGCCTGCGACGGGGCCCTCCTTGTCATCGACGCATCCCAAGGGGTCGAGGCCCAGACCCTGGCCAACACCTATCTCGCCGTCCACAACGACCTCGTCCTCGTCCCGGTCATCAACAAGATCGACCTGCCCCAGATCCAGATCGAGGATTCGCTCGAGCAGATGGAGCACATCCTGGGGCTGCCCCGGTCCGAGGCCCTGCTCGTCAGCGCCAAGACGGGCCAGGGGCTGCCGGAGCTCTTCGAGGCCGTGGTCGAGCGCATCCCGCCGCCGAAGGGCGACCCGGACGCGCCCCTCAAGGCCCTTCTCTTCGATTCCTGGTTCGACGTCTACCGGGGCGTCATCGTCCTCGTCCGGATCGTCGACGGCCAGCTCAAGACCGGCGACCGGATCGTCCTCATGGCCTCGGGCGCGGAGTACGAGGCCGAGGAGGTCGGCTACCTCACGCCCAAGCCCGTCAAGGCGGGCCTCCTGAACACGGGTGAGGTCGGCTACCTCATCGCCGGGATCAAGAAGCTCAGCGACGCCAGGGTCGGCGACACGGTCACCCACAGGAACCGGCCCACGGAGAAGCCGTTCCCCGGATTCAAGGAAGCCAAGCCCATGGTCTTCTGCGGCATTTTCCCGGCCGGCGAGAGCAACATCGAGGAGCTTCGCGACGCCATGGAGAAGCTGCGCCTGAACGACGCCTCCTTCCAGTACGAGCCGGAGAACTCGCCGGCGCTGGGGCTGGGGTTCCGGGCCGGCTTCCTGGGGCTGCTGCACCGGGAGATCGTCCAGGAACGGCTCGAGCGCGATTATGGCCTGACGCTGATCACGACGGCCCCGAGCGTCGGCTACCGGGTGACGAACCGGAAAGGGGAGACGGTCGAGATCCACAATCCCTCCGAGATGCCCGAGCCGACCGAGGTCGCGGTGATCGAGGAGCCGGTCATCGAAGCCGTCATCCTGACCCCCGACCGCTACCTCGGCGGCCTGTTCAAGCTCCTCGAGGAGCGCCGGGGCGTCCAGAAGAAGATGGAGTACATCGGGCCGGGGCGGGTGCTCCTGGCCTACACGCTGCCGCTGAACGAGGTCGTCTTCGACTTCTACAACCAGCTCAAGCAGCTGTCCCAGGGGTACGCCTCGCTCGATTACGAGTTCGTGGGCTACCGCGAGGGACCGCTGGTCAAGCTCGACATTCTCATCAACGGCGAGCCCGTCGACGCGCTGTCGCTCATCGTCCATGAGGACAAAGCCGTGACCATCGGCCGCGGCCTCGTCGAGCGCATGCGCAAGGTCATCCCTCGCCAACAATACGAGGTCGCCCTGCAGGCCGCGATCGGCAAGCGCATCGTCGCCCGGGAAACGGTCAAGCCCTTCCGCAAAGACGTCCTGGCCAAGCTCTACGGCGGCGACTACACGCGCAAGATGAAGGTCCTGGAGAAGCAGAAGGCCGGCAAGAAGCGGATGCGTCGCGTCGGCAAGGTCGACATCCCCCAGGAGGCCTTCCTGGCCATCCTCGAAGTCAAGTAGGCCTCGGGGCCGGCCTCGCTCATAAGGACTTCCCGGCTCGGGCTCTTCCTCCCTCGGCGTCACCCCCATCCGTCCTCGCCGCTCCAAAGGGCTCTTCGGCATCAGCGGCTCCGGGCGGGTGGGGGGCCCCCACGCCGTTGCGTCATCGCCCTCGCCGGGGTCCAGGGTGTTCGGCCGATCGATTCGGCAGGGGAAGGGTCTTTGAGCTCACAATGCGGGTTGAACGGGGGCGGGGGGCGTGTCGTATAATGAACCGCGATGAGCAAGAAGGACATCGAAACGGCCCTGGCCAGGGGCGTCGAGATCCTCGAGGAGTTCCTGCCGCTCAAGTCCTGGCTCCTTTTCCCCGTCCTTTATGCCGCCTGCGTCTGGGCCGTCCGGCGGGTCTTCGACTACCGCGAGAGGATCCTGGCCTGGCAGGTCTGGCTCGATCCCGAATTCGTCCGGACGAAGCCCGACGAGTTCGTCCTCGATTTCTTCGCCGGCCACGACGAACTGCATCGGGAGTATGCGGCCGAGATCGAAAGCGGCGACCTCCGCGTCCTTCGGGCCGCTTTCCCGGCTCTCTACCCCGTCTTCGGCCTCGAGGATGCCTTCCTCAAGGCGCTTTTCAAGGCCGAGCTCGCCGCGGCCGACTACCGGGCCATCGTCGTCGAGTTCGCCGCCCGGACCGCCAAGGCCCGCGACGGCATCGCGCCGGCCGCGGCCGACCCGGCGTTTTGGAGGGCGCTCATATTGATCGGCGTCGAGGCCGCGTCGCTTGGCCTCCACCTTCTCAAGGATGAAGAGGTCCAGGACATGATCGTCGCCCTCATCAAAGGCCCGGCGGGCCTCGGCCCGACGGTCCCCCCCGAAGCATGAACGCCAGACTCCTCCGCGCCCCCGCCCTTGTCCTCATCGTCGCCCTCTCGGCCTCCTGTCTGACGCATCTCAGCCGGGCCAAGCAGCACTATGCCGAGGGCCAGACCAGGGCCCGCGCTTTTCAGGCCGGGCAGGCGGTCGCCCATTGGAAGAAGGCTCTTGACGAAGCCGGCCGGGCCTGCCGCCGGAACCCGTCGGCCCAATCCTTCACCGTCAAGGGTCTGGCCGAGGCGAACCTCGGGCTCTGGCGCGAGGCCGAAGCGTCCTTCCTCCAGGCTTTTAGCCTCGGCTTCGATGAGGGGGAGGCCTGGGCGTCGGACTCGGCCTTGGCCGGGCTCGCGGCGTCCTTCGAAAGCCTGTCCCTCGAGGTCCCGGCGCTTCGCATCTATGCCCAACTCGTCGACAAGTCCGGCTTCAAGCCCGCGCTCATGGTCGCGGCCGAGAGAAGGACGAACCTCGTCCTGGCCCGGGCTTCCGGGCTGGACCCCTCCGAGAAGGAGAGAACGCTCGCCGCCCTGAACAAGGCCATCGAGCGGCTCCTCGACCGCGACTTCGCCTGCGGGCTCTATCATTACCTCCACGCCCAGGTCGATGGCCATCTCGGCGACCTCCGGCGCTCCTACGAGGAGGCGGTCATGGCCCGCGAGCTCGGCCTGCCGTCGGAGAAGATCGGGCGAGACAACGACAACCAGCTCGTGTATTGTTATGTCCGGCTCAAAGACACGCTGCCCGCGCCCGATCGGGGCGCTTTGACGGCGGCCCAGGCGCGCTGGGCGGCCAAGTGGGGCTGGCCGGACGACCGGACGCCGGCCTGGAAGAGGGAGTGACCGATGTTGCCGACCATCGCCTGGCGAGGCCGTTCCGTCGTCATGATCGACCAGCGCAAGCTGCCCGGCCAGGAGACCTATGTCTGCTGCCGCACCTACATCCAGGTGGCCCAGGCGATCGAGAAGATGGTCATCCGCGGCGCTCCCGCGATCGGCATCGCCGCGGCCTACGGCCTGGTCCTGGGCGTGATGGCAATGACCGCGGCGGCGGGACGGTCCCTCGACCGCGATTTCGAGAAGGTCTACAAACGGCTCGAACGGACGCGGCCGACCGCCCGGAACCTCTTCTGGGCCTTGGAGAGGATGAAAGCGGCCTATGAGCGGACGCGCGCCCAGGGCCTGCGGGCGATCCGGGCCGCGCTGCTCGCCGAAGCCAAGGCCATCGAGATCGAGGACGCGGAGATGAACCGGGCCATCGGGCGCCACGGCCGGGTTCTTTTGCGCGACGGCTGGACGGTCCTGACGCACTGCAACGCGGGGTCGTTGGCCACGGCCGCCTACGGCACGGCCCTCGGCATCGTCCGGGCCGCTGTCGAAGAGGGCAAGCGTCTCCGGGTCTTCGCCGGCGAGACCCGGCCGTTCCTGCAAGGGGCCCGCTTGACCGTCTGGGAGCTCGACCGGGACGGCATCCCGGTCGTCCTCATCACGGACAGCATGGCCGGCTGGTTCATGCGCCGGGGCGAGATCGACGCCGTTGTCGTGGGGGCCGACCGGATCGCCCGCAACGGCGACACGGCCAACAAGATCGGGACGTATACGGCGGCCGTGCTGGCCAAGGAGAACGGCATCCCCTTCTACGTCGCCGCGCCGGTGAGCACGATTGATCTCTCGCTCGCCGACGGGGCCGGCATCCCCATCGAAGAGCGGAACCCGGACGAGGTCCGCCAGGCCGGCGGGCGGCTCGTCACCCTGCCCTGCGTCGATGTCCGGAATCCGGCTTTCGACGTCACGCCGGCCGCGTACATCACGGCCATCATCACGGAGCGCGGCGTCCACCGCCCGCCCTACGAAAAGAGCCTCGGCGGCCGTTGAACAAGAGGCGGATGAAGAAGCCCGTCGCCGGCGGGGCGTTTGTCCTCGCCCTGGCCCTCGCGGCGGCCGCCACGGTCGGACGCGGCGGGCAGGACCCGGCGCCGGTCGGCTATCTCTCGAAAGACAGGATCGTCGAGCTCGCGGCGGCGGCCGACGGCTCCATGGCTTCCTTCGCGCCATCTCCCTCGGCCCAAGCCTATTTCGTCACCCTGGTCGATCCGGTCCATGTCCGCGTGTTCCTCTGCGCGTCCCGCCCGGTCGATCTCAAGCTCGCGGCGTCCCTCGGGCTGGCCGCGGAAGCCGCCGCCAATCCCGCCCTCTCGGTCGAGTACATCGCGGTCGCCGAGGACCTCTCCGTGCCGCAGGGCCCGATCGCCGAGAACGGCGTCACGGCGGTCCCCGAGATGATCG
>Ga0209705_10000491_pt1 | contig 20571 bp, 15 predicted proteins | sample PPLLaktember2015_5_FD_187262 | JGI IMG/M metagenome (GOLD analysis project Ga0209705, IMG submission 187262) | Freshwater sediment microbial communities from Prairie Pothole Lake near Jamestown, North Dakota, USA - PPLs Lake P8 Core (1) Depth... | ecosystem: Environmental > Aquatic > Freshwater... | reverse complement strand
CGCGGGCGACCGAGGTCGACGACATCATGGCCAAGCTCAAGGAGAGCCTCTCCGCGACCCGGCACTAGGTCCCGTGCGCCATGGGCCTCAAGGAGTACCGCCGCAAGAGGACGTTCGCCAAGACGCCGGAGCCGCGTCCCTCACGGGCCCCCGCCGGCGGCAAGCCCCGATTCGTCGTCCAGAAGCACCAGGCCTCGCACCTCCACTACGACCTCCGACTGGAGCACGCCGGCGTCCTGAAGAGCTGGGCCGTGCCCAAGGGCCCGTCGATGGACCCCCGGGACAAACGCCTGGCCGTCATGGTCGAGGACCATCCCCTGGAATACCAGCACTTCGACGGCCGCATCCCCGAGGGCCAGTACGGGGCCGGCCTGGTCGAGATCTGGGACAAGGGCACCTATGATTTCGACGGCGGGAAGGCGCCCTCCATGACCGCGGCGCTGGCCAAGGGGCATATCGACTTCACCCTCCGCGGGAAGAAGCTCCAAGGGTCATTCACCCTCGTCCGCATGAAGAAGCCGGGCGGCAAGGACAACCTGTGGCTGCTCTTCAAGCGCCGGGACGCCGACCCTCCCGGCCCGGCTGGCCGGCCTGCCCCCTCTCCCTCGACCGGGTCCCGGCGCCCGGCGAAGGCGGCCCGGGCGCGAAAGCCGTCCCTCGCCGGTCGAGACCTCGAGGGGGCCCCCAAAGCCCCGTTCCCGCACGGCGTCGCGCCCATGCTGGCCACACTCGTCGACGGCCCCTTCGACCGCGAGGGTTGGTCGTTCGAGGTGAAATGGGACGGCTATCGCTCGCTCGCCGAGATCCAGGCCGGCAAGGTCCGTCTCGTCTCGCGCAACGGCAAGCTCCAGAACGCCAAGTTCCCGGCGGTCGCGGCCGCCTTGGACGGCTTTCCCGTTAACGCCGTCTTCGACGGAGAGATCGTGGCCGTCGACGACAAGGGGCGGCCGGATTTCCAGTCGCTGCAGAACGCGACCCGCTCCGGGGAAGGCCGCATCCTCTACTATGTCTTCGACGTTCTTTATGCCGCCGGCCGCGACCTCCGGCCGCTCCCGCTGAGGAGCCGCCGGGCCATCCTGGAGAAGCTCCTCCCGGTGTCCGCGACCGTGCGCCTGAGCGATTCGGTCGAGACGCGCGGCCGGGACTTCTTCCGGGCCGCCGAGAAGAACGGCCTCGAGGGCATCGTGGCCAAGGACCTCTCGGGCCCCTATCGTTCGGGCGTCCGGACGCGGGACTGGCTCAAGATCAAGACCGCGAAGAGGCAGGAGGCGGTCATCTGCGGCTTCACCGAGCCCCGCGCCTCCCGCCGCTATTTCGGCGCCCTCATCCTGGGCGCCTACAGGAACGGCCGGCTCGTCTATATCGGCCACGTCGGCGCCGGCTTCACGGAGCGGAGCCTGAAAGACATCCGCGGCCGGCTCAAGCCCCTCGTCGCGGCCAAGCCGCCCTTCGCCGAGGAGCCGCGGACGAACATGCCCGTGACCTGGGTCGCGCCTCGCCTCGTCTGCGAGGTCAAGTTCACCGAATGGACGTCCGAGGGGCTCATGCGCCACCCCGTCTTCATGGGCCTCCGGGACGACAAGAGCCCCAAGGAGGTCGAGCGCGAGCGCTCGGCTGGGCGGCAGGACATCCTCGAGAAACCGAAGTTCCGGACCCGGGCCGAGCTGACGCACCTCGACAAGGTCTTCTGGCCGAAGGAGGGCATCACCAAAGGCGACCTCGTCGAATATTACCGGCGCGTGTCGGAGTGGATCCTCCCCCACCTCCAAGACCGGCCTCAGGCCCTGAACCGCCACCCCGACGGCATCGACGGCGAGAGCTTCTTCCAGAAGAACATGGTCCAGGCCCCTCCCGCCTGGGTGGAGACCGTCAAGGTCAAGTCCGAGAGCGGGGGGAAGGACGTCCGCTATCTCGTCTGCCAGAACAAGGACACGCTGATCTACGAGGCCAACCTGGGCTGCATCGAGCTCAACGTCTGGAGCTCGTCCCTCCCCCATCTGGATTCCCCTGACTTCATCGTCCTCGATTTCGACCCGCTCGAGACCTCCTTCCCGCACGTCGTCGAAGCCGTCCTGGCGGCCAAGGAGGTCCTCGACGAGCTCGCCCTGCCCGCCTTCTGCAAGACCTCCGGCGCGACGGGCGTGCACGTCTACATCCCCCTCGAGCCCCGCTTCAGCCACGAGCAGGCCAGAGAGCTGGCCCACCTGGTGGCCCTCGTCGTCAACCGCCGGTTCCCGGACCTGACCAGCCTCGAGCGCAGCCCGTCCAAGCGCCGCGGCCGGGTCTACCTCGACTACCTGCAGAACCGCAAGGGCGCGACCATGGCCGCCCCCTACGCCGTCCGGCCCCGGGAGGGGGCGCCGGTCTCGATGCCCCTGGAATGGAAGGAGATCACGGCCAAGCTCGAGCCCGGGGATTTCAACATCCGCACGGTCCCGGAGCGCCTCGCCCGAAGGGGTGACGCGTGGCGGAACATGTTCAAGAAGCGGGTCGATCTCGAAGCGGCCCTGACCAGGTTCGAACGATGGCAAAAGCGACCCAGGCGCCGGTGAGCAACGAGGGCCCCTCCCCCGCCCCGGACGCTCCGGGGCGGCCGTTCGACAGGAAGAGGCTCGCCCTCATTCACATCGTCAAGAAGGAGCTCGGGCTGAGCGACGAGGACTACCGCTGCATCCTCGGACGGATCGCCGGCGTCGAGAGCTCCAAGGACCTCGACGAAGCCGGGTTCCGGAAGCTCATGCGCTTCTTCGTCCGCAGCGACTATTTCCGGGCCAACTCGTTCGGCCTGACGCTGAAGCAGAAGCTCTTCATCAAGGCCCTGGCCCGGGACCTCGGCTGGGACCCGGCCCACCTGCGCAATTTCATCCGCAAGTATTATCAGCGGGATGGTCTGGAGGCCTTGGACCGGAAAGGGGCCTCGAAGCTGATCGAGTCTCTGAAAGCCGTGCGGGCCCATGAGGGCCGGGCCGGGTGAGCCTGGGAGCGCCTGCGGCTATCGGACCGATCTTAGATCGACGGCCCTCGCCGCGGACAGGGCGGCAGCGGCTCATCGGGAAAGAGGTTCCGGGCGTCGGCCTCGACGCAGTCGGCCGGGTCGCAGCACGTGTAACAGACGCGCTTGAAGGCCCGGTAGCTGAGGAGCTCGACCTCCGACGACAGGAACCCCGGCTTGGCGGGCTCCTCGCGCAACAGGTCGGTACTCATGTACTTCTTGTTGTCGTCGGGGAAGACCGTAACGACCGTCGCGCCGGGCCCCATTTCATCCAAGACCTTCAGGGCGCCGAGGAAATTGGCCCCCGAGGAGATGCCCACGCCGATCCCCAGCTCGGAGGCCAGCTTCTGGGCCATGAGGATCGCGTCCCCGTCGTCGACGCTGACGACATCCTCCGTCTCAGCGAGTTCCAGGATGGGCGGGATGAACTCGTCGGAGATGCCCTGGATGCGGTGCTTGCCGACCTTGTGGCCGGTCGACAGCGTCGGAGAGTTGGAAGGCTCCAGAGGATGCAGGCGTATGGCCGGGTTCCTCATTCTCAGGTACCGCCCGGCCCCCATGATCGTCCCGCCGGTCCCCACGCCGGCCACCAGGGCGTCGGGCGTGAGATGGCGGAAGCTCATCTGCCACCAGATCTCGGGACCCGTCGTCTCGAAGTGGGCCGCGACATTGTCGCGGTTGGAAAACTGGCGGGGCAGGAACGCCCGGCCGTTCTGCGAAGCCCATTCTTCGGCCAGGCGAATGCTCCCAAGGAACCCGTCCTCCTCCCGGCTGACCAACCGGATCCTGGCCCCAAGGCTGCGGATGAGGCTCTTGCGCTCTTCGCTCATCCAATCCGGCATGAAGATGTGGACGGGGTGTCCGAGCGCCCGGCCGATCGCGGCGAAGGAGATGCCCGTGTTCCCGCTCGTCGCCTCGACGATCCAATCGCCCGGGCGGAGCAGCCCGGCCCGATAGCCTTCCTTGAGGATATGGAAGGCCATGCGGTCCTTGATGCTCCCGGTCATATTGAGGTTCTCGGCCTTGGCATAAACGGTCCTGGGCTCGCCCCGGATGAGGCATTCGATGGCCAGGGTGGGGGTGTTGCCGATCAGGCTCGACAGGCCGTTCGCACGGCGGAGGATGGCGTCGGTGGTCATTGCTTCCCCGGTTTTCCGTCCTTATTCATATCAATTCCATAGGAATAGGTCAATTCGACGGCCGGTATCGAGGGGATCTGGGCGTTCCGGCCGGAAGAACGCGCGAATTCGCGGCCGGACGATCATTGCGCTCCGTCGACGGAAGCGCAGTCCGATAGGGCAAAGTCGACGCGGCAGGTCAGGACATTCCCGGGATCGTGCGCAGCGGCTCCGCGGTGGCCAGAATGGCCTCGAGGACGGGGTCGCGGAGAGCGAGATAATCGTCCAGGCTCAGCTCGACGAGGACGTCCGGGATCAGGGAGGGCTCGTCCCCATCGACGAATTGGATGTACTTGGTCGAGTAAGAGACCTTGAGCCCGAGGTTGGGCAGGGTCAGGGTCTCGATCTCGCCATAATGGTTCGGCTTTCCGCCCGTCGGCTCGCCGTAGAAAACGGCCTCGGTCTTTTTCCCGAGGTCCAGGGCGTTGAGGATGGCCGAGGAGAAGGTCCGCCGGCCGAGGATGACGAACAGACGCCCCTTCCGGTTGAGGTCCTCGGCCGCAGCCAGTTCCCCGATGAACGGGTCGAGGATCGACGAGTCCCCGCCGGCGTTGTTGCGGAGGTCGATAACGAGCCTCTCGACCGGGTTCTTCCGGAGCGTGTCCCACAGTCCGGCAGCGAAGGCACGGAACGGCCGGTCGGGGAGGTCCCGGCAGGAATTGTAGGCGAAATAGAGGGTCCGCGACTCGGGGAGGTAAGCCGATTCATAGGCCGAGCCGGCCGTCCGGCGGTAGAGGGGAAGGCGCGAGGGCTCGATCTGCGGAGCCGCCCAGGAAACCGCCCGGATATCTCCGACGGCAAGGCTCCTCATCTTCGCCGTGGCCGTCCCGCCCTCGGGCGTCCGGACCGTGAAGGTCGCCTCGCCGGCGTCCGCGACCAGCCCGAGCCCCAGGAGATGCTCCGAGGACGCCAGGAACCTGGGCACGAAGTCCTTGACCTGGGCCTCGTTGTCGTGGGGGATGATCCCGGCGAACGCGCGCACGACCTCCTCGACAGGATGACCGTCGACGGACTCCAGCCGGCCGTTGAGGAGCTGCGCGTATTCGGGTGTCGTGTCGACGACGCAGAGGCCTTCCTTGAACCAGTGGAGCTTCAAGGGAAAGGCTTTCTGGGGCATGATCGTCAGAGAGGTGTGGGAATCGCCGACAGACGCGACGAGACGGGACAGGTCGAGCAGGAACCGGGTCCGGTCGAGCTCCGGGATCCGGGCCTTCAAGGCCGAGACGCCCGCCCGGAATTCTCCGGGAGTGATCTTGAAGAAAAGGTCCTTGTGCTTGGCCGGAAGCTCTTTGGCCAGGAAATCGAGGTCCTCGGCCCATTGGGCCTGCTCCGGCGTCGGTTCCAGCGCGCTCCGAGGGGCGCCACAGGAAGCCGCCGCCGCGACCGAGGCCAAGACGGCCAGGAAGATGGCTGGAAAAACAGGAATTCCGCGCATGCTCTTCTCCGCTCTCATTGATCCGGCCGAAGACGCGTCGACCATTTGGTCATACGCACGGGCGGCGCCGGCGTTACAGGCCGCAACCCGGCCCTTGTCGCGGATTCGGGATTCTGGCGGCCTGACCCGTCCTGCACCCTGACGAAAGCGATCAGCCCAGGGCGAAGTCGACGGCGGCCGCGGCGTGGAGGGCCGTGGTGTCGAAGACCGGGACCGGGCTGTCCTTGGCCTTGACGAGCAGCGGGATCTCCGTGCAGCCCAGGATGACCCCCTTCGCGCCGCGGCGGACGAGGTCTTCGATGACCGCGACATAGGTCCGGCGCGATTCGTCCAGGATCCTCCCGTACGTGAGCTCCCGGTAGATGATGTCGTGAACGGCGGTCCGGCCCGGCTCCTCGGGGATGAGGACCTTCAGGCCGTGTTCCTTCTCGAGCCGGCCCCGGTAGAAGTCGAGCTCCATCGTGTAGCGGGTGCCGAGCAGGCCTATCGTCGCGATCCCGGCCTTCTTGACGGCCTCGCCCGTCGCGTCGGCGATGTGGAGGAGGGGGATCTTGACCGCCCGGGCGACTTCGCCGGCCAGGCGGTGCATCGTGTTCGTGCAGATGACCAGCCCCTCGGCCCCGGCGGCCTCCAGGCGCAGGCCCCACTCCCCCATCAGCCGGCCCATCGCGGCCCAATCGCCTTTCTCCTGCAGCGCTTCGACCGGCTCGAAGTCGATGGACAGGAGCAGCAGCTCGGCCGAATGGGAACCGCCCAGGCGCTCGGCCACGCCCTGGTTGATCAGCCGGTAATAGTCGACCGTCGAATGCCAGGTCATGCCGCCGATGAGGCCGAGGGTCTTCATCTCGGACCCCTTACAGGCCCTTGGTCATGGCGTTGAGGAAATCCTGGTTGGTCTTGGCCTTGCCGAGCTTGTCGATGAGAAGCTCCACGGCTTCGACCTCGTTCATCTGGCTGAGGACCTTGCGCAGGACCCAGATCCGGTTGAGATCGGCTTCCTCGATGAGCAGCTCCTCTTTCCGCGTGCCGGACCGGCTGATGTCGATGGCCGGGAAGACCCTCTTGTCGACCAGCCGCCGGTCGAGGTTGATCTCCATGTTGCCGGTGCCCTTGAACTCCTCGAAGATGACCTCGTCCATGCGGCTCCCGGTGTCGACCAGGGCCGTGGCCAGGATGGTCAGCGAGCCGCCCTCCTCGATCTTGCGGGCCGAGCCGAAGAACTTCTTGGGCTTGTGCAGGGCGTTGGCGTCGATGCCGCCCGACAGGACCTTGCCCGAGGGCGGGACGATGGCGTTGTGGGCCCGGGCCAGGCGGGTGATCGAGTCGAGCAGGATGACGACGTCCCGCTTGATCTCGACCAGGCGCTTGGCCTTCTCCAGGACGATGTTGGCGACCTGGGCGTTGCGCGTCGGCGGCTCGTCGAAGGTCGAGGCCACGACCTCGCCGTTGACGCTGCGCTTGAAGTCGGTGACCTCCTCGGGCCGCTCGGCGATGAGCAGGACGATGAGGAAGATCTCGGGGTGGTTCTTCTCGATGGACTTGGCGATCGTCTTGAGGATGGTCGTCTTGCCGGCCCGCGGCGGCGAGACGATGAGGCCGCGCTGGCCCTTGCCGATGGGAGTCAGGAGCTCCATGACCCGGGCGTTCATGTTCTTGGGGTTGCCGTCCTGGAGCTTGATCATCTCGAACGGGTAGAGGGGCGTCAGGCTCTCGAAGTGGACGTTCCGGCGCTCCTCGATGATGACGTCGGGGTGCATGAAGTTGACGGCCTCGATCTTGATCAGGGCGAAGTACTTCTCGCCGTTCTTGGGGGCCCGGACGACGCCGGAGATGGTGTCGCCCGTCCGCAGCTGGAACTTGCGGATCTGGGAGGGCGAGACGTAGATGTCGTCCTGGCTCGGCAGGTAGCTGAATTCCGGGGCCCGGAGGAAGCCGAAGCCGTCCTCGAGGCACTCCAGGACGCCCTCCGAGAAGAGCAGCCCCTGCCTCTTGGCCTGGGCCTCCAGGATCTTGAAGACGAGGTGGTGCTTGCTCGAGCCCTCGATATCGTCGTCCGGGAGGCCGATCCCCGAAGCGACCTTGGCCAGGCCCGCCAGGTCCTTGGCCTCGAGGTCGATCAGGTTGTACTCCCTGCTCCCGGGCGGCGCGGTATCGGTCGCGGTCGCGGTCGTGGTCTGTTCGTTCTTCTTCGTCACCATGTGTGGTCTTTCTCCATAGTGGAATACCGGTTCCGGTTATCGAGTCAAGAAAACCGTGATCAGTTGGTCAGGGGCGGCTCCTTGGCCGCGTCGCCCTCCGCCGCCCGGGCGGCCGGGCGCTCCGGCTCGACCGCTTTCTTCTCGAGGCTCTCGGCGGGCTTCTTGGGCAGTTCCCGGGTCAGGGCCGTCTTCAGGACGTCGTCCATCGTCTCGACGAGGTGGATGGCCATCCCCGACTTGAGGACCTTGGGCAGGTCCTTGAGGTCGGGCTCGTTGTCGCGGGGCAGGATGGCCTCGCGGATGCCCTCGCGGTAGGCGGCCAGGAGCTTCTCCTTGATGCCTCCGACAGGCAGGACCTTGCCCTTCAGCGTGATCTCGCCGGTCATGGCCACCTTCTTGCTGACCGGGATGTCGGTCAGGAGCGAGATGATGGCCGTGGCGATGGTGATGCCGGCCGAGGGCCCTTCCTTGGGCGTGGATCCTTCGGGAACGTGGATGTGGATGTCGGACGTCCGGTGGAGGTCCCGGGCGATGTCGAGCTCGTAGATCTTGCCCCGGACGAAGGAGAACGCCGCCTGCGCTGATTCCTGCATGATCTCGCCGAGCTGGCCGGTCAGGGTGAAGTTGCCCCGGCCGTGGATCTTGGTGGCCTCGAAGCGCAGGAGCTCGCCGCCGAACTCGGTCCAGGCCATGCCCGTGCTGACCCCGACCTCGTCCCTCTTGTCGAACTCGGACCGCCGGAACTTGGGGATGCCGAGGTAGGACTCGAGGTTCTTCGGCGTGATGTGCTCCTTGTGCTCTTTCCCCTTCTCGACCACCCGCTTCACGACCTTGCGGCAGACCGAGGTGATCTCCCGCTCGAGGTTCCGGACGCCGGCCTCGCGGGTGTAGCTGCGGATGAGCTTCATCAGGGCGTGGTCGCTGAACTTGATGTTGGCCTCGGTCAGGCCGTGGGCCTCCATCTGCTTGGGCAGCAGGAAGCGCTTGGCGATCTCGAGCTTCTCGTCCTCCGTGTAGCCCGGGATGCGGATGATCTCCATCCGGTCGATCAGGGGCTTGGGGATGGGGTCGAGCATGTTGGCCGTGACGATGAACATGACCTGGGACAGGTCGAAATCGGTGTCGATGTAGTGGTCGAGGAAGGTGCTGTTCTGCTCGGGATCGAGGACCTCCATCAGGGCCGAGGCCGGGTCGCCCCGGAAGTCCATGCTCATCTTGTCGACCTCGTCGAGCAGGAAGACGGGGTTTTTCGTCCCGCCCCGCTTGATCATCTGGATGATGCGGCCGGGGTAGGCGCCGATGTAGGTCCGCCGGTGGCCGCGGACCTCCGCCTCGTCGCGGACCCCGCCGAGCGACAGCCGGACGAACTTGCGGCCCGTGGCCCGGGCGATGGACTTGCCGAGCGAGCTCTTGCCGACGCCCGGAGGCCCGATGAGCCCGAGGATGACGCCGCGCGGGTTCTTGACCAGCTGGCGGATGGACAGATACTCGAGGATGCGCTCTTTGACCTTCTCCAGGCCGTGATGGTCCTCGTCGAGGATCCTCTCGGCCTCCTTGAGCTCCCTCTTCTCCCTCGTCTTCTTGACCCAGGGCAGCGAGATGAGCCAGTCGAGATAATTCCGGCTGACCGTGGCCTCGGCCGACATCGGGGGCATGGACTCCAGCCGCTCGATCTCCTTGTAGGCCTTTTCCTCGGCGTCCGGGGGCATCTTGGCCTTGGCCACCTTCTGGCGCAGCTCCTCGATCTCGTTGGGCTGGTCTTCCTTGCGGCCGCCCGGCCCCCCCGGAGGGAAGGGCTTCTGGCCGGCCGGCTGGTCCTTGAACGACCCCCGCCGCCGGGCCGAGCGGTTGGGGTCCTTCTGATAAGCGGAATGGATCTTCAGGATCTCGTTCTCGAGGACGTAGTTGAGGCGCCGGAGGCGCTCGAAGCTGTTGACCGTCTCGAGGAGGTTCTGCTTCTCCTCGAGCGGCATATAGACGTGGGAGGCGACGATATCGGTGATGCGCTCGGGCGTGTTCTCCCGGAGGGCCGGGATGATCGAGTCGAGGTTGGTGTTCTGGTTGAGCTTGAGGTAATCCTCGAACAGGGCCAGGACCCGCTTCAGCAGCTCGCGGGATTCGGGCACGTGATCGTCGACCTCTTTGATGACCTTGGCCAGGATCTGGTAGTAGGGATAGGTGCTGAGGTACTCGACGATCCGGGCCCGGCTCTTGCCTTCGACGATGACCTTCATGTTCCGGTCGTCGCTCTTGATCGTCCGGATGATCTTGGCCGTCACGCCCACCGAATAGATGTCCTTGGGCGCCGGATTGTCGACCGAGGCGTCCATCTGGGCGGCCAGGAAGATCATCTTGTCCTTCTCGGCCGCCTTTTCGAGGGCCTGGATGGACGAGGAGCGGCCAACGATGAACGGCACCAGAGTGGCCGGGAACACGACCAAGTCCCTCAGCGGGATGAGTGGGATGTTCCTGAGCACTTCGGGGTGTTCGTTGGAATCCTGCATGATCTATGCTCCGGGCCTCCCGGGGCCCCCGGCCCGTTCAGGCATGCGGCTCGCCCCGCTCGGGTGCCGGCCGGTTTATCGTTGATCTGGCACGCTCGTCAGATGAGCCGTGGGTCTTGAAGCCTTGGTCAACTCATTATAGCGTTTTTCATCAGAAAGTCAACTGTCTTTCTAAACAGCAGATTCTCGACCATTTCCTCGCGCCGGTGCTCGTCCCGCCGGATCATGTCCGCCAGCGAGGCCTCGGGGACGCGGTTGGACAGGGCCAGGCTCCGGATCTCGGCTTGGATCTCCTCCTCCGACACCGCAAAGCCCTCTTTTTGGGCGATCTTCTCGAGGATCAGGTGGTTCCGCAGATGATCGACGGCTTGGCTGCGGGCCTCCGCCTTCAGGCCCTCAAGGGCCTCCGGTGAGAGCCTCCGGTCCCGGTAGACCGAGAGGATCCGCCTGAGAACGGCCAGGGATTCCTGTTCGACGGCGGATTCCGGGAGCTCGAGCGTCACCCGTTCGGCGATCGCCTGGAGGACCTGAGAGGCGGCCTCGTTCTGGCTGGCCCTCTCCCGGCCGGCGACGAGCTCCTGGCGGACCTTCTCCCGAAGGGCCTTGAGGCCTTCGGGCGCGCCCAGGCTCTTGGCGAATTCGTCGTCCAGGCCAGGCAGCGTCTTTTCCTTGAGCTCGCGGACCCTGAGGCTGTAGACGACGTCCTTGCCGGCGACCCTCTTGTTGGGGTGATCCTTCGGATAGACGACCTCGAAGGAGCGCTCCTCCCCGGGCCTCATGCCGATGATCTTCTCGTTCAGGGCCGGCTCGTTTTCGGCGTGTCCGGCCAGGACGACGGCCTTCTCCACGGGCAGAAGGCGCTTGATCTTCAGGTCCCGGCCCTGCATCTCGACGACGACATAGTCCCCGTCGGCGACCCCCCGCTCCGCGACGGGGACGTATTCGGCGGCCCTGGCCCGGAGGTCCTCGAGGGCCTTGTCGATGTCCGCGTCCGTCACCGCGACCGCCTTCTTCTCGACGCGGACCGTCTTGTAGTCGGGAAGCTCGAAGTCCGGCAGGACCTCGAAGGCGGCCGTGGCCCGGAGCGGCTGGCCTTCCTCGTGTTTCAGGTCTCTGAGCTCGGGCACGTTGACCGGATTCAGCCGCAGGGCCTTGAGTTCCTCTTCGAGGACCCGGGGGATGAGGACGTCGTAGACGTCGTGACGGATGTCGTGGTCGAAGAGGGCCCGGACCCGTTCCCTGGGGGCATGGCCCTTCCGGAAGCCATCGAGCTTGGCCCGGGAGACATACTCGGCGAGGACCTTCTCGTATTCCTTCGAGAACTCCTCCTCGGGGATCTCGAGCTCGATCTCCTTGCGGCTCGGGCTGACATCGGTGAGCCGGCTTTGTCGGCCTGTCATGTTCATGGTCACATCTCTTTCATGTTCGGGATCGGGGACGGCACGGGACTCCGCTCCGGGCGGAGCCGGACGTCAGTAGGCAGAGCGGGACTCGAACCCGCACTCCTTCATCAGGAACTAGGTCCTAAGCCTAGCGCGTCTGCCAATTCCGCCATCTGCCCTCGTATGCCCGGGGCGGCCCTGGGACCTCGCCCCGTCACCGGATGTACTTTTTCAGCTTCTCGGCCATGGCCGGGTCCAGGATCACCAGCCTGTTATAGATCTCCTTGGCGCTGTAGTTGTCCTTCAAATTGATATAAACGATGGCCAGGTTGGCCAGCGCGACGGGGTCGTTGGGCTTGAGGTCGACGCACCGTTTCAGAGGCTCGAGGGCGGCCTCGTAGTCCTTGGCCTGGTTGTAGGCGACGCCGATGTTCAGCCAGCCGGCCGCGTCCTCGGGGGTCAGCTTGACGTAGCTCTTGTAGGCCTCGGCGGCTTCTCTGTATTTCTTGGCGTTGAAATAGGCCGAGCCGATCTGGTACCAGGCGTGGGGGAAATCCGGCTTGATCTCCAGGCTCTTCTGGAACGCGGCGACGGCCTGGTCGTACTGCTGGGCCTTGAAGTGGGTCATGCCGAGGTAGTAGAAATTCGTCTCGTTCTTGGGATCGAGCTCGATGATCTTCTGGAGGGGGGCGACAGCCTTGTCGAACCGGCCCGCGCCTTCGTACATCTGGTAGGACAGGCGGTAGTAGTTCTTGGCTTCTGGAGGATTGAGCCCGGCCAGGGCGGTGTAGACGGCCTCCGCCTCCTCGAGCCGGCCGGCCTTGACGTAGGCCTCGGCCAGGGCGTCGCGGACCTTGATGTCGTTCGGCTGGGCCTTCTGGGCCTCGAGAAGGGCCGCGACGGCCGCATCATGCTGTTCGAGCCTGGTCCGGCAGATACCCAGGCGCAGATAAGCGCTCCCGGCGTCGGCCGTCCCGAGGGCGATGTACTTCTCATAGGCCTCGGCGGCCTTGGCGAAGTCCGGGACGGCTTCATAGGCGCCGCCGAGATCGAAGAGGGCCTGCGGGCCCGGGTAGCCCAGCGCGACGGCGCTCTCCAAGGCTTCGGCCGATTCCTTGAATTGGTTCTGTTTGTAGAGGATGCTGCCCAAGCCGTAGAAGGCCGCGGCGTTCTTCGGGTCGAGCTGAGTGATCTTCCGGTACGTCGAAACGGCCTCGGCGTAGTCCCTCTGCTTGGACAGGATATCGGCCAGGACAAGCTGCGCCGCGAGGTCGGACGGGTCGGCCGCGACCGCTTTCTCCAGGTGGACGCGGGCCGTCATCTGCTCGTCGAGCGCCAGGGCGGCCCGACCGGCGAACCTGTTGCCTTCGACGGTCTCGAAGTAGTTCTCCTGGGTCTGGCCCTTGAACTCGGAGACCTTGCCCGTCCGGGCGACGCTGACGAGGCTCCCGATGGGCAGGCCGAACTTGAGGTTCCTCTCGCCGATGTAGAGCATGCCCACGAGCTGGCCGTTGATGTCGACGAGCGGGCCGCCGCGGAACTGCTCGGGGCAAGGCATGTTGACCTCGAGGATCTTGCCCATGGGCCCCAGGTCCACGGTCCTCCGGAAGGTGCCTTCGGAGATGACCACCTGGCCCGATTCGTTGGACCCCAGGGCGAACAGGCGGGCGCCTTCGGCCAAGCTGTCGGGGGAACCGACGGGCAGCGCCTGGAGCTTGCCTTTCAGCTTGAGGAGGGCGATGTCGTGGGCCTTGTCGAGCCCGAGGAGGCCCTCGATCTTGACCTTCTTCCCCTTGATGTTGAGGCCTTCGACGTCATACGCCTGAGAGATGACGTGATAGTTGGTGACGACGATGTCCTCGGCCAGGGCGAGGGCGGAACCCTTGAGGATCTCGGCCTTGTCGGAGCCATAGGTGATGAGCGCGATGACGCCCGTGCCAGCCTGGCCGAGGATGTTGTTCGCCGCCTCGGTCTGGGCGAGGACCCAGGGCGAGCCCAGGAGGATCAAGCCTATGAGGGTCGTGAAAAGCTTCCGGGATCTTGTCATGGCGTACTCCTCTCCGAGAGACAGAGTGGGCTATGCGGAGAAAGCCCCTCCTAATCTACCGAAGGATATCGGCCCCTGTCAATCGCAAACGGAAATCCGGGACGGAACGGAGGGGGTGACATCCCTCCTGCCAAGGGCTACAATACGCCCGTGCCGACTCCCGTGACCCCCCGGACCGTGCGCGCCGTCTGGATCCTGACGCTCAGCGGCACGGTCCTTTGGCTCGGGGCGATCCTCCTGGCCCCCTGGCTGGCCGGCCGCGGCGCCTCGGGCGCGGCCCGCTTCTTTTATGCCGTCTTCGCCCCCGTTTGTCACCAGATCCCCGGCCGATGTTTCGCGCTCGACGGCTATCCCCTGGCCGTCTGCGGCCGCTGCCTGGGCATCTACGCCGGCTTCGCGGCCGGGCTCCTCCTCTATCCTTTGGTTCGCGGTTTCTCCCGGATCGCGCTCCCTCCGGTCCGCCTGTTCCTGCTGCTCGTCCTGCCCATGGCCGTGGACGGCGCGGCGGGCGTCCTCGGGCTGTGGAAGAGCCCCGTCGGGCTCCGGTTTGCGACAGGATTCGTCTGGGGAACGGTCCTGCCCTTCTATTTCGTGACCGGCTTCGCCGACCTCGTCCGGGCCCGGCGCGACCGGGCACTTGAAAAAGCGGCGCCGACGAAATAGAATAGGCCCGCTCAGCGAGGAGGCGCCATGCCAGTCCAGAAACCCGAGTATCTCCGGCCCGCCCTGATCGCCGGGGTCGTCGCCGGGCTCCTTTCGGGACTTCCCTTTATCGGAGCCGCGAACTGCATCTGCTGCCTCTGGATCGTGGGCGGCGCCGCGATCGCCGCCAAGCTCCTGGCCGCCAACACGGCCGGAGCCCTGACCATGGGCGACGGCGCCATCGTCGGCGCCCTGACCGGGATCGTGGCCGCGGTCGCCGATTCCCTCGTCTCCATCCCCCTGAAGCCCTTCAGCATGGACCTGGCCCGGCGCGTTCTCGACAAGGCCGCGGAGCTCGGCGGCGAGATGCCGGCCGGCCTGGACGAGATCGTGGCCGGCAGCTCCGGGTTCACCTCGCCGGGCTGGTTCCTCATCGGCCTGTTCCTCACGGCCGCCGTCTTCACCGTCATGGGCGCCCTCGGCGGCATCATCGGAGTCTCCCTGTTCGGGCGGAAGGCCCTGCCCCCCTCCCCGCCTCCCGCTTCCGCCATCCCCCCTTCGACCGGGCCGGGACCCTCCGATGCGGCTTAAGACCAAGGTCATCGTCAACCCCGCGTCGAACCGCGGCCGGACCCGCAAGCGCTGGGGCGAGATCCGCGACGGCCTGAAGCACTTCCTCCGCGAGTTCAAGTTCGAGTTCACCGAAAAGCCCCTCGACGCGACCGATCTCGCCCGCGAGGCCATCAAGGACGGCGCCGAGCTCGTCATCGGCGTCGGCGGCGACGGGACCATGAACGAGATCGCCAACGGGTTCTACGAAGGCCACCGGATCATCAATCCCGAGGCCGCGCTGGGCGTCGTTCCCTCGGGAACGGGCTGCGACCTCGTCCGCAGCCTGAACATCCCGACCGGGCTTAAGGGCGCCCTCCAGGTCCTCACCAACGCCATGCCGGTGCGCATGGACGTGGGCCAGGTCCGGTACACCTCGAACGCCGGCCGCGAGGAGGAGCGGTACTTCCTGAACGTCGCCGATTTCGGCCTCGGCGGCGAGGTCGTGCGCGAGGTCACCGAGCGCCGGCTGCAGCGGAGGGCGTCTTCCTACGTCCGCTGCCTGGTCACGACGATGATCCGGTACAAGAACAAGAAAGTCCGCATCCGCGTCGACGGCGAGGCCCTGCCCGACGGCGAGTATCTCATCGGGGCGGTGGCCAACGGCAAGATCTTCGGCAAGGGCATGAAGGTCGCGCCCGATGCCCGGCTGGACGACGGGCTGTTCGACGCCGTCCTCGTCCGGGGGTTCCGCTTCCTCGAATTCTGCCGCCACGGCTGGAAGCTCATGAACGGCAGCCACGTGACCCACCCGAAGGTCTCCGTCGTGAAGGGCCGGCGGGTCGAGGCCTGGCCCGGAGGCGACGAAGAGGTCCTCCTCGAGCTCGACGGCGATCAGCTCGGCCGGCTTCCCGCCAGCTTCGAGGTCGTCCCCCGCGACCTGCTCGTCAAGGGCTTCCTCCAGCCAACGCGAAGCTGACTCTTGGAAGCGAGCGTCAGAAGCGCGGCGGGCGACTCGGAGCGGCGATTCTGAGGAATATCTTGAAAGAGTGATTATCTTTTGACGTCGGCGGGGTCGTTCACCAGCATCGTCTTCCCGTTCGCGTCCTTGACCATATAGGTCGGATTCTTGGTCATGATCGTCGACTTCTTGTAGTTCCGCATGATCCCGGCGATGTAGGACCGCGTCTCCGGATAGGGCGGAATGCCTTTGTACCTCCGGACGGCCGCCTGGCCCGCGTTGTAGGCCGCGAGGACGAGGCTGGTCTTCCCGTTATAGAGCTTGACCAGGTCCTTGAGGTAGCGGACGCCGCCCTCGATGTTCTGGGCCGGATCGAAGACGTTCATGACACCGTACTGGCGGGCCGTGGCCGGCATGAGCTGCATCAGGCCCATGGCCCCCGCCGAAGAGATGGCGAAGGCGTCGTAATTCGATTCCGCCCGGATGACGATGTGGACGAGATCGGGGTCGATGCGATGCTTGCCGGCGACCTGCTTGACGATGGGGCCGTAGAGCTTGCGCAGGTCGGACGCCGTGGCTGCGACGAGGGCGGGCGCGAGGGCGAGGAGGAGCAAGGCCGCGAATATCCGTTGGCTGGTCTTCATCGCACGATCTGCCTTATCTTGACAAAAAGACGCGCCGTTGGCAATCCCCGCGAGGGGTGATTCCGGGGGTCAGGTGGCCAGCCGTTCGACGAGCGCCGGGACGAGCGCCAAGGCCTTCTCGAGCTCGCCTGTGCCGGGGCCGCCCGACTGGGCGAAATCGGGACGCCCCCCTCCCCCGCCGCCGATGAGCGGGGCGAGCTCCTTGACCAGCGCTCCGGCCGGGACCTGGCCGGCGACGTCCTTGGTCACGCTGACCACGAGGAAGGCCTTGTCGCCGCTGACGCCGCCGAGAACGACGACGCCTCTCTTCATCTTGCCCTTCAGGGCGTCGGCCGCGTCCCTGAGCTCGGCCATGGTCAATCCATCCTCCATCCGGCGGACCTCGACAGAGATCCCCTTGATCAGCTTGATGACCGTACCCTTCCCTTCGACTGATGACCGCGCGACGATGGAACCTGCACCCGTGACTATCTTTTTGCGCAGCTCCCGGAGGTCCTTCTCGAGCTCGTCGATGCGGGCCTGGAGCTTGTCGACCCGGGCCGGGAGGTCCTTGCGCGAGACGCCCAGGGCCTTTTCGAGGCCGGCCAGCCCGTCCTCGAGCTCCCGGACGTAGCGCCCGGCCGCCGCTCCGGTCACGGCCTCGATCCGGCGCATGCCCGCCGCGACGCTCGTCTCCGCGACGATCTTGAACAGTCCGATCTGGCCCGTCGACCGGACATGGACGCCGCCGCAGAGCTCCTTGCTGAAATCGCCGATCCCGACGACCCGGACCGATTCGCCGTACTTCTCCTCGAAGATGGCCATGGCCCCTTCGCGGATGCCTTCGTCGAGGGAGGTCAGGCGCGTCTCGAGGGTCATGTCGGCCCGGATGCGGTCGTTGACGATCTCCTCGACCCGCCGCAGCTCCTCGCGCGCGAGGGCGGCGAAGTGGGTGAAATCGAAGCGCAGGCGCTCCGGGGCGACGAGGGAGCCGGCCTGCTTGACGTGGTCCCCGAGGACCTGCCGCAGGGCCGCGTGGAGGAGGTGGGTCGCGGTGTGGTTGTTCGAGATCGCCTGGCGGCGAACGAGATCGGGCGCGGCGTCGACGCGGTCCCCCTCCCGGAGCTCGCCGGAGAGAACCTTGACGGCGTGGACGATCACGTCCGGGGTGGCAAAGGACACGCCATCGACGAGCGCCGAGAAGGCGGGGTTCTTGAGCGACCCGGTGTCGCCGACCTGGCCCCCGGCCTCGGCGTAGAACGGGGTCTCCTCGAGGACGACCTCTCCGGATTCCCCGGTCCGCAGGAGCTCGGCCCGGCGGCCGTCCTTGATCAGGCCGAGGACCTTGACATCGGCCATCTCCCGGGCTTCGTGGACGCAGGCGCGGACCTTGAGGTCGCGGAACTCGCCGTAGATCTCCTTTTCCTTCCTCCGGGCCTGGCCCTTCCAGGAGAGCCGGGCCCTCTGCTTCTGGCCCTCGAGCTCCCGGGCAAAGCCCGCCTCGTCGACGGACATGGCCTTCTCGCGGGCCAGCTCCTGCGACAGGTCGAGAGGGAACCCGAAGGTGTCGTAAAGCTTGAAGACCTTGTCGCCGGCCAGGACCATTCTCCCCCCCCGCTTCGCTTCGTCGACGACCTGGTCGAAAAAGCGCAGGCCGGACGAGAGCGTGTGGGCGAACCGCTCTTCCTCGGCCAGGCAGACCTTGGCGATGTACTCGACCGAGGTCAGGAGCTCGGGGTACGCATCGCGCATGACGTCGGCGACCCGCCCGACGAGCTCGAACAGGAAAGGCCGGTCGAGGCCGATGAGGTTGCCCTGCCGGAAGGCCCGGCGGATGAGCCGGCGCAGGACGTAGCCGCGGCCGTCGTTGGCCGGCGAGACCCCGTCGCCGATGAGGAAGGTCACGGCCCGGACATGATCGGCGATGATCCGGACGGCGACGTCGCCCTCGTCGCCGGCCGGATACTCGCGCCTGGCCATCTCGCTGGCGGCCTCGATCAGGGGCATGAACAGGTCCGTGTCGAAGTTGCTGCGCCGGCCCTGGACGACCGCGGTCATGCGCTCGAGGCCCATGCCGGTGTCGATCGAAGGCGAGGGCAGCGGCCGCAGCACGCCGTCGGCTCCTTGGTCGAACTCCATGAAGACGAGGTTCCAGAGCTCGACGAAGCGGTCGCTCCCGTTCTCGATCAGGCGGAAGGGCTCGCCGGCTTCGATGTCCTCGCCGAGATCGAAATGGATCTCGGAGCAGGGGCCGCAGGGACCGGTGTCGCCCATGGCCCAGAAGTTGTCCTTCTTGCCGTAGCGGAAGAGCCGCGACTTCGGGACGCCGACCTCATCGGCCCAGAGGCGGAAGGCCTCGTCGTCGTCGAGGTAGACCGTCGCGTAAAGCCGGTCCGGGGGCAGGCCGAAGACGCGGGTGACCAGCTCCCAGGCGTAGGCGATGGCCTCGCGCTTGAAGTAATCCCCGAAGGAGAAATTGCCGAGCATCTCGAAGAAGGTGTGGTGCTTGGCCGTCCGTCCGACCGTCTCGAGGTCGTTGTGCTTGCCGCTGACGCGCATGCACTTCTGGACCGTGGCCGCCCGCGTGTAGCCCCGCTTCTCCAGCCCCAGAAAGACGTTCTTGAACTGGTTCATCCCGGCGTTGGTGAACAGGATGGTCGGATCGTCCTTGGGCAGGAGCGGGGAGCTGCGGACGACCTTGTGGCCCCGCTCGGCGAAGTACTGGAGGAAGGTCTCGCGGACGCGCTGGGCCTTCATTTAACGTCTTCTTCCGGCCCTCCCTCGACGCGCTCGACCTTGCTCATGCCCTTTTCCATCTCCTCGGTGGCGATATCGAGCGTGGACTGGATGCCCATGATCCGGAGCTTGAAGTTATCGGGATTGGAGGAATACTTCATCCCCTGTTCGAAGGAGATGTAGCCGTCGCGATAGAGCTGGTAGATCGACTGGTCGAACGTCTGCATGCCGTACTGGGAGACGCCGGCCGTGATGGCGTCGCGGATGAGCCCGGTCTTGTCCTTCTCGGCGATGCACTCCTGGATGTAGGGCGTCGCGATCATGGCCTCGACGGCGGGGACGCGGCCCTGGCCGTCCATGCGCGGGATAAGCCGCATGGAGATGATGGCCTTGAGGATCGAGGCCAGCTGGAGGCGGACCTGGCGCTGGTGGTGGGGCGGGAAGACGGAGATGATGCGGTTGATGCTCTCGGGCGCGTCGAGCGTGTGGAGGGTGCTCAGGACGAGGTGCCCCGTCTCGGCGGCGAGGAGGGCCGTATCGATCGTGTCCAGGTCCCGCATCTCGCCGACGAGGATGACGTCCGGGTCCTCGCGCATGCAGCCGCGCAGGCCGCGGGCGAAGCTGGTGACGTCCATGCCGACCTCCCGCTGGGAGATCGTGCTCTTCTTGTCCTTGTGGAGATACTCGATCGGGTCTTCGATGGTGATGATGTTCTCGCGGCGGAAGGTGTTGATATAGTCGACCATGGCAGCCAGGCTCGTCGTCTTGCCGCTGCCGGTCGTGCCCGTGACCAGGACGAGGCCGCGCTGATAGAAGGCGATCTTCTCCAGGACCTCGGGCAGGAGCAGCTGCCGGATGGTCTTGATCTCGAGGGGAATGATGCGCAGGGCGATGGCCAGCGAGCCCCGCTGGTGATAGATGCTGCCGCGGAAGCGGCCGAAGCCGGGCAGGCTGTAGGCCAGGTCGATATCGAGGTCCTCGGTCAGCCGCTTGCGCTGGTGCTCGGTCATCATCTGGGCGGCCAGCTCCTCGCAGTCGGGGGCCGTCAGCCGGGGGTAGCCGGTCAGCGGCGTCAGCGTGCCGTGGACGCGGATCATGGGATTGTTGCCGGCCTTGAAGTGAAGGTCGGAGGCGTCCCGCTCGATCGCGATCTTCAGGAATTCATCGATGACCATGAGAACCTCCTTGGGAACGGTCTCAAATAACGGTCAGCCAGCCGCGGGGGTCCTCCCGCTTGCCGTCGACGACGTCGAAGAAGGCCGTCTGGACCTTCTCGGTCAGCGGGCCGCGCTTGCCGGAGCCGATAACGATCTTATCGATCGAC
>Ga0209705_10000486_pt1 | contig 20681 bp, 23 predicted proteins | sample PPLLaktember2015_5_FD_187262 | JGI IMG/M metagenome (GOLD analysis project Ga0209705, IMG submission 187262) | Freshwater sediment microbial communities from Prairie Pothole Lake near Jamestown, North Dakota, USA - PPLs Lake P8 Core (1) Depth... | ecosystem: Environmental > Aquatic > Freshwater... | reverse complement strand
TGCCCGCGGGCCTGTGCTATCCCGGCACGGTCGACGGCGCCGACCTGCCGCCGCGGCCGGAGTGCGCGCCGCGCTGGCAGCCGAAGTTCCGCGCCGCCCTGCCCGAGGTTCGCCTGACCCTGCTGGTCGGGATGTACGCGCAAGGCTTTTATCTGAAGGAATCCAGGAAGAGGACCCTAGGCGAGACCGTAAGGGCGTACCGCGACTACCTGCCGGAGTTCTTCCCCTTGCCGCACCCGAGCTGGCGCAACCGGGCCTGGGTGAAAAAGAACCCCTGGTTCGCAAGCGAGGTCATCCCGGAGCTCAGGCGGCGCGTTGAGGGCTGCATCGGACAGGTATAATCCGCGCCCTCCCATGAAGCTACTCGCCTCTCCCGCCAGTCCCTACACGCGCAAGGTGCGCATCGTTCTCGCCGAGAAGCGCATCGAGTGCGACATGGAAACCGTCGACGTGCAGCCGGTCGACAACCCGGTCAACAGCCACAACCCGCTGGGAAAGATCCCGACGCTCGTCCTCGACGACGGCACGGCGCTCTACGACTCGCGTGTGATCGTGGAATTCCTCGACAGCGTCTCGCCCATCAGCCGCCTCATCCCCGACGGGATGCGCGAGCGCGTCGCGGTGCGCCGCTGGGAGGCGCTCGCCGACGGCGTGCTCGACGCCGGGCTGCTGGTGCGCTACGAATCGCTGCGCGAGAAAAACGAGCAGAGCCCCGCCTGGTCGGCGAAGCAGCTCGCGCGCATGCGCCGCGGCATGGAGCAGATGCAATCGGAGCTGAACGGCCGCGGCTGGTGCCACAACGGCCGCTACTCGCTCGCCGACATCGCCCTCGGCTGCTGCCTGGGCTGGCTCGCCTTCCGGAAGCCCGGCGGCATCGACTGGCATGCCGAGTACCCCGGCCTCGCGCAGCACTACAAGAAGCTGATGGAGCGCCCGCCGTTCGCCGACACGGTGCCCCAGCTACCAAAGTAAAACAGGGACAGACCACGTTTTTCCAGTATGTTGAAAAACGTGGTCTGTCCCCTGTTTTCAGCTGGTGATGATCGCGCCCCCGAGGCAAACCTCGCCGTCGTAGAGCACCGCCGACTGCCCGGGCGTTACCGCCCATTGGGGCGCATCGAAGTCCACGCGAATCCCGCTCTCCAGCACGCTCGATAGCGTGCAGGGCGCATCGGTCTGCCGGTAGCGCGTCTTCGCGGTGTGCGCCGAGGGCGCAGGAGGCGCCGCGCCGGCAATCCAGCTCGCGTCCGCCGCCTCGAGCGAGCGGTTCATGAGCATCGGATGGTCGTGCCCCTGCACCACCACCAGCTCGTTCGCCTCGAGCCGCTTCCCGGCCACGTACCACGCCTCCCCGCTCATCTTCGCCAGGCCGCCGATGCCGATGCCCTTCCTCTGGCCGATGGTGTAGAAGGCGAGGCCGATGTGCTCCCCGACGGCCTGGCCTTTCTCATCAACGATTCTTCCTGGAGTCTTGGGTAAGTACCTGTTGAGAAACTCGCGGAACGGCCGCTCGCCGATGAAGCAGATGCCGGTCGAGTCCTTCTTCGCGTGGTTGGGCAGCCCCGCCTCGAGCGCGATGCGTCGCACCTCGGTCTTGCGCAGGCCCCCGACCGGGAACATGACCCGCGAGAGCTGCTCCTGCGTCAGGCGGTGCAGGAAATAGCTCTGGTCCTTCGACGGGTCCTTGCCTCTCAGGAGACGAAAAACATTCTCCGAAGCTTCCGTTCTTGCGTAGTGCCCGGTGGCGATCCGTTCCGCGCCCATGCGCATCGCGTGGTCGAGGAAGGCGCGGAACTTGATCTCGGCGTTGCACAGCACGTCCGGGTTCGGCGTGCGCCCCGCGGCGTACTCGCGCAGGAAGTCGGCGAACACGCGGTCCTTGTACTCGGCGGAGAAGTCGACCGCCTCGAGGTCGATGCCCATCACGTCGGCGGCGGAGGCGGCGTCGACGAAGTCCTGGCGCGCCCTGCAGTACTCGTCGTCCTCGCCCCAGTTCTTCATGAACAGCCCGAGCACCTCGTGGCCCTCGCGCTTGAGCAGCAGCGCCGCCACCGAGGAATCGACCCCGCCGGACATGCCCACCACGACCTTCATGCGAAGTCTCCGGGGAAGAGCTCGAGCGGGAAGCTCCTGCCGGCGAGGAAGTCCTCGACGCAGCGCTGCACCAGCGGCGAGCGGTGCTGCGCCTGCCTTTCCTTCACTTCCTCGGCGGTGAGCCAGCGCAGCCGGACGATCTCCTTGTCGAGCGGGCGATCCTCGGCCCTGCCCACCTTTCCCTTGAAGCAGAAGCGCAGGAAGGTCGCGTCCTTTTCCGGGAAATGCCAGCGGTAGACCCCGACCAGGGCGGTCGGCTCAAAAGGGTGCGCGGTCTCCTCCATCACCTCGCGCGCACAGGCTTCGGCGAGCGACTCGCCGGGATCGAGGTGCCCGGCCGGCTGGTTGAGCACGAGCTTGCCGTCGATGTGCTCCTCGACGAGGAGAAACTTCCCTTGCCGCTCGATGACCGCGGCCACGGTCACCGAGGGTTTCCAGATCGTCATGCCGCCTTCTTGGTGTTCCTGCGGATGAAGTCCGCCATGCGCTGCACGCCCGCCTCGATCTGCTGCTTCGAGGCCGCGTAGGAGAAGCGCACGTGCTGGCCCTCGCCGGGCACGCGGCTGCCGAAGTGGATGTCGGCGAGCACCGCGACGCCCGCCTCGTTCAGCAGGCGCTTCCTGAACTCCTCCGAATCCGCGGCGCCGATCATGCGGCAGGCCTCGGAGACGTTCGGCCAGACGTAGAAGGCGCCGCCAGGCACCTGGCACTTCACGCCGGGGACCTCGTTCAGCAGGCCGACGATGAGGTCCCTTCTTTCGAGAAAGCTTTTGCGCATGGCCTCGGCGGCATGCTGCGGGCCGTTGATCGCCTCCACCGCCGCCCACTGGCTGATCTGCGAGGCGCAGGACTCGGTATTGGTGATCCAGCGGGTGAACACCGGCGCGAGCGCGGGGTTGGAGGTGAAGCCGATGCGCCAGCCGGTCATGGCCCAGGTCTTGGAGGCGCCGTCGGAGATGATGGTGCGCTCGTACATGCCGGGAAGCTGCGCGATCGAGAAGAACTCGCCGTTGAACACCAGCCGCGAATAGATCTCGTCCGCGTACACCCAGACCTGCGGGTAGCGCTCCAGCACCTTGGCAACCTTCGTGAGGTCGTCTCTGGTAAGGCAGCCTCCGGTCGGGTTGTGCGGGTAGTTGAGGATCAGCAGTTTTGTTCTCTTACTTACTAATCTTTCCAAATCTTCGACATTGAACGCAAAGGCGCGGTCCTCGTGCAGGTGGATCGGCACCGGCTTCGCCCCGTTCGCCAGGATCTGCGACTCGTAGATCGGGAAGCCGGGATTGGGGTAGATCACCTCGTCCCCCGCCCCGTAGTCGGTGGTCGAGAGAATGGCGTAGGCGATGAAGGGCTTCGCGCCCGCGCCGACCACCACGTCCTGCGGCCGGATCGGCAGGCCGCCGCGCATGCGCGCGAGGTACTTCGCCGCCGCTTCCCGCAGCTCGTCGATGCCGGCCGAGGGCGTATAGCCGTGCTTGCCGGATTTGATGGCGCGGATCGCCGCTTCCTGCACGTTGTCGGGCGCCGGGAAGTCGGGCTGGCCGATGCAGAAGCTGATGATGTCGTTGCCCTGGCGGGCGAGCGCGTTCACTTCCGCGAGGACGACGAAGGCATTCTCGGTCCCGAGGCTCGAGGCGCGGCGGCTGATTTCCGGCATGAGGAAGTCCGTGGAAAAGTCCTTATTATGCCGCCCATGATCGTCAACTGCGTCGCCTACGAGCAAGGCCGCAAGCTCGCCGACATCGACCAGCGCCAGATCAGCGACTACCTGGCGCGGCCGGGCTGCTTCGTGTGGGTGGCCCTGCGCGACGCCTCCGACGCCGAGCTCGAGGAGATGCGCGAGGAGTTCGACCTGCACCCGCTCGCGGTCGAGGACGCGCGCCACGGCCACCAGCGGCCGAAGATCGAGGAGTACGCCGACTCGCTCTTCGTGGTGCTGAAGACCATCGAAGTCGCCGGCGACGAGCTCAAGACGGGCGAGCTCGACATCTTCGCCGGCCGCAACTACGTGCTCTCGGTGCGCCAGGGCACCGAGCGCGGCTTCACCGACGTGCGCGCGCGCGCCGAGCGCGAGCCGGAGCTCCTGAAGCACGGCTCTGGCTACGTGCTCTACACCCTCATGGACACCGTGGTCGACCGCTATTTCCCGGTGCTCGACGCGGTCGAGACCAAGCTCGAGTCGCTCGAGGAGCAGCTGTTCACCGGCGGCTCGCCGCGCGCGAGCATCGAGGCGCTGTACTACGTGAAGCAGCAGCTCACCGCCCTCAAGCACGTCGCCGGGCCGCTGCTCGAGTCGAGCGGACGCCTCTTCGGCGGGCGCGTGCCCGGCGTGTGCGCCGGCCTGGGCGAGTATTTCCGCGACGTCTACGATCACCTGGTGCGGCTCAACCAGTCGATCGACTCGGCGCGCGACACCGTCACCACCGCCATCCAGGTCAACCTCGCCATGATCACCATCGGCGAGAGCGAGGTCACCAAGCGCCTCGCCGCCTATGCCGCCCTGGTCGCCGTGCCGACCATGATCGCCGGCATCTACGGCATGAACTTCCGGCACATGCCCGAGCTCGGCTGGACCTACGGCTACCCCGTCGTGGTCGGCCTGATGGCGGCGATCGACGCCTACCTCTTCGTCCGCTTCCGCAAGGCTGGCTGGCTTTAAATGGGGACAGACCCCATTTTTCTCATTTAAGGTCCTTCAGGACCTCGCCCACCGCGCCGAACATCTGGTCGAGGTGCTTCTTCTGCGCGATGAGCGGCGGGCAGAACGCGAGCGCATCGCCGACCGGCCGCACATAGACCCCCTTGTCCCAGCATTTCTCGAACGCCTCGTAGCCGCGCTCGCCCGCGGCGCCCGGCCGGGGCGCCAGCTCCACCGCGCCGATGAGGCCGAGGTTCCTGCAGTCGATGACGTTGGGCAGACCCTTCAGCGAATGGACGCCCTGCTCGAAGTACGCGGCGAGATTCTTCGAATTCTGAAACAGTTTCTCCTCCTCATAGACCTCGAGGGTGGCAATCCCGGCAGCACAGGCGAGCGGGTGCCCCGAGTAGGTATAGCCGTGGAAGAACTCGATGCCGCCGCCTTTCGCCTCCATGAAGGTGCGGTGGATGGCCTCGGATGCGATCACGCCGCCGAGCGGCACGGCGCCCGAGGTGATGCCCTTCGCAAAGGTCATGAGGTCGGGCTGGACGCCGAAGTACTGCGCGGCGAAGGGCGTGCCGAGCCGGCCGTAGCCGGTGATGACCTCGTCGAAGATGAGCAGGATGCCGTGGCGCGTGCAGATCTCGCGCAGCCGCTGCAGGTAGTCCCGCGGCGGAATGAGCACGCCGCCGGAAGCCTGCACCGGATCGACGATGAGCGCGGCGATATTCGAGGCATCGTGCAACGGGATGACGCGCTTCTCGAGCTCGTCGGCAAGGTCCTCGCCTCGCACCGGCTGGCCCTTGGAAAACGCGTTCTCGGGCAGATGCGTATGGCGCAGGTGGTCGACGTTGGTGAGAAGCGTGCCGGCGTACGCCTTGCGGTTTGTCGGCACACCGCCCACCGACATGCCGCCGATGTTGACGCCGTGGTAGGAGCGCTCGCGCCCGATGAAGCGGGTGCGCGTGCCTTCGCCGCGAAGGCGGTGGTAGGCCACCGCCATCTTGAGCGCGGTGTCGACGGCCTCGGAGCCGGAATTGGTGAAGAACACCTGGTTCATGCCCTTGGGCGCGATCGCGGCGATGCGCTCGGCGAGCCGGAAGGGCAGCGGATGCCCGAGCGAGAAGGACGAGGCGAAGTCGAGCTCGCCCGCCTGCGCGCGGATCGCCTCGATGATGCGGGGACGGCAATGGCCGGCGTTCACGCACCAGAGCGTCGCGAGGCCGTCGAGCACCTGCTTGCCCTCGGCGGTGGTGTAGTACATGTCCTTCGCCGCGGTGACGAGCCGCGGCTTCGCCCTGAAGCGCCGGTTGTCGGTGAAGGGCATCCAATAGTGATCGAGCTTCATAGCGAGAGCTCCGCTCTGACGATTTCCCAGGGTACCGCGACACCGCCGTCGGCGCGACGCTCGACCAGCCCGAGCTGCGCCAGGCGCGTGACGTCGGTATGGACGTTCTTGTAGTCCCTTTCCAGGCGCTTCGCCAGCTCGTAGATCGACATCGGCCCCTCCGCCTTGAGCCTCTCCAGTAAAGACCATCGCGCGGGGGACAAGGTTCGCAGCAGCAGCGGCAGGTCCTGCATGCTGAGGACGCTGATGGTGCGGGCCCCCGCGCCGCTAGCGGCGCGCTTCCCTTCCTGACCCTCCGCGGCGCGGTTCCACGCCGCCTCGAAGCGGTCGAGCGCGTCGCCGGCGCCGCCGACGCGCAGCTCAAGCCGCCTGGGCGGCGACGTCCTGCTCGAAGTCATAGCGCAGCTGCTCCACCGAGCGGAACTCGTAGGCGCGCGTGCGCCCGCGCACGCGCCGCCTGCCGTTCTCGTACTCGACGAGCTCGCCGTAGCGCAGCCGGTAGCGGAAATCGTCGTGCAGCTCGATCTCCAGCACGACGCCCTCGAGCAGCACCTTTTCCTGGAGGACTATCATATGGCATAGAATACCATAGGCGAGGTGCGCTAGAATGGCGGGATCGTGCCCCGGAAGGACTTCTTCAACCTCTACGCGCACGGCTTCGCCCGCGTCGCGGTGGCGACGCCGCTGGTGCGCGTCGCCGACCCGGGCTACAACGGCGCGCAGACCCTGGAGCTCATGCGCCGCGCGGCGCGCGAGAAGGTGGCGCTCGCGGTGTTCCCCGAGCTCGGCCTCTCCGCCTACAGCTGCGAGGACCTGTTCCACCAGCGCGCGCTGATCGAGGGCTCGGAAGCCGCCCTTGTCTCTCTTTTGAAAGAGACAAACCGGCTGCCGCTGGCAGCGTTGGTCGGCCTGCCGGTCGTCGTCGACGGGCTGCTCTACAACTGCGCCGCGCTGATCGCCGGCGGCCGCCTGGCCGGCGTGGTGCCGAAGACCTACCTGCCGAACTACCGCGAGTTCTACGAGGCGCGCCAGTTCACCCCCGGCGACGCGGCGCGCGCCACCGAGATCACGCTCGCCGGGCAGCGCGTGCCCTTCGGGACGGACCTGCTGTTTCGCTGCTCCGATTTGAGCGATTTCGTGCTGCACGTGGAGATCTGCGAGGACCTGTGGGTGCCGACGCCGCCCTCCTCCTTCGCCTCGCTCGCCGGCGCGACCGTCATCGCCAACCTGTCCGCCTCCAACGTCGTCATCGGCAAGGAGGCGTACCGCCGCCAGCTGGTGGGCAACCAGTCGGCGCGCTGCCTCGCCGCGTACCTCTACAGCGCCGCGGGCCTGGGCGAGTCGACCACCGACCTCGCCTGGGACGGCCATGCGGTCATCTACGAGAACGGCACGCTGGTGGCCGAGTCGCGGCGCTTCGCCGACGCGCCCCAGCTCGCCATCGCCGACATCGACCTCGGGCGGCTGCTCGCCGACCGCATGCGCCAGAACACCTTCGGCGACGCGGCCCTGCGCCACCGCGCCGAGGTGGCGCGGTTCAGGCCGGTGGCATTCTCCGTCCCCCTGCCGACCGGCAAAGTCCTCCTCGAAAGGCAAATCGAGCGCCTCCCGTACGTGCCGAGCGACCCGGCGACACGCGACGCGCGCTGCGAGGAGGTCTACCGCATCCAGGTGCAGGGCCTGGTTACGCGCATGCGCGCGACAGGGACGAAGAAGCTCGTGATCGGCATCTCCGGCGGCCTCGACTCCACGCAGGCGCTCATCATCTGCGCGCGCGCCATGGACGAGCTCGAGCTGCCCCGGCGCAACATCCTCGCCTTCACCATGCCGGGCTTCGCGACCAGCACCCGCACGCGCAACCAGGCGTGGCAGCTCATGCGCGCGGTCGGGGCGAGCGCCGAGGAGATCGACATCCGGCCTTCGTGCATGCAGATGCTGAAGGACCTGCGCCATCCCTTCGCCAAGGGCCGCAAGCTCTACGACATCACCTTCGAGAACGTGCAGGCCGGCGAGCGCACGAGCCACCTCTTCCGCCTTGCCAACCACCACCAGGGGCTGGTGGTCGGCACCGGCGACCTCTCGGAGCTCGCGCTCGGCTGGTCCACCTACGGGGTGGGCGACCACATGTCGCACTACAACGTGAACGCGAGCGTGCCGAAGACGCTCATCCAGCATCTGATCGGCTGGATCGCCGAGTCGGGGGAGTTCAGCGCCGACGTGAAGCGCGCGCTGCGCCGCGTGCTCGAGACCGACATCAGCCCCGAGCTCGTCCCCGGCAGGCAGCGCACCGAGGACGTGATCGGCCCCTACGAGCTGCAGGACTTCAACCTCTACTACACGCTGCGCTTCGGCTACTCGCCCGCGAAGGTGGCGTTCCTCGCCTGGAGCGCCTGGCGCGGCAAGTATTCCCTCGGCACGATCCGCAAGTGGCTGCGCGTGTTCCTCACGCGCTTCTTCGCCACCAGCCAGTTCAAGAGGAGCGTGGCGCCCAACGCGCCGAAGGTCGGCTCGGGCGGCTCGCTCTCGCCGCGCGGCGACTGGCGCGCGCCCTCGGACGGCACGGCGGAAGCCTGGCTCGCGGCCATGGCCTCCATTCCAACCCGCGACTAGAAGTTGCTTTTGTCCTCGCCAGCGAGCTTTGCCGCCGCGGCATAGACCTCCGGCGGCGGCGTCGCCTCGCCCTCCATCCAGCGCGTCAGCTCGAAGATCGGCACGTTCAGGCGCGCGGCGAGGTCGGACATGCCGCCGACGACGAGCTGCGCCCGGCGCAGCGTCGAGATGATCTTCTGGTCCTTCGGCAAAGTCAGTTTTCGGTGGGCCGGATGGCGAGCTTGTCGGCGTGCGCGGGACTGCGCGAATCGGGAAGCTCCTCGAGGACGATGTCGATCGCGGCCAGGAAGAGCTCGTCGGGGATGGGCTCGGCGCCGGTGAGGTAGTCCGTGAGCTGGCGCTGCGCGAGGTCGAGCCTTTCGCCGAGCGTGCTCACGCCGCCCAGCAGAACCGCCGCCCTCGCCAGCACCCGCCTCGCCGTGACCGTCGAATCCACGCGCCAGATTCTGGGCGCGTCGGCGCATCGCTACAAGTCGGGAGAACTCCTACAAGCGGGTCGGCAGAGCGTCACGAAACCGAGGCGATCACCTGCAGTAGCGCTTCCTTCTCGGGCGCCGCGCCCTCCTCGAGCACCCGGCCGGTGACCTCGCCGACGAGAGAGGTGCGCGTCATGTGGCGGATGCGCGTCTGGTCGAAGTCGGGCAGCGCCATGTGCAGCGTGCAGCGGTTGTCCCACATCACCAGGTCGTTCACGCTCCAGCGGTGACGGTAGACGAGCTCGGGCGAGGTGGCGTGCTGGTTGAGGAAGCCCAGGATCGGCGCGCTCTCCTCCTCGGTCATGCCGACGAAGCCGCGGATGCGCTGGCCGAGGAAGAGCGACTTGCGGCCGGTTTCCGGATGCGTCTTCACCACCGCGTGCGCCACCGGCGGATTGAGGCGCCTGAGCTCCGCGACCTTTTCCGGGTCGCGCTTCTCGATGCCCTTGACGAGCGAGAAGTCGTGGATCGCCTCGAGCCTGTCGAGGAAATCGCGCAGCGGCGCGCTGAGCGTCTCGTAGGCGAGATAGAGGTTCGCCCACATCGTGTCGCCGCCCACGGCCGGCTTCTCCTTGCACAGCAGCAGCGACCCCTTGGCCGGCCGCGGCGTGTAGGTGAGGTCCGCATGCCAGTTGCGACCGGTATTGCGCGTCTCGGAGGGCTTGCCGCCGATCGGCTTGTTGGTGACGAGCAGGATCTCCTTGTGCCCGGGATCGCGGTAATAGGGGAGCGACTCGTTGTCCTCGAGCTCGCCGAAGTTGCGGCTGAAGGCGATCTGCTCGGCTGCGGAGAGATCCTGCCCGGGGAACACCAGCACCAGGTGCTTGTGCCAGGCATCCAAAATCTCCCGGCGCGAGAGGTCGTTGAGCGGCTTCCTCAGGTCGATGCCGGTGACTTCGCCGCCGAGCGCGAAGCCCAGTTGCCGTACCGTTAGCTGTCCCATGCCGCCATGTTAATCCGCCTAGCCGGGGAGCAGCCTCTTCCGCACGCACCAGTCGCGGACGGCTTCGACACAGCGCTCGAGCTTGTCCGGCTGGTTGACGTAATAGTGAGTGGCGCCCTCGATGAGGACGTACTCCTTGTCCAGCGTCGCCAGCGCGCCGCGGATGATGGCGTTGTGCGACGCGGGAACGGCATCGTCGGCGCCATTCTCGATCTGCAGGATGGGGGTGTCGTGGACGCGCGCCGCGTTCGCCGGTCCCTTGGCGTTCGACTTGTCGTAGGACCATTGCGAGAGCCAGGAGCGCAGCGAGCTGAAGCGCGCGAGCCCCGCGGGCGCCACGTTGGCGATCCTCGGGTCGCCGAGGTAGCACCAGCCGGGGCGCCGCCCGTTCGGCTCGATGGCGGGATCGATCCAGCGCACGTCGCACATGGTGCGATGCACGACGAAGCCGCGCTCCATCTCCCCGTCGTCCCTGCGCCTGAACCGCTCGAGCGTGCCGAGCGCCCAGTCGGTGATGCGGCGGTTGCGCGCCACCTGGGCCTGCCGGAATTTCTCGACGAAGCCGGGGGTGAACGGCGGCTTGTTCGGGCAGCTCGCGCCGTAGATGTCGAGCTCGGGGTCGCGCTCGTCCGGCGCCGCCTCGTCGAGGACCGAGGGATCGAGCCACTGGGTGAGGGTCTCGGCGCGGCTCAGGTGTGCGGCGATGAAAACGACGCCGTCGGCCTTCTGCAGGCCGGCGCGCGTGAGGTCGTACGGGTCGCCCGCCGGCGTGTGCGTAATCGACGGCCGCTCCGCCTGCGCCTGGTAGAAAAGCGAGAGCGAGCCGCCGCCCGACCAGCCGACCAGCACCACCCGGCGGTAGCCGAGCTGCTCGCGCGCGTGGCGGATCCACATGCCCAGGTCGACGGCCACCTTCTCCATGACGAGCGCGCTGTCGTTCTTCGGATAGCGGCTCGCCGCGCAAAGGACGTGCAGCCCGGCATCGGCGAGCGCCATCGGCATCGGCAGCAGGTGCAGCGTGGAGGACGGGTGCATGAAGACGAAGAGCGTCTGCGAGGGCGCGAGCGGCACGAAGCGCTGCCCCTCGAGGTACACGTCGCCGCGCGACCCGGCAAAGCCGTAGGTCTCCACCATGGGGCCCTGCTCGGGAAAGCGCAGGATGACCGGGACGCGGGCCCAGTCCCCCTTAGCCATGCGGCCCCTTCGCGGTGCCGCGGAAATCCCGCCAGTCGCGCGTCTCGGGCAGGACACGAGCGGCGCGCTCGCAAAGCGCCCGCACCAGGCGCTTGAGCGTCTCGCGCTCGGCGGCGCTCAGTCCCTGCAGGAGCTCCGCCTCGATGCCGATCGCGACCGGGATCACCTCGCGGTAGGCTGCCAGGCCTCTCTCGCTCAGGCGCAGCACCACGCGGCGCCGGTCGTCCCGGTCGACGGTGCGCCGGACCATGCGCAGCCGCATGAGCGCGCTGACGGCGCGCGTGATGCTGACCTGGTTCATGGCGGTGCGCTCGGCGAGCTGCTTCGCCGAGAGCGGCTGGAAGTTGGCGAGCACGCCGATCACGCGCCAGCCGGTCACCGAGAGGCGGAAGCGCTCGGTGTAGGCCCTGGCGAGCATCGTGCTCACGCGGTTGGCGATGACCGAGAACTCGTAGGGCAGCCAGTCCTCGAGCCGGAAGATCGCCCCGGCGAGCGGCGCGGCCGGCGCCTCGACGCCGGGCTTCAGGACCGCTGCTCCCGGCGGATGAACTCGATCAGCGCACCGCGCACGTCCTTGCCCTCGCGCCTCGCCTTCTCCTTCACGCCGAGCCAGTTCTCGAGGTCGCGGTAGGCCTTGTCGGTGTGCCGGTTCCAGTCCTTGTCGAGCGGCGTGGTGAGCTCGAGGCGGTAGCCGTTGTTGTCGCGGAAGTAGATGCTCAGGACCAGGCCCTCGTGCTCGATCGGGCCGATGACGTCGACGCCGTTCGCGCCCAGCCACTCGCGCCAGCGCTTCACCTCCTCGACCGAATCCACCTGGAAGGCGATGTGGTTGAAGACGTCGTACGCCGGATGCGTCGCCTGCGCCGCCGCGGGCAGCCCGGGCGACTCGAAGAACGCCATCGTCGAGCCGTCGCCCATGCGGAAGAAGAGGTGGAAGTACGGAAAGGCGTCGCCGGTCGACGGGATGCGGTCGCCGAGGATGGTGCTCGCGAGCTCCATGCCCATCACCTTGGTGTAGAAGCGCACCGTCGCCTCGGCGTCGTGGGTGACGTAGGCCGCGTGGTTGAGCATCGTCGGCTGCAGGCCGAGCGCGTTGACAGAAGTGGCCGCCATGAGGGCTCCTTTACCGGGACAGGCAATTTAGTTTCATGATGAAACTAAGTCAATCCAGGTTGACTTTGCGGCATCGTGAAAATACTCTGGCCGGCCGTGACGCGCGCGCACCGCATCGACGTCCACGCCCACATGGCGCCCGATTTCTACCGGCAGGCGCTCGCCGGCGCGGGCCGCGTGCCGACCTCCGGCGCGCGCATCGAGTGGGCGCCGGCGCTCGCCCTCGAGACCATGGAGGCGCACGGCATCGCCGCGTCGGTGGTCTCCATTTCCTTTCCCGGCGTGCACTTCGGCGACGACCAGGCGGCGCGCTCGCTCGCGCGGCGCTGCAACGAGCTCGCCGCCGATCTGGGCAGGCAGTGGCCGGGACGCTTCGGCGGCTTCGCCGTCCTGCCGCTGCCCGACCTCGACGGCTCGCTCGCGGAGTTGGAGTTCGCGCTCGGGCCGCTGCAGCTCGACGGGGTGATCCTGCTGGCGAGCTACGCGGGCAGGTTCCTCGGCGATCCGTACTACGAGCCGCTGCTCGCCGAGCTCGACCGCCGCCGCGCCGCCGTGCTCGTCCATCCCGGCATGCACGCCTCGAGCCTCTCGCTCGAGCTGCCCTGGCCGGGCTTCATGCTGGAGTTCGTGATCGACACCTCGCGCGCCGCGATCAACCTGCTTTTCTCCGGCGCGCTCGAGCGCTTCCCCGGCATCCGTTTCATCCTCGCCCACGGCGGCGGCGTGATCCCCTACATCGCCTGGCGCCTTTCGCTCGCGCCGGTCATCAGCCCGCTCCTGCCGCAGTGGCCGCAGGAGAAGATCTTCGCCGGCCTGCGACGCTTCTGGTACGACACCGCGCTCTGCGCCGATCGCCACGCCCTTCCGGCGCTGCTCGAGACGGCCGCGCCCGAGCGCATCCTCTTCGGCAGCGACTGGCCCTATGCACCGGCGAAGATCACCGGCCTGAGCATCGCGGGCATCCGGGAAGCGCCGGGCGTCACCGAGCGCTTGCGCGCCGGCATCGAGCGCGACAACGCCCTGAAGCTGTTCCCGCGCTTGCATGGCTGAGAATACGCTGCGCAGCGAGCTGCCGGTCTACCGCAACGCGATCGACTGGGCCGCGTTCCGGCGCGAGCACGCGCTTCCGGACGTCTTCGCGAAGACCGTCTACCTGTGGCCAGCGCCGCGCGTCCGCGAGCTGCAGAACGCGCGCTTCCGCAAGACCGTGGAGACGGGCTGGCGCAATCCCTTCTACCGCCGGCGCTGGCAGGCTGCGGGGCTCGAGCCGGGCGACGTGCGCGGCATCGACGACATCGCCAGGCTCCCGCCCTACACCTCGGACGACGTCAAGGAGAGCGTCGAGCGCCTCCCGCCCTACGGGGACTTCCACGCCGTCGACGCGCAGTTCGCGCGCACCACCCCGCTCAAGCTCCACACGAGTGGCGGCACGACCGGCCTGCCGCGCCCGACCCTGTTCGACCCGCTCGCCTGGGAGCTGCAGGGGCTGGGCGGCGCGCGCGGCCTGTACATCCAGGGGGCGCGCCCCGGCGACGTGATGCAGATCCCGATGACGTGCTCGCTCGCGAACGCACCCTGGCTCGCCTACAAGGCCTGCCACGACTACCTGGGCGTGATGCCCCTCACGACCGGCAGCGGCGTGGTCACGTCGTCCCGCCGCCAGCTCGAGATCGCGTTCGGCTTCGGCACCAACCTCTGGCAGAGCTTTCCGGAATATCTCGTGCGCCTGGCGCAGGCGTGCCGGGAGGAGCTGGGCCGCGACGTGCGCGAGCTCGAGACCAAGTTCATTCGCACGTATCTCGGACCCGACCTCGATGGCAGCCTCAGGGGCGAGATCGAGTCCCTGTGGGGCTGCCCGGTGTACGACGGCTACGGCACCAACGAGGTCGGGCTTGCCGCCTTCGAGTGCCGCGAGCGGAGCGGCATGCACTTCATGGAAGACCTCGTCTACATGGAAGTGGTGGACGTCGATACCGGCGAGCCGGTCGGGGCCGGCGAGCGCGGCAACCTCGTCGTCACATCGCTCGCGCGCACGCTTCCGCCGGTGATCCGCTACAACCTGCGCGACCTCGGGCGCATTCTCAGCGCCGAACGCTGCGCCTGCGGCAGCCATTTCCGGCGCATGGACCACTTCCTCGGGCGCAGCGATGCGATGGTCAAGCTGCGCGGCGTCAACGTCTACCCCATGGCCTGCCTGCGCGCCATCAAGAGCGACGCCCGCACCACGGGAGAATGGGTGTGCGTGGTCGACCGGGTCGACGCGGGGGGGGTGCCGCGCGACGAGATGGAGATCCACGTGGAGGTGCGGCGCGACGCGCCGACGCGCGAAGGCCTCCTGGAGCTGCTCGAAAAGCGGCTGAAGGACGACCTCGGCGTCGGCGTGCGCGTGCGCCTTGCCGACGAGGGCTCGCTGGAGGAGCTGGCGAATACCGGCGGCCGCGAAGGCAAGGCTCGCAGGCTCGTCGACCGGCGGCCCGGCTACAAGGCAGCCAGCACATGAAGCGGCTCTTCGACTGCCACTCCCACTGGGCGACCCGCAAGGGCCACATCTTCCGCACCGAGGCCGAGCTCGGGCGCCAGGAAGGCATCTGGAAGACGAAAGGCCGCCACTACTCCGAGCCGGAGATGATGGATTTCATGCGCGCGAACAAGGTCCGCGCCATCCTCGACCTGGCCTGGACGCGCCAGCTGCCGATCGAGCAGATGCGCGAGGTCCACGACTACGCCTTCGACATGGCGCGCAGGAACCGCGACGTCATCTTCGGCCACTGGCTGCAGTTCGAGCCGCAGCGGCGCGAGGAGTCGCTGCTCGAGTTTCGTCGCGCGAGGGACGCGGATGCCGGCTTCGTCGGCTTCGCCGTGTCCGGGCAGAGCACCGGCGTGCCGGCAAGCGATCCGCTCTGGTTTCCCTTCTACGAGGCGGCGATCGAGGCCAACACCCCGGTGATGATCATGGTCGGCCTGACCGGGATCGGCCAGGGCGTGCCCGGCGGCTACGGCATCGTCCTCGACCACGGCCACCCGCGCCACGTCGACATCGCCGCCGCGCGCTACCCGGCGCTGCGCATCCTCGCGGCGCGGCCGGCGTATCCCTGGCAGGACGAGATGATCGCCGTGCTGCTGCACAAGGGCAACGTCAGCTACGAGCTGCACGGCTGGGGCCCGCGGCAATTCCCGGACTCGCTCAAGCGCGAGATCGGCCGCCGCCTGCAGGACCGCGTGATGTTCGGCTGCGACTTCCCGGTGCTCGAGTACCCCAAGGTCGTGGCCGACTGGCGCTCGCTCGGCTACAGCGAGGAAGTGCTGGAGAAAGTGCTGTTCCGCAACGCCGAGGCCTATTTCGAAGCTCGTTCAAACTGAGGAGGAGAAGTCCATGACCCGTTCACGTTTCCTGCGCCTCGTTTTCGGCGCGAGCATCGCCCTCGGCGCGGCTGCGGCGCAGGCGTATCCCACCAAGCCGGTGCACGGCATCGTCGCCTTCGGCACCGGCGGCGTGACCGACTCGGTCGCCCGGATCGTCAGCCAGAAGCTCTCGGAAAGATGGGGCCAGCCGATGGTGATCGAGAACCGCGCCGGCGCCGGCGGCAACATCGGCACCGAGTACGTGACGAAGGCGGCGCCCGACGGCTACACGGTCAACATCGCGACGCAGACGCTGACCATCAACCAGGTACTCATGCCTGCCGCCGGCTTCCACGCCATGAAGGACCTCGCGCCGGTGTCGCTGCTCGGCTGGTCGGATTTCGTGCTGCTCGTGCATCCGAGCGTGCCGGTGAGGAGCGTGAAGGAGCTGATCGACTACGCCAAGGCGAATCCCGGCAAGCTGAACTACGGCGCCACCTCGCTGCAGGGCGCCTATGCCATGGAGCAGTTCAAGACCCACGCCGGGGTCAGCATCGAGCGCGTGCCGTACAAGGAGATCTCGGCCCTGACGGCGGACCTGCTCGCCGGGCGCCTGCAGGCCTACTTCACGCCGATCGCGCCGGTGCTCGCGCACCTGCAGTCCGGCAAGCTCCTGCCCCTGGCGGTCTCGGCGTCCGAGCCGATCTCGGTGCTGCCCAACGTGAGATCGATCAAGGAAGCGCTGCCGAAGATCGAGGCCGCGACCTGGTACGCGGCGCTCGTCCCGGCGAAGACGCCGCGCGCCACCATCGACAGGCTGAACGCGGAGCTCAAGTGGGCGCTCGAGCAGCCCGACGTGCGCGAGCGCCTGGCCAAGATCGCCGTGCGCGCGGAGCACTCCACGCCCGAAGGGCTCCGCGAGGTGCTGGTGCGCGACATCGAGCGCGTCGAGGACCTCGTGCGGCGCGGGGTGATGAAGCCGGTCAACTAGCGCGCGTCACGCCACCGCGCGGAAAGCGAGCATCGCGCCCAGGCGCCGCGAAGCGCCGAGGTAGAAGCCCGCCTCGCGCGTCTCGTCCGCCGCCGGGTTGCGGAACGTGCCGAACAGCATGTCCCAGAGCGGCAGGTCGGCGTAGTTGAAGCGATGCACGCCGCGGCCGTGGTGCACACCGTGGCTCTCGGGACGCTGGATCAGGTAGCCGATCCAGCGCGGGGTGCGGATGTTCGCGTGCTGGAAGGCGGCGTTGAACGCGAGGAACGCGGAAGCGAGCGCGCCTGCCTCGGGCGCCAGCCCGAGCACCGGGAAGAACGCGAGCACCGCCCAGGTGGTGAAGAGCGCCGCGTCCAGCGGGTGCAGGTAGTAGGCGCCGAAAGCGTCCAGGCTTTCCGCGCTGTGGTGCATCTGGTGGCCGAGCCGCCACAGCCAGTTCCACTGGTGCGCCGCGCGGTGGTACCAGTAGTGCATCAGCTCGTACACCAAGATGCCCGCCGCGGCGCCGCCCCAGGTGCCCAGCGCAGCGCCCTCGACCAGGCTGCCTTGCGGCAGCACCGCGCCCCAGAGACGCCCGACGGTGAGCGACACGCCGAACACCGCGAGCGACACCGCCAGCGCGCGCACGCGCCAGCCGCGCGGCGCCTCGTAGCGGCGCGCACGCCAGAAGAGCTCGAGCGCCAGGAAGGGCGCGAGCAGCAGCAAAGAGTAGTAATCGGCGAGTTCGAGAAGCATTGCGGTCTCCCTTGGGTTCGAAGGACGCAATGCTAGGGGAGGCACCCCTGCTGGAGTTTTGCAGCCGCGTTTGCGTTTGTTTCGGCTTTGTAGCCGGGAATGGATGCGCCGTGCCGGGATAGTCCTCCCGGACTACGCCGAACGACTACCGGCGCATAGACGAAACTGTGGCCAAGTCGCAGAATCCTGACCTGTGTAGGGGTTGTTCTACACCTTTGGCAATCGGCCAGCACGCTGTTACCAGCGCCAACCGAGAGACGGACTCCTCAGAGCCCGTCCACGGTAGCGCCAAACAAAGTGTAGTCGCTGCTTGAAGCCGCTTGAGAGGCAACCGGAGGGCACGGCTAGCGGTCGTGCCCTCTTTTTTTTTGCACCGCTCGGAAGCCATTGTGCATTCCTCCACGAAGCCCCGCTATCGCCGCTCGCCGTGTCATGTTGTCGCGTTTTCCGGATTTACGCGGCGTGCTGCGGCGACGTCGGGGGACGGCGTCGTGACAGGAGAGCTACTACGGCTTGTCCCTGCGGAAGCTGATGCGCGCCCCTCGGAGGATGGCGATGGCGGTGCGCATGTCGTCGCGGCGGATACTGAGGTGGCGGTACTCGAGGCCGAAGCTCGTCTTCAGCACCGTGGCGCCGTGCTCGAAGCGGCAATGGATGAGCTCGATCGGCGCGAGCTGGCGCGGCGTGCCCGAAGGCCGGTCGGCGGTGTAGATCGGCGCCACGTTGGCGATCGCGCTGGCGACGCTGTTCAGCACGTCGATGATCTCGTCCGCGCTCTCCGCGGTCGTGCCCGCGATCTGTTGGTAGACCACGGCGGCAGCCGTCGAGAGGGCCAGGAACTGGTCCCCGTTTCCCTTCGCTTGTTGCACCCGCCGCCCCCCTAAGGGCCGAGACCAACCTACGCCTCCGGGAATGACACCGCAACCCTCCTGACGCCGCTAGCGCGGGGCGCGGCAGGTCGCGGGGCGGTACCTGGGCTCGAGCGTGCCGCCGGTGCAGTCCCAGAGGAGCTGCGTGCCTTCCGCCTGCGGCCGGAAGACGATCGTCTTGCCCGCCATGCTGCCGGCGGCCGGCTGGAACGTCAGCGTGATCACCCCGTTCGGGCCGAGGCTCGGCGTGCCGTACCGGTCCGCCGGGTCCTGCGGCACGAGATCCCTGGGCAGGTCGGCGACGCTGTTCGGCAGCCGCTTATGCTCGGCGTAGTACTCGCCGATCGCCACGCGCCACGGCTGCACCGACACGATGGCGCCCGCTGAGCGGGCGCGCAGGGTGTAGTCCTGATACGCGGGGATCGCCACCGCGGCGAGGATGCCCATCATGGCGACGCCGAAGAATACGGCGACGATCACGACCACGAGCGCCGCGGTGCCGTGCGCCGAGTACTTCTCGTTGAGCCGGTCCTCGCTGGTGAAGCAGTAGACGATGAACTCGACGAGCGCGATGAGCGCCGGGATCCCCGTCCAGAAGAACAGGAGGTAGAGCGCGCCCTGCCACCACTTGCCGAGGTAGAACTTGTGCGCGCCGAGGCCGCCGAAGAAGAACGTCGCGAGCAGCAGCACCGCCTTGCTCACGTGCGAGTGCTGGCGCACGCCGCACTTCGGGCAGATCTCCGCTTTCGCGAGGATGTCGGCGCCGCAGGAATCGCACTGCTTGTGGCCGGGCGCCGGCGCGGAGGCCGGCGGCGCGTACGGGTTGGCCGCGGCCTGGTTGGCTGGTGTCATCTCCCCTTCTCCCCTTTGTCGTGAATCCCCGGAGGGAATCTACGCCGAGGTCAGGTCAGCGGCAAGAATGCACCCCGGCGGCGGCGGCTGGAAAGCGGCGAATGCCGCCTGAGGCTACGGATGCCCGAGGCGGCGCCCCGCGCTACCTGCGAGCGCAGGAGCGCGAGGACCAGGCCGGCAGCGAAAGCCCCGCCTACCAGGACGATGGGATTTGTCTTTTTCGAAGATGTTCTTAAACCGTATTCCGGCGAATTGCTCACCGCCACGACCGGACTCACGGGGACGAGCGCGGTCGATGCCGAGACCTCGATGGTCGGCTGGCGCGGCTTGCCGCGGCGCGAGCCGTGCTCGTGCGCATACACCCAGGTGAACTCGGCGCCGAGGAGGAAGATCTGCGCGGAGTAGTAGACCCAGAGCATGAGCACCACCAGCGAGCCGGCGGCGCCGAAGGTCGAGGCGACCGCGCTCTTGCCGATGTACAGGCCGATGAGGAACTTGCCCACCGCGAAAAGGATGGCGGTGAACGCCGCGCCGATCCACACGTCGTGCCAGGCGACGTGCACGCGCGGGATGAACTTGTAGATCATCGCGAAGAGCGCCGTGGTGATGCCGAAGCTCACCAGCAAGTCGAGCGCGTGCGAGAGCGCCTCCCAGCCCGGGAACGCCCAGAGCTTGCCGAGCGCGGCGAGCGCGGCGGAGAGCACGAGCGACACCATCAGCAGGAAGGCGATGCCGAGCACCATGCCGAAGGACAGGAGCCGCGTGCGCAGGAGGTTCCACCAGCCGCTCGAGCGCTGCCGCGCCGGCGCGCGCCAGATGCGGTCGAGCGCGTTCTGCAGCTCGCCGAACACGGTGGTGGCGCCCAGGACGAGGAGCAGCACGCCGATCACGCTCGCCGCGACGCCTTCCTTCGGCTTGTCGGCGGCCTGGACCATCCCCTCGACCGCCTTCGCCCCCTCGTCGCCGGTCATGCCGCGCAGCTGCTCGAAGATGGCGCCGCGCGCCGCCTCGTCGCCGAAGGCGAGCCCGGCCACGGCGATGACGATGATGAGCAGCGGGGCGATGGAGAAGAGGGTGTAGTACGAGAGCGCCGCGCCCATGCTCGGCGCGTAGTCGGCGCTCCAGGAGCTCGCCGCCTCCTTCATCAAGCGCAGGGCTTCGCGGGCGCGAATCACGGACGGCTGCCATGCAAAGCCCGCGCCCGGGCCCGCAGTCCGGTCGGATCAGGACTCCTGGCGGAGCACCCGGCGGATGAGGTCGGCGAGGAGATCGCGGCTGTAGGGCTTGGTGACGTAGCCGTCGGCGCCGAAGGCGAGCCCCTTGTGGATGTCGGCCGGCTCGCTGCGCACGGTGAGCAGGATCACCGGCAGCAGCGCGTGCGCCGGGTGCTTGCGCAGGTTGGCGAGGATGTCGAAGCCGTCGCCGTCGGGAAGCATCACGTCGAGGAGCAGCAGGTCGGGCGCGCCTTGCTGCAGC
>Ga0209705_10000485_pt1 | contig 20682 bp, 18 predicted proteins | sample PPLLaktember2015_5_FD_187262 | JGI IMG/M metagenome (GOLD analysis project Ga0209705, IMG submission 187262) | Freshwater sediment microbial communities from Prairie Pothole Lake near Jamestown, North Dakota, USA - PPLs Lake P8 Core (1) Depth... | ecosystem: Environmental > Aquatic > Freshwater... | reverse complement strand
CCCCCTCTCCCGCTTGCGGGAGAGGGATGGGGAGAGGGTTCCACTTCGATTTCGCCAGATCCCCAGCGTCCGCAAGTGGGCGCTATGGGCAGCACAATCTGCCGCCGTGCCAGGATCTCCGCCGCTGGCAGCGGCGTGAAGTCCGTATGTGTGGCGAGAAAGTTTTCCACCACCGTGTCGTTTTCTTCCCGCAGCAGGCTGCACGTGGCGTACACCAGCCGCCCGCCCGGCTTCAGCAGCGTGCTTGCGGACGCGAGTATCGCGCGTTGCGTGGCTGCCAGTTTCTCCACGTCGATCGCGCGCCACTTGATATCCGGATTGCGCCGCAGCGTGCCGGTGCCGGAGCAGGGCGCGTCTACCAGCACCCGGTCGATTTTTCCTGCAAGGCGTTGCACGCGCACATCCCGCTCATTCTCGATGGCGACGCTGCGCACATTGTCGAGCCCGGCGCGTGCCAGGCGCGGCTTGAGGCGTTCGAGGCGTTTGGCCGAGATATCGAATGCGTACACCGAGCCGGTGTTGGCCATCAGGGCAGCCAGGTGCAGGGTCTTGCCGCCGGCGCCGGCACAAAAGTCCACCACCATCTCGCGACGCTTTGGTTCGACCAGTAGCGACAGCAGCTGGCTGCCTTCATCCTGCACTTCGATCAGGCCCTCTTCGAAGCAGCGTGTACGGAAGATCGGCGCGCGCTCGCGTCGCCGCAGTCCGACCGGCGAATAGGGCGTGAGTTCGACGGGCAGGCCTGCTTCGGCCAGACAGGCGGCGGCTTCTTCACGTGTGGCCTTGAGGGTATTCACGCGCAGATCGAGCGTGGCCGGCTGGTTGAGCGCGGTGGCGAGTGCGCGTGTCTCGCTCTCACCGTACTGGGCAAGCAGGCGTTCGAGCAACCAATCCGGCAGATCGAGCTGCACGCCGAGCGGCAGCTGTTCCATGTTCAGCGTGCGTGTCCGTTCGACGATCGACGCGCCATCGCCGCGAAAGCCGGCGTCGGCGAGCGCGCGTCCACTCACGCCCTGCAGTGCCACGAGGCAAGCCGCGACGATCTCCTCCGGTGCTGCGCCTCCAATGTCGCTACCGGATGCCAGGTATTCGAGAAAGCGCCGGCGCCGCAGGCAGGAATAGACGGTTTCGGCAATGTAGCCGCGATCGCGCGCGCCGAGCTTGGGATGGGCACGAAAGTGACGCTCCATCTGGGCATCCGCTGGCGATGTGCCGGACAGGATCGCTGCCAATAGCTCGGTGGCGGATTTGAATAACGGGGGTTTAAGCATATGAATTGGAGCCACAGATGAACGCAGATAAATACAGATAAGCAAAGAACAGGTTGTGCGCTTCTATCTGTTTTTATCTGCGTGCATCTGTGGCCGCCATGTTACTTTCCATATCGCTTGAGGAGATCCGCGTAGGCGTCGATGCGCCGGTCACGCAGGAACGGCCAGATGCGCCGCACCGCCTCGCTGCGCCCAAGATCGACATCGGCGACCAGCACCGTGGCGCTGTCTCTGCCGGCTTCTGCGAGCATCTCGCCCTGCGGGCCGGTGACGAAGCTCGACCCCCAGAACTGGATCCCGGCACTGGCGCCGGATGGATCGGGTTCGTGTCCGACACGGTTGCACGCGATGACCGGCAGGCCGTTGGCGACGGCGTGCGCGCGCTGGACGGTGATCCAGGCTTCGCGCTGGCGCGACTTCTCGGCGTCGGTGTCGCGCGGATCCCAGCCGATGGCCGTGGGGTAGAGCAGCAGCTCGGCACCGTTGAGTGCCATGAGGCGCGCCGCTTCGGGGTACCACTGATCCCAACACACCAGTACGCCGAGCCGTCCGACGCTGGTGTTGATTGGCTGGAAGCCGAGATCGCCGGGCGTGAAGTAGAACTTCTCGTAGAAGCCGGGATCGTCCGGGATGTGCATCTTGCGGTAGCTGCCGGCAATCCGGCCGTCGCTGTCCAGCACCACGGCAGTGTTATGGTACAGGCCGGCCGCGCGACGTTCGAACACCGAGGCGACAATCACAATGCTGAGTTCCTTTGCCAACGCGCCGAGCGTGTCGCTGGTCGGGCCGGGCACGGGCTCGGCTTGGTCGAAACGCTGCGTGTCTTCGGTCTGGCAGAAGTACACACCGGTGTGCAGTTCCTGCAGCAGCACCAGTTGCGCGCCGCGCGCCTGCGCGGCGCGGATACCGTCGGTGCTCGCGGCGAGGTTGTGGTTGCGGTCCTCGCTGCACGCCTGCTGCACGAGGCCTATTTTCAGGCTGCGGTTCATGGCGGGTAATGGTAACAGAGCCGGCGCCGGCCTGCCCATCCGGCCGGGTTTGCTTGACAAGAAATGCCAACTGCCGGAATGTTTTGCCTTCCTGATTTCCCACACATATAGGAGAACACCATGAAGAAGCGTTTGGCCATGCTCGCTTTCTGCTCGCTGCTCGCCGCCCCGGCCTTTGCCTACCAGGTAACCGGCCCGGTTCTTGAAGTCACCGACACCAAGATCGTTGTCGAAAAAGGCAAAGAGAAGTGGGAGATCGCACGCACTCCGGGCACGGCGGTGAAGGGCGACATCAAAAAGGGCTCCAAGGTCACGGTCGAATACACCATGAGCGCGACCAAGATCGAGGCGAAGGACGAGAAGAAGAAGTAATAGTTCCCGCCCAGAAATCGCACAGGCCCGCCGGTTGACCGGCGGGCCTGTTTGTTTTTGCAGAGGCTCTGATTCGGCTGTTCGAGAAGTACCAGCTATGCTGGCAACACCTCGGCTGGTATCTGCATGGTCACACAATGCAGGCTGCCGTGCTGATAGATGAGCGGCAGACAGTCTATGCCGATGACCTCCCGTTCCGGGAAGCAGTCCCGGAGACGCTCGAGCGCAACACGATCCGCAGGATCCTCGTAGGTGGGTACCAGCACGGCATCATTGATGATGAGGAAATTGGCATAGGTGGCCGGCATGCGCGCGCCCTCGTTGTCAAATCTGGCGCGTGGCCAGGGTAATGCGACAAGCCGGTATGGTTGCCCGGCCGCGGTGCGGAATGCCTGTAGTTCTCTTTTCATGGCCTGCAATTCTGCGTAATGCTCATCGGCCGGATCGTCGCAGGCGACATAGGCAATGGTGCTCGCATCGCACAGGCGCGCGAGGGTGTCGATGTGGCTGTCGGTGTCGTCGCCGGCCAGATAACCGTGTTCCAGCCACAGGAAGCGTGTGATGCCGAGCCGCTCGGCGAGTTCCGCTTCGATCTGTACGCGTGTGCGGCCGGGGTTGCGCGTCGGCGCGAGCAGGCAACGCGTGGTGGTGAGCAGCGTGCCCTGGCCGTCCACTTCGATCGAGCCGCCTTCCAGTATCAGATCCACGCTTTCGAGCGGCGCATCGCCGAACGCATTCTGCGTGTGCAGCCGGCGCGTGATGAGGTTGTCGAGTTCGTAAGCATACTTGCCGCCCCAGCCGTTGAAGCTGAAATCGAGCAGGGTCGGTTCGTTGCGGCACAGCACCGTGATCGGCCCGTGATCGCGCGCCCAGGTGTCGTTGGCGGGCGCCACGTGCAGGCGCACGCGCGTGTCGGGTACACCGGCGGCACGCAGCCGTGCAGCGACCTGCGTGCGCACCGTTTCATCATGACAGGCAATAAGCACCGTTTCGAAACGTGTCACCGCGGCAGCAATGGCCGTGAATACCGGCTCGACTTGGTGCAGGATCGGCGCCCAGTCGCTCTGCGCGTGCGGCCAGGTGAGCATGACGCCGCTCTGCGGTGCCCATTCAGGCGGGAGATAGGTGCGACAGGGCGGAGGCGTCATGCGTAGCAGCTCGAGTGCGAAAACCGGCGCGTATCATACGACGCCAGGGACGGCGTCGGTAGACCGCGCCGGGAGCTTGCGGTCGACGACGCCAGGGACGGTGGAGGTAGGGTAAGGCGGTGAGCAGAAAGTCAGAGGTGCACGCGCGCGGTTTGACCTGCAGGCGCGGGTATAATTGAATGTGCGCCTCGCTTGATTCACCCGGAGAGTTCCATGCCGTTGATCCGTCCCTTTACCGGCCTGCGCCCGGCCCCCGGCCGCGCCGCCGATGTGCTCGCCCCGCCGTATGATGTGCTCAACACCGAGGAAGCGCGTGCGCGTGCCTCCGGCAGGCCGTGGAGCTTCCTGCATGTCTCTAAACCGGAAATCGATCTGCCGCCGGGCACTGATCCTTACAGTTCTGCGGTCTACGCCAAGGGCAGGGAGAATTTTGTGCGCCAGATTGGCGAGGGCGTGCTGGTGCGCGACCCGCAGCCCTGCTACTACCTCTATCGCCTGGTGATGGGCGCGCATACCCAGACCGGCATTGTCGCGGCCGCCTCCGTGTCGGACTACGACTCCAATCGTATCCGTAAGCACGAGTTCACACGCCCGGACAAGGAAGATGACCGCGTACGCCAGATCGACGCACTCAATGCCCAGACCGGACCGGTGTTCCTGACCTATAAACACCATGCGGCAATCGATGAACTGGTCGCGCGCGCCACGGCTGGGGCGCCGGAGGTGGATGTCACCGCCGACGACGGCGTGCGTCACTCACTTTGGGTGCTGCGCGAGCCGGCGGCGATCGAGACGATCACCTCAACGTTCGATGCCATGAAAAATCTTTACATCGCCGATGGTCATCATCGCTCGGCTGCGGCGTCGCGCGTGGCGGCGGCACGCAAGAGCGCCAACACGGCCCACACAGGTGAGGAACCGTACAATTATTTTCTGGCAGTCATTTTTCCGGACAACCAGATGCAGATCCTCGACTACAACCGGCTGGTCAAGGATCTGTATGGCCACACCGTCGAGGAATTTGTCGCCGAGGTCGCCGAGGCATTTACTGTGGAAGTCGAGTCGGCGGCGGTCAAGCCGGGCCGTGCGGGCGAGTTCGGTATGTATCTCGATGGCCGCTGGTACCGGCTGCATATCGATCCCGAATTCATTCCGGACGACGATCCGGTCAAGCGACTGGACGTGAGCCTGTTGCAGGATAACCTGCTCGGTCCGATCCTGGGGATCGAAGATCCGCGCCGCGACAAGCGCATCGATTTCGTCGGTGGCATCCGCGGTCTGAAGGAACTGGAACGGCGCGTGGATTCCGGCGAGATGGCCTGCGCCTTCACGATTTTCCCGACCTCGATGGCGGATTTAATGCGCGTTGCCGACGCCGGTGAAGTCATGCCGCCCAAATCGACCTGGTTTGAGCCGAAGCTGGCCGACGGACTGGTGTCGCACGTGCTGGAATGAATATGACTTTAGCCACAGATGAACCCAGATGAACGCGGGTTCGGTCGGGACTGCAGTTACCCCTTTTGATCTGCGTTCATCTGCGGCCTGAAATATAAAAATATTCCTTAACGCTGGCCGCTGTTGCTCACCTTGGTCATGATCCGGTCGAGCGTGCGTGCAGGCAGAAGGCGCCGCAACCAGGTGAACAGATGTGATGGGAAGGTCACGGGATAACGCAGCTTCGGCTGGCGCGCTTCCAGGGCGTGGATGACTTTTGCAAGCACCGCCTCGGGCGGCAGGGTGAAGGGCAGGGGTTTGGTGCCGCCGAGGCGGCGTTCCACCCGTTCATAGTAGTCGCGGTGCGCACTGTGGGTTTTGTCGATGTGCGTCTTGTAGGCCTGATAAGCGTTGTCTCGGAAGCGGCTGGTAATCGGACCGGGTTCGACCAGCGCGATATAAATATTCGTTCCGCGCAGTTCCAGGCGCATGGTGTCGCTCAGTGCCTCCAGCGCGAACTTGCTGGCGTTGTAAGCGCCGCGGTACCCCATGCACACAATCCCGAGCAGCGAGCTGATCTGCACAATGCGACCTTCATTCCGGGCGCGCATCACCGGCAGCACTCGATTGGTGAGTTCCTGCGTGCCGAACAAATTGGTCTCGAACTGCAAGCGCAACGCCTCGCGTGTGAGGTCTTCGACCGCGCCCGGCTGACCGTAGGCGCCGTTGTTGATGAGCGCGTAGAGTTGGCCGTCGCTACGTGCCAGCACAGCGTCCACGGCCGCGCGGATCGAGTCCGGTGAACGCAAATCGAGCACCAGGCTTTCTAGTCCGGCGGCGCGCAGCGCGGCGACATCTTTTTCCTGCTTCACGCTGGCGAACACACGATAGCCGCGCGCGTGCAGCCCGAGCGCCAGGCAGCGGCCGATGCCGCTGGAACAGCCGGTGATGAGAATGGATTTCGGGTGCATGGCGGTGAAGCAACGTGAGGTGTGGACGCCACAAGCATAACGCAGGGACTCGTGATGGGTAAGCCGCGATGACACGCCGGGGTCGGCGTGCTACCGTTTGATGAATACAGCTATTTTTCCAAGCGCCGTTATTGGCGCAATGGACTTTGTGCAGGCTTGCTTCCCATAAAGGGAGATTGGATGGATCAAGGTTCTGCCAAATTGATTCTGGGTGAGGGTGCGCGCGATGCGCATGTGCTGCTTTCCGCCTGCCCCGTGACCCCGATGACCCACGACCTGCGCGTTCAGCCGGGCGTGACACTGCCCCCCGAAGGCAGTGTGTTAATCCTGAGCATTCCTGAGGCTCGGCAACTGCTTGCGGCTTCACCGCTGGCACCGTTTATGCTGGTGATCTGGTTCCGTCCCAGCGAGCATGCCGACGCGGATGTTCTGGAGCACGCCGCCATTGCCGGTGTGCTGCGTCCGGACAGTCAGCCGGAAGCGGTATTCACCGTTCTCCAGTCAGCGTTCCGGTTGCTTGCCGCGCACAGGCTGGAGATCGCCGCGCACTGACGTCGGAGATAGTCCTCGGTACCTTCGAGTGTTTATCGCCCTGCCGGAATGCCCGGCAATCGTTTACAATACCGGTCCTTACGGTCTTCTGCGGTGACATCCAGAATGAGTTCGAAACTGCGCGTCGGGGTAGTGGGAGTGGGCTACCTCGGAAAATTTCACGCCCGTATCTATGCGAGCCTGCCGGATGTCGAGCTGGTCGGCGTCGTGGACTCGGATCCGGCCACCGCCGCCCGCATCGCTGCCGAGTACCAGTGCACCGCCTACGCCAAGCCGGAAGAGCTGCTTGGCAAGGTGGACGCAGTCAGCGTTGTTGTGCCTACGATTTATCATCTTGCCGTCGCCCGCCCGTTCCTCGAGAGCGGCGTGCACATGCTCATGGAAAAGCCAATCGCCCCGACCTATGAAGAGGGCCTGCAGCTCGTGGAGCTGGCCGAACGTGCCGGCGTCACTTTCCAGGTCGGTCATCTGGAACGCTACAACGCCGGCTTCATGGAGCTGGTGAAGCGGGTCGGCAAGCCGCGCTTTATCGAGGCAACGCGCATCGGCGGGTTCTCGGAGCGCGCCACGGACGTGGATGTGGTCACCGACCTGATGATCCATGACATCGACATCGTCATGTCGCTGGTGAAGTCTCCGATCCGCGACCTGCGCGCCATCGGCGTGCCGGTGCTGACCGAGCATGCCGACATCGCCAATGCGCGTCTCGAGTTCGAGAACGGTGCGGTGGCGGACGTGACGGCGAGCCGCATCTCCGCCAAGAAACAGCGCCGCATCCGCGTGTTCGGCGTGAACAGCTACCATGCCCTCGACTTTGCCGATCAGCAGGTCGATGAGGTCATCGCCCACCCCAACCCGGCCGGTGGTCGTCCGGACATCAAGAGCGAGAAGCTGTCCATTACCCCCACTGCGCCGCTCGACGCCGAGCTGGCCGATTTCGTCAACACCGTGCGCGCGCGCCGCGCGCCGCTCATCGATGGCCGCACCGGCCTCGAAGCGCTGCGCGTCGCCCTCATGGTCAAGGAGAGGATTGCTGCATGTCAGCCGTGACCGCCGTTCCGTTTCTCGATCTTTCCGCACAGTTCAAGGCCCTGGAGGCCGAGTGGCTGGAAACCATCCGCGCGAGCGGCGCCAAGGGCAGTTTTATTCTCGGTCCGCAGACCGTTGAGTTTGAGAAGGAGTTTGCCAAGTACGTCGGCGTGAAGCATGCCATCGGCGTCGCGAACGGCACCGACTCGCTGGTTCTATCGCTGCGCGCGCTCGGCATCGGCCCGGGCGACGAGGTCATCACCACACCGTGGACCTTCTTCGCCAGCGCCGAGTCCATCAGCATCGTTGGCGCCACCCCGGTGTTTGTCGACATCCGCCCGGACACCTATTGTCTCGATGCCGAAAGCATCGTGAAGCGCCTGACACCGAAAACGCGTGCCATCATGCCGGTGCATATCTTCGGGCATGCGGCGGACATGGACGCGATCATGCAGATCGCGAAAGACCGCAAGCTCGCGGTGATCGAAGATTGTGCACAGTCGTTCGGTGCGCGCAGTGGCGGCAAGGTGACCGGCGCAATTGGTGACACCGGCTCATTCAGTTTCTATCCCACCAAGGTGCTTGGCTGCTACGGCGACGGCGGCATGATCACCACCAACCGCGACGACCTCAACGAGCACATCCGTCGCCTGCGCAATCATGGCGCGGTCAAGCCATTCGTGCATACCGAGATCGGCATGAACAGCCGGCTTGATGAAATCCAGGCGGCGCTGCTGCGCCTCAAGTTACGCACCATCGACAAGGACATCGACGGCCGGCGCGCGGTCGCGGCCGAATACGTAAAACGTTTCACGGGCACGCCGGTGAAGCCACCGGTGGTGCTCAAGCCGGATGCGCACAGCTACAATCTTTTCACCGTGCGCTTGCCGAAGCGCGATGCCGTGCGCGACGCACTGACGGCCGCGCAGATCGGCACGTCATTCTGCTATCCGCAGGGCCTGCACCTGCAGGATGTCTACAAGCACCTCGGCTACAAACCGGGAAGTTTGCCGGTGTGCGAGCAGGCGAGTGGCGAAGTGCTGTCATTGCCAGTCTATCCGGGGATGCCGCTTGCGCATGTCGACCGCGTGTGCGCGGTCATGCGTGACGCGCTCTAATAATCTCCGTCTAATCTCCGTCAAGTTCAGCTCCCGCGCTGAATTTTATTGCTGTTGTTGACGTGCGCATCACGCCGTCGCCTTCGCTACATTCGCGCGTCGTTACCTCCTTCTGCAGCACACAGCGCTTGGCGCGTGTCAAATCGAAAATTAAAAAATTACCTGACTATTTCAGACGATCATAATATTCTTATAGACACATAAAATTTGTTGTCATTGATCTGTCATCTGGCATACTCATTCACGTCGGCAGTTCAGACATACCTAACAGGGAGATGAGCAAAGGGAAGTCCCCGCTCAAGAAGAAAACACAAAGCACATGAGCCCCGCATATTCATTAAGGGGCACCGGATATCCGGCTGATGTGGCGGTAGGGCTGGATTCACTTGAACGAGGAGAGTAGATGATGAACGCACTTGCATTGGCGCGTACATTGGCGCGTCGGCTGTTTGTTCCACTGCTGTGTCTTCCGCTGTTTCTCATTTCCGCTGTTTCCCAGGCCGCTTCCTACACGCTCTATATCAAGGCTGGTACCCACACCATCAACGGTGCGGGCGGTACTACGCTGAAAGTGTGGGGCTTCACCGACAACCCGGGCACCGGCCCGATGGTGCCGGGGCCGTTGCTGGAATCCCAGGAAGGCGAAACGGTGACTGTGACGGTCTATAACCAGAACACGCGGGCACACAACTTCGTGGTGCGCGGCGTGACCACCGACACCGCTTCGATACCGGCCGGCTCCAGTAAGACCTACAGTTTCACGACGCCGCGGGCGGGTACCTACCTGTTCTCCGACACGCTCAATTCCAACATCAATCGCTCGATGGGTTTGTACGGCGCGCTGGTGGTGCGGGCTGCCGGTGGCGTAAATAAGGCTTGGACCAATGGCCCGAGCTTTTCTGTTGAGCGCCTGTGGGTCGTCTCTGACATGGACAAGCCGCGTTGGAACGACGTGGCCGGCAACGGCGGGACCGTGAATACCGGCACCTATCGCCCGAATTATTTCATGATGAACGGCCTCGGCGGTTTCGATGGCATGCACGACCCGAACACGATCCTGCAGGGTCAGGCCGGCCAGGTCGGGCTGGTGCGCATCGTGAATGCCGGGCAGTTCGATCAGTCGCTGCATTTCCATGCTAACCACTTCCAGATTATTGATGACGATGGCCTGCGCCTGTCCAAACCGGAACCGGGCGATACCATCAACGTTAAGGCCGGCAGAACCGCCATGGTGCTGTTTCCCTTTAGGAGCGGCATTTATCCGATGCATGTCCACTCGGCGCAATTGGAGACCGCGAATGGCGTGTATCTGAACGGCGTCGCGACCCTTCTGGTCGGCCAATAATCCGGAGACTGAACAATGAATGCATCAACTATGGCTTCCAGCCTGATGAAGTCGTTTGGCGCCGCGACAGTGGCGTTCGCTTTACTGTTTTCCGCCAATCCGGAGGCTCTCGCTGCCAGTGCCAGCCTTTCGCCGGCCTCGCTGACCCTGACCACCGGACAAACCGGGTCATCAGTATTCAGCGGCAATGACGGGAACTCTTCGAAGACCTTCAAGTGGAGTTACCCGTCCGGCTTGAGTGTATCGAAGGGCAGCTCCTCGAACCTGAGTAGCTTTAGCATCAGCAGCTCGTATCGAACCATCACCATTAAGACCGCTGGCAAGGGCAGCTTTTCCGCCACGATGAACTTTTCGTCGAGCAGCGCCGGTACCTATAGTGTCAAAAATACCAGCGCTGGTTTCAGCTTCAGCCCGAAAGACATCAGCGTGACTGTCAGCAGCACGACCAGCGGATCGACCAGCGGCGGCATGGATGGAGGCGGCGGCGGAGGCGGCATGGGCGGCGGTGCCAACAATGGCATTGAGGTGTTGAATGCGGCCAATGGCGTGACCTTGCAGGTGCGTCAGGTGAACAAGACCATGAGCGACGGCAACAACGTCAACTTCTGGGTATTTTGCAACGCCGGTGGTGGAGGCGGTGGAGGAGGAGGCGGCTGCGCAATCAGCGGCCCGGTGCTGCAACTGGGCGTAGGCCAGACCGCCAACGTCACGCTCGACATGATGATGGCGCCGCAGGAAAACCCGCCGTATCAAGGCCACACCATTCACTGGCACGGCCTGGACGTGTACCAGTCCGAGGACGGCGTGCCCGAGACCGGTGCCGCGGTGCTTGGCGACAATTACCGCTTCAGTGTCGATAACCGCTATGTCGGGTCACACATGTACCATTGCCACGTGCATACCGTGAAGCACTTGGAAATGGGTATGTACGCGCCGTTGGTGGTCAAGGCGGTCGATGGCAGCGGCAATTTCCTCAACGTCATCAACTCCGGCGGACCGACCTACGACTATGAGTGGAATATGATGTTCAGCACCGTTGACCCGACCTATCACACGGCGGTCGGCGATTCGACGGTGTTCGCCGACTACAACCCGCGATATTTCCTCGTGAACGGCAATGAAGGGCGGAGCCGCACCGCTCCGGCTGAAACTTATACGGCCACGCCCGGCACAAAGGTCGCGATCCGTCTGTTCGGCATCCAGTCGGTCAACACCACCTTCGAGATCAAGGACGCTGGCGGTGCCAGCAAGTCGTTCACCGTGCACAACAAGGACGGGTACAAGCTGCCGGCCACGCAGACGGTCAGCAAGATCGATCTGTCTCCCGGCCAGACAGCCGACATCATGGTTACGTTGCCGACCAGCACCGGCAGCTGGTACCCGCAATTCACTTTCAAGAATCTGCGCAATGGTGGTACCTACGCCAACGGTGTGACCTATACGCGCCTCAACTTCTGATGAGGCCAAGACTGTCCGTCCCGGAGTTCCGGGACGGACAGGCGGTGGAGTGAATGCCTAAGCTTGTCCGATCCATGCTGGTGGGGGTCATGCTGCTGGCCGCGTACAGCGGCCGGGCGCTCGCCATTGACATGGCCGGCAACGCGCCCATCGATCCCTTCGATTACAGCTACTGCGGCGGCAAGCCGGTCTATCCGGTGATCGGGTTCAATTTCGCAACCTGGTGCGGTCCGCGCAATCAGATCGGCCTCGGCCGGCGCGGCCGGCTGATGTGGTTATTCACGACCACGGATGACAAGGTGCATGCCAGCGGCAACCGGCTGCTGACCGAGGATGTGCTGGGTGAGCTGGTGCTGCTCGCGGAGGCCGCGCAACTGGCGGGGCCGCCGATCCCGGTGCATGGCGCAGTGCGCTACGATCTCGGCATCAACTTTACCGGACGCCGGGAAAAATACGCCCACGGTGTGCTGCATGCCAACCAGGATTCCGTGCAAGCGCTGTTTGACGCACTCAAGCGTTTGATACCGGACCAGCCACTGTTGCCGGACTGTCCGCAGGCACCAGCTGATTTCAGTCCGACACAACTTCCGCGCGAGCGGCGTGCCGCACTGGAGGCCAGCCGATGAATCTGGCCAGACTGCTGACGATGGTTGGCCTAGTGGTTGTGTTTTCCGGCTCGCTCGTTTCACATGCCGCCGGACGCCAGGGACTGGCGGTCGCGCCGCCGCGTGTCGTGCAGCCACACAAACTCGTCGATCAGCACGCGCACGAAGTCCTGTTTCCGTCCGGCGCCTGGCAGCTGGTGGTATTCGGTTACACCCACTGCCCGGATGTCTGCCCGATGACGTTGCACAAGACCAAGCTGCTGCTGAATGAGCTGGGCGCCGACAGCGCGCGCCTGCAAGTGGTGTTTATCAGCATCGATAGCGCGCGCGACGACACCAAAACCATGAAGGAATTCGTGGAGAAGTTCGACCCCCGCATCATCGGTTTGACCGGCGAACCGGAGACGCTGCAGGCAGTGGCCAATGATTTCGGTGTGTTGACCCGGCGCTTCCAGGGCAAAACCGCGATTGCCTATACCATGGTGCACTCGTCGTTGCTCTATCTGCTCGACAACCAGGGGCGAGTGCAGATCATGTACCCAGGTGGCGTCGACATCGAGGTGCTGGCCGCCGATCTGCGCCGCCTCTGGCAAACAGAGCGCACAGCGGTCCGATAGCTGTATAGTTGTTTGTGCGTACGGCAAACATACGCGTGGTCGCCGTTTATCCAGGTTCTGCGGCTGCGGGATTGGTGCGCTCGATTTCCAGCATACGCAAACGATTGTTCTGGATGAATTCCAGCAGGAAGCGGTAGGCAACCGGGTTGGCGTCGTGCAGCCGCGTGTCGACCACCAGACATTTGCGGCCGTCGATCATTTGCGCCTGCAGAAAGTCCACCTGCCGGCGACGTCGGTCGGGGCCGGAGTACGATCCAGGACGGGAACGCCGGTCTTTGCCAAACGAGGACAGCGTGTCGATGAGGCGTTCGATCCAGTCGCTCGGACGGAAGACCGTGCCATCCAGGGTTATGCCCTCAATGACGATCTTCGTCGGATCGCTGGTCATGGCAAGTGTCTTTTCCGTCAAGGTTCAGTTGTCGCGCATGCACGATGGTTGCCACCCGGGCAGGTGCGATCATCAGACGGCGCGCGCGTGTCGCAGCGCGTCGGCCAGACACGTGCAGCCATGCGCGTGTACTTTCTCTGCCAGCCCGCGGACGATCTCAGCCAGCACGCCTGGACCCTGGTAGATGAACGCCGTGTAGAGCTGGATCAAGTCGGCACCAGCAACCAGTTTTTCCCAGGCATCGTCGGAGCTGCCGATGCCGCCCACGCCGATAATCGGGATGCGTCCCTGTAATGTCGCATACAGGCGGCGTATCACCTGCGTTGATAACGTACGCAGCGGTGGTCCGCTCAACCCACCGGCCTCGCGCGCCTGCGGTTCTTGTTCGAGGCCGGGCCGCATAATGGTGGTGTTGGTGGCGATGACTCCATCTATGTTGTGCGCCACAAGCAGTCGGGCGATGGTATCGATTCCGGAATCGTCCAGATCGGGCGCAACCTTGATGGCGATGGGCACATGGTGTCCGTGGGTGCGGGCCAGCAAACCTTGTTCGTGCTTGAGGGCACTGAGCAGGGCGGCGAGTGGCGCCTCGTCCTGCAGGGCGCGCAGGCCGGGGGTGTTGGGCGAGGAGATATTCAGCGTCACGTAATCGGCGTGCGTGTACACGGCGCGCAAGCCGGTCAGGTAATCATCGATTGCCTGGGCATCCGGCGTGAGCTTGTTTTTTCCGAGGTTGATGCCGATGAGGCCACGGCGCGGTTGCGCAGCGAGATTCGCCAGAAAGGCGTCGAGACCGGAACTGTTGAAACCCATGCGATTGATGATGGCCGCGTGGTGCGTGAGCCGAAACAGGCGTGGCTTCGGATTACCAGGTTGCGGCTGTGGTGTCACCGTACCGAGTTCGAGAAAGCCGAAACCGAAATCGTGTAGTGGCGTGAGGCAGCGTGCTTCCTTGTCCAGGCCGGCGGCCAGTCCCACTGGATTCGGGAAGCGCAACCCCATGACTTCCACCGGCAGGGGCGGGGTGCAATCGGCATAACACCGGCGCACCAGCGAGCGGGCGCCTGGCGCCCGATAGGCGGCGCGGAGCAGGCCCAACGTCAGGTCGTGACTGCGTTCCGCGTCGAGTGCGAAAAACAGGGGGCGGATCAGGGAGTACACGGGGCCTCGGGGTGTAGGGATAGCGTGCGCTATGATAGCGTATCCGGTTACAGCCGTGTGCATCACGGCATCACGAGCGTTTCATGACCATCCATGCGCCGATTGACCCACAAGCGTTCCCGCAAGTCCGGCCTGCCGCCAGGCACACCCGTGCATATCGGCGAGCGCAAGGCCGGAGAGCCACGCGTCAGCCTGATATATTACGACGGCGAGCAGCTGGTCGAAGAGGAAGTGACGGATGTCTCGGCCTGCCGGACCTGGTTGAGCCGGCCCGGCGTTACCTGGATCAATATCGAGGGCGTGCACCAGATCGACCTGCTCGAACGGCTCGGCGAATGCGTCGGCCTGCATCCGTTGGTGCTTGAGGACATCGCCAATACCGGCCAGCGTCCGAAGGTCGAGGACTACGGCGGCTACCTCTATATCGTGCTGCGCATGTTGTCACTGCAGACGGCAACGCAGGAAGTCGTGGGTGAACAGGTAAGCCTGATCGTCGGCCCGAATTTCTTGATCTCGTTCCAGGAAGGCATCGCCGGCGATGTCTTCAATCCGATTCGCGAACGCCTGCGCTCCGCCAAGGGCCGCGTGCGCCGCGAGGGTGCGGATTATCTGGTGTACTCGCTGATCGACGCGATCGTGGACGGCTATTTTGTCCTGCTTGAGAAGCTTGACGAGCAGATCGAAGTACTCGACGAACGCATGCTGGCGAACCGCGCCGGCGATGTGGCGCGTACCATTCATCTTCTCAAGCGTGAAATGATCTGGCTGCGCAAGGCGGTCTGGCCGCTGCGCGAGATGATCAACACCCTGCAGCGCGCTGAAACGCCGCTGATCCGCGAGTCCACTGCCGTGTATCTCAAGGACGTGTACGATCACACGATCGAGGTTATCGACACCGTCGAGACCTATCGCGACGTGCTGTCCGGCATGCTGGAGAACCACCTTACCCTGCTCACCACGCGCTTGAACGAGGTGATGAAGGTGCTGACGGTGATCTCGACCATCTTTATTCCCCTGACCTTCATAACCGGCATCTATGGCATGAACTTCCGCTTCATGCCGGAGCTCGAGTGGCGCTGGGGTTACCCGCTGTCCCTGCTGGCCATGGCGGTTATCGGTGTGGCCATGTACTTCTATTACCGGCGCAAGAAGTGGCTGTAGCGCGGGTTTAAGCCGCTGCCCCGGATGGAGTAAAATCGCGGTTCCAATCAGGCAGTTCCGAGGAAGGTCATGAGCCGCAAGCTGAACCGTTACAGTGCCCGTATCACCGAGCCCAAGTCGCAGGGCGCCTCCCAGGCCATGCTGTACGGCACCGGCCTGACCGACGCCGATATGGCCAAACCCGAGGTCGGCATCGCCTCGGTGTGGTGGGAGGGCAACACCTGCAACATGCACCTCAACGACCTCGCCGCCAAGGTGAAGGAAGGCGTGCTGGCGGCCAGTCTGGTAGGCCTGCGCTTCAACACCATCGGCGTGTCGGACGGCATTTCAATGGGCACCGACGGCATGTCGTACTCGCTGCAGTCGCGTGACATCATCGCCGATTCGATCGAGACCGTGATGGGCGCGCAGTGGTACGACGCGCTGGTCACCATTCCCGGTTGCGACAAGAACATGCCCGGCTGCCTGATTGCCATGGGGCGGCTCAACCGTCCGTCGCTCATGATCTATGGCGGCACCATCAAGCCCGGTCATTCGCACGGCCACACGCTCGATATCGTCTCGGCGTTCCAGAGTTACGGCGAGTTCATTGCCGGTAAAATCGACGAGCCCACCCGCCAGGACATCGTGCACCATTCCTGCCCGGGAGCGGGTGCGTGTGGTGGCATGTACACCGCCAACACCATGGCCAGTGCCATCGAGGCGCTCGGCATGTCGCTGCCGTACAGCTCGTCCACGCCGGCGGTCGACCCGGGCAAGCTGGCCGAGTGCCTGAGCGCCGGCCTGGCAATCAAAAATCTGCTGGAGAAGGACATCAAGCCGCGCGACATCATGACGCGCGCGGCCTTCGAGAACGCCATGGTGATCGTGATGGCGCTGGGCGGCTCGACCAACGCGGTGCTGCATCTCATCGCCATGGCACGCGCTGTGGATGTGCCGCTCACCATCGATGATTTCCAGAAGGTGAGTAATCGTGTGCCGTTCCTCGCTGATCTCAAACCCTCCGGCAAGTACGTGATGGAAGACTTGCACAATGTCGGCGGCATTCCGGCAGTGATGAAGTATCTGCTGGAGAAGGGACTGATTGACGGCTCCTGCCTTACGGTGACCGGCAAGACCATTTCCGAGAACCTGAAGGATCTTCCGGGCCTGAAGACCGGACAGGATGTGTTTCTGCCGATCGAGAAACCGATCAAGGCGAGCGGCCATATCCAGATTCTCAAAGGCAATCTTGCGCCCGGTGGGGCGGTCGCAAAAATCACCGGCAAGGAAGGTCTGCGCTTTGTTGGTCCGGCGCGCGTCTACGATTCGGAAGAAGACATGCTGCACGCCCTGGAGCGCAAGGAAATCAACAAAGGCGACGTGGTGGTGATCCGCTACGAAGGCCCGAAGGGCGGTCCTGGCATGCCGGAGATGCTGACACCGACCTCGGCGATTATGGGCGCGGGTCTGGGCAAGGATGTGGCGCTGATGACTGACGGCCGCTTCTCCGGCGGCTCACATGGCTTCATCATCGGCCACGTGGTGCCGGAGGCGCAGGAAGGCGGTCCGCTCGCGCTGATCCAGAATGGCGATGTCATCACCATCGATGCCGACCGGAACGAACTCAGCGTTGCCGTCACCGATGCCGAGATGAACAAACGCAAGGCGGAGTGGAAAATGCCTCCGTACAAGGCAACACGCGGCACGCTCTACAAGTACATCAAGAATGTCAAGAACGCGAGTGACGGATGCGTGACCGACGAGTGAAGCAGAAATCACCGGGAGCAGATTCAGAGCGAGGCGCGGAGCTATTCTGGACTGCTGTCATCGCCGCAATCTGCGCGTTGTGGCTTGCGACTATGGTGGTGACGAGTTATCTGGGATACGAACACAAGACCCCGGCCCGGATTGAGAGCTGGCGTCCCGAGCCGGCCATGCGTTGAGTACTTCTCGAACTGTCAGTGCAGCAGGTAGGAACCACTGCTTCCCGGGTCAGCATGCTCGTGCCGGAACACATCGATGCCCTGTATTTGTTTGTATCCGAGGAGCAACGCAAGCTTGTGGATCAGGATACGCCAGTTGAGTGTGTCCACGCGCCTGCGCAGTACCTCATTAAGGTCGCTCGTCAGTCGTTCCATTTCCCGATCGAGCAGCGGCAGGGCATGGAAATAGCCGAGCGCGACAATCGCAGCGGTTAAGGGCAGAAGTTTAAGCAGCCAGCCGGCCCCTTCCAGTGAAAACCACGCCAAGCCGGTTCCCAGCATCGTGAGCAGAGCGAGTACACCGTTACGCAGGCTGTGTCGGCGGGTGGTCCGGTTGTCTGCCTGGAGCTGGCGCAGACGCTGCTCGGCGTCACGTGAGGTGATCGTGTGTTGATAATGCATGTTACGCAGCATGCTGAGTACCCGGAGCAGGCGTTCGCCATGCTGTCGGTTCTCAACGCCGAAGGAATAGATGGCGCTTTCCAGGGACTCGCGGAACTCCCGGTTCTGCGGGATGTTGGCTGGTTCTTCGTGCACGTCCGCGCTGTGGTTGATGAGATCGCGCAGCTCAAGCACTTCGGCCACGCTGATCGGAAAGCGAAGCGCCAGAACACGCGCGTAAAATTCTGGAAAATCCTGCGTTGTGAGGGTGAACCCGCTAAGCGTGTCCGTGTGAAGCCTGTCCGCCATAGCTGATGTTCCTGTCTGCCCTAAGGATCTGCTGAAGGGGGTTACTTATTTTAGAGTATAACAGCATTGCTGCCCCTGCCTCCACGCATTCTCCGGTAGCCCGACAGTTGAAAGTATGACGAAGAATCAACATGTTATAGCCTTTTCCGGCGATAAACTGCATGCCGTGCCTGGGTTCCTTCTGTGATCTGCCTATCCCGACGCTGATCACCCATATTGCAAACATATTTTCCTGACCAATATTCCTCCGAGGCATGGTTCTTGCCATCTGTTCGGCAGACGTCGCATCGGGATGGTGGTGTGACCGCGCCAGGGCAGCGCGTGACGGAAAATTAGCGAACGCCAGTAAACTTCCAGAACGAACAGGTGACGGTGATCGGGCGCGTTGCCCGCTCAACAAATACGGCGCGTCGTATGCCAGAGCCGTGCCAAAGGTCACAGCCCCTGATATTCGCGCTTACTGTACGAAATTTTTCAGCGAAGATTAAGCTTGAGGCTGTTACGCAGGGCAGTGAAATCGCCTGTGCAAAGCGTGAGAGAGGGTAGTTCTGTACCGCCAGAGACGAATGCAAAGCCGCACTGGCAGCGCGTGGTATTTACCGGAACGCTCGACGTGCAATTTGGGCATTCCTTGCCATCAATCGTCTTGCGCGCCTCCATAATTTTTTCCGCCCTGGAAGACTGTTCCTTTCGGAAAGCAGAAGGGGGAACCGCACCGTGCGTGCTGGCGGTAGTCGGCGCTGACGATTGCTTTGCTTCGGCTATTACCTTGGCCTGTTGGGCACGGGCGATGGCTTCCCGGGCTTTGGCATTCTTGAGGGTGGCAAGCACACCAGCGGCCTTCTGTGTCGTGGTCGCGTGCCAGACTGGAACTGCAGCAGGTTTGGCGGGTGCGGCTACAGGGAGTGATTTTTCCAAGTCCGGCGGAATCGGTGATACGGTGACAGCTGGTGCCGGGCGCGCCGGGGTGGAGGGTATTACGGGCGGTTGGTGTGGCGCAGACTTTTTTGTAATGGTTGAAGGTTTCGTGGCGGCAGGTGAAACAACTGGCGCAAGCGGTTCTACATCACGCAATGCGTTTCGTATAGCTGCAATCTTGTTCTGTTGTTCCGCAAGGTCGCTATCAATGGACTTCGCAACTTCCCGCGCAAGTATGGCGGCAGAAACCAATTCAGCATTACTCGAATCTTTGGCCAGCGCCTGTTCGGCCATGTGCGCAGCCTGTCGGGCCTGTTCCGCACGCGCTGTCAGGTAACCCTCATACAGCTCTTCGTCGCGCAGTGTCGCTTCAAGCGGAGACTGGTTATTGGCGGCGGATTCAAAACTGTGTCCGCAGTCACAGCGTATCGTGCTGATCGCCACGCTTGAGGCGCAGCCCGGGCAAGGTTTTTGGAATATGCTCACTGTAAGGCTCATGATTCGTTTCTAATCAACACCTTAGCTGTTTCCTGGGAAATGTCAGTGGTGGTGACAATTTTCTCTAAAAAAATCATAGCAGAGCCGATCACTACGACCGGGGTGGTAACGATGGCTGGCTTTCTCAGTCCGACAAACGGCATAAAGAGATTTTCGTTCCCGACATTCAGGTCATACTTCAAGGTGGAGGGTATAATCCGTGTGAATCCGGGGATTTTTTGAGGCATGAATAACAAGCAGGCGCCGAGTGACGATAATATTGTGCGCCGGGAGTTATTGCGTAATGCCATGGCCGAAGGCGCCGATCGCGAGGCATTGCGTTTCTCGGTCTTCTGCGCTGATTGGCTTGTGGCACACCTGCACCCTGCCTCGGGCGACAAAATCCTGGATGTATTCACTGGCACCGGAGCGTTGGCATTGGCCGCGTCGCAGGCGATTGGCCCGGCAGGCCGCGTGATCGCCATCGATACGGCCGAGAGTCTGCTCGCTCGACTCGAATCCAAGATCAGCAAGTTCGGCATTGCCAATATTGATGTGCACACCATGGATGCAGCGCACCTAGATTTTCGGCGCAATTATTTCCAACACACAGCGTGTTCTCTCGGCCTCTTCTGGCTGTCGGACCCACGTGCCGCCCTGCGTGAATGGGTGCGCGTCACACGTCCGGGTGGCAGTGTGAGCCTGGCGGTTTTTGCGCCACAGGTGTTTCAGCCGCAGCTGGGTCTGTTGCTGCAGCGCATCGCACAGGTTTCCGGTAGCCTGGATACCGCCATTTCCTGGGAGCAGGCGAGTCGGCGTGAAACCCTGCTTGTTTTCCTGCGGGACGCTGGCCTTGTCGATGTTACCGTGCAGGAGGAGCAGCTCGGCTATCACCTGCGCGACGTGCAGGAATGGTGGGAGGTGGTCTGGCACAGTTCGCTGAGAATGCTGGTTGAGCAGGTTCCGGAGGCGCAGCGCGACCAGTTGCGCACGGAACACCTCGCAGATGTGGCA
>Ga0209705_10000484_pt1 | contig 20702 bp, 26 predicted proteins | sample PPLLaktember2015_5_FD_187262 | JGI IMG/M metagenome (GOLD analysis project Ga0209705, IMG submission 187262) | Freshwater sediment microbial communities from Prairie Pothole Lake near Jamestown, North Dakota, USA - PPLs Lake P8 Core (1) Depth... | ecosystem: Environmental > Aquatic > Freshwater... | reverse complement strand
GTCCTCGGTGGGCAAGCTCGAGGTCATGGACCTCGCGCCGCTCGTGCAGTGCCCGACGCTGGTCATGCACGCCCAAGGCGACGCCAGCGTTCCCTGTGAGGAAGGGCGGCTGATCGCCGGGGTGATCCCCAATGCGCGCTACGTGCCGCTGCACGGCCGCAACCACATCCTGCTGCCGCACGAAACCGCCTGGAAGGAGTTCTTCGCGGAGCTGCGCGCCTTCCTCGGTGCCAATGGGCTCGCGGCACTGAGTGAGCGGGAGAATGGCGTCCTCGAGCTGATCGCGCGCGGCCTGGACAACGCGCAGATCGCGGCGCGGCTGGAACTCTCCGAGAAGACGGTGCGCAACCACATCACACACATCTTCGAGAAGCTCCAGGTCGAGAGCCGGGCGCAGGCGATCGTCCAGGCCCGGGAGGCTGGTCTCGGTCGATCCTGACCGCGCTGGGGCGCCCGCCCCAGCCGATAGGCGGTATTCGCCCTGCCTTGGGGCCGCGGTCCTATCGTCTATCGAAGCGCCTCCGCGCACCATGGGTTTCACGTAGCGCGCCCGCATGCCGCGGCGCGGCGAAAAACGGAGGAGCGACATGAACCTGATGACCGACGATCTGCAGGCAACGCTGCGCAACGGGCAGACCCTCTGCCTGCACGACGCCCTGGGTATGGAAATCAGGGTGCGAGAAGGATCCCTCTGGCTGACCCAGGACCGCGACGCGAAGGATTACGTCATCACGGCCGGCGGATCGTTCAGGATCGACCGGCAGGGCGCCGTCGTGCTGACGGCGTGCAAAGGCGTGCGGCTGGACCTCCTGCCCCGCCGCGCACCGGCGCGTTTCCTCCAGCTCGCAGCTTCCTGCTGAAGCGGCCATGGAACGCGCATTGCAGGACATCGCCAAAGTGCACTGCTACGGCTGCGGCGCGCTCAACGGGCACGGGCTGCAGATCAAGAGCTTCTGGGCGGGCGATGACGTGGTCTGCGCCTGGCGTCCGCAGCCGCACCACATTGGCCACCCCGGGATCCTGTATGGTGGCATGATCGCCTCGGTGGTGGACTGCCATTGCATCTGGACGGCTTCCGCCTACGCCTACCGGGCCGCCGGCGTGGAGATGGAAGGCAGCTTGCGCTACCCGTTCGTCACAGCGGCGCTGACGGTCAACTACCGCAAGCCCGTGCCCATCGGCAACGCCATCGACCTGCGCGCGCGTGTCGTGGAGTTCGGCGAGCGCAAGGCCATCGTGACCTGCAGCGTGAGCTCGACGGGGATGCTCTGCGCCGAGGCGCAAGTCGTCGCCGTACGCATGCCTGTGCTGCAGCCCGGCGCGGCGGTTGCCGCGTGACCGCACTCATCGCAACCCCCTGAAAGGAGAAGCACCCATGGCAGACACCCGCAGCCTCGTCGTCCTCATGACCCACGGCGCCGACCACGAGGTATCCTCGGTCGCCTTCACCATCGCCTGCGGCGGCCTGACCGCCGGGCTGAGGGTCTCGGTATTCCTGACCAGCGCCTCGGTGGACCTCGTGCGCAAGAAGGCGATCGACATGACGTCCGTGGCGCCCCTGAGCCCGCTGCGGGACCTGGTCCAGGACTTCATGAAGCGGGGGGGCGTCGTCTGGGCCTGCACGCCGTGCGTCAAGGCCCGGGGCTATGAGCAGACGGACCTGATCGAAGGCGCTATCATCTCCGGCGCGAGCGTCATGCACGAAGAGATCAAGAAGGGCGCCGCGACGCTCAGCTTCTGACCCGTCAATAGAGGAGGCATCATGAGCTCACCCACCCCCGTCGACCCGGCGGCCCTCCGCGAGGAGGTGAAGAGCAAATACCGGGAAGTGGCGGAGAATCCCCACGGCAGTTTTCACTTCCACACCGGCCGCCGACTCGCACGGCGCCTCGGCTACGACATGAGCGTCGTCGACGCCATGCCCGACAGCGCCGTCGAGTCGTTCGCCGGCGTCGCCAATCCGTGCGCGCTGCGCCCCCTCGAGCCGGGCGAGCGCGTCGTGGACGCGGGCTCGGGCGCGGGCTTCGACTGCTTCATCGCGGGCAAGCAGGTTGGCGAGCGCGGGCGCGTTGTGGGCGTCGACATGCTCGATGCGATGCTCGTACGATCGCGGGACGCGGCCGCGCAGATGGGACTCGGGCATGTCGAGTTCCGCGACGGCCTGATCGAGGACATGCCCGTCGAGGACGGCTGGGCGGACGCGGTGATCAGCAACGGCGTCATCAACCTCTGCGCCGACAAGCGGCGCGCGTTCGAGGAGATCTGGCGCGTGCTGCGCCCGGGCGGCTGGCTGCAATTCGCCGACATCGCCAACGGCAAGCCGGTTCCCGAATCGGCGCTGCGCAACATCGACCTCTGGACCGCCTGAATCGCCGGCGGCCTTCCGTGCGAAGGCTGGCGGGCGATGCTGAAGGAGGTCGGCTTCGTCGAGATCCGGATCGGTGACCCGGTGGACACCTTCGGCGAGGCGAGCGGGGAGAAGAAGGCCCGGCAGTTCGAGGTGTTCGGCTATCCGTTCCTGGCGCGCAAGCCGAAATGAGCCTGCCTCGCCGGGACTGAGGGCGGGCCTTTGAACGTAAGGCTTTGAAGAATTTGGTAGGCCGTGGCGGATTCGAACCGCCGACCAACGGATTAAAAGTCCGCTGCTCTACCAGCTGAGCTAACGGCCCCCATGGGAAGGGGGCGATTTTATCAGCCCTCGCGCCGGATTCGCCAGCAGATCAGCGCGCATAGCGCGTCGAATCCGGAATTCCGGCGTCCTCGAACCCTTTTTTTCGAATGCGGCATGCATCGCACGCGCCGCAAGCGCGTCCTTCAGCATCGGGCTGGTAGCAGGTGACCGTCTCTGCGATGTCCACGCCCAGCTCGAGCGCGAGCCTGACGATGTCCTTCTTCGGCAGGTCGATGAGCGGCGCGCGGATGGCGATCTTGCGCCCCTCCACTGCGGCTTTCGTCGCCAGATTCGCCATCGCCTCGTAGGCCTTCAGGTACTCGGGACGGCAATCGGGGTAGCCCGAGTAGTCCACGGCATTGGCGCCCAGGAAGATGTGCTGCGCCCCGAGCACTTCCGCCCATGCCAGCGCGAGGGAAAGCAGGTTCGTGTTCCTCGCAGGAACGTAGGTAACGGGGATCCCCGCCTTCACCCCTTGGTCGGGCACATCGATGCCCTTGTCCGTCAGCGCCGAACCGCCGAACTGCGCGAGATCCAGCTTCACCACCCGGTGCTCGACAGCCCCCAGGCGCTTCGCCACGTGCGCCGCCGCTTCGAGCTCCGCGCCATGCCGCTGGCCGTAGTCCACCGAGAGCGCGAAGCACTCGTAGCCTTCGCGCCGCGCCCACGCGAGCGTGGTGGCGGAATCCAGCCCTCCCGAAACGAGGACGACGGCCTTCAGCGCTTGACCGACTGCTGCAGGCGCAGGCGCGCCTGGTCGGCGGCGGTGCTGCCGGGGTACTTCGCCAGCACGTCCTGCAGCGTCGCCTGCGCCGACTTGACGTCGCCCATCGCCTCCTGGGCGCTGGCGATGGACAGCATCGCATCGGCGGCTTTGGGGTCGAGCGGCCACTGCGCGATTACTTTCTGCAGGGCGCCGATCGCGTTGCGATAGTCGCGCCGGCCCGAGTAGCCCATGCCGATCCAGTACTGGGCGTTGGGGGCAAGCTTGCTGTTCGGGTACTTCGCGAGCAGCTGCGACAACAGGTCGATCGCCGATGAGTAGTTGCCCACCTTGAACTGGTTGAGCGCGCTCTCGTAGGCGCGCTTTTCCTCGTCCGACGGCCCGGCGTCCGCGGCGGGCCTGGCCGCGACCGCCGCCTGCTGCTCGGCGCCTTGCTCGAGCTTGCGCAGCCGCGTATCGATGTCGACGTACAGGTCCCTCTGCCGCTTCTCGGCGAGCTCCATCTGGTGCACCAGCACCTCGATCTGGCCGCGCGAGCGCGCGAGCTCCGAGCGCATCGCCTCGAGCTGCCCGGCGAGATCGAGGATCGCGCGCCGCTCGACCGAGGTCGCCTCGAGCGACTTCATGCGCTCGCCGAGCTTCTGCTCCATCTGCTGCAGCTGCAGCAGCACTTCCGTGCGCACCTCCTCGATGCGCTGGCGCGCCTGCGTATCGCCGCCGAAGAGCTGCGCGTGCGCGGCGCCGGTCCAGGCGATGACCAGCGCCGCGACCAGACCGCGCACGGGGCCCATGTCAGTACTCGCCCGGGTACAGCATGTCGCTACGGCGGTTCCTCGCCCAGGCTTCTTCCGTGTGGCCGACCTCCTTGGGCTTTTCCTCGCCCAGGCTCACCGCCTCGAGCTGCTCCTCGCGCGTGCCGAGGAGCATCAGCATGCGCTTCACGCCCTCGGCGCGCCGCTGGCCCAGGGCGATGTTGTACTCGCGGCTGCCGCGTTCGTCGGTGTTGCCCTGGATCAGCATCTTGACGCCGCCGTTCTCGCGCAGGTACTTGGCATGCGCCTCGATCATCGGCTTGTAGTCGTCCTTGATGTCGTACCTGTCGAAGTCGTAGTACACGGAGCGCTGCGAGAGGATGCTCGCGGGATCACGCAGCGGATTGGCCTGCGACGTCGCGGGCCTGCCGCCGGTCAGGTCGACACCGGTGACCGGCTTGGGCGGCACGCCCTGCGTGCCGGGGCCGGACGGCGCCGTGCCCGGCGCGCGATCCTCGACGCCCGCCGGGGGCTGCGTCTGCGGCGTCTCGGTGGTGGCGCAAGCGGCGAGCGCCGAAGCGATGATGACGATCCAAAGGGCTCGCATGGTCGATCTCCTTCTCATGGAATCAAGGGTCCCCAGGCCGGCTCGCGTACGTCGCCAGCCGAGACCGTGAGGCGTTGCTTGACGCGCCCATCGGCGGACACCGCCGTGAGCACGCCACGCCCGCCGACGATCGTCGCCAGCAGGATCTGCCGCCCATTGGGCGCGAAGCTGGGCGATTCGTCCAGGTCGCTGTCGCTCAGCATCTGCACCTGGCGCGTGCCCAGATCGAGCAGCGCGACCTGGAACTTGCCGCTGTTGCGCGTCACATACGCCAGGCTGTTGCCGTCGGGACTGACGCGCGGCGAGACGTTGTAGCCGCCTTCGAAGGTGACGCGCTGCGCATCCGCGCCCGTGGCGGACATGCGGTAGATCTGCGGGCTGCCGCCGCGATCGGACGTGAAGTAGATCCACCGGCCGTCGGGCGAGAACGCGGGCTCGGTGTCGATGCCGGCGGTACGCGTCAGCCGGCGCGGATTGCTGCCGTCCGGATTGATGAGATAGATCTGCGAGTTGCCGTCGCGCGTCAACGCCACCGCCAGGCTCGATCCGTCGGGCGACCAGGCCGGCGCCGAGTTCGAGCCCTTGAAGTTCGCCACGATGAGCTGCTTGGGCACCACGATGTCCTGCACGTACACGATGGGCTTCTTGTTCTGGAACGACACGTAGGCGATGCGCCGCCCGTCGGGCGACCAGGCGGGCGAGATGATCGGCTCGTTGGACACCAGCATCGCCTGCTCGTTGGCGCCGTCGGCGTCCGCCACCTGCAGCTCGAAGCGCTCGCCGCGCTTCACGACGTAGGCGATGCGCGTGGAGAACACGCCCTTCTCGCCCGTGAGCTTCTCGTACACGTAGTCGGCGATGCGATGCGCGGTGGCGCGCACCTGGTCGCGCGACAGCGTGTAGGCGACGCCGCCCATTGCCGACTGCTTCACCACGTCGTACAGGCGAAAGCGCACTTCGAAGCGCCCGTCGGGGCGCCCCGCGACCGAGCCCAGCACCAGCGCATCGGCCAGCCGCGAGCGCCACTCGGCGTAATTGACGTTCGAGCTTTCCGTCGGCTGCGGCACCAGCCGCGGCACTTCCAGGCCGCGGAACAGGCCGCTACGCTCCAGGTCCGCGCGCACGATCGCGCTGAGCGTCGCGCCGGAAGCATCCAGCAGCGCCGCTTCTCCGGCGAGCGGCGCGATCGCGATCGGGATGCGCTGCGCGCCCGCACCGGTGATCTCGATCGAAAGCTGCGCGTGAGCGGAGCACGCAGCGGAGAGGACGAGGATTGCCGCGAGCAGATTTCGCATCGGGCTCATTATATTTCAGTCCTTGGGCCGGAACTTCAACTCGAGCGCGCGCTGGAACATTACGGCGGTGTCGGGCTTAGGCAACGGCGAGGCCTTGATGATCGCGCGCAGCACGGCGTCGTCGTAGGCCGAGTGTCCGCTCGAGATGACGAGCTTCGCGTCCAGTACCTCGTAGTTCGGTAGCAGTGTCACCAGCACCAGCGCCTCGGGGTTGCCCTGGATGTCGGGCGGCAGCACGATGTTGCCGCGGATCTGGTTGCGGATCCTGTCGACCCAGGTCTGCAAGGCGCGGTCTTTTGCGGACTGCGCCTCGTGCGCCAGCTGGTTCTTGATCGCCTGGCGCTCGCGCTCGGCGGCGCGCGCCCGATCCTCGCGCTCCAGCGCCTGCGCCAGAAGTTGCTTGGCCAGCGTTTCATCGGGCGGCGGCGGCGCGGGCTTGGCCACCGGCACGGGCTTGGGCTTCGGTTCCGGCTTCGGCACCGGCTTGGGCTCGGGTTTTGGCTTGGGCTTCGGCTTGGGTGGCTCCTTGAGCGCGATGTCGGGTTTCTCGATGCGCGGCTCAGGCTTTGCCGGCGGCGGAGGCGGCGGAGGCGGCTTGGGGGCTTCGACCTTCGGCGGCTCGGGGCGCGCGACCGGCGCGGACGGCGGCTGCCAGAGTTCCACCGTGACGACCTCGGGCGCGCGGCTCTGCCAGTGCACGCCGAGCATGAGCGCGGCGGCAAGAAACACATGCACCGCGAGCGCCAGCATCGCGGCAGGGCCGAAGAAATGCTCCCGCGGCGCCTCGAACTCGGGGCCCCCTGGGCCTGATGCTTTCACTTCGCCGGCTGTACCAGCAGGCCGATGCGCTTCACCTGCTGCTTCTGCAGTTCGTCCATGACGTTGAGCACCGCCTCGTAGCGCACGTCCTTGTCGGCGGCGATCAGCACGGGCTGGTCCGGGTTCTTCGCCTGGCGCGCGCGGATCAGCGCGGCGAGCTCGCCGCGCGCCACGCGCCGCTCCTCGGCGAGCGCGCCCTGCGCGTCACGCACGCGCAGCAGCACGCTGCGGTCTTGCTTGATCACCACTTCGATGAGCGTGGCCGGAGCATTGGCGGCCTTCGACACCGACGGCAAGTCGACCACCCCGGGCGTGATGAGCGGCGCGGTCACCATGAAGATCACGAGCAGCACCAGCATCACGTCCACGTACGGCACGATGTTGATCTCGTGCATCGGACGGCGCTTGCGGTGCAGCGCAGGCATGGCTACTTCACCGCATGGCGGTGCAGGATGTTCGAGAACTCCTCCATGAAGCTCTCGAAGCGGATCGACAGGCGCTCGATGAGATAGGAATAGCGGTTATAGGCGACCACCGCGGGGATCGCCGCGAACAGCCCGAGCGCCGTGGCGACGAGCGCCTCGGCGATCCCGGGCGCGACCTGCGCAAGCGTCGCCTGCTGCACGTTGGCGAGGCTACGAAAGGCGTGCATGATGCCCCACACCGTTCCGAACAGGCCCACGTACGGGCTCACCGAGCCGGTGGAGGCGAGGAACGCGAGGTGCCGCTCGAGGTGGTCCATCTCGCGCTGGTAGGTGGCGCGCATGGCGCGGCGCGCGCCGTCCACCATGTCGCTCGCGTCGCCCGGCGCGCGCTGGTTGCGCAGCTTGGCGAACTCGCGGAAGCCCGACTCGAAGATTCGCTCCAGGCTGCCGATGTTGTGGCGGTTGTTGACCGCGCCCTGGTAGAGCAGGTTCAGGTCGTTGCCGCCCCAGAACTCGCGCTCGAAGCGCTCGGTCTGGCTGCCCGCGCGGCGGATCGCAAACCACTTGCTGAAGATGAACATCCACGACATGAACGACACCACCGCCAGCAGCAGCATCACCGCCTTCACCACGGCGCTCGCGCCGAGGATCAGGGTCCAGATGTCGAGATCGGTCGTCACGTTCATGGGATCAGCGTCTTTCCGGGTTGACGGTGGCGCCGGCAAGCGCCGCCGGCAGCGGCGCGGGCTTGAAGTCGTCGCGCCGCACGCACGCCGCTTGGACCAGGCCTTCGGCCATCGGTTCCGCGCCGCGCATCGCACGCTGCCGCAGCAGGAGATAGGTGCGCTTTTGTTCGGTGATTTCCACGGTGATGTTCAATTCGTCGTCCAGTCGCGCGCCGCGCAGGAAGTCGATCTCCACCCGCCGCACCACGAACTGCAGCCCGTCCTCGCGCGCCAGGCGCTGGTGATCCACGCCGAGGCTGCGCAGCCACTCGGTGCGCGCGCGCTCGAAATAGCGCAGGTAGTTGGCATAGTAGACCACGCCGCCGAAATCGGTGTCCTCGTAGTACACGCGAACCGGCCAGGCGAACACTTCGCTCAGGGCTGCCCGGGCGGCGGAGCGAGCAAGTCGTGGGCGCCCGACGGTGCCGTCAGGCCGAAATGCCGGTAGGCGGCGAGCGTGGCGATGCGCCCGCGCAGCGTGCGCTGCAGGTAGCCCTGCTGGATGAGATAGGGTTCGAGCACATCTTCGATGGTGTCGGCCTCTTCGCCGATGGCGTGCGCCAGGTTCTCCAGGCCCACCGGCCCGCCGCCGAACTTCTCGATCACCGCGAGCAGGAGCTTGCGGTCCATGACGTCCAGCCCGAGCGCATCGACCTCGAGCATGGCGAGCGCGGCTTCCGCCACAGCCTTGGACACGGCGCCTTGCGCACGCACCTGCGCATAGTCGCGCACCCGCCGCAGCAGCCTGTTCGCCACGCGGGGCGTGCCGCGCGCGCGGCGCGCGATCTCCGCGCCGCCCTCTTCGGCGAGCGCCACGTCGAGCAGGCCCGCCGAGCGCTTCACGATGGACGCCAGGTCGCGCTCGCCGTAGAACTCCAGGCGCGCGACGATGCCGAAACGGTCGCGCAAGGGATTCGTGAGCATGCCCGCGCGCGTGGTCGCCCCGACCAGGGTGAAGGGCGGCAGGTCGAGCTTGATGGAACGCGCCGCCGGCCCTTCGCCGATCATGATGTCGATCTGGTAGTCCTCGAGCGCCGGGTACAGGATCTCCTCGACCACCGGCGACAGGCGGTGGATCTCGTCGATGAACAAGACGTCCTTCGGTTCGAGGTTGGTGAGCAGCGCCGCGAGGTCGCCGGGGCGCTCCAGCACCGGGCCGGAGGTCTGGCGCAGGTTCACGCCCATCTCGCGCGCGACGATGTGCGCGAGCGTGGTCTTGCCCAGGCCCGGCGGCCCGAACAGCAGCACGTGGTCGAGCGCTTCGTTGCGGCGCCGGGCGGCCTCGATGAATATCTCCAGCTGGTCGCGCACCTTGGCCTGCCCCACATAGTCGACCAGCCGCGCGGGCCGCAACGAGCGCTCGAACTGTTCTTCCTGGGGGGAGGCGGGGGCCGCCGCGATCAGACGATCGGTTTCGATGGCCATGACGTGATTTTGCCAGACCCATGCCCGCAACCCCTTGTTCTTTGCGGGGTGTGGGCATAGCATTTCCAGGATGAAGCTCGCCCCCTGCCTCGCCGCTCTGTGCATGGGCACCGCCTGGACGCCCGCGGCGCTTGCCCAGGGCGAGGCGCCGGGATCGGGCTGGTATCTGGGCGGCGGCCTGCGGCCGGCGCCCACGGCTGCGGAGGACACCGACATCGGCTACCGCCATTTCGGCGGCTACCGCTTCACCCGTAACTGGGGCGTGGAGTTGGGCTACTCGGACCTCGGCCGCAACGGCCCCGACGGGACGCCGGCCACCTACGCCGAGCAGCGGCTCGGCTACCGCTCGAGCGCCTGGACGCTTGCGGGCACCGGCGTGCTGCCGCTGGGCGACGCATTCTCGCTGCAGGGACGGGTGGGCCTGTCGCTCGCCTCGCCCGAGGCGGGCACGGACGCCGCGGGCAACGGGAACGGGGCCCAGAACGGATTCAGTTCCGCGCTTCCGAGGTATCGGCCCATGGTGCTGTGGGGCGTCGGCGGGCAGTACGACCTGAGCGATCGCGTCGGGCTGCGCCTGGATTACAACAGCTTCGGCCGCCTCAACGACGACCCGAACGGGGTGCGTTCCCACCTCTGGTCGATCAACGCGGTGGTGCGCTTCTAGCCTTCACGGCCTGGCCAGGGTCTTGAGCGCGGCGCGGATCCCTTCCGCGACACCGAGCCCGGGCGCGAGTCCTTGCGTCGCCGCCAGCGCCTCCTTCTCGCTGTAGCCCAGTGCGAGCAACGCGTTCAGCACGTCCGATCCCGCCGAACCCGCGGGTTTCGCCGCCTCGGCAAGCTTGCCTTTCAACTCGAGCAGCAGCCGCTCCGCGGTCTTCTTGCCGATGCCGGGCACTTTCGTCAGGCGCGCCGACTCCTGCAGCGCCACGGCTTGGGCAAGTTCGGTCACCGACATTCCGGATAGCACGGCGAGCGCGGTGCGCGCGCCGACGCCGGCGATGCGGATCAGCTGGCGAAACGCGGCGCGCTCCTCCAGCGTGTGAAAACCGTAGAGCACTTGCGCGTCTTCGCGCACCACCAGGTGCGTGTGCAGCGTCACCGGCTCGCCCGTGGCCGGCAGGTTGTAGAACGTGCTCATCGGCACGTCGAGCTCGTAGCCGACGCCGTTGCAGTCGACCATCACTTGCGGCGGATGCTTGGCGGCGAGCTTGCCCGAGAGCCTTCCGATCACGCCAGCCTCCCGCGCCGCATGCGCAGGCCGCGGGTCGAGAGCCGGCCAAGGCGCGCACCGTGCGCGTGGCAGATGGCGCAGGCGAGCGCATCGGCCGCATCCGGGCCGGGTTCGCCCGCGAGCGCGAGCAGCCGTTTCACCATGTGCTGCACCTGGGGCTTCTTCGCCTGGCCGTTGCCGACCACCGCCTGCTTGACCTGCAGCGCAGTGTACTCGGCGACCGGGAGCCCCGCGAGCACCGCCGCGCAGATGGCCGCGCCGCGCGCCTGGCCCAACGCCAGCGTGGACTGCGGATTGACGTTGACGAATACTTTCTCGATCACCACCTGCTGCGGCCGGTGCGCCGCGATCACTTCGGCAAGGCCTTCCAGCAGGACCTTCAGCCGCTCGGCGAGCGTGCCTTGGCCCGAGCGCACGCGGCCGCTCGCGACGTAGGCGAGGCGCTGGCCGCTCTTGTCGATGACGCCGAACCCGGTGACCTGCAGGCCGGGATCGATGCCGAGGATCCTCACGCGTCCTCGAGCACCGCGGTCGTGTAGACGTCCTGCACGTCGTCCAGCCCCTCGAGCGCCTCGAGCAGGCTCCTCATGCGCTGCGCGTCGGCGCCGGCGAGCACCGCATCCACACCGGGCTTCAGGGTCACCTCGGCGAGCTCGGCCTTGAACCCGGCCGCTTCCAGTGCCGCCTTCACCGCATGGAAATCGTGCGGCGGGCACAGTACCTCGATCGAGCCGTCGTCGCTCGCCACCACGTCCTCGGCGCCCGCCTCGAGCGCGGTGTTCATCAGCTTTTCCTCGTCCGTGCCGGGCGCGAACACGAACTGCCCGCAATGCTTGAACAGATACGCCACCGAGCCGTCGGAGCCGAGGTTGCCGCCGTGCTTGGTGAACGCGTGGCGCACCTCGGCCACCGTGCGCGTGCGATTGTCGGTGAGGCAATCGGCGATCACCGCCGCGCCGCCGACGCCGTAGCCCTCGTAGCGCACTTCCTCATAGGACACGCCGTCGAGCTGGCCGATGCCGCGCTTGACGGCGTTTTGCACGCTGTCCTTGGCCATGTTCGCTTCGCGCGCCTTGTCCATCGCCAGGCGCAGGCGCGGATTGGTGGCGGGATCGCCGCCGCCCAGCTTCGCCGCCACGGTGATTTCCTTGATCAGCCGCGTGAACACCTTGCCTTTCTTCGCGTCGGCGGCCGCCTTGCGGTGCTTGATGTTCGCCCATTTGCTGTGACCGGCCATGGCGCGATTCTACCGTCTTGAATCGCGGGTTACCCTACGCCCATGGGCATCCTCCGGGAAGGTCGAAAGCTTTACCGCTGGCTGGGGCGCAGTGCGCATCTCGGTCGCAACCTATAACGTCCACGGCTGCGTCGGCGCTGACGGTCGCTTCGATCCCGGGCGCGTGCTGCGCGTGCTGCGCGCGCTCGACGCGGACGTCATCGCGCTGCAGGAGTTGCGCTGGCGGCCCGACGAGGCGCTGCATGTGCTCGAGGACCTGGCACAGCGCATGGAGTACACGGCGCTCGCCGGGTCGACGCTGATGCGCCCCGATGGACACTATGGCAATGCCCTCCTGACGCGACTGCCGGTTCTCGCCACGCTGCAGGTGGACCTGAGCGTGCCGGGCCGCGAACCGCGCGGCGCGTTGCAAGCGACCCTGCGCGCGGGCGCCGGCACGCTGGACGTCATCGCCACGCACCTCGGCCTGGCACCGGGTGAGCGTCGCATGCAGATGCGCCATGTACTCGGGCTGGTCAATGCGTGCGCCAAGCCCGTGGTGCTGATGGGCGACCTGAACGAGTGGTTCCTGTGGGGACGGCCGCTGCGCTGGCTGCACGCGCACTTCGGGCGCTCGCCCGCCCCCGCCACCTTTCCGGCGCGCTGGCCGCTGTTCGCGCTCGATCGCATCTGGGTGGAGCCGGTGCGCAGCCTGGAGAGTCTCGAAGTGTTTCGCGGAACACCGGCCCGGGAGGCCTCGGACCACCTGCCGCTGCGCGCCCGGCTTGCGCTAGACTGAGGCCATGGACCTCGGCATAAAAGGCAAGACCGCGCTCGTGTGCGCGGCCTCGAAGGGGCTGGGCAAGGGCTGCGCCTTGGCGCTCGCGCGCGAAGGCGTGAACGTCGTCATCACCGCGCGCGGCAAGGAGGCGCTGGAGGCCACCGCGGAAGAGATCCGCAAGGCCAGCGGCGCGAAGGTGGTCGCGATCGCGGGCGACATCACTACCGAAGAAGGACGCAAGGCGGCGCTCGCCGCCTGCCCGAGCCCGGACATCCTCGTCAACAACGCCGGCGGGCCGCCGCCGGGGGATTTCCGCAACTGGACGCGCGAGGACTGGATCAAGGCGGTGGACGCCAACATGCTGACGCCGATCGAACTCATCAAGGCGACGATCGACGGCATGATCGGGAGGAAGTTCGGCCGCATCATCAACATCACCTCGGGCGCGGTGAAGATGCCGATCCCCGAGCTCGGCCTGTCCAACGGCGCGCGCACCGGCCTCACCGGCTTCGTCGCTGGCCTCTCGCGCCAGGTCGCGCAGCACAACGTGACCATCAACGGCCTGCTGCCGGGGCCGTTCGACACCGACCGGCTGCGCGGCAACATGGAGTTCAACGCGAAGAAGCTCGGCAAGACTGCGGCGGAGCTGGCAAAGATCCGCGCCGACGCGAACCCCGCCAGGCGCTTCGGCACGATCGAGGAGTTTGGCGCGACCTGCGCCTTCCTCGCCAGCGTGCACGCCGGCTACATCACCGGCCAGAACGTCCTCATGGACGGTGGAGCGTTCCCGGGCACGTTCTAGCGGCACCGGGCGCGCGCCGAACGCTCAATCGGGAGCGCGCGCCGCGGCATCCGCCTTGCGGCGCAGTTTCTCGCTTTCGGCGATGAAGTCCTCCGGCGTTATGCCCGGAGCCCAGAGGAAAACGGGAGACTTGAGCGTGTTGTCGTAGCTCAGCGCCCCTTCCCGCATGGTTGCCGTCGCCTGCTGGAGGCCGACCGCAACGCCGAATACTGCCGCAACAACGATTCCAGCGACGATGCCGAGCGTGCGTCGCGGCGCCCGGCTGTTGAGCCGCAGATGCCGATAGAGCATGTATGCCCCAAGGGCGCCGAGCAGTGCGGTGCCGGCGTACTGCGCCAGCCAGCGCGCATCGAATCCGAACGCCAGGTACTCGAACAAGGTGCCAACGATCGTGATCGCAACGAGCGCCGCGCAGGCAACGAAGCCGTGGGCGGCGAAGTTCGCGCGTCCGCCGACTGTCCGGCTCACCAGCGCCCACACGGAGATCCACAACCCGACGGCGACGCACATGACCACCACCGGAAGGAAGAGACTGGCCCACTCGTCGCGTGTCGTGGTTCCGATCCAGGCGCTCCAGAGCGTGAGGGCGAGCAAGACCGCCGCCGCGGACGCGAAGGCGCCCGGCCGGCGGTAGAGCGACGCGGCGCGCAACCGCTGCTCCGGCTGGATCTGATAGCTGGGCGCCCGGATTCGGATCTGGGTGCGGCCCAGCCGCACGACGTCGTCCGGCCCGACCATGGCGTCCGCGACACGCGTGCTGGAGTTCTGCAGCGTCAGACCGTTGAGCGATGGCAGTTCCGTCAGGCGGAAGCGTCCGCCTTCTGCCGGCTCGATGCTCAGGTGGTGCGCCGCAACGAACCGGTCGTCAAGGATGACTTCCGCGTCGTAGCCACGGCCAACCTTCGCCGGCCAGCGGTACACTGGGTGACGCGCCTGCACGTCATGGTGCCGGCCCAGAATCTCGACGAACGCTAGCGGTTCCACCGGATGGCCTCGATGAATCTCTTCGCGAACTCCTGCGCCGCCTCGAAGGACACGCCTTCCATGTCGAGCGAAGAATGCAGCGCGACGGCGGTGTCGCCCAGGGTCGCGACCCGCAGCATTACGTCATAGAGTCCGTCGAATCGACGGTAGCGCCGCACGCAGGTCGCCATCTTTCCTCTTGCTCCGTGCAGCGCGACGATCTTCTCGTCGCACATCCATCGCGTATGGTGCTTGCGGTCGAAGGCCTCGCCGAACAGGCCGGCGGCGAACCGGGATTCCTGCAGGTGCGCGAAGCGCAGCGCGCCCAGATTCCGGTCGCGCAGAATGCTGTGGTGGAACGACACCATGCCGGTATGCAGGCGCCGGTCGATGTATAGCGACGAAAATGTGTAGCAGCGGTGGTAGTCCACTGCATAGGGCTGATCCGCATCACGCTCGGTACCGGCGCCACACTGCATGTACTCGCCGAACTTCGCCGGCACCGAGAATTCGCCCAGCCGCTGCACCGGAACGCTCGCCTTGAGCAGGGCGGCCATGATGTCCGCCTGATGCGCTCGCAACTGCGCGCCCACGTTCTCCCGGAAGTCGGGCGACTGCGCCCTCCCGGCGCCCGCGCGCTGCATGAGGCGCCGGGCGAACTTGGCAGGCACCAGGAAACTGACCAGCTGGCCGCGGCGGTGCGTAGCAACGTTCACGCCGAACACGCGGCCGGCAGAGTCCACCGCCGGCCCGCCGCTCATGCCGGCGTTGATCGCCCCGGTATAGTGGATACGCTCGTAGTACTGCTCTTCCGATCTGCCGTTGTAGGTGCCTTCCACGACCGTGAGACCCTGGTTGAGGGGGTATCCCATCGAGAAGCCCTTCTCGCCCTTGGCGAGCGCCGTTTCGCGCAAGGCAAGCGCCCGTACCTCTGCGCCTTCGCCTCGCACCACGGCGAGGTCGTGGATTACGTCGACGGCCACGATCTCGAGCGGCCCGCGGCGCCCGTCCGGCAGGACGAATTCGAGCCGATACGTCTCCGGCTCGAGCGCCTTGTCGGCGACCACGTGATAGTTGGTCAGGAACAAGCCGCCGCCGACCGCAAATCCGGTCCCCGTCGCGGACTGCGAATCGCTCGTTCCAAGCAGCAACCGGATCTGCGCCACGCTGTCGCGCGTGCGCTCGTAAAGCGAGCGCGCCTGCGCGGATACCTCGGGTTCACCGCCGGGCGCTGCCGGTTTCTGCGCGCCAACCGGGGCGGCGGCGAGCAGCGCGGCAAGCAAGGCCGTCGTGGCGCTACCGGTTCGCGTGAGGTTCATCGCCGCTAAAACGGATAGGGCGTCGCCTTGTCCTGGATCGTCACCCATTGCCACTGGGTGAACTCCTCCCAGTTCGCCACCCCGCCGTGGCGCCCGCCGTTGCCGGAGGCGCCGCGGCCGCCGAACGGCACCCACGGCTCGTCGGCCACCGTCTGGTCGTTGACGTGCACGATCCCGCTCTTGAGCTTCGCGGTGAACTGCATCGCGCGCTCGATCGACTGGGTGATGACGCCGGTGGACAGGCCGTACTCGCTGGCGTTCGCCATCGCGATCGCTTCCTCGTCGGTGTCGAACGTGAGCACGGACAGGACCGGCCCGAACACTTCCTCGCTGTACACGCGCATGTCGGGCGTCACGTTCTCGAGCACCGTGGGCGCGTAGAACAGCCTGTCGTAGGTGCCGCCCGCGCGCAGCACCGCGCCTTTGGCCACCGCGTCCTTCACGATGCCGTCGATCCTCTCGATCTGCCGGCCGTTGATGATCGGGCCGAGCGCGCAGGGGCCGGCGCTCGGATCGCCCACCGGCAGGTTCTTCGCCTTGGCAACGAGCCGCTCGGTCAGGTCGCGCGCGATCTTCCTCTGTGCCAGCACGGTTCCCGTCGCCATGCAGATCTGGCCCTGGTGCAGGTACGCGCCCCAGGCGGCGCTCGAGGCGGCGACCTCGAGATCCGCGTCGTCGAGCACGATGGTGGAGTTCTTGCCGCCGAGCTCGAGCGTCACGCGCTTCAGGTGGCGGCTGGCAAGCTCGCCGACCCGCTTGCCCGCGGCAGTCGAGCCGGTGAACGAGATCATCGCGATGTTCGGGTCGGTGATCATCGCCTCACCGACGGTCGCGTCACCCGGCAGCACGTGCAGGAGGCCCGCAGGCAGGCCTGCCGCCTCGAACAGGCGCGCCAGGATGAAGCCGCCGGTCACTGGCGTGCTCGGATCGGGCTTGAGCACCACGGCGTTGCCGAGCGCCAGCGCGGGCGCCACCGCGCGGCTGGAGAGGATGAGCGGCGCGTTGAACGGCGAGATCACGCCGACCACGCCATGCGGCACGCGCCGCGCGAAGCTCATGCGCTTGGGGCCCGAGGGCAGCATCATGCCCGGCGGCTGCGTGGCGATCGCCGCGGCCTCGAGCAAGATGCCGGTGACCATGTGCAGTTCGAAATCCGCCTTCGGCGGGATCGAGCCCGTCTCGCGCACGATCCAGGGGCGCAGCGCATCGGCATGCGCTTCCAGCAGTTGCGCAGCGCGCCGCAGCACCGCAGCGCGCTGGTCGGCGGGCGTACTCGCCCACTCCACTTGTGCGGCCGCGGCGGCTTGCGCCGCCTCGCGCACGTCTTCGGCGTCGGCGAAACCGACTTCGGTCAGCACCTTGCCGGTGGCAGGCTCGATCACTTCTCGCGTACCGCCTTTCGCCAGCTGCCAACGGCCGGTGAAGATCTTGCCCTTCCACGCGTTCTCGGCGGCGATGGTCACCGCGGTGGTCTGCTTCTCGGCCATGAACAGGCCCCCCTTCCAGGTCAATGTTCCGGGTTTGGTTTCGGCGCCGAGGTAGGCCGCGCGCAGGCGCTCGGACTTGAGCAGCTTGCCCGCCTGGCCTTTCATCACCACCACGCCACGTTCGATCACGTAGGCGCCTTCGGCGATCGCCATCGCCTTCGCCACGTTCTGCTCGACGAGCAGGATGGTCACGCCGTCGTCCCTGATACGGCGCACGATGCCAAGCAGCTCGTCGATCATCTTCGGCGCGAGGCCGAGCGAAGGTTCGTCCAGCATGAGGAGCCTGGGCTTGCCCATCAGCGCGCGCCCCACCGCCAGCATCTGCTGCTCGCCGCCCGACAGCGTGCCGGCGAGCTGCGCGCGACGCTCGGCGAGCCGCGGGAAGAACTCGAACACGCGCTCCAGGCGCCCGTCGCGCTCGCCGCGGGGCAAGAGATACCCCCCAAGCTCGAGGTTCTCGCGCACCGACATCTGCGGGAACAGCTGGCGGCCTTCGGCCACCTGCGCCAGCCCGCGCCGCACGATGACCGCGGGCCGCGTCGGCAGCGCTTCGCCCTCGAACAGCACCTCGCCCTCGCGCGGGATGAGGCCCGACACGGCCTTGAGCAGCGTCGTCTTCCCGGCGCCGTTCGGACCAACGACCACGGTGATCTCGCCCGCAGGCGCCTCGAGGTCCACGCCCTGCAGTACGCGGATCGGGCCGTAGCCCGCCGAGAGTCCCTTGATGGACAGGCCCGCGCTCATGACGCCCGCCTGTCGGGCTCGCCTTCTTCGCCCAGATAGGCTTCCACCACCGCCGGATCCTTGGCCACGGCGCGTGGATCGCCGTCGGCGATCTTGCGCCCCTGGTGCAGCACGGCGACACGCTCTACGTAGTTCATGAGCACGCGCACCGCGTGCTCGATCCAGATGACGGCCAGCCCCAGCTCGTCGCGCACGCGGCGGATGAGCTGCGCCGTGAGATCCACTTCGGCATGCGTGAGGCCGGCGGCGACCTCGTCGAGCAGCAGCACGCGCGGGCGCGCGCCGAGCGCCATGCCGATCTCGAGCAACCGCTGGCGCGCCGGCGTGAGCCCGCCCGCGGGCACGCCCGCCGCGTCGGCCAGGCCGAGGAACTCGAGGATGGTCTCGGCTTCGTCGAAGGCATCGTGCGCATGTTGCCGCGTGCGCCCGGCGAATTCCAGCCCGAAGCGCACGTTGTCGATCGCCGGCATTTCCTTGAACACGCGCGGCGTCTGGAAAGTGCGCGCCACGCCGTGCGCCGCAAAGGCATGCGGCGGCTTGCCGGTGAGGTCGTCGCCGCCCACGCGCACGCGACCCGCGGTGGGCGCCAGCACGCCCGAGAGCGTATGGAAGAACGTGGTCTTGCCGGCGCCGTTCGGGCCGATGATGCCGACGAGTTCGCCGGCGTGCACGTCCAAGTCCACGCCATCGACGGCGATCAGGCCGCCGAAGCGCACGCTAACCCCTTGCGCCGAAAGCAGCGGCTCACGCATTGCCGCGCCTCCAGCGAGCGCGCTCGAACAGCGACGCGATGCCCCCGGGCAGATACAGCACCAGCAGGATCAGCAGCAGCCCGAGGATCACGAGGAACAGGTAGGGAAACTGCAGCCGCAGGAACTCCGTGAGCAGGCTGAACACGAGCGCCGAGGCGATCGGTCCGAGGATGGTGTGCGCGCCGCCGACCATGGCGATGAGCACCGTCTGGAATCCGATGAACGGGTTGAACACCGTCGGCGGGTCGATGTAGGTCCAGCGCACCGCCATGGCCGCGCCCAGCGCGCCGGCGAAGAACGCCGACAGCGCGAAGGCGGCGATCTTCGCGCGTCGCGCGTTCACGCCGAGCGTCTGCGCGCGCTCCTCGTCCGAGCCGATGCCGCGCAGCGCCAGCCCAAGGCGGTGCTCGCGGACCACCACTGCGGTCGCCACGGCAGCGGTGGCGACCAGCAGCACGGTCCAGTACACGGTGGTGGACTCCGGCGCATCGAAGATGAGCCGGCCCACCGTGCCTTCCACGGCTTTCTCGTAATACGTGATGGCGTGGCGCACGAGTTCGCCCAGGCCGAACGTGATCACCGCGAAATAGGCGCCGCGCAGGTGCAGTACCGCGGCGCCGACCAGGGCGGCGAACGCCGCGGCGACCAGGCCGCCGGCAAGAACTGCCACGCCGTAGGGCAGGCTCGCCGCGCCCCAAGCCGTGACGTAGGCGCCCAGACCGAAGAATGCCGCGGTGGCGAGCGAGAGATAGTTGCTGGCGCCGCAGAACATGGCCCAGCTCACCGCGAGCCCCGCGTACATGATGCAGGAAAGCGCGAGCGCGAGCAGGAAGTCCGACAGCACCCAGGGCATCAAGGCAAGAGCAACCCCTCCGGCGAGCACGATCGGCAGGGCGGCGCGCAGCTTCATCGCGCGAACAATCCTTTCGGGCGCGCCAGCAACACGCCGATCAGCACGCTGTAGGACAACAGCATCTTGAGCGAGGGGCTGGTGAAATGCATGCCGAAGGTTTCCACCAGCCCGAGCAGGAATCCGCCCAGCAGGCTGCCCAGCGCGCTGCCCAGTCCGCCCAGCACGATGACGATGAGCGCGGTGATGGTGTAGGGCTCACCCATCGCCGGCGAGATCTCGTACACCATGGACAGCAGCGCCCCGGCCACGCCGGCGAGCGCGAGGCCCGCGCCGAATACGACCGGGTGCAGCACCCGGGTGTCGATGCCGACGAGTTGCGCGCCGGTGGGCGATTGCATCATCGCGCGCACCGCCTTGCCGACGAGCGTGTAGCGCAGCACCGCGAGCAGCGCGAGGCTGGTTGCGACCGCGAAAGCGAACACCACCAGCCGGTTGGCGGAGAAGCGCGCTCCCGCGATCTCCACCGACTCGGCGAGGAACGTATAGCCGCGCAGGTCCGCGCCCCAGGTGAGGTAGGCGAGGTTCTGCACGAGATACAGCAACCCGAAGCCGACCAGCAGGCTCCTTGCCTCGATCACCTCGACCGCGGGGGCAGTGCGCACGATGCGGTAGAAGCACAGGCGGTAGATCGCCACGCCCGCGACGAACAGCACGAGCGCCACCACGGGCAGGAAGACGAGCGGATTCACCTGCAGCACGCTGTGCGCGAGCAAGGTGAGGTATGCGCCCACCATCAGGAACTCGCCGTGGCTGATGTTGAGGATGCGCATCAGCCCGTACTGCAGGTTGAGGCCGATCGCCACCACCGCGTAGATGCCGCCGGTGATGAGACCGGAGGCGGCGAGCTCCAGCCAGAGGCTCATCGGGCCGCAGAGCCTCCGGCTGGCTTCCTCAGGTCAGTTCCAGGCCGGCTTGGGGAACAGCGACGGCGCGGTCGCGCGCTGCGGCGGCCACACCACTTCGAACTCGCCGTTCTGCCACTGGCTCACCACCCCCGGGGTGGCGACGTTCTCGCCATTCTTGAAGCGGATCTTGCCGATGACGGTGTCGA
>Ga0209705_10000477_pt1 | contig 20808 bp, 18 predicted proteins | sample PPLLaktember2015_5_FD_187262 | JGI IMG/M metagenome (GOLD analysis project Ga0209705, IMG submission 187262) | Freshwater sediment microbial communities from Prairie Pothole Lake near Jamestown, North Dakota, USA - PPLs Lake P8 Core (1) Depth... | ecosystem: Environmental > Aquatic > Freshwater... | reverse complement strand
CTCTGTCCGCAGCCAGGCCGCTGCCGCGACCAGATCGGCCACGTTCGACGAGAAGCCGGTATTGCCGAAGTCCCCTTCGCTGCCGCCCAGCCCGGTGAAGTCGAAGCGCAGAAGCGCAACGCCTCGCTCCACGAGCGCCCGGGCGATGAAGGTCGCCGCCCTTCCTTCCTTCGAGCAGGTGAAGCAATGGGCAAACAGCGCCACCGCGCGCGGCGCACTGTCCGCAGGTCGAGCCTGGCAGCGAGCCGGGCGCCGAAGCTGCCCGGGAAGCTGATCTTCTCCGCCGGCATCGGTCGTGCGTGGACCCGCTCAATCGAGCCGGCCAGCCTCTGGGCGAGGCCGTCCCGCTGCGGCTAGCGGCGGCGACCTCGTTGTGACGCAGGTTTGGACGCCTTCGACTGTCCGCCGCCCGAAGTGGCTTCTTCACCGAGGCCACCCATCCCGGGGAATCCCGGCATGCCCGGCATCATCTTCTGCATCGCGCTCTGCCACTGCTTCAGGCCGGCCTCGTACATCGCCAGCGGGCTGGTGGCGCCACCTTCGAAGGGCATCTGCGCGCCCATCGACCCCGAGGATTCCGACAGCGTATCGCGCAGGCGTTCCATCATCGCGTAGCTGGCGCGGACAACCTCGGCGTTTGTTTCAGTGATGGCCTGCAGCAGCTCGGCCTGGAACCGACGCATCTGCTCGGTGGCCGGCCCGGCGAACTCGGATTGCAGCCGAGACAGATCGTTCGCATCGCGCACCTCGCTGACCGAGCGCGCGTAGGCGAGCTGTTCGCCGGCGCCTTCGCGCATTGCGCGCAGCGTGATCTCCTGCAGACGCTGCATTCCGCTCAACGCCGCCTGCACGACGCCGGCCGTTGCCTGCATCTGCGCCTCGTAGTAGTTCGCCATCGCATTCGTTGCCTGGGTCATGCTCGTCTCCCCGCGGGGTTCGCCGGTCATCCGGCCACGGCCAACGATAGTCGCATCCGGAGCCGCGCGCATTGCATATCGTCATAGGAAGTTTCCCCGCCCCGGCGCAGGCCGGGCCGAGGTGAAACGAGGTTGTCACGCAAGCGGAGTTCGTCGGGTCCGGACGACCACTGTTCCCGCCAGCTTGTCGTGCCAGCCCTGCTTGCGCGGATCGAACGCGACCCAGACGTACCCCAGCATCAAAGGGATGGCCGACACGTAATACGCGAAGTAGCGACCGATCGACTGCCCGGTCGTCAGCGGAGCGCCGGTTCGTGCATCGACGATGCGCGCACCGAAGAGCATCTTGCCGGGCGTTGCCTGCTTGGTCAGCCAGAAAACGATGACCGCCACGGCCGGCAGGACCCAGCTCAACAGGAAGTCGACCGGCCCCGCGATCAGCTGGGTGCCCTCGAAATATGTCGGCCCATAGATCGCATAGGCGACCGGCGCGATGATTGCGATCAGCAGCAGCGAGTCGATGATCGCTGCGCCGACGCGCACCCAGAAGCCCACGTATTCGATATCGCCGGCATCGGTCATCGTTGCTCCGTTTCAGGTTTCGTCGTCGCGCGCCGAGCGCTCGTAGCGGGCACGATTCTCGGCATTCGGTGGGTACAGACCGGGCAACGCGGCGCCCTGCTCTACCTCGCGCATGATCCATGCCTCGAGCCGCTCCTGCTCGAGCGCGGCAGCCACGGTTTCATCAAGCATTGCGGCCGGCACCAGCACCGCGCCGTCGTCGTCCGCCACGACGACATCATTGGGGTACACGGCGACGCCGCCGCACCCGATCGGCTGCTGCCAGCCGACGAAGGTCAACGCTGCGACCGAGGGCGGCGCCGCCGCGCCGCGGCACCATACCGGCAGGTCTGTTCCAAGGACGCCCGCGAGATCGCGCACGACGCCATCCGTGACCAGCGCCCGCACGCCGCGCCGCGCCATGCGCGCGCACAGGATGTCGCCGAAGATGCCGGCGTCGGTCACTGTGCCGGCGTCGACGACTGCGATGCATCCGACGGGCATCGCCTCGATCGCTGCGCGCGTCGAGATCGGCGACGACCACGACTCCGGTGTGGCCAGGTCTTCCCGTGCCGGAACGAAGCGCAGCGTGAAGGCGCGACCGACCGCGCGCGGCAGCCCGGGACGCAGCGGCCGCGTCCCTCGCATCCATACATTGCGCAGCCCCTTCTTCAGCAGCACGGTCGTCAGCGTGGCCGTCGAAACGCCGCCGAGTGCTGCGGCGACGGCCGGATCAAGCGGCGCGGGTTCGGTATTCATCGCGGGTCTACGGTTGTTGAACGTGGCGGGCAGTGATCATGACAGTGCTGCACGCACATCGGACCGCGCAATGCGTGACAGCAGGAAGTCCACCTCGGCGCGGGCGGCAGCGGTCAGTGCTGCCCCCGGCTTGCGCTGTGCATCGGAAGCCAGGATGCCACGGCGCATCAGCACGTATTTGCGGACCGCGAGCCCGACACCGGGCTGCTGCTCGTAGCGAATCAGCGGCAGGTGCGCATCGAACAGGTCGTGCGCCTGATCGCGCGCGCCCGACTCGGTGAGACGGACGACATCGACCAGCAGGTCCGGAAAGCAGTAGCCCGTCATCGCACCGTCGGCGCCACGTTCGAGTTCGAAGTCGAGGAACAAGCCGCCGTTGCCGCACAGGATCGAGATGTGACGCATCGATCCTTCCCGCTCGTAGGCGCGCAGGGTCGAGATCTTCTCCAGCCCCGGCCAGTCCTCGTGCTTCAGCATTCGGCACGCAGGATTCTCGTCGACGATCCGCCGGATGACCGCGGGCGTCATCACGACGCTGAAGGTCAGCGGATAGTCCTGCAGCACGAAAGGTATGTCGCCGATCGCGTCCGCCGCCTGCCGGTAGTAGCCAGCGATCTGGTCATCCGTGCGCAAGGAGTTCGGTGGCGCGATCATCACGCCCGCCGCGCCCACATCCATCACTGCGCGGGCGAGCGAACGCATCGCAGCGAAGCCGGGGGCCGACACGCCGACGACGACCGGAACCGTCGCGCGTCGGATCACGCGCCGGGCGACATCGAGCGCTTCGTCATGCTCCAACTTCGGGGCTTCACCCAGCTGGCCGAGCACGGTGATCCCCGTCGCGCCCGCTGCGAGAAAGAAGTCTGTCATGCGGTCGGTCGACTCCACATCGACGCGGCCGTCGGGATGAAACGGCGTTGGCGCGATCACATAGACGCCGCGTGCCTGCTCCAGTGACATCGAACTGCATTCCTTGGGGTCGCCGACCGCGGATGCGATCGGTCACCTTGCATGATGCCACCGGCCTTCATGCGGCGCTCAGGCCGCAGCGCGGAGCGGTATCGAGAATGCCTGCTGGCGCTCCAGATGATCTGCAATGGCCGCATTGACTTCGGCGGCGTGGGTGATCGGACCGAGATGCCCGGCTTGCTCGAAGCAGCGGACTTCGACCCGTCGCAGCACGCCTGCGAGCCTGTCCGCCACCGCAGACGCGGACGGCGTCGTGCGGCCGCCTCGCATCAACAGCATCGGCACATCGAGCGCGGCCACCGAGTGGAGCGGGATCGGATCGGCAAACAGGGCCTCGAAATGGGAAGCCACGACCCCGATGCGGGCAACCACGGTCTGCCGTTGCGGCTCCGTCATCGCAGACCAGCTTCCGATGCCGGCCCAGTAGTCGATGAAACGTTCGGCCGCGGCATCCGGTCTTCCGCCGCGCGCGTCCGCAGCAATTGCCTGCCCGACCGCTGTCACTTCGCGGTATGCGACCGCGTCGCGATCGAGGATGCCGAACAGAACCGGCTCGTAGAGCGTCAGCGAGCGAACCTGCGCCGGCAGCCGGCGCGCGATGTCGAGCGCCGCGACGGCGCCGTACGAGTGGCCGACGAGGTCGACGGTCTCTCCGCCTCGCACCAGGCGGATCACCGCGTCCGTCTCGACCGACAGCGAGTAGTCGCGATCCGCCGGGGGCTGCGGACTGCGACCATGGCCGTGAAAGTCCGGCGCGACGAATCGGTACCGCTCCCGCTCGGCCGCCAGCAGCTCCTGCCACTGTCCGGACGAGCCGCCGCTCGAATGCAGGCAGACGACGAGGGAGCCGCTGCCGGCCGAACGATGTGCGAGGGTTGTCGAAACATCTGTGTCTCCGGTGTGGATTATTTGGACGCGCCGGCCGCCTTCCTGCGCGGCCGGCTCGGCCACTCAGTGCGTCGGGCCGACGATCGGAGCCAGCGCCTGGTTGATGCGCTCGCCCTGCTCTGCCGTGATCATCGAGCCCAGCACTTCGAGGAAGCGCGGCTCCTGGACACCGGAGACGATGTATTGCCAGCGATAGGCGCGCAGGACCGTCGCGCGGATCGATTCCGCTTCGGCGTTGCTGAAAGGCCGGCCGCAGACCGCGAGGAAGTAATCAGCGTCCGCCTTGGACTGCATCTGCAGGATGCCGTCGACCGCGCCGACCAGCGCTATCAGGTCGTTCACCGCGGAGTCGCGCTGCGCGGCGTCGAGCTTCGCGTCTTCGCGCAGCCACTCCATCTCGTCGAGGATCGCGTGCTGCGACTCTTCCTTCCAGTGGTAGAGGAACACGTCCTTCCAGAGGTCGGACAGTTCGGGATCGGGGTCGATGCTCTGGCGGTAGTGCGCCTGGGTGAACAGTTCGATGTCGCAGGTCAGTCCCAGCACGGCCCAGGTCGAGGCCGCAAGAACAGCGTTTGCGACGTCATTGGGCTGCGGCAGGAACTGGTAGCCCTCGGGCATTCCCGCGCCCGCCATCTGCTCGAGCCGGCGGAACATCTCCTGGTGCTTCAGTTCCTCGTCGGTGAATCGGATCAGGGCCTCCAGCGCAACCTGGTCGCCGAGCCAGTGCTCGCGGCTGACCTCGAGGATCTTGGCGCCGATGAAGCGCTCGACCAGACCGAAGACGTTTGCGTAAGTGCGGCCCTGGATCTGCGACAACAGCCGTTTTTCGGGTGCGGTCAGGAACGGGAGTTCGGCAACCTTCGAAAGGCCGTCGGGCAGGAACTTCTTCTTGAAGTCGAACTGGCGGCCGCGGATGACGTCGCGCTCGATGTCCCAGCGGACCCGCTTGGACACTTCGACGCACTTGGCATAGCGCTTTGAATCGACAACGTGCTGCGTGGCATGCATGCTTTGCTCCTTCGTGGTGGTGAATGGTCAGGCGAATACGATGGTCGCGCGCCAGGCGACGAGCACCTCCGGCGCCTTCAGCGCGGCGACGACGACGGCGGCAAATGCGGCGAAGACGGCGGCGCTCAGGAACATCTCGACCTTGCGCACACGGAAACCGGCGGACGCCGACTGCCAGAACTCGGCCTCGACCCGGCGGCGAGTCCGTTGGGCCAGCCCGACAGCCTCGGCCGCAACCGACTCAACTTCGTCCAGCGTGAGTCCGAGGTCGCGCAAGGTCGCTGAGTCGAGCCCGCGCAGGACCTCATAGTTCGCGCGGGCCTGGCGGCGCCGTTCGACGTCGCGCAGGAAGCGGCGCAGACCGATCCGCGCACGACTCAGCATGCGCGAGGACCCGGTGGCGAGGCGCTCCAGCACCGGCGGCTCGCTGCGCGCCAAATGATGGGCGATCTCGGGAAACCGCGACTGCCCGGTCGCCGCGCCCGCCGCTATAAACGGGACCTGCTTGCGCAGGTCACCCCACAGCGATTCATAATCCACAAACGTCCGCATTGCTGCTCCTCTCTGGCTTTGCCGCTCGGGGCGAGCAGCGATGGGTTCGCACAGTAGGCAGCGGCGGTAACCGTCCGCTTTCGATTGCCGGTCGTTTTGTATCGCTGTGTAATTCCGCCGCGCCGGCGCAAACCGGCGGACGGTCAAGACAAAACAGGGAACGGATGAGCAGCGGGAAGGTATTGATCGTTGACGACGACGCCGATATCCGGCGCGTGTTGACCGAGTATCTCGGTAGCCACGACTATGAGGTCACCGCCGTGGCGAGCGGCGACGCGATGCGTTCCGCGTTGCAGGCCGCGGTACCCGATGTCGTGCTGCTCGACCTCGGCCTGCCGGGGGAGGACGGCCTGACACTGGCGCGCTTTCTGCGCGAGCGCTATTCGGTCGGCATCATCATCATCACCGGCGCCAGCGAAACCGTCGATCGCATCGTCGGCCTGGAAGTCGGTGCCGACGACTACATCGGCAAGCCGTTCGATCCGCGTGAACTGCGGGCGCGCATCAAGAGCGTGCTGCGAAGGCTGCAACCGCAGGCGGCGCCGGCCGGCCAGAACTCACGTGTGCCGGTCGGCCGCTGCACGCTGGACATGGCCGCCCGCCAGATGTTCGACCGTGATGGGACCGAGGTGCAGATCACCGCGATGGAGTTCGACCTGCTGAAGGCTTTCGTCGACCATCCGAACCAGGTGCTGAGTCGCGACCGCCTGCTGACGCTGACGCGTAACCGGGAGTGGGAACCGTTCGACCGATCGATCGACATCCGCATCACGCGCCTGCGCCGCAAGGTCGAAGACGACCCGGAGAACCCGCGTTCGATCCGCACGGTACGCGGTGCGGGCTACATGTACGTGCCGACCTCTGCGTGAGCGCACCTTTGTAACCGCCGTGTTTCAGCGGGTAACCGCGGTGTAACGGCCGGCGACGCCGCGAGACGCCCAGCCTAGACTGCCCGCATCACCGGCTCCCCGGATTTCCGGATGGCGAACGACTTCGTCGCTTCAGACCGCCTGCAGCTCACGCTCGCGCGCACGACCGCTGCCGCGCTCGCCGTCTCCAGCGTCGAGGGCGACATCTTCGGCGGGCTGGCCAGGCGACTGGCCGAGATCCTCGAGGTCGATGCGACGATGATCGCGGAGTTCATTGCCGATCAGCCGGGCCGCGTCCGGTCGGTTGCCACCTGCCTGGACGGACGTCTGCTCAAGCCGTTCGAGTACGACATCGAGGGTTCGCCCTGCCGCGGCGTGGTCAATCGCGAGTCGCGCTTCGTCGCGTCGGGCGTCCACGACGAATTCACTCCGGGCACGCTGTTTCATGCGCAGGGCTTCGACAGCTATGCCGCGCACTCGATGGTCGATGCCGGCGGACGGCAGCTCGGGCTCATCGTCGCGATGCATCGTCAACCGCTGGTCGATCGTGAACTCACTGCAGCGCTGCTGCAGATCTTCGCGGTGCGTGCGACCGCCGAACTCGAGCGCCATCGCGTCGAGGAAATTGCCCGCGCTTCGGAGACGAGCTACCGGTCGATCTTCGAAGCCTCCGAGGAGGCGATTTTCGTTCACGACTTCGATACCGGCCGCATCCTCGACGCGAATCCGCAGGCTTGTCGCGTCTACGGCTACACACGCGAGGAGATGCTCGATATCCGGGTCGCCGACGTGAGTTCGAACGTGCCGCCCTACACCGAGGCCGAAGCGGTTGCGAAGATCGAGCAGGCCAAGCGGGGAGAGCCGGTCCGCTTCGAGTGGCATCGCCGCAGCAAGGACGGCAGCCTGCACTGGGACGAGGTCGTGCTGAAGATGGCAACGATTGGCGGCACCAGACGCATCCTGGCGTTCACCCGCGAGATCACGGAGCGCAAGCAGGCCGAGGAAGCGTTGCGGCTGCGCGAGGAGCAGTACCGCGCAATCTTCGAGGGCTCGGCCGATGCGCTGGTGCTGTGGAACGGCGACATCCGCATCGTCGACGTCAACGCGGCCTTCCTGCAGATGTACGGCTTCGAACGCGACGAAGTGATCGGCGCCACCTTCAGCGACCGCCAGCCGCCCGACACTGTGCGGCTGCGGATCGAGCACATGCGGCGCGCGCTCGCCGGCGAGGCCTGTCAGCTCGAAACCCTGACGGTCAAGAAAAACGGCGAGATGTTCGAGGTCGAACTGCGCTACCTGCCGATCATCTATCGCGGCGAACCGCACGTGCTCGCGATCGGCCGCGACATTACCGAACGCAAGCGAGCCGACGTGCGGCTGCGCGCGAGCGAGGAGCGCTACCGGCAGCTGTTCGAACTCGTCTCAGACGCGATCGTGCTGGTCGACGCGGCAACGCAGAGGCTGGTCGATGCAAACCGTGCTGCGGTCGAGCTCTACGGCTACGGTCGTGACGAGCTTCTGACCCTCACCGCGCAGGACCTCACGGCCGAGCCGGCCAGCACTAGCGAGGCGATCGGCCAGTCCGGCGCAGCGCTCAGCATTCCGTTGCGCTGGCACCGGCGCAAGGACGGAAGCGTGTTCCCGGTCGAGATCACGGCCAATCGCTTCGAGCTCGAGTCGCGCAGCTTCTGGCTCGCCACTGTGCGCGACATCACCGACCGGCACGAGCGCGAGCAGGCCCTGCAGCGCAGCGAGGAGCAGTACCGCGCGATCTTCAACGCGTCGGCGGACGCGCTGGTGCTGTGGGACAGCCAGTACCGCCGCGTCGACGTCAATCTGGCCTACCAGAAAATGTACGGCTGGAAGCGCGAGGACGTGATCGGCCGTGGCTACGAGCACCCGGTGTTTCCGCCTGAATATTCGGCAGCGCGCCTCGAACTGGTGCGGCGGGCGCTGGCCGGCGAGCACTGCAGTGCGGAACTGGAAGCGATCCGCAGCGACGGCACACGGCTCTGGACCGAGGTGCATGCGATTCCGTTCGGGCATCGAGGCGAGCCGCATGTGCTGGCGATTGCGCGCGACATCACCGAGCGCAAGCGCGCCGAGGAGGCGCTGCGACGGAGCGAAGAGCAGTACCGCGCGATGTTCGAAGCCGCCACCGACTCGCTGCAGCTGATCGACGCGCAACACCGCGTCGTGGACGTCAATCCGGCCTACGAGCGCATGTACGGCAAGCCGCGCGAGGACGTGATCGGCAGGACTCTCGACGAACTCGTTCCCGTACAGTTCCGCGAAGAACGCCGCGCACTGATCGAACGCGCACTCGCCGGCGGGGCCGCCGAACTGCAGACGACGGGATACCGCGGCGACGGCTCGGACTTCCAGCTCGAGGTTCGCGTGATTCCGTTTCAGCGCCGGGGTCAACCGCACGTGCTCGGCATCGCGCGCGACATCACCGAGCGCAAGCGTGCGGAGGAAGCGCTGCGCGCCAGCGAGGAGCAGTACCGCGCGATCTTCAACGCGTCGGCGGACGGGATGTACCTGCGCGACGCGGAGTTCCGCATCGTCGACGTGAATCCGGCGTACCTGGCGATGAAGGGTCTTTCCCGGGAACAGCTTGTCGGGACCACGGAGATCATGCCCGGGTCCGTGCGCGGGGAGGAGGAACTGCGTGCACAGCACGCGCGGGTGCTGGCAGGTGAGTCGGTCCACTACGAGACGAAGGCCATGAGCGGGGACGGCTCGTGGTTCGACGTCGAGGTGCGATGCATGCCGCTGCGGTACCAGGGACAACCGCACGTGTTGTACACGGCGCGCGACATCACCGAACGGCGCCGCGCGGAAGCCGATCGCGCCGCGCTCGAGGCACAACTGCAGCAGGCGCAGAAGATGGAGGCGATCGGTAATCTGGCCGGCGGCATCGCGCACGACTTCAACAACATCCTGACGAGCGTGATGGGCTACATGGTGCTGGCGGCCGAGCGGCCGGCGGCCGAGGCGGACGCAAAGCTGCGCGACCACCTCGACCAGGCGCAGCTCGCCTGCCGCCGCGCGCGCGACCTGATCCAGCAGATGCTGACGTTCAGTCGCGGACGCCGCGGCGAGTCGCGTGCAGTCGCGCCGCGGGCCCTGGTCGACGAGTCGGTACGGCTGCTGCGCGCCATGCTGCCGACCACGATCGACCTGGCGGTTCACGTCGACTGCGATGGCGCGATCGCGCAGGTCGATCCGGTGCAGGCCCAGCAGATCCTTCTCAACCTGTGCATCAACGCGCGCGATGCGATGCACGGGGTCGGACGGATCGGCATCGAGTGCCGCGAGGTTGTTCTCGAAACCGCGACCTGCTCCAGCTGTCGCCATGACATCGAGGGCAGATATGTCGAGCTTGCCGTTTCCGACACCGGCAGCGGCATCCCCCAGTATGTCTTCGAGCGCATGTTCGAGCCGTTCTTCAGCACCAAGGAGGTCGGCCAGGGCACCGGGATGGGGCTTGCGATGGTGCACGGCATCGTCCATGACCAGGGTGGGCATGTGATCGTCGAGACCGAACGCGGCCGGGGCACGACGTTCCGGGTGCTGCTTCCTCGCGCCCAGAGCGAGGCGACCGAGGACACTTCGGCCCGGGTACGGCAACCGGTGATCCGCAAGCCGCTCGAAGGGCGTGTGCTGCTTGTCGACGACGAAGAATCCGTCTTGGGCTTCATGCGGCAGCTGCTGGAAGGCTGGGGATTGCAGGTCGTCTCCGTTCGTCATCCGGACGATGCACTGCACTGGATGGAAAGCGAGCCGGACCGCTTCGATCTCGTGCTGACCGACCAGACGATGCCCGGAATGACCGGCACGGATCTGGCGCACGAGCTGACCCGCCTGAGGCCCGGGCTGCCTGTGCTGCTCTACAGCGGTCACAGCGAGTTGTTGCGCTTGGCGCCAACGGACGCCGCCGGCATTCTCAAGGTCCTCACCAAGCCCGTCGATCCGATCGAGATGCGCACGGCGCTGGCTAAAGCTCTCGCACGACGCTGAACATCGGCAAAATCGGGGTCTGATCCCGATTTTCTGGCGGAGCCATGTTCATCGGCCATTTCGGTGTGGGACTTGCGGGCAAGGCGGCGGCGCCGCGCGTGTCCCTCGGTACGCTGTTCCTCGCGGCGCAGTTCATCGACCTCCTGTGGCCGACCCTGCTGCTGCTCGGATGGGAGCGGGTCCGCATCGTTCCAGGCGCGACGGCTGCAAACCCGCTGGTGTTCGAGCACTACCCGATCTCGCACAGCCTGCTGGCCGTCGTCGGCTGGGCGATCGCGATCGCGGCCGTCCACTTCGCGGGGCGGCGCGATGTTCGCGCTGCGGTCGTAGTTGCCGCGCTGGTCGTCAGCCACTGGCTGCTGGACGCGATCGTGCACGTTCCTGATCTGCCACTGGCTCCGGGCAGCGACATCGTGGTCGGCGCCGGGCTCTGGAACTCTCCGATCGCGACGCTCGCGCTCGAGTTCCTGCTCTTTGCTGTGGGAGTTGCCTTCTACCTGCGGATTACCCACGCGCGCGACGCGATCGGGCGCTGGGCCCTTGCAGGGCTGATCGTCTTCCTGGTGATCATTCAGCTCGCAAACAGCTTCGGTGATCCGCCACCCAGCGCGAGCGCGATCGCGTGGGTCGGACAGGCACAGTGGCTTCTGGTGCTTTGGGCCTACTGGGTGGACGGACACCGATTCGCCGGTCGCGCGCACTTTCCGGGCCCGCTGGCCGTCGGCCACGAAGCGACGCGTTGACGTCGATCGCCGCGGCGTCAGCCGCGGCCGTACAAGGTCACGACAGCCGCACCTCCGAGGCCCAGGTTGTGCTGCAACGCGAGCCTGGCGTTCTCGACCTGGCGCGGTCCGGCTTCGTGCCGTAGCTGCTGCGTCAGCTCGAAGCACTGTGCGAGCCCGGTCGCTCCCAGCGGATGTCCCTTCGACAGCAGGCCGCCCGACGGATTGGTGACGACCTGGCCTCCGTAGGTGTTGTCGCCATCGAGCACGAACTGCTCTGCGTCGCCTTCGGGGCAGAAACCGAGCGCCTCGTAGCTGATCAGCTCGTTGTGCGCGAAGCAGTCGTGCAGCTCGCAGACATCGATGTCGTGCGGGCCGACGCCAGCCTGGTCGTAGACCTTGCGCGCGGCTTCCCGCGCCATGTCGTAGCCGACCAGGCTCATCATCGAATGCGAGCCGAACGTGCCCGGCGTATCGGTCGTCATCGCCTGCGCGAGGATCGATACATCGTGCCGCAGACCCAGCCGGTCGGCGAAGGGCTTGGAGACCAGCACCGCGGCGGCCGCACCGCAGGTCGGCGGACAGGCCATCAGTCGAGTCATGACGCCCGGCCAGATCACCTGATCGGCCAGCACTTCTTCCGCGGTGACGACCTTGCGGAACAGCGCGTAAGGGTTCTTCTCAGCGTGCCGGCTGGCTTTCGCACGGATCTGCGCAAAGGTTTCAAGCTGCGTCCCGTAGCGTTGCATGTGCTCGCGGCCGGCTCCGCCGAAGTAGCGCAAAGCCAGCGGAAACTGTTCCTCGCCCACCAGTTCCTGCGTGACTCGGTTGAACTCGTCGAACGGCGACGGCCGATCACCGAAGACAGCGCCGAGTGCTCCGGGCCGCATCTGTTCGAAGCCGAGCGCGAGCACGCAATCGGCCGCCCCGCTTTCGATCGCCTGGCGCGCGAGGTAAAGCGCGGTCGACCCGGTCGAGCAGTTGTTGTTGACGTTGAACACCGGAATGCCGGTCATACCGACCGGGTACAGCGCGCGCTGCCCGCTGGTCGAATCGCCGTACACATAGCCGACATACGCCTGCTCGACCTGCTCGTAGCCGACGCCCGCATCGCCCAGCGCACGGCGGGTGGCCTCGGCCCCCATCTCGAAGTACGGCGGGCTGTCTCCTGGCTTGCGGAACGGGATCATGCCGACACCAGCGACGTAGACCTTGCGATTCATCGAGCCTCCCCGTCGGCCGGGCGATTGACAAACGCTATCGCGAATTATCGTGCTCGTCCCGACCCGCGGCGACAAGCCCTGAATCCGCCCACTTTCGGGACGGAAGTATCTTGGAATTCAATAGGTTATCACCTGTTCTTCAGGTTGCAGCAGAGTTCACTTTAAGTTGGTTTTTGTGCGGACAAATGCAAATGGGCGCGGCTGTGCCGACTCCCTCCTTCAGAAATGGCTCACCGCTCGGGTTCGCCTCGATCATCAGCTGTAGGACAGCCCTGCCCGCGGCGTACGGCAAGGCGATGACGAACACGAAGTTCAGCTTCGAGGCGGCCAAGGCGACGGTGGAGAGCTCAGCGGACGCCTGTACCAACCCGTCGGCCGTGCCCACCTCGGGGCGCTGCTGTTACTCGCTGGAAGCGCGCAGAAACCCGAAATCGACGCCTTGGTCTGCTTGCGTCACGGAATCGAGGAACAACTTTCGATACCCACGGCTGGCAACAGGAGGGAGAACGGGACAACTGACCCGGCGTGACGCGATTTCCTCATCCGAAACGAGCAGGTCAAGGGAGCGCAGGGAGACATCAAGCCGGATGCGGTCTCCCGTCCGAACGAACCCAAGGGGTCCGCCTAGCGCGGATTCCGGGGTGACATGAAGCACGATGGTTCCGGCCGCAGTTCCGCTCATTCGTCCATCCGAAATGCGCACCATGTCCTTCACGCCGACGCGCGCAAGCTTTTTTGGAATCGGGAGATAGCCCGCCTCGGGCATGCCGGGAGCGCCCTTCGGTCCGATATTCTTGAGGACGAGGATGTCGTCTTCCGTGACGTCGAGATCTTCACGGTCAATACGTTCGGCCATGTCTTCGATGCTCTCGAAGACGATGGCGCGCCCCTCATGCGTCATAAGGCGCGCGCTGGCAGCCGACTGCTTGATGATCGCGCCACGAGGCGCCAGGCTGCCGCGAAGTACCGCAATGCCGCCCTGCGCGTAGATCGGGTCGCGGAGGGGACGAATCACTCGTTGAGGAAAGCCATCCCCGGACGCCTCGATTTCCTCACCAAGTGTGCGACCCGTAACCGTCAATGCATCAAGGTGCAGGAGCGGTTTCAGTTCGCGCAGAAGCGCTGGAACACCGCCTGCGTGATGAAAGTCCTCCATGTAATACTGCCCGGACGGCTTCAGATCCAGCAGTACCGGGGTGTCCCGCCCGAGCGCATCCAGATGATCGAGATCCACCGCGATACCCAGTCTTCCGGCAATCGCGGTCAAGTGCAGGACTCCGTTCGTGGAACCGCCAATGGCAAGCAGAACACGCAACGCGTTGTCCACGGATTTCGCCGTAATGATCCGGTCCGGTGAAAGTCGGCTCCTGGCAAGCGCGACCGCGGCCGTCCCTGTCCGTTCGGCGACGCGGATGCGGTCGGCGGTAACCGCTGGCGGTGAGGCGCTGCCAGACAACGCCATGCCGAGTGCTTCAGCAACACAGGCCATCGTGCTCGCCGTTCCCATCACCGAGCATGTGCCGACGCTAGGGACCAGTTGATCGTTCACGCGCGCGATTTCGGCCGCTTCGATCTCTTCCGCCCGGTAACGCGCCCAGTATCGGCGACAGTCAGTGCAGGCGCCGACGCGCTCACCTTCGTTTGACCCCGTCAGCATCGAGCCCGTAACGAGCTGAATGGCAGGCACGCCGGCCGAGGCAGCACCCATTAGCTGGGCCGGCACGGTCTTGTCGCAGCCGCCGATCAGCACAACCACGTCCATCGGCTGTGCTCTGATCATCTCCTCAGTGTCCATCGACATGAGGTTGCGCAAGTACATGCTCGTCGGGTGCGCGAAGCTCTCGTGCAGCGAAATGGTCGGGAACTCGATCGGCAGCCCTCCGGCCAGCATCACGCCGCGACGAACGGCCTCCAGCAGTTGCGGCGTGTTGCCATGACACGGGTTATATCCGCTGGCCGTATTGGCGATGCCGATGACCGGCCGCGACAGTGAGTCATCAGTAAACCCTGCGCCCTTGATGAAGGCCTTTCGGAGAAACAGGGAGAAGTCCCGGTCGCCATAGCTTGTGAGATTTCCCGACAGGCCCGCAGGCGAGTCGGGCGCAGGTGGCTTCGACTCCTGTGCCATCGTTAGCCGCGGTACATCGGATGGGGTCCTGGGATCGGCATTGTCATTGTGGGCCTCTCAGTCACCGCGGCATCGGCTGCCTGACCGTTTTCCTCACGACCTGAGACACGACAACGATCGCGAGCAGCGCAACGCCGATGTAGTCGAACATCGCTTTCGGATACACGAGCGCGAGCCCGGCCGCGACCAGCAGCCAGCGCTGAACCAATGCCGTTTTCCCGAACAGCCAGTTCTGCATCGCGCCTGCGAGTGCGGCAATCCCGATCATTGCCGTGACGCAGACGACCGCTATGTCGAGCCAATGAGCCTCGGCGAGCCCTTTGAAGGAGCCCATCAACAGCAAGCCGAGCCCGGCCGGATCGAGCACGAACATGAACGGCACCAGGAAAGCGGGCAACGTGTATTTCCACGACTGCAGCGTTGTCTTGTAGGGGTCGCCTCCGGTGATCGCGGCCGCCGCGAATGGCGAGAGCGCCGTGGGCGGGGAGACCTCTGAAAGCACCGCGTAGTAGAAGATGAACATGTGGGCAGCGAAGTTCGCAACGCCCAGTGCGATCAGCGCCGGGGCTGCGATCACGGCGCAGATGATGTAGCTGGCGGTCACCGGGACCGCGAGGCCAACGATCCAAACGATCAGCGACGTGAAGATGGCGGTCAGCAGCAGCTTGATGTCGTGGAACAGGGCAGGAGTTGCCGCCGCGCCCATCGCGACCAGCGAATCGTAGATGCCGCGACTTCCGCCCTCGGCGTACTGCAACACGATCGAGCTGAACTTGAGTCCCAGCCCGGTGAGCGTCACCACCCCGACGATCAGTCCAGCGGCGGCGCATGTGGCCGCCACACTCAACACGCCGACCGAGCCCGCCTCGAGCGCCTTTACGAGCCCGGAATTCCGGAGACCGCGGACGAGCGGCGCCCTGCCGCGCAGGACGTCGTAGGGGATCAGCGCGCAATCGACGTGCAGGAAGCTGAACACAACCGCAGTAACGGTCGTCCAGAACACGGCGGTCGTCGGTGAGAACCCGATCACCATGAACACGACGATCGCGATCAGCGACAGGAAATGAAACCAGTATTGGCGCGTTAGTGCACCGACTGTCGCGTGTTTCTCGATCACGACAGTGGGCATCCCGAACTTGCGCGCGTCGATCTCCACCATCAGGAGCAGCGCAAAGTAATAGAGCAGTGTCGGAACCGTCGCCATCAGAATGACGTCGAGATACGAGATATTCAGGAATTGCGCGATCAGGAACGCCGCAGCGCCGAGCACTGGCGGTGACAGGATCGCGCCCAACCCACCCGCGGCGAGCAAGCCTCCTGCCGCATTGCGGCCATAGCCCGCCTTGACGAGCATCGGATAAGCCACCGTGCCCAGTGTCACCGTGGTTGCAACGCCGCTGCCGGATGGCCCGCCCAGCAGGAAGGAAGCGAGCACGACCGTCCGGCCGGCGCCCGTGGGCTTGCCACCCATCGCGGCGAAGGAGAAGTCGATGAAGAACTTGCCGGCTCCCGAAAACTGCAGGACCGCGCCATAGATCGTGAAGAGGATGATCAGCGAGGACGAAACATCGATCGGGATGCCGAAAATGCCCTCGAGCGTCATGTACATATGGCCGACGATGCGGCTCGTGTCCATGCCGTAGTGCGTCCATGGCGCCGGCAGGTCCTTGCCGACATACGCATAGACCACGAATGCCACGCAGATCGCGGGCATGATCCAGCCAGAGGTGCGGCGCGCCGCTTCCAGCACCAGCAGGATCAGCGCGATGCCGAAAATCCGGTCCCAGAGGTTGGGACTGATCGCCCGCTCGAGGAATTCATCGCCGCCCGCCAGCATGTAGCCGACGATGACGAGAGCGGCCAGCGCTGCGATCCAGTCCCACCAACGCACTCGATGGCGAAAGCGTTTCGCGGCCGGATAGAGCAGAAAACACAAAAAGAGCACAAACGCGACGTGGATGCCGCGCAGCACATGCGTCGGCATGATGCCGTACGCAGCGTACAGATGGAAAAGGGACATGATCACCGCGACTGCGGTGACAAACGTCCCCAACGCACCGCTCAGCTTGTTGAGCGGCCCTTCCTCCTGCTCGACGTAGGCTTCCGCCTTTTGCAGCGCCTCTTCAGAGACGAGAGAATCGTCCTGCGGCTGCCGGCCGGTGTCGCCCATGCGCGTCGGAGCGCGGTCTCATGCCGCGCTCCTTTCTTCTTTGTCGTCGATCAGTTCAGTGTGACGCCCTTCTCCGCAAAATACTTCTTGGCGCCGGGATGGTACGGAATCACGGCAGCACCGCTGCTCTGGTACTTTAGATCGAAGTTCCTTGCCTCGGCATGCACGCGAATCAGATCCTCCCTGCGATCGAAAATCGTCTTGACGATGTCATAAGCGAGCTGATCGCTCATCTTCGCGTCCGCAACGAGGACGTTCCATACGGTGACGATCTGCGCCGTTGTTTCCTGCCCGGGGTAGGTCTTTGCAGGAATCGTGTCCTTGACGTACAGCGGACCGTATTTCTTCACCATCGCGTCAAGCGCATCGCTGTGGTCGACCAGCTTCAGCTTCATGCCGGGAGTGGCGCCGAGGTCCGTGACCGCTGATGTCGGCAAGCCACCGACCCAGAAGAACGCGTCGAGCTTCTTGTCCTTGATCGCCTCGGCGGATTTGCCAGGATCCAGCCGCTCGCGAATGATGTCCTTCTCGGGATCGATGCCGTACGCCTCGAGAACGCGATAGGCCATGATCTGGGTCGCGCTGTTGGGCGCTCCGGTCGACACGCGTTTGCCCTTGAGGTCCGACATCTTGGTGATGCCGGTACCCTCGACCGTCACGATGTGCATGCGATTCGGATAGAGCACCATCAACGCACGCACCTGTACCTGCCGGTCCAGGAATTTCCCTTGAGCCTTGAATGCGTCCCAGCTCGCATCCGCCATCGACAGCGCGATATCGGCCCGGCCCTGCTGGATCAACAGCAGGTTCGCCATCGAACCGTCGGTTGTGCCGGCAGTTGCATTGAGACCGGGCACGTTCTTGGTGAGAACGTCCGCGATCCCCCCGCCAATCGGGTAATAGACACCCGTTGTCGGTCCGGTTGCAACGAATATGTTCACCTTTGGTTGCGCGACCGCGGGCAGCGAAAAGTTGGCGCTCGCAATCAGGAAGATGCCGATTAGGATCCTTCGCATTTCGTCTCCTTCAAAGTTGTTTATTAACCTGCCACTGCCAGTTCAACGTCGTTCCCTTAGTGAATCGTGACCCACGGCTCCCGTGGATCGAATGCATAGCGCTTCACCGCGTCTTCGTCGAAGTCGAAGCCTAGCCCGGGGCGGGTCGGAAGCAGCAGCGAGCCGTGACGGTGCTCGAGCTGGCGGTCGATCAACCTGCGGAAGTTGAGCACCTGGTCGTCGAGGAAGAATTCCACGAATCGGGCGTTCGGCGTGGCAGCGACGAGATGCACATGCAGGTCGTGGAACCAGTGCGGGCTCACCGTAACCCCGTAGCTCGCCGCCGTCGCGGCGATGCGTCGCCACTCGGAGATGCCTCCGCATACGAGCGCATCGGCCTGCAGAATCTCCGCGCCGCCCTTGTCGAGCAGTTCCTTGAAATACCAGCGGCCGTAGCCGATCTCGCCGGTAGCCACGGTCGTGCTGACCGCGCGCGCGATTCGCGCATGCAGATCGATCTCGTCAGGGCCGAACGGTTCTTCGATCCAGTAGGGATCGTAGCGCTCGTACCTGCTCAGGTAAGCCATCGCGGTGGGCAGGTCGTGCCACGCATTGTTCGCGTCGAGCATCAGCAGTACGTCCGGCCCGACGGCTGCGCGGGCCGCCGCGATGCGTGCTTCTTCCTCTTCGAGTGACAGGCGCCCCACCTTCATCTTCACGGCGCGAAATCCGGCCGCCACATACGATGCGAGCTCGTCCCCCAGCTTGTTCGGCGTCTTGCCGTCCAGGTAATAGCCCCCGCTCGCGTACGCGGGCACCTTGTCCGTGACCACCGCGCCGAGGTATGCATACAGCGGCAGGCCCGCTGAGCGGGCATTGAGATCCCAGATCGCCGTGTCCAGAATGCTCAGCGCGCGCATCACGCTGCCCGCGCGCCCGTGCAGCAGCGAGTCGGAGTACATCTCTTGCCAAAGGCCCTCGACGCGCAGCGATTCCTGGCCAATCAGCTTGGGCGCAAGGAGTTCCGCGACCCCCATTTGTGCAATGCGACCACCGGCGCTTCCGACGTAGCAGAAGCCTATTCCCGACAGGCCCGCATCCGAGCGAACCTTCACGAGGCAGTAATCGCGCGCGACCACAGTGCGGGTCGCGAAGGATGTCGCCACCTCGAGTGGAACACGGGCAACGCACACCGACACTTCTTCGATCCTGCTCACTCACGAACTCCGGGTGTGGCCAGGCGAAAAGCAGTATATCGGCTCATATACAGCGCACCAGTTGCGACTGCAAGCACTCTGGATCTCGCTGCGCTCAACGGCGCGCGCGTGTGCGGTTCGCGCATCGAACCCCGGCAGCAGGCGTGAGGCCCGCCGGCGGCGCCTGACACTTCGGGCCGCTCCGATCAAGGCTTGGCTGCCGGACCGCGCGGGGCGACTCCCGCGGCCTGTCCAGCCCACCAGCAGAACGGGCCGTCTGGCTCAGGCGAACTTTGCCAGCGTGCGCGCCATGCGATGAATGCGGACTTCCTTGTTCTCGCGCGGGTCGGGCGAGAACTGCGGATGCTCGATCGCGCAGGCCAGCAACTCGAAGAACGCCTTGTCGAGCGCCTTGCGCCCAGCCGACAGTTGCTGCGCGATCAACTCGCAGTCTTCGCCGCCCTCGATCATCTTCTGGACTCCGCGCAACTGGCCCTCGATGCGCTTGAGTCGCATCACGAGCGCGTGGCGCGCGACAGTGGCTGCGTCGAGGCGCGCAGCAGGCTTCCTAGCAGCGGGCACTTGTCGTCTCCGGTACGCCCACGCGCCGGAGAATCCAGCCGATCGGGCAGAAATTGGTGAAGCCGTATTGGAACAGATTCAGGCCGACGAACGCCGTGAATGCGAGCCACCAGCGCGAAACGAAGAACGGGCTGGCATCGACGCCCAACAGCAGCGAGACGACGATGAAGGTTCCGGCGAAAACGTGTATCCAGCGATCAACGGTCATGGAATCTCCTGTGAGATGACAAGGGGTTGGGACGAAGCTGCCGTCGGCCGGCGGCGGCGCACCGCGTAATACAGAACCGGGATCACGATCAGCGTCAGCGCGGTCGACACCAGGATGCCGAACAGCAGGGAGACCGCCAGCCCGTTGAAGATCGGGTCGTCGAGGATGAAGAGCGCGCCCAGCATCGCGGCCAGCGCCGTCAGGACGATCGGCTTGGCGCGCGCCGCGGCCGCATCGATCGTCGCCTGCTCGAGCGTCACGCCGGCCGCAAGCTGCTGGTGAATGAAGTCCACCAGCAGGATCGAGTTGCGCACGATGATGCCGGCCAGCGCGATCATTCCGATCATCGACGTTGCGGTGAACTGCGAGCCGAGCAGCGCATGGCCCGGCAGCACACCGATGACCGTCAGCGGGATCGGCGCCATGATCACGAGCGGCGTCACGTAGGACCGGAACTGCGCGACCACCAGCAGATAGATCAGGATCAGACCTACGCCATAGGCGATGCCCATGTCGCGGAAGGTCTCGTAGGTGATCTGCCACTCGCCGTCCCACTTCAGTCCGAATTCGCTGAACCGGTCCGAGGGCGGGCTGATCCAGTGTTCCGCCAGCGGCAGCGCGCCCGGTGCCGTGATCGACTTGATACCCCCGCGCAGATCGAGCATTCCGTACAGCGGTGAATCGGTCTTGCCCGGGCCGCCGGCCACGTCACCCATCACATAGACGACCGGCTGCAGGTCCTTGCGATGAATGACACGCTCACGCGGCAGCACGATCGGCCGCACCAGCTCGGCGAGCGCGATCTCGTAGTCCGCGCCCTGCTCGTCGCGTCCGCGCACCTTCATCTTCAGCAACGCGTCGAGCGACCCTTTCTCGCCGTCCGCGATGCCGAGACGCACCTGCTTCGCATACTTGCTGCTCGCGTCGTGCACCGGCGCAATATCGGCCGGTCCGAGCGCAAGCTGCGCGATCCGCGTGACTTCGGTCGCGCTGACCCCGAACTGCGCCGCCTTCGCGACGTCGAGCTGCAGCACGACG
>Ga0209705_10000475_pt1 | contig 20820 bp, 16 predicted proteins | sample PPLLaktember2015_5_FD_187262 | JGI IMG/M metagenome (GOLD analysis project Ga0209705, IMG submission 187262) | Freshwater sediment microbial communities from Prairie Pothole Lake near Jamestown, North Dakota, USA - PPLs Lake P8 Core (1) Depth... | ecosystem: Environmental > Aquatic > Freshwater... | reverse complement strand
CGACTGGCCAGGCCCAAGAGCTTAACCTGTGTCTCGGGGGCTTGGGCCGGGGACAGGATGAGGAAGACGATCTCGATGGGCTTGTCCGTCGCCACATCGATGACGCCCTCTCTCGTTAATGCCAGAGCAACAACGGGAGCGGCCAACCCCTCCACGCGGACATGAGGGAAAGCCACGCCCTCGTTGAAAAATGTCGAGCCCTGAGCTTCCCGCTTCATGATGGACTCGAAAAGCGCTTCCGGGTCTTGGATCCCAGCCTTATTCCCGATGGCCGAGGCCAGGGTCCTCAGGACGGTCTCTTTATCAACGGCCGTGTCCCAGATCATGATACGCTGAAGAGATAGCCATTGGCTCAACAGATAAGGGTCGGCTGACAGGGCCGCCGCCCCGGCGGCCGGGCCCTCCTCCGCGATCTCTGGCGGCGGCTGCTCGGACATCGGCAGGTCCTCGCAGGTGTCGAGGACGGTGATCGTGATCCCCTTGACGTTCTTGATCAGGTCTTCGACTATCGCTTTGTTCCGGCCGATCCTTTTCCAAAGTCGTTTTGCGCGGGTCTTGCCCACAACGATATGCCCGACCCTGTATTCGGCGGCGAACCGGAGGATGGTATCTGCCACGTCCTCGCCCTTATAGGTGAAGACCATGGCGCCCAGCTGCTTGGCCAGTGTCAGCGTGTCCGAAAGGTGTCGCTGGACTTGGGAGTCGATGATCGTCGCCTCCTCGGACGGAGTCTGTACGTAAACGGCGTACCAGTTCCGGTTGAATTTCCCCGCCAGGCGCGAGCCGTAGCGCAGCAGCTTCTCGCTGTTTGGCCCATGAGAGCTCAGACAGACCATGACCTGGTCGGAGGCGGCGCCGCCCTCCGCCCCCTGGGCTTCGCGCCTCCGCAGGTCGATCTGCGCTGCGAGTTCGCGGAGAGTGAGCTCGCGGAGTTTTTCCAGGTTGGACGGTGTGAAGAAATTAGCCATGGCGGTCTCGATGCGCTCGGACGGATAGATCTTCCCTTCCTCGAGACGCTTGCGCAGGTCCGCGGTCGCCAAGTCGACATCAACGATCTCGTCGGCTTCAGCGAGAATGGAATCGGGCAGCCGCTCGCGGACCTTGACGCCGACGGAGTTCTCCACGATGTTGTAAAGACTTTCGAGGTGTTGGACGTTAAGCGTGCTGATGACGTGGATTCCGGCGGCCAGGATATCAAGGACGTCCTCATACCTTTTAGCGTTCCGGCTGCCGGGGATGTTGGTATGGGCGAGCTCGTCGATGAGGGCCACCTGCGGCTTGCGCTTGATAACGGCCTCCCCGTTCATTTCCTCGACCGAGATGCCGTGGTATTCCTGGGCGATGCGGGGAACGACTTCCAGGCCCTGGGCTAAACGGGCGATATCGGCCCGGCCGTGCGTCTCGAGAAGGCCTATGACGACGTCGATCCCCTCGCTTTTGAGGCGGTGACCCTCCTGCAGCATCTGATAGGTTTTGCCGACGCCGGCCGAGTAGCCGAGGTAGATCTTGAGCCGCCCTCGTTGCGCGCGGCGGATCATCCGGAGAAACGCGTCGGCCCTATCTTCTGGCATCGCGAACTCCATCAAGAGCGAGGTTCAGACGCAATACATTCACCCGGGGCTCGCCCAGGACACCCAGCGTGCGTCCTTCGGTGGAGGCTTTGATCCATTTGCGGACGGCCGCCTCTGGGAGACCCCTGGCCCTGGCCACGCGCGGGGCCTGGAGGCGGGCGTTTTCCGGGGAGATGTGGGGGTCGAGCCCGCTCCCCGAGGCCATAACGGCATCGGCCGGTACTGAAGTTTCGGCGGGTAGCCCGTTTTCCGCCCGGTATTCGGCGATGCGCTGGCGGACCGGTTCTACGAGGTCCTTCGATAAGGGCCCGAGATTCGTCCCCCCCGACTGGCCGCCATCGTATCCCTGCCCGGCCGCTGATGGGCGCGGGTGAAAATACGCGGGGGACGAGAACAGCTGGCCGATCAGGGTCGACCCAACAACGACTCCGTCCCTCACAATTAGAGAACCGTTGGCCCGGCCGTGAAAAAGACCCTGAGCGAGGACCCAGGCTGCGAGCGTGTAGAGGCCGCACAGGATGACGGCCAAGATGGCCACGGCCAGGAACGATCTCCGGAGCTCAGCTAGCCAGTTCTTCATTTCTGTTCGTTTTTCCTCATGTTAAATGAGATGCAGGGCATTAACGATGATATCAATGAGCTTGATCCCGGGGAAGGGGGCGACGAGCCCGCCCAAGCCATAGATCATGAGATTGCGCCGGAGCAAGGCCGCCGCCCCCAAAGGGCGGAAGCGGACCCCGCGGAGCGCCAGGGGGATGAGGGCGATAATGATGAGGGCGTTGAAGATGACCGCACTGAGTATGGCGCTTGCCGGCGAACGGAGCCCCATGATGTTGAGGGGTGCGATAACAGGAAAGACGCCGACCAGCATGGCCGGGACAATGGCGAAATACTTGGCGACGTCGTTGGCGACGCTGAAGGTCGTCAGCGCGCCGCGGGTGATAAGCATCTGCTTTCCGATCTCGACGACCTCGATCAGTTTCGTCGGGTTGGAATCCAGGTCGACCATGTTGCCCGCTTCCTTGGCAGCCTGAGTCCCCGTATTCATGGCCACGCCGACGTCGGCCTGGGCGAGAGCGGGCGCGTCGTTCGTGCCGTCGCCGGTCATGGCCACGAGGTGACCGGCAGCCTGCTCCTTGCGGATGAGTGTCAACTTGTCTTCGGGCTTGGCCTCAGCGATGAAATCGTCGACCCCCGCTTCCCGGGCGATCGCCGCCGCGGTGAGGGCGTTGTCGCCGGTTATCATGATCGTCTTGATCCCCATGGCCCGAAACCGCTCGAAGCGGTCTTTCAGGCCGCCTTTAACTATGTCCTTGAGATGGACGACGCCCAGGACCTTGCTTCCGTCGGCCACGAGAAGAGGCGTGCCTCCCTGGAACGCGACGTGGCTGACCGTATCTTCAACCTCAATGGGGATGCTCGTCCCGACGAATTTCCTGACCGCGTCCGGGGCCCCTTTTCTGATGCGGTGGTCCTCGAGGTCGACGCCGCTCATTCGGGTTTGGGCGGAGAAGGCGATGAAGGCCGCGCCGCGCATGTCGGCGATGGACCTTCCCCGCAGGCCGTATTTCTTGGCCAGGACGACGATGCTCCGCCCTTCGGGTGTTTCATCGGCCAGCGACGCGAGCTGGGCGGCGTTGGCTATCTCCTCGACGGTGACACCCGGGGCCGGGAGAAAAGCCGTGGCCTGGCGGTCTCCCAGGGTGATTGTCCCGGTCTTATCGAGGAGGAGGACGTCAACGTCGCCCGCAGCTTCAACCGCGCGGCCGCTCATGGCCAGGACGTTCTTCTGGACCATGCGATCGATCCCCGCGATGCCTATGGCGTTGAGCAGCCCGCCGATCGTCGTCGGGATTAGGCAGACGAGGAGGGCGACGAGCACTGTCGTCGTCAAGGCGAGCCCCGAATAACGGCCGAAGGGTTCGAGGGCCATGATCACGACCAGAAAGATGATGGTCAGGGCCGAAAGGAGGATAGTCAGGGCGATCTCGTTCGGCGTCTTCTGGCGCCGCGCCCCCTCGACAAGGCCGATCATCCGGTCGAGAAAACTCTTCCCCGGGTCGGCCGTGACGCGGACCTTGATGCTGTCGGAGAGGACGCGGGTCCCCCCGATGACCGCGCTCCGGTCGCCCCCCGCCTCGCGGATGACCGGCGCGGATTCGCCCGTGATGGCGGATTCGTCCACCGTGGCCGCGCCCTCGATGATCTCGCCATCGGCCGGGATTATCTCGCCGGCGGAGACGATGACCAGGTCATCCTTGCGCAGACGCTCGGCGGGTACGGGCTCGACCGATCCGTCGCTTCTGAGGAGACGGGCCACGGTGCGGGTTCGCGTTTTCCGGAGTTCGTCGGCCTGCGCCTTCCCCCGGCCTTCGGCCATTGCTTCGGCGAAATTGGCAAATAGGACTGTGAACCAGAGCCAGAGGGCAACCTGGAGCGCGAAGCCCGCCGGCTCGCCCTTCGACCTTATCAGGAGCCCGGCCGTCGTCAGCAGCGCCCCGACTTCGGTGACAAAGATGACGGGATTCTTGAGCAGGTGGGACGGATTCAGCTTCTTGGCGGCATCGAGCGCCGCCCGGCCGACGATGGCCCTATCGAAAAGAGAGCGGTTCCGGGCGCGCACGGTCATCCTCCCTTAATACAGAATCCTTGATCCCGTCATCAGGAAGTGCTCGACGATGGGGCCGAGGGCCAGGGCGGGCAGAAAGGTCAGGGCACCGACGACGAGGACGGTCCCGATGAGGATGATAACGAAGGTCGGGCCGCTCGCGGGAAAGCTCGCTGCGCTCGGCGGAAGGATCTTTTTTCTTGCTAAGTTCCCGGCCAAGGCCAAAACGGGAATCATCATTAGGAAACGGCCGAAGAGCATGGCCAGGGCCAGGGATATGTTGTAGGGGACCGTATTGCCATTCAATCCGGCGAAGGCGCTGCCGTTGTTGCCCGCGCCCGACGAGAAGGCATAGAGGATTTCGGTCAGCCCGTGCGGCCCTGAATTGGCCGGCCCGGCCAGGCCCCATCGGCTGGCCGCGGCCCAGGCGGAGAAACCGATGATGGAGAATACCAGGACGAGCACAGCCAGGACAGATACTTTCACGTCATAGGCTTCGATCTTCTTGCCCATGTACTCCGGGGTTCGTCCGACCATCAGGCCGGTGAGGAAGACGGCCAGGACGACGAAAATGACCATCCCGTAGAGCCCCGAGCCGACGCCGCCAAAGACCACTTCGCCGAGCTGAATGTTGAACAACGGGACCAGGCCACCGAGCGGGGTGAACGAATCGTGCATGGAATTGACCGCCCCGCAGGAGGCCGCCGTGGTGACGGTGGCGAAGAGACTCGAGCCCGCGACACCGAAGCGGACCTCTTTGCCCTCCATGTTGCCGGCGGCCGGATCGACACCCAGGGCCTGCAGGCGGGCATTGCCGGCGGCTTCGGCCTTCCAGCAGACCAACGCCGCGGCCAGAAAAAGAATGGCCATGGCGCTCCAAACCGCCCAGCCATGTTTCTGGTTCTTGACCTTCCGCCCAAGGTAATACGTCAAGCCGCTCGGAATAAGAAAAATAGCGAGCATCTGGATGAAGTTTGAAAGAGGTGTAGGATTTTCATAGGGGTGGGCGGCGTTGGCGTTGAAAAAGCCGCCGCCGTTTGTCCCCAGGATTTTGATGGCGACCTGGGAAGCCGCCGGGCCCTGGGCGATCGTCTGCACCGCCGCGGCCTTCCCTCCGGTAGGCCCGGTCGCGCTCTCGACGACGGCCGCCCCGACGGCGGGCTTGAAGTTCTGGACGACCCCCTGGGAGGTCAAGAAAGCCGAAAAGACGATCGAGAAGGGAAGGAGGAGATAGAGATTGATCCGGACGAGGTCAACCCAGAAGCTGCCGACCGTCTTGGCCGAATGCCGGGCGACGCCCCGGACGAGGGCCGCGGCCGCGGCGATCCCGGCGGCCGCCGAGACGAAATTGTGGAAGACGAGCCCGACCATCTGGGAAAAATAAGAAAGGGTTGTTTCTCCGGCGTAATTCTGCCAGTTGGTGTTGGTCGTGAAGCTGGCCGAGATGTTGAAGGCGAGGTCAGGCCGGACGGGACCGAATTTCTGGGGATTGAGCGGGAGGATGTGCTGGAGCCGGAGCACGGCGTACGTGAACAGCAGCCCGGCCAGGCTGAAAACGAGAAGGGACCGCGCGTAGTGCCGCCAGTCCTGTTCCTTTTTTGGGTCGACGCCGAGGACCCGGTAAAGCAGGAGTTCGACCGGCTTGACCGGGCGGTCCAGCCAAGTCTTGCCATCGGATTCGAGGACCCGGACGAGGTAGAGCCCCAGGGGTTTCGTGACGGCGGCGAGGAGGCCGAGGAACAGGGCCAATTGGAGCCAGCCGGAGAGGTCCATTGTGATCACACCTTCAAAACTTTTCCGGCCTCAGGATGCTCAACAAAAGATAGCCGATGAGCAGGATCCCAACGACTATCCCCAGGATAAATAGCACGTCGATCATGAGGCGGCCTCCTCTTGGGGGAACCGGTCGGCCCTCCTCAGCGTGAAGGTAAAGCTGGATCCCTTGCCCTCGCTGCTCTCCACGCCAACAGTGCCGCCGTGGGCTTCGACGATCTCCTTGACGATGGCCAGCCCGAGCCCTGCGCCCGTCTCGTTCTGGCGGCCGGGGACACGGTAGAAGGGCTCGAAGACCCTGGACAAAAAAGCCGCGGGGATTCCCTCGCCCGTATCGGACACGCGAAAGCGAACCCAGGCATCGCCGGCTTCGGCCGTCAGTGTGATCCGGCCTCCGGGAGAGGTGTGCTTGAGGGCATTTGAGAGGAGGTTGCTGAAGGCGTGGCCGATCCGGGTCGTGTCCGCCCAGACTTCAGGGAGGTCCCCCGCGACGTCCGTCTGGAGGCTTACGCCGCGGTCTTGGGCCGTCCGACGGAAGGGTTCGATGGCGTCGATTGCGATCGTCTGGGGGGAAAGGCTCCGGAATTCCATCGGGGCCTTGCCGGATTCGAAACGGCTGATGTCGAGCAGGCTGTTGAGGATCTCGTGAAGGCGGTCGCTGTCCTCGCGGGCCGACATCAGAAGTTCCGCCTGTTTCTCGTTCAAGGCGCCGACCTTCTCCCCGAGGAGGAGGTGGATTGCCATGCGGACGGAGGTGAGGGGGGTGTTTAGCTGATGCGAGACGGTCCGGACGACACTTCTTTTGATCTCATCTTGCTGCCGGAGCTGGGTGACATCCTTGAGGACGAGGATCACCCCGGTCGTCAGATGTTCTCTATCCAGGATCGGCACCGCTTCGGGACGATAGTAGCGCTCTTCGCCCCGCACAAATTGTTGGATTGATCTTTGGCCTTCGAGAGACGCGGCGCGGCCGTCCTGAAGCGCTTCGCGGCAAAGGTCGGCCATCCATCCGAACGGCAGGTCCCCGACCACGATTCCAGGCTTCAGGCCAAAGACCGTCCGGGCCGATTCTGTGGCGACCTCGACCTTTCCCTCCGTATCGATGACCGCGACGGCGTCGGGAAGACTGTCGAAGGCCTGTTGCGTGGCCTGTTGGATGCGGAGGAGCTTCGCCTGGTCCGTCCTCCGGAATTCCCGGAGGCTCGCCGCCATGGCGTTGAACGCTTCCGACAGGTGGCCGATTTCGTCCCGGGAATCGCTGGCAACAACAAGGTCCAGGTTGCCACGTCGGATTTCGTCAGCCGACCGGATGAGACGGTGAATTGGGCGGAGAACCCATTTCCTGGTGAAAAATATGAACACGACGGCCAGTGCCGTTCCGGCGGCCAGGAGGAGGTACATCTGCCTCCTGGCGCTCGCGGCGCTCCGGCGGGCGCGGTCGTTGGCGTCGCTCATATTCTGCTGGTTCATTTGCAGAATTGTGTCCGCCGTGTCCTTGATCAGGCCGAATAGGGGAAGGAGGCGTTTGAAATATGCCTGATTCCGGAGCTCCGCCGGCTGGGCCGGGTCGATGATGCCCTGCAACAGGGTTTCGAACTGTCCGAAAAGGACCCGGAGCTGGGCGGCTTTCTCTCCTTCAGCCGGGAGGGTGATGTTGCCCAGCTGGACTTGAAGGGATTTTTCGAAGGCGGCTTGATTGTTGCGTATAAGCTCTTCCCCCTCCCGGGCATGGCCGAGGAGGACGAAGAGAATTCCACTGTCGATGCGTTCCAGCGCTTCTTTCATCTGCTGGCAGGCAATGACGCTCCTGTAATTTTCGCGCAGGATCACGTCGATGGAAACGCCGAGCCTGGAGAGATGGATGAGACTTTGGGTCCCGATGACGAGGATGATGATAAGGAGCGCGCCGAATCCGAGGGAAATTTTTTGCCGAAGTCCTAGCATTTTTGTTCCTTCCACGGCAATTTATGCAAGACTTGTGCCAGGCTGTTTGCGTTATATGATGTTGAAAACAAAGGCATTGCGGGGACGCCCAGCCACAGAAGAATTGCAAAGGTCAATGATAGGCTGGAAAGCCTATTGAAAATTGCAATGCAGGAAGAATGCCAAAAACGGATGGATCTTCCTCTGGGACGACCTTCAAATCCCGTATTTCTTGCGACGCCGCCAGAGGGTGGCCTGGTCGATGCCAAGGATGCCCGCCGCTTCCTGAAGGGATCTGGAGTTCGCTAGGACCCGACGGATATGAGCTTCCTCGATTTTTTCCAGGCTGGTGGAGTCGCCGATCTTGACCTCGGCGCCTCTTGGAAGCAGGTTCGTCGGGAGGCACTCGAGGCCGATCCGATCGGTTTGGCAGAGGATGGCGGCCCGTTCGATGGTGTTGCTCAGCTCGCGAACATTTCCAGGCCAGCTGTGAGCGGCCAACGCCCGGAGCGCCTCGTCCTTGAATCCCAGGTATGAACGGTGGTTGGTCCGCGCGTGAAAGGCCAAAAGCTTATCCGCCAGGACTGGCACATCCTCCGGCCGCTCCCGCAAGGGCGGGATCTCGATCGGGATCACGTTGAGCCGGTAATAGAGATCCTCGCGGAAGCGGCCCTCCTTGATGGCGTCTTCAAGCTTCGTGTTCGTGGCGGCGATCAGCCTCACGTCCGCCTTGCGCGTGACCGTGTCGCCGACGCGCTCGTATTCCCTGTCCTGGATGAAACGCAGGAGTTTCGGCTGAAGGGGCAGCGGGAGGTCGCTGATCTCATCCAGGAGAAGCGTCCCTCCGTCGCTCGCGGCGATCCACCCCGGATTATCACGGACGGCTCCAGTGAAGGCCCCCTTCACGTGCCCGAAGAGCTCGCTCTCCAGGAGTTGGGGGGAGAGCGAGGGGCAGGAGACGATACTGAAGGGCTTGGCCGCCCGGCCGCTCCAGGAATGGATAGCCCGTGCCAGGACAGTCTTGCCCGTCCCGCTTTCTCCGCGGAGGAGGAGGGTGGCTTCGGAAGAGGCGGCCTGGCGGGCCAGGTTCACGGCCTTCTGCATCAGAGGGCTCGAGCTCGAGAAGTCGATTTCGGGTTGCTGGCGTCCCAAGTCCTCTTGCAGGGCTGCGACTTTTTGCTCTAGAGACCGGACTTCGAAGACCTTGCTTATGGCCAGATTGATTTGAGCTGGGGTGAACGGCTTGGGGATGTAATCGGTCGCCCCGCGCCTCATAGCCTCGATGGCCGTGTCGATGGAGGCATAGGCTGTGATCACGATGACTTTGAGCCAAGGCGTCGCGGCCAGGAGAGCCGGGATGAGGTCGAGCCCGTCGTCCGTACCCAGTCGCAAGTCCACGAAGGCAAGGTCAAAGGACCGGTACGAGGCCTCGGCCAGCGCGTCCTGAAAGTTGCTGACCGCGGTGACCTTGTGGCCTTCCGTCTCGAGACTGATGGCCAGGGTTTTCCGGATGTTGAGCTCATCGTCTACGACGAGCACGTGGAGAGGAGAAATCACGGCCGGGCTGTTCTTATCGGGCCCCATGGGAGTATCCGTTTCGTTCCTCAAGCATAACGGACAACCGGGCTAAATGCAACCTGGTGCTGAGCCGGTCGGCCACAGAGAAATCTCTGAGGAAACCGACGGCCCACACCAAACCCGATAAATGGTCAGGGCGATAGTGATGCGGGCAGGAATGGGCTATGAAGACTTCTGTCGACCACTTCTGCGTGCCACTAATGACGCCACAACCGCGCCGGCGATTGTGCCCGCGAAACATGCGAGAAGAATTCCGAGAGCCTGGATCAGAAAAACCACTCCCTGCTTTTCCACAAGAACCGAAACGAAAAGGACCACGATAATTGTCGCATTCAGCACTAACATGATGGGCCAGTCCTTACGAATGGCGTGGGGATTGCCGCGCGACAATAGGAACTGGCAGATGAAGAAGTATGCCGCCATCAAAATAAATATTGCGATGCGGGCCGCTATAACGCCGAAGATATTGTCTGCTGTTTCGCCAACGAACATAAACACCACGAAGGATAAAACCCCCAGAAAAAAGGCCCCTAACCCTTTTAACATTTTCGCTCTCCCTTTTCAGACTATATCTAAATCGGAATTATCCTCACTTGCGCCATCGACATTGTCAAGAGATACAAAATCGGAACGCGAAAGATAAGAGATTGGCTTTTGGCTGCGGCGGCTGAGCGAGCCTTTTTGTGACAATTTGCCCCTCACACTCCCGCCATGGCGGGAGAATGGCCTCAAAAAACGGGCCAATGCCAAGGGAATGAACACCTTACCCTGGAAAAGCACTTGTCGGCCATTGCTGGCCCCCTTCTATAACTTGGCCTCAGATTAACAGAGGGGTGGGCGGCAAGTCAAACGGAGGGTGTTTAAAAGGGAGACGGCTGGCGAGTACAAGATCAGGGGCCGGCGAGACTCGAACTCGCGACCTCCGGGGCATTTCATTTGTCCGCCAGGGTCCGCATTACCCGGTACATGAATTCTATGCCTTCGCAGAACTCCCGTACTCCGACGCGCTCGTCCTTCCCGTGGGCGCGGTTGTCGTTCATGTCGAAGAAGATGTCGGATAGGCCATAGACCGGAATCCCTGCCTGGCGGAAGTGCACTCCGTCGGAAGTCCACGGGTCCATGACCGGCAGCGTCTGCACGCCCGGCCACATTTCACCTGTGATTGGCTCGATGCTCAGGAACAGATCCTGCCGCAGAGGCGAGACGGAGCTCGGAATCGGCTGACCGACCATCGTGATTGAGACCCCGGTGTCAGCGATCGCCCGCGTTAGTGTGGCTTGTACCCCGGCCGGGTCATCGCCCGGGAGCAACCGGCACTGGATCGTAGCCCGGGCGCGCTGGGGAAGCGCATTCTCGGCCTGCCCCCCCCTCGATCATGGTCGCGACGCAGGTGGTTCGCATGGTTGAATTGTAAAACGGCACGTCCGAGAGGCGGCGCACCGCGGCATCGTCTGGCGGGGTCCGCGTCACCGCCCTGAGGTCTTCGCGCAGCTGCCCCTGCGCCCGTTCGGCCAAACTCAGGAACCAGGCACGAGTCGTCTCATTGAGGCGCACGGGAAAATCGTAATGGGCCAGCCGTGTCAGCGCGTCTGCCAGCTGATAAATAGCGTTGTCCGGCCTTGGCAGAGCGCTGGGACCTCCGGGGTTGGTCACCTCCAACTGCCAGGTGACGTAGCCGTTCTCGCCGGTCTGGATGGGATTCCTGGCCCGCCGACCGTTCTGGATTCTTCCGAGCATTCAACGCAACATGAATATGTCCTATTCCGATCCCACATCCGGTGAAAAGGGGCTGCGCTCAATTTGACTTCCCCGCATATGACGCTTTATCATCTCCGACCATGGAACAAAAAAGAGCCCGCTCCCTGCCTTTTATCTTTCTGATCATTATTTGTCTCTCGCTTTGTGCCCTTTCTCTCCTTGCCCAGGCTCCCGCAAAACGCCTGCTCACCGCTGAAGATGTGTTTCGCATGCAGCAGGTCGGCGATCCGCAGGTTTCGCCCGACGGCAGGTGGATTGCCTACACTGTCACGAGCATGGACCGTGGAGCCGACAAATTGCGGAGCGTCATCTGGATGGTTAACTGGGAGGGGACCCAGGATCTGCAGGTCACCTATGGGCCGGGCAGAGACACTTCGCCGCGCTGGAGCCCGGATGGAAAGTTTCTGGCGTTTCTCTCCGGCCGTCCAGTTGAGAGCAAAGCGCAGATCTGGCTGCTCGATCGACGCGGCGGTGAGGCGCGCCAATTGACGGACGTCAAAGGCATAATTGACAGCTACGAATGGTCGCCGGATAGCCAGCGCCTGGTGCTGGAAATGCAGGACACGGGCGAGGAATCGGGGGAAGCGCACGATGCCCAAGCCAAGGCGGCAAAGCCGATCGTCATTGATCGGTACCTCTTCAAACAGGACATCGAGGGCTATCTCACCGCTTCTTCCCGCGATCATCTTTATCTCTTCGCGGTCGAAAGCAAGAAGCTGGAAGCCCTGACCGCTGATAAGAATTTTGAGGAAAGCGACCCGGCCTGGTCGCCGGACGGGTCGCACCTCGCGTTTATCAGCAATCATGTGAAGGATCCTGATCAGACCGCGACGACAGACATCTTCATCGCCGAGGCCCGCGCCGGAGCCAAGCCTCGTAAACTGCTGACTATCTACGGCCCGGACCAGCAAGGCATGGTATGGAGTCCGAATGGCCAGATGCTCGCGTTTTTCCAGGATTTTGAGCTGAAGCCCAATTTCTACAAACAAGACCGGCTGGCCGTTGTTCCGATCGCGGGAGGCGAGCCGCGCGTACTCACCGCCAAGCTCGACCGTCGTGTGTCGCAGGCTGAATTCATGCCGGACGGTTCGGCTCTGACTTTTCTGGTGGAAGACGACCGGCGCGCCTATTTGGGGAAAGTTCTCGTCGACGGCGGAAACGTGGAGCGTATGAGCGACAACGGCGCCGTCCTCAGCGAACGCACGAGTGGCGGCGGGCATACGGCCGTCGCGGCGGCGACCGACTCGTCGGCGACAGAAATCTACGCGCTCGAGAACGGAAATCTGCGCAAGCTGACCACCCACAATGACCCACTACTCGCCGAATTGCAGTTGGGCGCTGTCGAAGATATCAGCTTCAAGAGCAAGGACGGCGCGGAAATCCACGGAATGATGGTGAAGCCACCGTCGTATGAGGCGGGGAAAAAATATCCCACGCTGGTGTGGATCCACGGCGGCCCAGGCATGCAGGACGACCATGCGCTGCTGTTCGATCTGTATCCCTTGCAGCTCGAGCGGCAATTTTTTGCGGCGCATGGCTATATCGTTTTGGCGATCAACTATCGCGGCAGCAGCGGCCGCGGCACCGAGTTTACGAAGAGCATTGTCGCCGATTGGGGAAATAAGGAAGTTGCCGATTTGCTCGCCGGTGTGGACACCGCCATCCAAAAGGGGATCGCCGACCCCGATCGGCTGGGCATTGGCGGCTGGAGCTACGGCGGCATCCTGACCGACTACACGATCGCGACGGACTCGCGTTTTAAGGCAGCAATCAGCGGCGCAGGCAGCGCAAACATGATGTCCATGTACGGCGGTGACCAATACACTCTGCAATACGACAACGAACTCGGGCCTCCGTGGCGCAATCCGGATGTGTGGATGAAAGTGTCATATCCGTTCTTACACGCCGATCGGATCCACACGCCCACGCTGTTTGTAGGCGGCGAGAAAGACTTCAATGTTCCGATTCTCGGCAGCGAGCAAATGTACCAGGCGCTCAGAACCCTCGGAGTTCCCACGCAGTTGGTGATCTATCCGGAGCAGTACCATTTGCTCACACGGCCCAGTTATATTCATGAACGCCTGGAGCGCTATCTGACGTGGTTTGACAAGTACTTGAAAAGCCCGTAGGGCACTCGGCGGGTCCGCGTGTCAACCATGCGATCTGGGTAAAAGATAAGAGATTGGTTTTTGGCTGCGGCGGCTGAGCGAGCCTTTTTGTGACAATTTGCCCCTCCGCTCATCCTCAGGGAGTATGAATCGCGGCCTTGGCGCCTGTCAAATTGAGTCTAAGACAGCGGGAAGGAGCCAGGCAATTGCAGCCAGGCCGAAAAGCGCCGGAAATGACCCGGACCTCTCCTCTCGGTCAAAAAGGGAATCACGAAAAATACTCGCCGCCGGTCTCAGCGGCCATCAGATCCTCCTGATAGGCGATATGGGGAGGAGGGGGTCTCTCTGCAACAAATGTCAGTTTATTTCCTCTTTGAACCATCCGGCGGTGTAGTGGTTGCAGAGTTCAAACAGTACTACAGGAAGACTTGTTCGACTATTGATAATTATTCTCCATCCCGGGTAAGTAGCCTGGTGAACGACATAGATGCCAATTTCCAGCTACCATCTTGCTGCACATATACCTCTGTAACCGTGAAGGGATTGGTGACCTCATTCCCACCAACAACAGCTAACAGGGTAATTCTGTATCCGCTTTCTTGTAGTGAATTCCTCCGCTTTTGATGACATTGAGTTCATGTTCTTTGGTCATGTTTCCTCCCATATGGACGAACACAGCCTTTTCATGGAAGAGATCGTCAAGGATATCTACTTTTTTGTCTGACATCCACTGCCACTTTTCTTTGGAGAGATTTGTGATTTTCTGTTCCGTCTTCGTGATACTCGTGGTAGGAGGAGTTGCTGCTTCTTGTGATGCAAATGACCATTGCACACTCATTATTAAGAAGCACAGTCCGAGAATTGATACTTTTTTCATGCTGGCATTGAGGAAGGAGCCAATGATCGCACCCCATATCAATAGCACACCCGCGATCAATATTGCTTGGCCATTCTTTAGATCATCTCAGCAGCTTCGGGGGATCATCAGTCAGCGGAGATAAAAGAATTTACGAGGCCGGTCGGTGCGGGGCCGGGCTTCGTTGACCGTCAGGGGACGGCCCTTGAGAATATCTACTGACGCTTAACGGTTTCCCCTTCCTTTTCCAGGACCCTGACCCTGTCCACCGCCCCGGCCTTTTCCCTGGCTTTTTCCACCGCCGAGTCCACGTGCCTGGCCGCCTTGACGGCAACCACCGCGACCTTTACCTGTACCCGGCCCTTTCCCGGTCGGTCCGGTTCCATCACCTCTCGGCATGTTGACCTCCTTAGAGTAAGGGGTATCCAGTCAGATAACAAAACTCTTACACATGATTTGATTCTCGAAATCACCCAAGACAAAATCATCCAGTATCGCGAGGAAGGATATGGCGTGATTGATGTTAGCGAAGTAAATACGGACACCAACATAATTACGCTTTGCAGTAAATAATACCGGAAACACAGAAAATAAAAGTGGATGAAAGGGAAATATTAAAAAGGCTGATGGGTATTTATACCTTTTTTTAATGTTCATATATATTAGATTCAATCTTTTGAAATTTTGAAAGCGAATCTTTTTATTTTAAAACCCAAGTTATTATAAATTTCTGCTATATAACTCATCAATGTGTAGATAAAAAACAAGATCCCAATCATTTCAAAAGATTCTTCTAACGTAGTCCACATAGCGTAAAGATGATCAGTCCTGCCGTAAAACCGTTTTCGAGGTGCTCCAATCATCTCAAGAACCGAAGCGCCAGTAACATAAATTGCTCCCGATATAACAAAATAGTTTCTATATTTTTTGGGTAAACCTTTTAAAAAACTGATATAGGCTACCCCAAATATCAAGGTTAGGATGCCATAAGGGATAATCCAAGCAAAATGAAAAATCCCCCGAATTTTAAATCCCTCCATTTTTATAAAACGCCTAAATATTGGGGTAAGATGATCATGAAATGCAAAATACTCATCATAAGCCAAAAAGAAAAAAATTAAGCCCAAAATAAGCCACCTGTAGCCGAATTTTTCATCCTGTTTTAATTTCTTCCCCGAGATTATTAAAAGTAGAACAGCACAAAAAAGTATTGAAAGGGCTGAATAAAGAGTTGGTATGTTTCCTTCGTAATTTAGATCAATAAGCGACAGGTAATGATGATACCAATAAAACACGTAAAGATGATAAATATGGGCTGCAATTAATAAAGCCACAATCGCAGAACAAAATATTGTAACTTGTTTGGGTTTGAGGACTATTTCCATTAATTTTCCCTTCAAAATTATTTTTTATGATCTTATTTTATATACTTCAATAAGTGTACTCCTTACTGTCGTCTTCTTATCATATTCAGGCCTTAACGTGCACTTATTTAAATTTGGATGAGCACCAAACACGTAAAACTCATCCTCGCTGTAGTCTATGTCGTCACAATTTGGAGCATATTTTATTTTTATCCCTTTTTTAATAACATCTCCCCTGTCATATACTCCCACTAAAGAACCTCTATAATAATTTCGGTGCAGTAGATATAATGTGTCGCCATTTTTAGCGTTGGCGTTTATATATTCTTTGGCGTAATAATCGTATTTTTGTTTATAAGGAATTCTCAAATTATCTGTGCGTGGAAGTCTAATTCTATCTGCAATTAATAGCTTGTTAAATTGCATATGGTTGTAATTAAGTATTGATATCGAGTTAATAATAATAAAAACGGCAACCAGAGTTTTTGTGATATTATTTTTATATACATGAGAGTTTCGTTTTCTGCTGCGCTGGCTTGACAAGCATTCATCGCACCGCTTTTGCCTCACGGCATCGTGGGGAATGATAAATCGGGGCGTCGGCGGATGTCAAATGGAGCTGAAACCAGGCGAAAGGGGGCGCTTGTGCTGACAGGAACGGCTTCGCCGAAGTCACCCCACCTCCAAGTTGTGGTTGACATCTTTTTTGGCCAGTCGTTATACTCCCTTACGATGGTTGGAGGGGACAATAAAGGTGAATATGCGAATCCGGAATTGTTTCGGCGCATGAAGAAATAATGAAACATTTGGAGAAATATGCTGAAAACAATTACATTGGTTCATTGTTCGGGAATCCCAGGTTCATTGCCATTTGTGAGAAAATGAACCTTCCGCTTCCAAAATCCTGATGAGACAAGTTTTCACGATCAGAAAATATTTTCCAGTATATGCCGATCTGTTGCGCGGCGATCCACACTTCCAGGAGCTGCTGCGAAAGCTGAAGCTGCCGACGACTAATCGAGGATGACTCAATAATAGAGGAGACGCGGCTCGATAAAGAAGAGAAGCTGACACAAATGGGAGGGTCGTGATGATTAAATGTCCCAAGTGCCACGCCGAGAACAACGACACATCCAGATTCTGCGGCGACTGCGGAGCCCCACTGGGGCTGGGCGCCGGAGCGGGTCTGGAAGGGGCATCTTTAACCAAGAGCCTGGAAACTCCCCTTGTCGTCCTGAAACCGGGAATGCTCGTCGCCGGCAAGTACCGGATCGTCGAAGAGGTCGGGGCCGGCGGCATGGGCGTCGTCTACAAGGCCGAGGACCTCAGGCTCAAGAGGCGCGTAGCCCTGAAGTTCCTTCCCCCGCACCTTATGGACGCGCCCGAGCTCAAGGAGCGCTTTCTCATCGAGGCCCAGGCGGCCGCGGCGCTTTCTCACCCGAACATCTGCGTCATCCATGAAATCGGGGAGACCGAGGAGCGGCCTTACATTGCCATGGAGTTTGTGGAGGGCGAGACGCTGCGGGATAGGGTCCGGAAAGGGCCGCTCGAGTCCGTAGAGGCCGTCGGTCTCATCGACCAGGTGGCCGCTGGGCTCGGGGAAGCGCACGGCAAGGGGATCATCCACCGCGACGTCAAGAGCGCCAACATCATGGTCACGGCCAAGGGGCGGGCCAAGGTGATGGACTTCGGGCTGGCCAAGCTCCGGGGCGGGTCGTCGCTGACGAAAAGCCAGACGACGCTGGGCACGGTAGCCTACATGTCGCCGGAGCAGGCCCGGGGCGAGGAGCTCGACCAGCGCACTGACATCTGGTCACTCGGCGTCGTGTTCTATGAATTGCTTTCCGGCAAGCTTCCCTTCCAGGGTGACCACGACCAGACGGTCATCTATTCCATCCTCCATAAAGAACCCGAATCGCTGATCAAGATACGCCCGTCGCTGGCGCCGGGGTTGGACCATGTCGTCGGCCAGGCCCTGTCCAAGAAACAGGCCGACCGCTACCAGACGATGGAGGAGCTCCGGGAGGACCTGGCGGCTATCGCCGAAGGTCTCCGGCCGCTCAAAGCCAAGCCTCGGCCGGCGGCGGTGAAGCTGGCCGTCCTGCCCTTCGCCAACCTGACCGGCGACCCGGATCAGGAGTACCTCAGCGACGGACTGACCCAGGAGATGATCACCCTTCTGGGGCGCCTCCATCCCCAGAGCCTCGGCGTCATCGCCCGCACCTCGGTCATGCGATACAAAAAGACCGACACGCCCATCGACCAGATCGGCCGCGATCTCGGCGTAGACTACGTCCTCGAGGGAAGCGCCAGGCGGGAGGGAAGCCGTGTGCGCGTCTCGGCCGAGCTCATCCAGGTGCGGGACCAGACCCAGCTCTGGGGTGACGTCTTCGAGCGAGAGATGGCGGGCATCCTGGCCCTGCAGAACGACGTGGCGAGGGAAGTGGCCAAGGCCCTGGCCCTCAAGCTCCTGCCGTCCGAGCAGGCCCGCTTGGCCACGGCCCGTCCCGTCAATCTCGAGGCCCACGAAGCCTACCTCAGGGGCTCCTTCCACCTGTGGAAGCTAACGCCGGGGGATTTGGACATCGCCGAGAAATACTTCGACCTCGCCCTTCAGAAGGATCCGGCCTACGCGCCGGCTTACGCCGGTCGCGCCTGGGTCTGGGGGGCGCGCGGCCAATTCGGCTACGCGCCGCCCGAGGAGGCGGGGCCTAAGGCCAAGTCCGCGGCGCTGCGGGCCGTCGAGCTGGACGAGAATCTCGCCGGCGCCCACGAGGTCTTGGCTGGGATCAGGACATGGTCGGATTGGGATTGGGAGGGCGCATGGGAATCCTGGCAGAGGGCCCTCGAGCTCAATCCCAACGTCGCAAACGCGCGGGCCATCTACGCCCATTTCCTGATGATCATGGGACATGGCGAAGAGGCTCTCGAACACAGCCAACGCGCCGTCGAGCTCGACCCGTTCAATCCGCTATTCCACGGCTGGTACGCATACGTCCTGTATATGCAGCGCCGCTACGAGGAGGCCATCGCTGAGGCCCGGGAGGCCCTGTTCCTTCAACCGGGGTTTCCCGTCGCGACGAACGTCCTCTGGTTGGCCATGCACGAAGTGAAGGGGATGGAGAAAGAATCCTTCGAATTCGTTAAGTCCTTGGCGCGAGTCGCCTTTGACGACACGAGGATCGACACCGCGTTGGATGAGGGCTATGCCCGGGGAGGGTACGCCGAGGCGATTAAGCGCGCGGCCGAGGCCCTGATCGCCCGCCTACCCGAGGTCTTCTGTAAGCCGTTCGATATAGCGAGCTTTTACGCTGTGGCGGGGGAGAAGGACAGAGCTCTTGAATGGCTAGAGAAAGCCTTCGAGGGCCGCGACCAGGAGCTGCCCTATATCGGCTGCTATCCCTGTTTCGATGACCTTCATCCCGACCCGCGCTTCCAGGAGCTGTTGCGAAAGATGAACCTCCCCATGGAGGCGCTGGCCTCTGCGTCGGAGAAAAAATGACCGTCCTGTTCGGTCGTCGACACCGGCTCGGAGCCGGATAGACCGTGGACATCCGGAGGGTCCGTCATGAAATGTCCCAACTGTCATGAAGAGAATAAGGATGACTCGAAGTTCTGCAGCAACTGCGCGGCGCCGCTCGGACAACCTGGCGCGGAGGCCGCTTCCGTTACGAGAACCCTGGTCACCCCCGTTCCCGCCGTCACGAAGGGCGCTCTCATCGCTGGAAAATACAAGATCATCGAGGAGCTTGGACGCGGAGGGATGGGGGTGGTCTACAAGGCCGAGGACATCCGGCTGCAGCGCACGGTGGCTCTGAAGTTCCTGCCGCCGGAGCCGACCCACATTCCCGAGATCAGAGACCGGTTCAGGCAGGAGGCAAGAGCCGCCGCCGCCCTGGATCATCCCAAAATATATAAGTAAAATATATAATTATCATCACCGATTGGGAACATAGGATTTTCCTCCTTTTATCTCGTTTTATCCATTTATGAGGAAGGAGCCAATGATCGCACCCCATATCAATAGCACACCCGCGATCAATATTGCTTGGCCATTCTTTAGATCAAAGTCCTTAAAAACCATCAGAAAAAATTTTATGCTAAAGATTTATCCCACCACGCGGATTTCACGCGGCATATCGCTCAGGCAATCTGCGCCGGTTTCGGTGATGACCACATCATCTTCAATGCGCACGCCGTTACGATTGGGTAGATAAATTCCAGGCTCCACCGTATACGCCATGCCGGGTTCCAACAATTGCATATTGTCACTGCGCATGTATGGGTCTTCGTGACCTTCCATACCAAGGCCATGACCTGTACGATGCGTAAAATATTGCCCATAACCTGACTTTTCAATGACAGCACGAGTGGCAATATCCACATCCGCACAAGGCGCACCGGGTTTGCCCGCCGCGCGGCCCGCAGCATTCGCTTCCTGCACGATCTTATGGATCTTCTGGCATTCGGCATCCACCTCACCCACGGCAAAGGTACGCGTCAGATCGGACATATAGCCGTGATACGCGGCACCCCAATCCACGACCAGCAGATCGCCCGCCTGTAATTTTCTGTCTGTTGGTGAAGCATGCGGATTAGCCCCATTCGGCCCACCGGACACAATCGGCGAGAAAGGAATTGCGGGGTCTGATCCATTTCTCAACAATTGAACGACCAATTCAGAAGACAACTCGCGCTCAGTCATGCCGATCTTAATCGATGGAATTGTTGCTTCCAAAGCATCCTGCGCAATTTTCACTGCGCGACGCATAGCATCCACTTCGGCTTTATCTTTCTTCAACCGCAGTTGATTCAACACTTCACTTGCATCCGGATATTCAGCCTCGGGCGCACCCGCCTTTACGTGACTGAATTCCATCAAACGCAGTTGACGCGGCTCGACGCCGATTCGCTTCCCATCCAGACCGAGGGACTGCGCGGCTTTTCGAAAGGCAGCATCCCACTCTGATGGAATCTCGCCATACGCGAAGGCTTGCACTTTGTATGGGAACAGATCCAATTTAAGCAACTCAAGTTCAGGCAGTACCAATACCGGGTCTTTGCCCGGAGCGATGAACAATACAACGGGACGTTCCATCAAATGGAATTCCACCCCGGTGAGATACGTCAGCGTGGGACCGGGATTCAGAATAACAGCATCCAGGTTTGAGGTCCGCATTGAGGCGGTGAGATTGTTGAGTCGCGCTTGGGTCATAAAAGTCTGTCTCCTAATCTAATTTATGTCTCTTCTCTGAAGAACTATATAAGATCCAATCAACAA
>Ga0209705_10000472_pt1 | contig 20880 bp, 21 predicted proteins | sample PPLLaktember2015_5_FD_187262 | JGI IMG/M metagenome (GOLD analysis project Ga0209705, IMG submission 187262) | Freshwater sediment microbial communities from Prairie Pothole Lake near Jamestown, North Dakota, USA - PPLs Lake P8 Core (1) Depth... | ecosystem: Environmental > Aquatic > Freshwater... | reverse complement strand
GCAGATGAGTCGCAGCGCGACGCTCTGCACGCGCCCGGCGGAGAGGCCCGGCTTGATCTTCTTCCAGAGCAGCGGCGAAAGATTGAAGCCGACGAGGTAGTCGAGCGCGCGGCGCGCCTTGTAGGCGTTCACCAGGTTCTCGTTCACGCCACTCTCGGCCTGCGCGACCGCGTCGCGGACCGCGTTCTTCGTGATCTCGTAGAAGCGCACGCGGCGCAGGTCCTTGCCGTCGAGCGCGCCGTGCTCGCGCAGGATCTCCGACAGGTGCCAGGAGATCGCTTCGCCCTCGCGGTCCGGGTCGGTCGCGAGGTAGAGCGCGTCCGCCTTCTTCATCGCGCGCTGGATGGCCTCGAGCTTCGGCCGGCTCTTCTCGATGAGCTGGTACTTCATCTCGAAGTCGCGGTCGGGATTCACCGCGCCTTCCTTCTCTATGAGGTCGCGAACGTGGCCATACGAGGCGAGTACCTCGAAGTCAGGACCGAGGTACTTCTTGATCGTTTTCGCCTTGGCCGGCGATTCCACGATGACGAGATTTGAGCTCATATATTCAGATTCAATATTAAGGTCCCAGAGACGCCAAAGCCGCGGACCCGGCCGCGGCTCTCTGGCCGAAGCGGGTTTCGGGCTTTCAGTGCATTGCATCCCGGCGTTCGTCGAACACCAGATCCTCCATGCGCTGATAGGCATTTTCCTGGCCAGGCTGGCTGAAAAGCACCATCAGCACCACCCATTTCAGCTGCTCGATGTCGATGTCGTCGGCCTCGAGCGCGAGCAGACGGTCGATCACGACCTCACGCTGTGCCGCAGACAGGATGCCGAGGTTCTCGAGGTGCAGCAGGTAACCGCGCACGTCGGTGTCGAGGCGGATCTGCTCCGAACCGCTGAAGACCCGTACCGCCCGCGCCGTGCCTTCGACGAGCGCGCGATCCGGGTCGGTCGCGAGGCTCTCGAGCCACACCAGCGCCCGCTCGATGTCGGCCTCTGGATAACCGGCCTGCTCGAGCTCCGCCTTGAGCGCGTCGCGATCCGGTGTGGAGTCGTCCTCGGCATCCAGAAAGTTCTCGAACAGGTGGATCAGGATGTCGAGCACGCTGTCCTTCATCTGGCCCGCCTCGGTGATGACCGGCTGTAACGCCCGCCGGCCAGCGACTCGACTCGACCTTCGAGCTCGAGCAATTGCAGCTTCGAGATGACGGATTGAGCGGCCAGTCCGGTGCGTTCCACCAGTCTGTCGAGATCCGCCGGCTCGAAACCGAGCGCATTCAACAGCATTTCCGCGTCGCTGTCCAACACGCCGTTCGTGTTTTCGGCGACATCACTCATCTCGACAGCAGGTTTTTCGCATCCCGCGAGGCCGGAATGGCCGAGCGCGGCAAGTACGTCGTCGGCGGTTTCGACGAGCGCCGCGCCGTCCTTGATCAGGCGATGACAGCCGCGCGCGAGGGGATTATGTATGGAGCCCGGAACCGCCATGACCTCGCGTCCCTGCTCGCCGGCGAGGCGCGCCGTGATCAGCGAGCCCGAACGCGCCGCCGCCTCGATCACCAGCACGCCGCGCGAGAGGCCGGACATCAGCCGGTTGCGGCGCGGGAAATTGTGCGCATGCGGCGGTGTGCCGGTCGGAAACTCGCTGATGAGGGCGCCGGACGCCGCGATCCGTCCGGCGAGTTCATCGTGCCCGGGCGGGTAGACGCGATCGAGTCCCGTGCCGCAGACCGCAATCGTAACTCCGCCCGCTTCGAGCGCACCGCGGTGCGCGGCGGCATCGATGCCGGCCGCAAGACCGCTGGTGATTGCGAACCCGCAGGCCGCGAGACGCGCCGCAAACTCGAAGGCGGTTTCGCGCCCCGCGGCCGTCGCCTCCCGGCTGCCGACGATCGCGATCTGCGGGCGTGCAAGCAGGGCGGGATCGCCCGAGACGAAGAGCGCAGGCGGCGAACCGGGAACGGCGGCAAGCTGCGCCGGATAGCGGGGATCTGTGCTCGTCAGGAGGTAGTGGCCGGGCGAATCGAGCCATCGCAGGTCGCGTTCGATGCCCACGGCATCCCGCGGGCCGGGGTCGCGCAGGCGCTCGAGCCAGACGGCAGGCTCATCCGGGTGGGCCGCAGGGGTCACCCGGCGATTCTTGGCGCGGGATGGTCTGCTCGCCGCCTTGATTACCTGCGGCAATGCGCCATTCTGAAGGGGACGTTCCCCTTTAAAGGTGAGCGTCCCCTTTAGGCAGGGGGTACTTCAGGCCGCTCGCGCAGTTGAAAAGCAACACATTCTCATGGGGGCCGACCCGGCCTTCGGCGAGGGCCGCCCGCCAGGCCGCGTAGGTCGCTGCGCCCTCCGGGCACAGGAGAAATCCCTCGGTTCGAGCAACCTCGACGAGTCCCTCATTTATTTCGGAATCGTTCACGGCGATCGCAAATCCGCCGCTTTCGCGCAGCGCCCGCAGGATCAGGAAATCCCCGATCGCCCCGGGTACGCGGATACCGGCTGCGATCGTATGGGCGTTCTGCCAGGGCTCCGCGTGATCCGCACCCTGCTGCCAGGCGCGCACGATCGGCGCGCAGCCGGTCGCCTGCACTGCGACCATCCGCGGGCGGCTGCTGCCGATGAGTCCCGCGGCTTCGAGTTCGTCGAAGGCCTTCCACATTCCGATCAATCCCGTGCCGCCGCCCGTCGGGTAGAAGATCGCGTCGGGCAGCTTCCAGTCGAGCTGTTCGGCGAGCTCGAATCCCATCGTCTTCTTGCCCTCAATTCGATACGGCTCCTTGAGTGTCGAGACGTCGAACCAGCCCATGCGCTCGCGTCCTTCCGCGACGAGTCGGCCGCAATCGTTGATCAGGCCGTCGACGAGCGTCACGCGGCCGCCTGCGAGGTCAATTTCACGCACGTTGATTTCGGGCGTGTCCGCGGGACAAAAGACATCGCTCTCGATGCCGGCGCGCGTCGCATAGGCCGCGAGCGCCGCGCCCGCATTGCCGTTTGTCGGCATGGCCATGCGGCGCACGCCGAAGGCTTTTGCCATCGCGACCGCGAGCGCAAGACCGCGCGCCTTGAAGGAGCCGGTCGGCAACCGGCCCTCGTCCTTGACGGCAAGGTGCTGCGCACCCGCGCGCCGGGCGAGCGCCGGCAATTCGATGATCGGCGTCATGACTTCACCGAGGCTCACGACGTCGGCGTTCTTCCGCACCGGCAGGAACTCGCGGTACTTCCAGAAGCCGCCCGCGCGCCCGGCGAACGTTTCGCGCGTCACCGCGCGTCGAATTGCGTTCAAGTCGTATCGCACCAGCAGCGGCTTGCCGGCATCCGACAGCCCGTGAAGTTCGTCGGCCGGATAGCGGGCTCCGGTCGAACTGCACTCCAGATGCACCGTGAATGTGGGGAACTCGGCCATGGGGGCATTATGCAGCCGCCGTAAAAGGAGAACCCCCGCGACGGATGCGCTCCGTCCGCGAGGGTTCTTGCCCGCTGGCGATGACCGATCTCATTTCGATGCCGCGCGAAAGCTTCTCGCCCACCGCGCCGGCTTTGCCGGCCATCTTTCCCTTGTCGGACGGGCCCGACTCAGGTGCCCCCATTGCGGGACTACCGCTGTGTCCAGCGACCTCACAGCGTGCGCGCCGGATTCGAACTTCCTACGCGCTGCCTCTTGGCACTATCGTGCGGAAAGGCCTCCGTTCCCGAATCTCCCGTCCCGGGAACGCAGCTTGAGCATATAGAAATCTTCGCACTCCGCAATCGGGAAAAATGCGTAGCGATGGCTGGTCAGCGCGTGAGTGTTGCATCGATGCGAACTGGCATGCGCGCCGGCTGAAATGAAAACGCCGGCCCCGTGGCCGGCGTTTGTGTGGGTCCTGCGGATTGCGCTCAGGAAGCGGGGGTGCGCGTGGGCGTGCGGACAACGTCCCCGACGCGGATTTCGCGCTCGACCCGCAACGTGAGCCCGTAACTCATCCGGTCGTAGGTCTTTACCACCATGAAGAGCCCCGTGCGCTCAGCCGGCGTATCGAATTTGCGGCTGACCGGGTTCTTGGTCGTGTCGCGCACTTCGTCCCCCGACTGCCAGATCGTAAGCACATGGCCGGGTTCGAGGCCGTGGCGCGTGCCTCGATTGATGACGATGACGTCGTAATCCGCGACCACCGTGCGATCGTCGATGACCGACATGATCGTGCCGTCGATATCCGCCGGCGGCAGGCGCGGAATGAAATCCATTCTCGCTTCGTGCGCGATCGGGAGCAGGATGTCCCCCTCGAGCGTTTCGCGTGCGGAATCGACCATCCGGAAGGTGGACGGATCACCGAGCCGCCTGAGAGCGGCTTCGCCGGTAAACACGCCCTGGTAGCCCAGCACGTCGCCGTCATCCGGATCTTTCAGGGGCTCGCCGACGTGATAGATGTTGTAGCGGCTGCCGAGCGACGCGTCCTCGAGTCGACGGACATAGATGTCGTTGCCGACCGAGGAGATCAGGCGCTGGTCGCGGCCATAGGCCACATAGGGCGCGCCATCGATCATGTCATTCGACAGCACATCGATCCGCGACATGAATGCCGCGATGCGGTCATAGGGAATGGCATAGATGGCCTCGGACAGCGGGTTCTCGCGCACCCGGGGCGACAGGCGAGTTGCGCCGCCGCGCGCGACGGAGACCTGCGGCCGGCCGTCGACCCAGGTGAGCGCAAGTTCGTCGCCCGGATAGATCAGGTGCGGATTTGCAACCTGCGGATTGACGTGCCAGATCTCCGGCCAGTACCAGGGATCCGTGAGGAATCGAGCCGAGATATCCCAGAGCGTGTCGCCGGGCTGCACGACGTAACGCTCGGGTGCGTTGGGCGCCATTGGGATGACGCTGCGGTCGATGCCCTGGTCCTGGCCCGTGGCGACACCGGCCGGAGTGGCGATCGCGATCGCAAGCGCCGCAATCGCCGCTGCCGCCATCGCGCGGAGGGGGTGGCGGGAACCGGTCTTCAAGGACGATGCCATGCGAGATGCTCCCTTACTGCCGGGTCGGCCGTAGAATCGTATAATTCCCGGCATCCGGTTTCCGACGTAAGTCCATGCTTCGACGAACTTTAGCAGCATTCACGGGTCAGATACACGCGCCCAATACCCCGCTCCCATGACGCGCCTCACAATACTGGAGTATCCGGACCCCCGGCTACGCACCCGGGCCGCCCCGGTCGATGCAGTGGACGCCCGATTGCGTGAACTGATCGACGACATGCTCGAGACCATGTATGCAGCCAAGGGCATCGGCCTGGCCGCGACCCAGGTCGATGTTCACCGGCGCCTCCTCGTGGCGGACATCTCAGAGGACCGCAACGAGCCGCGGGTCTTCATCAATCCGGAGATCCTCTCCCGCGACGGCACGGAGACCTCCCAGGAAGGCTGCCTGTCGGTGCCCGGCTACTACGACGACGTCGAGCGGGCGGCGAGTATCCGGGTGCGGGCGATGGACCGGGACGGCAAGCCGTTCGAGGCTGATCTCGGCGGTCTCCTCGCGGTCTGTGTGCAGCACGAGATCGACCACCTCGACGGTAAACTGTTCGTCGATTACCTGTCGGAGATGAAGCGCCAGCGCGTGCGCAAGAAGATCGAGAAGGACCGGAAACTGCGCGCGGAAGGCAGGGCGCGCGAGCCTTCGCGCGCGCCCGCCATCTGACCGGTACCGCCGCCATGGATCCGGCCCTGGCGGTCGTCTTCGCCGGCACACCCGACTTCGCATTGCCTTCGCTCGATGCCATTGCGGCATCGCGCCATCGTCTCGTCGCCGTCTGCACGCAGCCCGATCGCCGTAGCGGGCGCGGCCAGCGCCTTGCCGCGAGCCCGGTCAAGGAACGCGCGCTCGCACTCGGCCTTCCGGTCATCCAGCCGGTGTCGCTGCGTGACCCCGCGGCGCGTGATGCGCTGTCGACCTTTGCGCCGGACGTGATGGTCGTCGTCGCCTACGGGCTCCTGCTGCCGGCGTCGATCCTCGAGCTGCCGCGCCTCGGCTGCCTCAACGTGCATGCCTCCCTCCTGCCGCGCTGGCGCGGAGCCGCCCCCGTTGCGCGCGCGATCATGGCGGGCGATGCGGCGACCGGCGTCTGCATCATGCGCATGGAGGCCGGCCTCGACACCGGCCCCCTGATGATCTGCCGCACGGTCGCGATCGGCGCGCGCGAGACCGCGGGCGAACTCGAAGCGCGGCTTGCCGGGGAGGGCGGGTCGGCGATCGTTGAAGCACTCGATGCGCTCGCGGCGGGGCGTGCGTCCTTCGAGCCGCAGGATGTGACGCAGGCGACGTATGCAGCGAAGCTGGATAAGAAGGAGGCACGACTCGACTGGCGGGAGCCCGCGCGCGTGCTCGAGCGCCGCATACGCGCGCTGAATCCACGGCCCGTCGCGGAGACGACGCTCGACGGCGCGCAGCTTCGCATCTTCGAGGCGGAGGTCGCGCCGGCGCCCGCAGGAGCGGTTCCTGGCACCATTCTCGGCGCGGATGCAAAGGGCATCGTCGTGATGACCGGGGACCAGGCACTCGCGCTCCTTCGCGTGCAGCTGCCGGGACGGCGCGCTGTTTCGGCAGCGGAACTCGCCAATGCGCGCCCTCTTTCCGGACGGGTGCTCGCCTGAGCACGCGCGAGGGAGCGGAGATCCGCGCCGCCGCGGCGAGGAGCGTCGCCGCCGTCGCGAGCCGGGGCCGCCGCCTCGAGGATGCGATCGCGGCGTTCACGAAAGACGGCGCGCCACGGCCAGCGACGCAATCGATCGCCTTCGGCACGGTGCGATGGTACTTCGAGCTCGAGGCCTGCCTCGTGCTCCTGCTCGACCACCCCGACTCGCGACTCGATCCGGACGTCCGCGCCCTTATCCTGGTCGGCCTCTACCAGTTGCTGCACGGCGCGACGCCTGAGCACGCGGCCGTCTCGGAGACGGTCGAGGCGGCGCGCACCCTCGGCCGCCCGAAAACGGCGGGCCTCGTCAACGCACTCCTGCGCAGGTTCCAGCGCGAGCGCGAGTCCATCGTCCGCAATGCGCACCGCCAGGCGGTCGCGCGTCATGCCCACCCGGCCTGGATGCTTGAATCTTTCGAACGCGACTGGCCGCAGCAGTGGGAATCAATCGCCGCTACCGGAAACTCGGAGCCGCCGATGTGGCTGCGGGTGAACGCGAGGCGGGTAACCCGCGATGAGTATCGCGCGCGGCTCGCGGCGGCGGGTCTTGCGGCCGAAACCTGCGATTTCGCGCCGCAGGCGCTCCGGCTCGCCGAACCGGTCGATGTCGGGCAGCTGCCGGGCTTCGGCGACGGCGACGCGTCGGTGCAGGATGCCGCCGCTCAACTGGCGCCGTTCTTCCTCTCGGCAGCTGCAGGCATGCGCGTACTCGACGCCTGCGCCGCGCCGGGCGGAAAAGCCTGCCACCTGCTCGAGCTGACGCCGGGCCTCTCGGAACTCGTCGCTCTCGACATCGACGGAGAGCGCGCCAGACGCATCGGCTCGAATCTCGCGAGACTCGGTCTGGAAGCACAGGTCGTCGTCGGCAATGCCGCGAGTCCGGCTGGCTGGTGGGACGGCCGCCCCTTCGACCGCATCCTGCTCGACGTGCCCTGTTCCGGAACCGGCGTGATCCGCCGCCACCCGGACATCAAGCTGCTCCGGCGCCCTGAAGATATCCAGCGCTTCGTAGCGCAGCAGGCCGCGCTCCTGCGCTCCTGTTACGCGCTTCTCGCGCCGGGAGGTCGGCTCGTGTATGCAAGCTGCTCCATCCTGTCGGCCGAGAATGCCGCAGTCGTCGGTTCATTCCTGAGCGAGTCGGCGACGGCTGCCGACGTGACCGAATCTGCTAGGCTTTTGCTGCCCGGCACACTGCCGTGGCAGGTTGCGGGGCCGGGTTGCGCGCTGCCAAGCGGCGCAGCCGACGCCGACGGCTTCTACTACGCCTGCCTCGAGAAGCGGGCCTGAGTGCATTCGATGCGGGGACGACGTCGCTGCCTCATTCTCTGCATCGCGCTATGGAGCGCGGCGGCGGGCATCTCTGCTCGCGCCCAAGATGCGGGCCGGTTCGAAGTCCGCAATGCCTACGTGGAGCTCGTCAACGATTCCTGGCAGCTCGACGTAAGGCTCGATCTCGCGCTCGCGGACGCCGCGCAGCAGGCTTTCGAGGAGGGCGTGCCGCTCACGCTGGAACTCGAAGTCGAAGGGAGCCTGGAGCGGCGTCTCCTTCCCGATAACACCGTCGTTTCGCTGACCCGCAGGTGGCAGATTGCGCATGACGCGATCGCCGAGCGCTTCGTCGTGACCGACATCAGGAGCGGCGCCCACGTGAGCCACGCGTCGCAGGCGGAGGCGCTCGAGGCGCTCGCGCGGATCAGCGGGCTCGAGGTCGCCGACACCCGGACGCTGCCGGCTGACGGTCGGTTCGACATGCGCGTGCGCGCGACGGTCGAAATCGGCGACCTGCCCGCTGCGGTCCAGATGCTGCTCTTCTGGAAGAACTGGTCGCGCAGCACCGAGTGGTACGCCTGGAAGGTGCGGCCATGATCCGGCGCTGGCTCCCCGTCGCGGTCGGCACCGGCATCGTGATCTGGATGTTGGCGCTCGTGCTACTCGCAGTCACGGCCGAGGGCTCGCAGCGCTACGGCGAGCAGTACGCCTGGATCCTGCTGATCAACGTGGCGGGCGTCGTCGCGCTCCTCATCCTGATCGGCCGCCGTCTGGCCGACTTCATCCGCGACTGGCGCCGCCATGTGCCCGGCTCGCGGCTGCGCGGCCGCACGCTATTGATGTTCGGTGGGCTTGCGATCGCGCCGCTCCTGCTCGTGTTCGCGTTCTCCGTGACCTTCCTGACGCGCGGCATCGACAGCTGGTTCCACGCGGAGGTCCGGCAGGGGCTGTCCGATGCGCTTGGCCTCTCGCGGGCCGCGCTCGATCTTCGTATGCGCGAGTATCTCGACCGCACCGACCACATTGCGGGGCGCCTGTCGGGGCTGTCGGGCGCGGCGCTCTACCTGACGCTCGACGAGGAGCGGCGCCAGTCCGGCGCGGAAGTGCTGATCGTGGCGAGCGCAGGCGGACAGCCCGAGGCCTACAGCAGCACCGAGTTGCGCCACGATTTGCCCACCGCGCCGCCTGACGAGCTGCTGCTCCAGCTGCGGCAGGGGCGACCACACGTGAGCCTCGAGACGGCACAAGGCGGCGGTTACCAGGTGCGCGCGGCAACCCAGATCCCGTCGGTGCCGGGCCTGGCATCGAATCGCCTCCTGGTCGCGACCTATCCCGTGCCGCAACGGCTCTCGGATCTCGCGGCGACCGTCCAGCAGGCCTACCAGCAGTACGGGCGGTTGATCTTCCTGCGCGAGCCGCTCAAGGCCTCGTTTGTGCTGACTCTGTCGCTCGTGCTGCTGATGGCGCTCCTTGCCGCGATCTACGGCGCCTTGTATTTCTCCGAGCGGCTGGTACGGCCCGTCCAGGACCTGATTGCCGGCACGCGTGCGGTCGCGAAGGGCGACTTCGACACGCGCCTTTCGCGTCCTTCGCACGACGAGATCGGCTTCCTGGTCACGTCGTTCAATGACATGACGAAAAAGCTCGCTCGCGCCCGCGAAGACACGGAGCGAAGCCGCGCCGCGGTCGAGGCCGAGCGCGCGGCGCTCGCGGTGATCCTCGCGCGCCTCACGAGCGGCGTGATCTCGCTCGAGCCGGACCTGCGCATTCGCGTTGCCAACCAGGCGGCCGGCACGATCCTGGGCGTCGATTTCGCGGGCGCCGCGGGCCGGTCGCTCGCGGAACTCGCCGCCGGGCAGCCGCTGCTCGCCGAGCTGCACGCGGTGCTGCAGAAGCATCTCGACGCCGGCGAAACGGAGTGGCGCGAGCAGGTGACGCTCAGGACCGATACCGGCCGTCGCGAGCTTGTTTGCGCCTCGACCGCGCTTCCCGGCGATGCCGGCGCGCAGGGCCTCGTGCTCGTATTTGACGAGGTGACGCAGCTCCTGCAGGCGCAGCGCCAGGCAGCCTGGGGCGAAGTCGCGCGCAGGCTCGCGCACGAGATCAGGAATCCACTGACCCCGATCCAGCTCTCGGCCGAGCGCGTGCGGCGGAAGCTCATGAGCGGGCTCGGGCCCTCCGATGCGGAGCTCCTCGATCGCTCCACGCACACGATTGTCCAGCAGGTCGAGGCGATGAAGCAGATGGTCGCCGCTTTCTCGGAGTACGCGAAGGCGCCCGAGATGCACATCAGCGAGTTCGACATCGCGGCGCTCATCCGCCAGGTCTCGGACCTCTATCATGCGCAGGATCCGCGCGTCGCGTTCGGGCTTTCGCTCGACCCGCGCGCGAGCACGCTCGAGGCCGATCCCGGACGCATCCGCCAGCTGCTGAACAACCTGCTGACGAACTCGCTCGAGGCGCTCGACGGGCGGCCGAATCCTGTCATCATGATCGAGACGCAGCGTGCGGGTGACCAGGTCGTACTGACCGTCGTCGACAACGGACCGGGGTTCCAGGGCGACCTGCTGGAGCAGGCTTTCGACCCTTACGTGACCACGAAGCCGAAGGGGACGGGGCTCGGCCTGGCCATCGTGCGCCGCATCGTCGAGGAGCACGGCGGACAGGTCGAGGTCGACAACGCGCCGAAAGGCGGCGCGCGCATACGGATCACAATGCCGGCGACGTCGCGTGAGGCGCGACGTGCCGAGGCGAGGAGAGAGAAAGCATGAGTTCGCCCAGAATTCTCGTCGTCGACGACGAGGCCGACATCCGCGGGTTGCTCTCCGAGATCCTCGCGGAGGAAGGCTACGAGATCGAGGTCGCGGCCGACGCCGCATCCGCGCGCCGCGCTGCCGCGCGGCAGGAGCCTGATCTCGTGCTGCTCGACATCTGGATGCCGGACATGGACGGCATCACGCTGCTTCGCGAGTGGTCGGAGAAGCATTCGCTGCGCTGCCCGGTCGTCATGCTGTCGGGCCACGGCACGGTCGAGACGGCGGTCGAGGCGACGCGGCTCGGCGCATTCGATTTCGTCGAGAAGCCGCTGTCGATCGCAAAGCTCCTGCGAACCGCCGAGCGCGCACTCGAGGCCGGCAAGCGCCGCAGGCAGGCGCAGCGCACGCTGATCCCGCCGCTGGTAGCGCCCGTCGGCAAGAGCCGACTGATGCAGAAGCTGCGCGAACAGGTGCAACAGGTGGCCGCCCATGATGCCGCCGTCCTCTTCGTCGGCGAGCCGGGAACGGGCCGCGAGGCCTTCGCGCGCTACATGCATTCCCTGGGACCCCGTTCCACCAGCCCGTTCGTTGCGGTCACCTGTGCGAGCCTCGATGAGGCGACCGCCGCGGCGCGGCTGCGCGGCACGACCAAGAACGGCAAGCCGGAGCCGGGTTTCTACGAACAGGCCCGGGGCGGAACGCTTTTCCTGGGCGGAATCGAGGACCTGTCGCCGGCCGCCCAGCGCCTGCTGCTTTCGGACCTCGAACAGCGCGGCTGGCAGCGTGAGGGCTCGGGCGCCGTGTTGCCGTTCGAGGCGCGGTTTGTCGCGGCCGCCCTTCCTGGCCACGATGGGCCGGCGAGCGGGATCCGGCGGGACCTCCTCGCGCATCTCGAGGTCATCACGATCCGGATTCCACCGCTTCGGGAGTATGCAGAGGACGTGCCGGAGCTCCTGCGTCATTACGTCGACCGGCTCGTGGATGAGGATGGCATGCCATTTCGGAAGTTTTCGGTCGCAGCGCAGAACCGGCTCCGCAACTATCCCTGGCCGGGCAATGTCCGCGAGCTGCGGAACCTGGTGCAGCGCGTTCTGATCATCGGCGGCACCGAGGAGGTCGGGCTCGAGGAGGTCGAGCAGTATCTGGTGACCCAGCAGGCGCATGACGAACCGCTGGTGAAGCAGGATCTGCTCGCCCTGCCGCTTCGCGAGGCGCGAGAGCAGTTCGAGCGGGCCTACCTGCTCCAGCAGCTCATGCTCTGCAACGGCAAGGTCGGTCTCCTCGCCAAGCGTGTCGGCATGGAGCGCACGCATCTTTACCGCAAACTGCGTTCGCTGGGAGTAGACTTCCGGCAGATCACCGACGATTGATCGGTACTCAAGAAAGAAGGGAAATATGTCAAAGAGAAAGCTGTTGACGGCGGCGGTCGCCGCCATGGGACTCATCGGCGCAATCGCTTGTTCCGCCGAGGAAACCAAGCGAACGTTTGGCGAGTATACGGATGACACCGTGCTCCTCGGGAAGGTGAAGTCGGCGCTCGCCAGCGACGACACGACGGAAGCAGGTGAAATCAATGTGGAAGTGAACAAGGGAATCGTCCAGCTGAACGGGTTCGTCGATACGGAGAAGGAAAAGGCCCAGGCGACGACAGTCGCGCAGGCTGTCAAAGGCGTAAAGAGCGTCGAGAACAACCTCATCGTAAAGACGGAGAAATCGTCAACCGGCCAGTCGATGGACGATTCGACCGTGACGGCGAAGGTCAACTCGGCGCTGATCGATAGCAAGGACACCAAGGCCGGCGACATCAAGGTCGAGACGCATAACGGCGTCGTCCAGCTGAGTGGCTTCGTCGACAGCGAAGCGCAGAAGACGGCGGCCGGCAAGGTTGCGCAGACGGTCAAGGGCGTGAAGGAAGTGAAGAACAACCTCCACGTCAAGGGAACCTGACGATCTGACCTTTGTTCGATGACAGGCTGGGGAGGGGTAAAGGGGACGTTCACCTTTACCTTCGATCCTTCGGGTAAAGGTGAACGTCCCCTTTACCCCTCCCCGGTCAGTCGCCGACTTTCACGACCAGAAAATCGACTTCCGCTTCCCGGAGCCGATCCCGCACGCGATTGAGCTCGCCGAGGTCGCTGATCGGCCCCACCCGCACGCGATGCCAGGTGTCGTTGTCGATCGCGACACGCTGCACGTTCGACTCGATGCCCTGGAGCGCGAGCTGCGCCCGCACGCGGTCCGCTTCCTCGAACCTCCGGTACGAGCCGGCCTGCAGCACGTAGGCGCCTTTTTTCTCGACGGCTTCCGGCGCGTCGCGCGGCATCGCGACCTCCTTCTCCGGCACGACCACCTCGAAGTTCGGGAGCATCTGGTAGTAGTCGTAGCGCTCGGCGGGCTCTTCGCCCGTCGACTCCCGCGCCGATGCGGGCTCTGTCGCGGCCGCCGTCTCGGCAGCCGGATCCTTCGGCGTCCGGGGATCGAAGAAATAGAGCGCGAGGCCGACGGACAGGCCGCCGACCAGCCCGATCAGCATTCCCGTCCATCCAGAGAACGATTCACGGCGGGAACGGCTGCGCTTGTAGTCGCGTGCCACCATTACATGGTCTCCGGCGCTGATACGCCGAGGAGCGCGAGCGCATTGCGGAGCACCTGCTGCGCTGCGGCGATCAGGGCGAGCCGCGCATTGCGGATCTTCGCGTCGTCAACGATGAAGGTGAGCGCCGCATAGCAGGCGTGGAATGCCTGCGCGAGATCGCGCAGGTAGTGGACGACCAAGTGCGGCGCGCGCTGTTCAGCGCCCTGGCGGACGACTTCGGGCCAGCGGGAGATCTCGCGCATCAGCGCCTGTTCGGCGGGATCCGCAAGCGAGTCGAGCGCTGCGATGCCCGCTGCGCGGTCGAACGCAAGGCCGCGCTCGGCGGACTGCTTCAGGACGCTCGCGATACGCGCGTGGGCGTACTGGACGTAGTAGACCGGGTTGTCGTTGCTCTGCTTCTTCGCAAGCTCGAGGTCGAAATCGAGCGGCTGGTCGTTCGAGCGCATCACGTAGATGAGCCGTGCCGCGTCGTTGCCGACTTCGTTGCGGAGCTCGCGGAGCGTGACGAACTGCGCCTCGCGCTTGCCCATCGGCACTTTCTCGCCGCCCTTGAACAGCGTGACGAACTGCACCATCGGCACCTGGAGCGAATCGGGCGGCTCGCCCATCGCCTCGAGGCCAGCGCGCACGCGCGCCACGTAGCCGTGATGGTCTGCGCCGAGGATCGTCACGAGCAGGTCGAATCCGCGCTCGCGCTTGTCGAGGTGATAGGCGATGTCGGACGCGAAATAGGTCTTCTGGCCGTTCGCACGAACGACGACGCGGTCCTTCTCGTCGCCAAAGGCCGTGGCGCGGAACCACGTTGCGCCGTCCTGCTCGAAAACCTGCCCGTGTTCGCGCAGGCGCCGGAGCGCGCGGTCGATCGGGCCGCCGTCGCGGCCGTCGCCGAGGTCCTGCTCGGAGTACCAGCGGTCGAAGCGCACGCCGAACTCGGCGAGGTCGCCCTTGATGTCCGTGAGGATGTCCGCAAGGCCGGCATCGAAGACGGCGCGGAAATCGACGCCGAGGAGTTCCTTCGCGCGCGCGATCACGGCGTCGATGTACTTGTCCTTGTCGCCGCCCTCCGGCTCGTCGGGCGGCATGCCGCGCATGACCTCGGCGGCGGGACGTCGCAGCGAGGACCCGTGCTTCGCATGAAGTGCCTCTGCGATCGGGCGTATGTAGTCGCCGCGGTAGCCGTTTGCCGGAAACGGCAGGGTTTCGCCGCAGCATTCCAGGTAGCGCAGCCACACGCTCGCCGCGAGGATCTCCATTTGCCGGCCGGCATCGTTGACGTAGTACTCGCGGTGCACGCGCCAACCGTCTGCCTCGAGAAGGTTCGCGACCGTCGCGCCGAAGGCCGCATGCCGGCCGTGGCCGACGTGCAGCGGTCCTGTCGGATTGGCGGAAACGAACTCGACGATCGCCTTCCTTCCGGCGCCGGCATCGCCGCGTCCGTAGCCGGCGGCTTCCGCCAGCGCGCGGCTCATTTCCGCCTTCCAGGCCGCGGCTGTCATGAAGAAGTTGATGAAGCCGGGACCCGCAATCTCGGTCTTCGCGATCAGCTCGTTTGCAGGCAGGCCGGCAACGATTTTCTGAGCGAGCGCGCGCGGATTCGTACGCGCGGCTTTCGCCGCCTGCATCGCGACGTTGGTTGCGAAGTCACCATGCGCCACGTCGCGGGAGCGCTCGACTGTTGGCGCCGGCGGTGGCGCTTCGCCTAGCGATCCAGGCGGCAGCGCCGCGAGGGCGTCCGCCACGAGTTTTTCGATCAGGTTTTTCAAGCGCGCAAGTCTAGCAAGGTTCCTGTCAGTCCACTTCGGCCGGGTCGACGTCCACCGACCAGCGAAGCGCGCGCGGTGCGCGCAGCTTCACGATCTCCGGGATCCACTGCGCGAGGAATCCCTGCAGCGCCGCTCGCGCGGGCGATTCGACAAGGAGCTGCGCGCGATGCCGTCCCGCGCGGCGCGCCATCGATGCCGGCGCGGGTCCGAGGATCCTGAGCTTCGGTCCTCGCATGGCGGGCGCGACGGCCTGCGCGGCATGCAGGAACGCAAACACCTCCGCGCGTGATGGCGAGTCGGCGCGAAGCAGCGCGAGGTGCGAGTAGGGCGGCCATCCTGCGGCGCGCCGCTCCGCCAATGCCAGGGATGCGAATCCCTCGTAGCCTTCGGCAATGAGGCAATGCAGCAGTGGATGATGCGGGTAGGCTGACTGGATCAGCACCTCGCCGGGCCGGTCGCCGCGTCCCGCGCGCCCCGAGACCTGGACGATCTGCTGCGCGAGGCGCTCGCTTGCGCGGAAGTCCGCGCCGAACAGTCCCTGGTCGGCCGCAAGCACGACGACGAGCGTCACGTCGGGAAAATCGTGGCCCTTCGTGAGCATCTGCGTGCCGAGCAGGATGCGGGCGCGTCCGTCCGCGACGGAGGCAAGCGCCGCTTCCAGGTCGCCGCGCCGGCGGATCACGTCGCGGTCGATGCGCACGAGCGTGGCCGACGGAAACAGCTGGTTTAGCGTCGTCTCGACGCGCTCCGTGCCCTCGCCGACGGGCGAGAGCTCGTTGCTGCAGCGCGGGCAGGCAAAGGGCAGGGACTCTTCCGCGCCGCAGTGATGACAGACGAGTCGCGCGCGCTTCAGGTGGACGGTCATGCGAGCGTCGCAGGCCCTGCACGGCGCGACCCAAGCGCAAGCCGGGCAGAACATCGTCGGCGCGTAGCCGCGGCGGTTGAGGAAGACGAGCACCTGCCCGGTCTCGCCAAGGTGCCGCTCGATCGCCGCGACGGCCGGCGGCGACAACCCGTCGCGTGCCGGATTGACGCGGAGATCGACGACCGTGACGCGCGGCTTTCCGGCGCGGCCCGTGCGTTCCGGCAGCGAAACCATTGTGTAGCGCCCGGCTGCGGCATTGGCGAGGGTTTCGAGCGACGGTGTCGCGGAGCCGAGAACGACCGGAACGCCGGCGCGCTGCGCGCGAACGACCGCAAGATCGCGTGCGGAATACCGGAATCCGTCCTGCTGCTTGTACGAAGCGTCGTGTTCTTCGTCCACGACGACGAGGCCGAGCGCCGGCATCGGCGTGAAGACCGCGGAGCGCGTACCGATCACGACCTGCGCGCGGCCGGAAGCGGCCGCCCGCCAGGCCTCTGCACGCGCGCCGTCGGCAAGCGAGGAGTGCAGCGCGACGATCGGCGCCGGCAGCCGCGACCGGAAGCGTGCGATGAGTTGCGGCGTCAGGGCGATCTCGGGCACGAGGACGAGCGCTCCGCGGCCCGCTTCGAGCACGCGCTCGATGAGCCGCATGTAAACCTCGGTCTTGCCGCTGCCCGTGACGCCCGCCAGCAACCAGGCGCCGTAGCGCCCGAGCGATCCGCCGATCTCTTCGAGCGCCGCGCCCTGGTCCGCCGTCAGCACCGGGCCGGGACGACCCGTGCCAGCAGGGAGCGCGGCTTCCGGTCGCGCGAAGGACTCGAGCCAGCCCCGCTGCAGTAGCGGGCGGACGACGGAGGTGTGCCCCGCCGCTGCAATCGCAGCAACGCTCGCGCCGTCCTGGCCGATAAGCTCGATCAGTTTCTTCTGGCGTTCGCCGAGCCGCGTTCCCGCAGCGACCGCCGCCTGCCCGGCTTCGGAGAGCCGCCAGACAATCTCGTCGCGCCGCGCCGGGTCGCCCTTGCGGAGCGCCTTCGGCATTGCGCCGAAGAGCACCTCGCCGAGCGGATGGTGATAGTAGGCAGCGGCCCAGAGCAGGAGGCCGAAGGTGGTGTCGTCCCAGAGCGGCATCGTGTCGATCGCGGCGCCGATTTTTTTTAGCCGAGCCCGTGGCAGGCTGCTGTCGGCGGCATGTGCCGCGACGATGCCGATCGCGCGGCCGCGGCCGAGCGAGACGCGCACGCGCTCACCGGGCCTTGCGATCACGACGCCGTCCTGCGGCAGGTAGTCGAAGCGTCGCCTGAGCGGCGTGTCGAAAACGACCTGGAGTATGGGGGAGTCGGAACCCAAAATTATTTTCTTTATCAATAAGTTACTGATCAAGTGCCGGGCCCGTCAACGGGGCCCTGCGAGCCACGTTATATCACCGTGGCGGGGCGGGGAGACGGGTACCAATGCAGGAGGAGCATGTGAACTGCTCTGCTACGCTTTCTGCGACTCTGTCGCTTGGCAGGTGTGACGGGTTGCGGGAGGACACGGTGGACCGGGAGCGGGCGCTCGACAGGTTCCTGGCCGGAATCGAGCGACGCGCATTCCGCATCGCCTGCATCGCACTGCGCGATCGCGCGGAAGCCGAGGATACCGTGCAGGACGCGATGATCAGCCTGGTGCGCAGTTACGGGCGGCACCCGGAAGACCAGTGGCGCCCGCTTTTTTACCGCATCCTGAGGAACAGGATCACCGATTTCCAGCGCCGCCGGAAAGTGCGGCGCGCCGTCATGGCGTGGTGGCCCGGCCAGGAGACGGACGAGGAGGCGCCGGATCCGTTCGAGTCGGCCGTCGATCCGCGCGGCAGGCCGGACGAGGTGCTGGAGGGCGAGGAGCTCCTGGCGCGAATCGAGGAACTGCTTGCCGGGATGAGCAGCCGTCAGCGCGAGGCGTTCCTGCTCAGGAATTTCGAGGGCCTGGACGTCGCTCAGGCCGCGCTCGCAATGGGCTGTTCGGAAGGCAGCGTGAAGACACATTATTTTCGTGCCATGCAGGCGCTCAACGGGGCGCTCGGGGAGTGGAAGAAATGAACGAGGAAATGCGGGAACTCGAACGCAGGAGCCGCGCGGCCTTCGACAAGAGCGTCGAGTCGCAGGATGCCGCGACGCGCTCGCGGCTCGCCCGTGCCCGTGCGGACGCATTCAAGCAGTTGCAGCGCCGCCCTGTTGCCGGGCCCGCATTGTGGATTCCGGCGGGTGCCGCGGCGGCTGCGCTCGTGGCCACGGTGCTGTGGCAGCGCGAGGAAGGATTGCCCGCGGTAGCGCAGGTCGAGACGACCGTCGGTGCGCTCGAGGATCTCGACCTGATGGCGGCGGGTGATGACTTCGACCTGCTCGGCGAGGACCCGGGCTTCTATGCCTGGGCGGATGAACAGACCTCGGATGGCGTGGGCTGAAGCATGTGCCGCCCAGGATTCCTGACTGCGTTCCTGCTCGCCTGGCCCGCCCAGGCTGCGGATCCGTCACCTGAACCACCGGACGCCGAGTTCTTGGAATTCCTGGGCGAGACGGCCGGCGAGGAAGAGGACTTCGTGCGGTTCATGGAATCGGTTGCAGCCGAGCGCGCCTTGAAGCGCGCCGAAGAAGAGGCTTCGAAGGAAGACGACGATGAATAAGCTCGCATGGATTCTGGTGGCATGGCTCCTGCTCGGAAGCGCGCCGGTGGCCGCGGAAGAGCCCGCTGGCAAAACGGGAATTGCCTGGGAATCGCTCGACGAGCCGACGCAGGATCTGCTCTCCGGGCAGAAGGAAGGCTGGAACTCGCTGCCGCCGGCCCGTCAGCGCGCGATTGCCGATGGCGCCGAGCGCTGGCTCTCGATGAATGACGAGGATCGCGCACAGGCGCGCGACCGCTGGCAGAAGTGGCGGGAACTCACGCCGGCCGAACGCGACCAGCTCCGCGAGCGCTGGCGCCGTTTCCGCGAACTCACGCCGGAGCAGAAAGAGGCGCTCCGCAACGCCTACCGCCATTTCCAGTCCTTGCCGCCCGAGCGGCGCGATGAACTGCGCGAGCGCTGGCAGCGGATGACGCCGGAAGAACGGCGACGCGCAATCGAGCGCCGGCAGGCGCCGCGGCCGGGCCAGCCAGCGCCACGCCGCCCCGGCGGCTGAGGACTCGCATCTTGAGCGGCTCCGTGGGACGATATTCCCACGATGCCAAATGCAAAGCTCAAGCGCTCCAATGACCGGATGATCGCCGGCGTCTGCGGCGGCCTCGCGGAGTGGCTCGGCTGGAAGGCCGACCGGGTCCGCGTCGCCTACGTGATCCTTTCGATCCTGAGTGCCGCGTTCCCCGGGATCATCATCTACCTGCTGCTCTGGCTCCTGATGCCCGACGCGGACGAATGAAAGCCCCCTTCCGACAAGCGATCGATCTCTACGACGAGTACACGCACGCAGGGATGCCGCGCCGCGAGTTCCTCGCCCGGCTAGCGCGCATCGCGGGCGGTGCGGCGGCCGCATCCCTCCTGCTGCCCCTGCTCGAGAATCGTTACGCCGCCGCGGCGACCGTCGCTCCCGACGATCCCGCGCTCGTGACCGACCGCGAACGCTTCGACAGTGCCGGCGGCGCCATCGGTTGCTATGTCGCGCACCCGGCTGCGGAGCCCACGCGCCGCCCGGCGGTCGTCGTGATCCACGAGAACCGCGGCCTCAACGCGCATATCGAGGACGTCGCCCGCCGCCTTGCGCTCGCGGGATTTCTCGCGGTGGCGCCGGATGCGTTGTCGGCCACCGGCGGCACGCCCGCCGACGAGGACGAGGCGCGCAGGCTGATCGGCGAACTCGATAACGAACGCGCGCTCGGCATCTACCTCACCGCCTTGCGGCACGCGGCCGGACACGGGCGGAGCACGGGCAAGGTCGGTTGCGTCGGTTTCTGCTGGGGCGGCGGAATGTCCGGGCGTCTCGCTGCAAATTCCGGGGAACTCGACGCCGCGGTCGTGTTCTACGGCATGCCGCCTGCCGCGGAAGAAGCGGCGAAAGTCCGGGTGCCCCTGCTCCTGCACTACGCCGGCCGCGACGAGCGCATCAATGCCGCGGTGCCGGCCTTCGAACAGTCGCTCAAGTCCGCCGGCGCCCGCTATGAGCTTCACATGTATGCCGATGTGGATCACGCCTTCCACAACGACACCAACGCCGCGCGCTACAACGCCGAGGCCGCCGGGCTCGCCTGGCAACGGACGATTGATTTCCTGACCAAAGAGCTTGGCTGAGGCGTCTTCAACCGTCGACCGGTTGCGCGCGGAAGCCCGCGGCCCGGGCTATGCCCGGCACATGATGGTCGAGACGCGGAACCGCACCTTCGCCGCGATTCAGAGGATCGGCTCCCTGATCCTGCCTGGCATGACGGAAGAGGAGGGCATCGCGGTCGGGCGCCGGATGCTGCGCGAAGATGGCTTGCTGCGCGGATGGCACGGAATCAACGTGCGATTCGGCGTCAACACCGTCCATACCTTCAACGCGAAATCGGAGCCGTGTATCGTGCTTGGTGAGGACGACATCTTTTTCATCGACATCGGACCGGTCTGGCGCCGGGACCGTCTGACGGGCACGGCGCTCTACGAGGCCGCCGCCCTGGAATCGGAATGCCGCGGCTGGCTCCTCAACCGCGAAATGACCGGCCACCGCGTTTCCGATTTCCCGCACGCCGCCCACTACGACGGCGCGCTTGCCGACGCGCCCTTTGTTCCGTCGCCGGCCCTCTGGATTCTCGAAATCCAGCTGCGCCACCCAACGCGACCTTTCGGCGCCTTCTACGAAGACCTGTTACCGGACGCTGCGGACGCCTGACCGGTCGGTCACGCTCGCGCGCTTTGGCGGGCCGGGCTGGCTCGCTCGCTCAGAAGATCGGACATTCGCTCGCTCGCCACCCGGCCCGCCGCCGCGCGCGCCCTGGCCGGGCGGGGTCCCGAGCAAGCGAATGTCTGTTCTTTTGAGCG
>Ga0209705_10000470_pt1 | contig 20955 bp, 13 predicted proteins | sample PPLLaktember2015_5_FD_187262 | JGI IMG/M metagenome (GOLD analysis project Ga0209705, IMG submission 187262) | Freshwater sediment microbial communities from Prairie Pothole Lake near Jamestown, North Dakota, USA - PPLs Lake P8 Core (1) Depth... | ecosystem: Environmental > Aquatic > Freshwater... | reverse complement strand
TCTTGAGATTGTACTAACAGTCAAACTAAAAACTCCGGGATTGACATTAAAGCGCAAAATCCTGGGAGTTTGGGCGCAAAGTCCCCATGAAGAAACCAGTCATTTTTTGGCATATCCATGTACAGATTCTTATGAGGAGCCAAATAATATTTTAACCTGAAAAATCCCAAACGAAAATGCTTTTGCTTTACGTCTAATCCCTTTTTTACCATAAATATCTGCTAAATCGCTATTTCGCCACCTTTCAACTATCCACAAATGCCCATTTTGCGGAATCGCCGGCTGGGCCTAAAAGGTCTTGACAGCGGTGCGAAAATAGGTTATATCGACCGTAAGTTGTTGTTTTGTGGCTGGTTGTGTTTACCAGTCATTCGGAAAGTTTGGGCTTGGCGGCCTGAACGGTTACTGAAGGGCAGATGATTATGTTAGCAAAAGCAAAAAAAAGTTTGTTTCTGGCGGTTTTATTTTCGTTCGTACCGGCGGTTTTGGCAGTTGATCTTCAGGCTGCTACGGATGTTGATGCCGTATTGAAGGCCGTTGCCGGTTACGAGTTGGATCAATCTCGAGCCGGGCTTTCGGCTGTTGAAAAAATGGTTAATAATGCCGCCGGCGAGCCGGTTCTCCGGGAACAACTCACGGCCAAGATGGTGGCTATGCTCGGATCGGATGGCAGTATCGAGTGCAAGAAATTTCTTTGTAAGCAACTTTCGCTGATCGGCTCGGTCAGTGAGGCGCCCGCCCTGGCGGCGCTGCTGGGCGATAAGGACTTGTCGCTGGCGGCGAGGTCGGCACTGGCGAGAATTCCCGGTGACCAGGTTCTCTCGTCGCTGCGTGAAGCGAGTAAGAAGCTCACAGGAAAGCAACTGATCGGCGTAATTAATACTCTCGGAGACCGCCGGGACGAAAACGCGGTCGATATTATTTCCAAATATATGACCGACAAAGACCCTGATGTTGTAAACGCGGCCATTGATGCGTTGGGCAAGATCGGCAACGTTGCGGCTGGGGCGGCCTTGTCCGATGCCAAGACTACACTGCCGGAAAAGATGCAACCGCTATTACGTAGTCCGCTTTTGCAATGCGCCGCACGGTTGACGGCTGCGGGTAAGAATAAGGAGGCAGAGGCAATCTATTGGCCGCTGTGCGCCCCTCAAGAGCCTAAAAATGTTCGAGTCGGGGCGTTTCGCGGGATGGTGGCCTGTCGAAAAGATGTAGCTGCAGATATGGTTCTCCGTGCTCTGGATGGTAAAGATCGTACGATGCGCTCGGTGGCGGTAAGTTGCATACCGGCCATCAAGGGCCAGGTTAATACGCGAGTTCTGGTCAGATGGCTGCCGACGTATTCATCTGCCATACAAGTTCAGTTCATTACAGTTCTTGTCGAGTTGGATGCCTCGGAAGTTCTGGAAGATATTATCGTAGTCAGCAAGAAGCCCAACCATGATGTTCGTTTGGCGGCGTTGGCGGCGATTGGTCGGCTGGGTGGTGCTTCGCATGTGAAGATATTGGCCGAGCGAGCGGTAAAAGCGGAAGATGCGGAACTGGAGGTTATTCGGGAGAGCCTGGTCCGCCTGCGTGGCAAGGACGTCAATGCAACTATGATTGGTATGTTGAGTAACCCCGAGGTGGATCTGTCAGTCAAGCCGGAACTGATACTCGCTCTGGCGGACCGCTACGCGACTGAAGCGGTGCCGGAACTGCTGAAAATGGCAAAATTCGATAACTGGCAGAGTTTGGAGACTTACAAGGCTTTACAGATTTTGGCTACGGAGAAGGATTTACCCGATCTGGTGGAACTGCTGATGCCGCCGGGCCAAGGCGCTATGCGGAATCAGAAGGAAATGGCGGTTGTGGCTGCGGCGCAGAAGATAACGGACGAAAATGATCGTACCGCTATTGTACGGGCAAAGCTGAGTTCAGCTCCGAACGTTGATGCGACCTGTTCGCTGCTGTTGGTGCTTGGCAAACTCGGCGGCGAAAAGGCGTTAGACGCGGTCCGCAATGCTCTTGACAGCGATGATGAGCAGATCAGGATTTTTGCTGTTCGTGTGCTGGCCGACTGGCCGGACGGCAAACCGTTAACGGACTTGCTGAAGGTTGCCCGCCAGACAAAGGATTCGCAATCGAAGATACTGGCGCTGCGTGGCGTGGCAAGCCTTTCGAGCAAGGCGAAAGATCAATCGCCGGAAAAAGTGGTTGAGATAATTGCGGAAGCGCTGCAGTTGGCGGATCGGCCTGAAGAAAAAAAAGCTTTGCTGGGAGCGATCGGACAATTTCACAATCCGGCGGCGATACAGGTTGCTTTGTGGAGTCTGGAGGATTCGGCCTTGGCCGACGAGGCCGGACAGGCAATCGTACGGATCGCGGAGGCCATCTGGCAGTCGCATCCGAAAAAGGTTGGGCAGGCGTTGGAAAAGGTTTTGGCAGTCGTAAAGAACGCAACAGTATGTCAAAAGACAGATGAAATTCTGGGGAAGATCGACAAAACTATCAAGGTAGTCGTTATCACCGGTGGGCATGATTTCGAACAGGAGAGTTTTTTGAAGATGTTTGCCGGTTTTGAGTATGTTCATGCCACCCAGCAGGATCACAGCGAGATATTCGAAGATATAAGCGGGTGGGACTACGATGTGATAGTCCTGTATAATATGACACAAGACATTTCGCCTAAACGACAAAAGAACTTTATCGGTTTGCTGGACAAAGGTATCGGAGTGGTAGCCATGCATCACTCGATAGGGGCATTTCAGGGCTGGCCGGAATTTCAGAAAATCATAGGTGGTAAATACTATCTGAAAGCAGTTGAGGAAAATGGAGTGCAACAGCAAGCGAGTACATATAAGGACGACGTGGATATCGCAGTGCATGTGGAAGACGGTAATCACGCTGTTACGCGCGGAGTGAGTGATTTTGCGGTTCGTGACGAGACGTATAAGAAGTGCGTATTCGAGCCTGACAATCACATACTGCTGAGCACCGATGAGCCGACAAGTGATAAAGCCCTGTGCTGGGTGAGAAAATATGGCAATGCGAATGTGTGTTATATTATGCAGGGTCATGGGACGAGTATCTATGCCAACGAAAATTATCTTAAGATATTGACCCAGGCGATCCGCTGGTCCGTCGGACAATAAATATTCAAACTGACCGATTAATGGAACTCAATTGAGCCAGGCAGGAAAGGGAGACAAAAATGATAATAGGATGTTTTGCGTTGATAGAACCGTTTGCGCCAATGAAACGGCAGTTCGAAGCGATAGCTGAAATGGGCATTAAGTATGCCGATCTGACAGATAACCATAATGGTGGAATGCTGGGTGTGGAATATGGCTTTACCGCTTCGCTCAGTCTGGATAGTCATCCGGCCAGGATTCGCCGAATGGTTCAGGATGCCGGACTGACTTTGACCTGTGTGTGCGCCCATGCCAACCTTCTCGACCCGGCTGGGCCGGATGTGTACGGTACATACGAAATTATCAAGGCCATTCGCCTGGCGAAGCTGCTGGACGTAAAACAGGTTATCACTACCGAAGGCGATCCTAAGACCCCGTTCGGTGAAAACCTCAGCCCGGCCCAAAGACTGTTCACTATCAGGCAAAAACTGCAATCGCCGATCGAATGGGCCGAGGAGTTGGGAATAGAAATTCTGCTGGAACCGCATGGCGTGGTGACAGATTCGGTTAAGGATATGGCAGCTCTGCTGGAGGAGCTTGGTCACGAAGAAACTATCGGCATCTGTCTCGATACCGGCAATAGCTGGCTGGGCGGCAGTGAGCCGCTGGATTTTATCAAGACCTTCGGCAGCCGAATTAAACATGTGCATTGGAAAGATATGCCCAAGGAATGGATTTCCAAACGGGGTAATGTATATGGCTGCGGCATGAGCATTATTCCGCTTGGTGACGGTGTTGTGGATATCCCTGCGATAGTCAAAGCCCTGCTGAAGCAGGGTTTTGACGGGCCGACAACGCTGGAAGTTGCCGGCGCCGAGGCGGTAAAACTTTCAGCCAAGCGTTTGCAGAAGTGGTCGAGCTGATAAGAGAGGTGTTATGTTAACTGAGTGAGAAAGCGTAAATTGAATACAAATTCGCGTACGCTTCAATTATAGTCTCAATGGACAATGGTCTGAGTAAACAAATGTGGAGATTGTTAAATGTCACCAAAAAATTTTAATCGACGTCAGTTTCTTAAACGAGCAACGACTATGGCGGCCGGCACGACGGCTTTGCCATACCTGGTTTCCGCCTCGGCGCTGGGCCAGTCCGGTAGTGTAGCTCCGAGCAATCGGATTACCATCGGCAACATCGGCGCCGGACCACAGGGTTTTGGCGTAACCAGCGGTTTGCTACACCAAGAAGATGCGCAGGTTGTTGCCATCTGTGATGTAAAACGACAGGTCCGCGAAGAACGCCGACAACTGGTGGATGAACACTACGGCAGCAAAGGATGCGAAGTCTATAACGATTATCGTGATCTGCTGGCTCGTGACGATATCGACGGTGTGGTGATCGGTACGCCGGACCATTGGCACGTGTTGGTGGGACTGGAAGCGGCTCGAACAGGTAAGGATATGTACCTGGAAAAACCTATGGGTATGTCGCTGGCCCAAGATCAGGCGTTGCGCGACGCGGTGCACTGCTATGGAACTGTATTTCAGTTCGGAACCCAGCAGCGATCGGACGCCAATTTCCGTCAGGCGTGCGAATTGGCGCTCAACGAGCGTATCGGTAAACTGCATACCATATACGTCTGGGCGCCCGGCAGTGAAACAAGAAAGCACATACTGTTCTCCCCGGTGCCGGATGGATTCGATTATGATTTATGGCTCGGACCGGCGCCTTACAGGCCCTATGACGAAGACCTTTGCTCCAGCGTGTGGGAGAAAAAGTACTGGTGGTTTCATTCCGACTTTGCCCTTGGATTCATAGCCGGCTGGGGCGTTCACCCGCTGGACATCGCTCTTTGGGGCGGCGGGAAAAAGCTGACCGGCCCGGTCGAAGTCTCCGGCACTGGTGAGTTTCCCACCGAAGGCCCCACCGATACTGCGACTAAATGGATGGTTACCTTCAAGTATGCCGGCGGAATAACGATGAACTTTACGGACCATCGCATACCGGACGATTGGCGCCAGCGTTTCGGTGTCAATGACGGTCACGGCACCCTTTTCGAGGGCACCGAAGGGTGGGTGCACGTCGATCGCGGGGGCATTAACGCTCATCCCAAGTCACTGCTGAAGTCGGTGATCGGCCCGAATGAAATTCATCTGCCCAAAAGCAACCATCACGGCAGGAACTTTCTTGACGCCATAAAAACCCGCGGCAAAACGGTTTCCCACATTGACGACGCTGTGCAGGCTGATATTCTATGCCACCTGGCTGATATTGCCACACGCCTCGAACGCAAACTCGTATGGGATCTGGAAAATGAACGTTTTGTCAATGACGATCAGGCCAACCGTATGCTCACGCGTGCCATGCGCAGTCCCTGGCGATTGTCGTGAACCACCAATGGCCTACATACGCTAAGTTATTGTTGACAGCGCTGTTCTGGGGTGGCACCTTTACAGCCGGAAAAATCGTCAGCGAGCGTATCGGGCCGTTTTCCATTTCTTTTTTACGGTTTGTCATAGCTTCTTTGTTCTTACTTTTCATTACCTGGAAAATCGAAGGCAAACTGCCAAGATTGAAAGGCAGACAGATTGTTCCTATCCTTCTTTTAGGAATGACAGGTATATTTATATACAATGTATGTTTCTTTAAGGGGCTTCAGATGATCGAAGCTGGTCGGGCTTCTCTTATTATCGCGACCAGCCCGGTGTTCATCGCTGTCTTTTCATCCTGGCTGTTTCGGGAGCGGCTGAATCTGATCAGAATATCTGGAATTGTGATTTCTGTAATGGGAGCGATAATCGTTATATCTAAAGGAAAACTGCTCGGGGTATTTCAGGGCACCCTGGGCTGGGGAGAGCTTTGTATCTTTTGCTGTGTTTTGTGCTGGGTGGCCTATTCCCTGATCGGTAAAGCAGTCATGGACGGCCTTTCGCCGATTGCTTCGGTGGCCTATTCTTCGGTAGTAGGCACTGTTGCCTTGTTGATCCCGGCTTGTTACGAAGGAATATCGCAAAATATAACAGGTTATTGGGCCATCGACTGGCTGAGCATTTTTTATCTGAGCGTTTTCGGAACGGTGATAGGATTTGTCTGGTATTATCAGGCAGTTAAACAGATCGGCCCTACAAGGGCTGGGTTGTTTATCAATTTTGTCCCGATATTCGCTATCGCCATCGCCTTTGTTCTGCTTGAAGAAGTGATTACTTTATCTTTATTCGCAGGCACCGTTCTGGTTATTGCCGGAGTTTATTTAACCAATAAAACTTCCTGAACAAAGTTTCAGATGGAAAATGAGCTTACGATTTTTGGCCGCGGTTCTCGGTGCCGGCCAGTAACCTGGCGATGTTAGAGCGGTGACGGACCACCACCAGTACCGCTATAAGGCAACTAAAAACAAACAGCAGAATCAAATCGGCAAAGGCCCATTGTTTCAGACGCCAGATCAGAGCCACAAAGGCGATCGGAAAGGTGACTGCCGCCGTGATCGAAGCCAGCGACACATAACGCCACATCCCCCATACTCCCACCCATATCGCAAGGACTACCACCGCGGTTAGCGTAAAGTAAGGCCATACACCTAATATCACGCCCAATGAAGTTGCTACGCCTTTACCGCCGCGGAAACGCAGATAAACTGAAAATATATGTCCCAGGATACAGCCGGCTCCCATGGCCAGCCAGGCCAACTGGCCGAGTTGGCTGAGTGTGCCGTGGGAAACTGTCATCTCTGCTGTGCGACGCAGAAAACCACCGGCCCACAGAACCGGAACCAGTCCCTTAGCCACATCCAGGACAAAACAGATGTATCCCCATTTTCGGCCCAAAATGCGGCCGACATTGGTCGCGCCGATGTTGCCGCTACCCTGCTTGCGGATATCGATTCCCTTTGCCAGTCCGATAAGCAGACCAAATGGAATAGCGCCCAACAAATATCCCAGCAAAGGTAGTCCCAGATAAATGATTACATCCTGACTCATCTGCTCACCCATTTATTTGCCCACTGCCCATCTGTTTACCTACTCCTTATCGGACTGCTGTTCCAATTCGCGTTGCATTTCGTCGGCCTTGGGCAGATGACCGCCAAAAATCGGCACAAGCGCTCCCGGCATAGAGCACGAAAGATACAGCAGTCGGTACATCAAGGCCATGGCTACGGCCTGATCGATGGCCTGGCCCGGCTGGTCCGGGTTGATGACCACGCAGAAAAGATAGGTAACCAGGTTCTCGATAATTCCCAGCCCGCCTGGCACGGGAATGGCCGAACTGACCACCCACACTATCGGCATGATAATCAGGCACTGCACAAAAGTCACATTCTCAAGATGTAGCGCCTGGGTCAGCATCCATATCGCTACTATCGCCAACCCCTGAAGAATGGCCGTCAGCAGCATCGTCATCAACATAATTGGAATATGGCGACGATAGATACGAATCGCCTCATCGATCTGGCGCAAAATCTTGGCGAAAGGCAGTTTTTCCAGCAGTTGACTGATCATCAGTAAACGCCGGACACGACGGCTCAGAAATACTATCGAAACCAGTACCATCGCGGCAAAAACACCCCATACCACCCAGCGAACCTGGATGCCTTCGTACTCCATCTTTCCACGAACAAAGAAACTGGCGATCAACCCCACCATGATTATTCCGATCAGTCCGACGAGCCGATCCACAAATACTGTCACCGCCGCTTTTACCCGCTGATCTTTGGTGCCGTGCCGGGTAATATACCAACCCTTGATAATGTCGCCGCCCACGGCTCCCGGCATCATATTGTTATAGAACAGTCCCAAATACGTCAGTTTGACCGCCTGATAGAGTGAAATATACACCTTATGGACCTGTAACAGCAGAACCCAGCGACTGGCCAAAATAGTCTGAGCGGTTAGCAGTAACAGCACCGCCCAGACCACCCAGTGCCAACTGATGCCGGTAATCGCCTCTTTGAACTTGGCCCGGTCGGTATTACCAACCAAAAAGGCTATCGCTGCAAACGCTACTATCAGCCATATCAGTGTCTTAGCCTTCTTTTTCATTCAAACTCCCAAAACTCACCGCCTCGACAGCCCAAAAACCACATTGCCCAATCTGCCGGACAGCGGGCCGTAATACAAAAAAAAGGCCACACCGCCCCATCATGCCGGACATCAGGCCGTCCGACGTATTGTAAATCCCCTTAAACAAAAGAGCAATGGTTGGTTTCACGTTTTTTGCCCAATTGCCCGGATTCTATTGGCAACCAAGGCTGATTTAGAGTATTCTGGCAGCCAATGTGTTTTGACCTTGACAGAATGCCGAGTAATTGTACCATCCCAAATGGCCGATGTTGGCACTATGTGCAGTGACTGAACCGCTGCAGCCGGGATTGGACCGATAATATCCTTACGATCCGAGAGCCGAGGAGACATAATAAATGCCGAGCACTCAGCTTCAAACCGACGATCCCGGTCTGGCGATTTGCCCAGACAACATAGGTGAGTTGTTGGACAAGGAATGGCTTCTGACCAATGATCGGGGTAGTTACGCATCCGGCACTGTTTTAGGCTGTAATACCAGGCGGTACCACGGATTGCTGGTCGCTTCGCTGCACCCTCCTGTCGAGCGAATGGTAATGCTTTCGAATCTTTTGGAAACGGTTCAGTTTGGCGGTTGCAGCTATGATTTGTCCAACTTCGAGTTTTCCGACCGTCTGCATCCCCAGGGCTATCGTTTCTTAAAACATTTTCGTCGCGATGCCGGGGTGCATTTTTGTTATGAACTGGATGGCCTGAAAGTGGAGAAATCCATTTATTTGGCCCATGACCGGGACTTGCTGGTTGTATGTTATGATTTTTCCGGCGTCACCGACCGGGTCCGGTTTACCATGACGCCGCTTGTCGCTTTACGCGACTTCCATTCTCTCCAGTCGTCCTCGACTTGTTTGACCCTCGACCGGAATAACGATGTGTTTACTGTTCATGTACTTGACCCCAATGGCCCGGCCGTCCATTTTATCTGCCCGCAGAGCACATTCGAGTCTGGCGCCAATTGGTGGTATGCCATGCGATATCGCCGGGAGGCCGAGCGGGGCCAGCACGATTACGAAGACGTCTGGGCTTCCGGTGTTTTCAATACCACCCTTAGCTGCCCGAGCCGGGTGATGCTAATAATGCAGGCTACCGCCGGTCTGCAGCGACCTGGTCCGTTGGAGATCGACGTTGACGGACTTATCCGATCACTGCACCATCGCCGGCAGGAGCTTTTCAATTGGGCCGAAACACGGGACGATTACGAAAAAACCCTGGCTCAGGCGGCGGATCAGTTCATTGTTCACCGACAGATCAACGATCAGGGCCATCATTCCACCAGTGTCATAGCCGGTTATCACTGGTTTGCCGATTGGGGACGTGACACGTTTATTTCTTTGCCGGGTCTGTTGCTGAGTACCGGTCGTTTTACCGAGGCTCACGATGCGCTTTCCACTTTCGGCGCTGTCCTGGACCGGGGTCAGATACCCAACCGGTTTGACGACTATGGCGGCGCACCCCACTATAACAGTGTTGACGCTTCGTTATGGTACATCAATGCCGCCTACCAGTACTTGTTGGCTACCGACGATCAGAAAAGCTTTCAGGAACATCTTCGTCCTGCCATCGTTCAGATCACGGACGCTTACCGCTCCGGCGCCAGAGATAACATCCATGCCGACGAAGACGGTCTTATCACCGCCGGTGATGCGCATACGCAGTTGACATGGATGGACGCCAAGTGTAACAACGTCGCGTTCACGCCGCGTTACGGCAAAGCGGTGGAGATCAACGCCTTATGGCTCAATGCTTTGCATATCCTGGCCCAAACCGCTGTCAGTCCGACTGAACGTGAGTATTACCTTGGGCAGATTGAGCGTGTTGAAGATAGTTTTCGTCGTTTGTTTTGGAATGACGCGGACCATTGCCTGTACGACTGTATTTTCCCGGACAGCTTGCCCGACAGAGCCATCAGGCCCAATCAGATTTTCGCTGTTTCGCTGCCGTTTTCGGCTCTTACTGCTGATCAGCGGATCGCGGTCGTGCGGACCGTAGAGGAGCATCTGCTTACTCCTTATGGCCTGCGCAGTCTCAGCCCACGCGACAGCCGATACCAGGGCCGCTACAGCGGTAACCAGTTTCAGCGTGACAGTGCCTATCATCAGGGAACCGTATGGGCTTATCTGTTGGGGCCTTTTATCGAAGCGTTCCTGAAGGTTAACGACTTTTCCGCCGCTGCCCGGGATCAGGCATACGAGATGATAACGCCTCTGCTGGACCATCTTGATCATGACGGTTGTCTGGGTAGCGTCTCGGAGATATTCGACGGCGATTTCCCCCATCGTCCAAAAGGATGCATCGCCCAGGCATGGAGCGTTGCCGAGCTGCTCCGTTGTAAAAAAATGCTGCGGTAGTGCGCGTTTGATTGCTGTATTATACTCATAACGATCGAATTTCCCCATTTTTGTGTATTTACTTGTCCTGAAAACCGTTACAATCGATCCTGCCAGGAATTGTCAACCCATTGGGTATAACAAATGTATTCATAGCCAGGAATATCAGCAAACATGGGCAAGAAACCCCACAAATCAGACTCTTCCGGCAAGGCAGCCGGCGGCCCAAGAATCGTCAACAAAAAGGCCGGGTTCAACTTCGATCTGCTGGAAAAACTTGAATCCGGGATTGTCCTGCTCGGCACCGAGGTAAAAAGCCTTCGTCAGGGTAAGGCAAGCCTGGAAGAGGCATTCTGCCGAATCCGCGCAGGTGAACTTTACCTGGTGGGATGTAACATAGCGGTTTACGATCACGGCAATATCATGAATCACCATCCGACGCGGGAACGCAAACTGTTGGTACACAAACGCGAACTGCAAAAAATCGAGAGCAAACTCAGTCAAAAAGGTTTGACGATGGTGCCTACGCGTATCTATTTCAGCAGGGGTTTGGCCAAAGTGGAGATCGCTTTGGCACGCGGCAAAACCTACAGCGACAAACGTAACAAAATGAAAGATCGACAGATGAAACGTGATGTCGGCAGGGAAATGAACCGATATCGATAACCGATAGTGATGTTGGCGTCAAAAGGATTGTGAATCGTGATGGTCATGTTCTTGAGAAAATTTCGTTCAGTTGCCGCTGGATGGAATCCGCCCCGATGATGATTTGCAAAGGCTGACTTTGGTAGTCGTGTGGGTTGATGGGAAATCTTGGGTTACCACTCAGATCGTTAACGACAGCCCCGGCACATTGGCTGATAATGGCCCCGGCGGCGATGTCCCAGAGCTTGACCTCCCCGGCAAAGGCAGCCGAATACGCTCCCATAGCCACATAAGCGTAATGCAAAGCGGCACTGCCCAGATTCATATATGTGTATTTTTCCATAATTTCCGCTACGCACAATGGCAGCCAGTCAAAGATATTGCCCGAGATCGCCAATTGACTGTTACTGTTGAGGATTTCGTCCCGACAGTGAATTATTTGTCCGTTACACTGAGCCGGCCCGCCCTGCCGGGCGGAAAACATCATATTGGTACTGGGATCATAAATTGCCCCGGCGACAGGCAGACCGTCACGCATCACGCCGATGGAAACCGCGTACTGGACGGCGCCATGAGCGTAATTGCGGGTTCCGTCAAGCGGATCGATAATCCACCAAATATCTTCATCGCCGGTAGGAGGGCGTTTGAGTGTCCGATCGGCCGTGCCTTCTTCACCAATTATCCCATGATCGCCAAACCCCTCCAGAATACGATCTACAATCATTTTTTGACATTGCTGATCGACCTGGGTGACAATTTGTTCGGCGGCCTTGAGGCTAACCTGGGCCGAGCCGATCTTGCTACGGGCGTAATCACCGGCCGCTCTGGCCGCCTCCTGAGCTAATTGTAATATCTCGTTTAAGTTCATGCCGTTGCTTCAGTCTCCATTGATTGTTTTAAGTTTTTCGTCGAGTTCGATCAGTGAAAAGCCGTTGGAACCAACAACATGGTTTCGGTCGGTCAGGATCAGCCAGGGCAGGGCGCGTACGCCCCAGGCAAACTTCGTTTTTTCCTCGTCGCCTTCGATCACGCCGACCGGAAAACCAATGTTGAGCTTTTCAATCCAATATTTCAGGTCTTTTTCATCTACCTTGGAAGCCTGCACAGAAATTGTAGTTACGCCCTTGGCAGCGAGCGCCTCGGCCATTTCAGCCAGATTCTTCACACAATGCCGCGACGGCCGCTGCTGCATATCCCAAAAGCAAACCAACAACAGCTTATCCTTGATGTCGTTCGGGTTGAGCGCAACGTTCACCGCTTTCAAATCCGGCAAGGCCTTGCCCACCAGCGACGGCGGCTGCTTCGGCACAAACCGACGGGAACCCGATCCCTTCTCGGCAACTACAATCTCTAAATCAGTAACCCCACCTTCGGTCCGAACACTTCTGTACAACCGCTTCTGATCCACGCTAAGGTTTGCGCTGACGCGTATTTCGCCGGGACAAAGTTTTTCTATCATAAACTTTCCATCTTTATCGGTTTTAACGCTGGGGCGGCCGGGTTGGTTATCACCGTAGCAATCTACGTTCACGTTTTCCACCGGGTTGCCTTCGTCGTCCACCACCCTGCCGCTTACCGACTGGTCAGCCACAGCCAAAATCAACTGCCCCACATCCAGACGATTGTCCACCGCATCATTTGCTAAAATGTCGTTCATTGTATTTTTGCCGTACCCCTCGGCCCGGGCGGATATGCTGTATTTATACCCCGGCGGGATAGCTCTGAGTTCAAATTTACCTTCGCCATCAGTCACCGGCTGCCCCCGGCCATTGATGGTCGAACCCCAACCGGACGCCCATAATTTAACACTAATCCTGATGTCAGGAATCCCTTTGCCTTTGGGATCGACAACCTTACCGGTAAATACCACCGCCGGTACAAGTTTCACATCGACTGTCCTGGTATTTTCTTCTATTTCGACCGCCGCTACCAGATTCCGCTCTACGCACTGTGCCACCAGAAGCACTAACGGAATTTCACTATTGCTCCAACTGGCCGGATCCCATTTTGCCTCGAATTTGCCCTGCGCATCTGAGCTTTCTGTACCACGGCCTATAGGGCATATTTTGACTGCCACCTCTTCCACCGGCTTGCCCGCTTCATCGCTCACCACTCCAGTTATTATTGGTATGCGCGGCAGTTGTATCTCTAAACGGAAAGTTTTATTCTCTTCAATTGTGATTGCTTCTTTTTGTTCATTTCTGGCATAGCCTTCCTTGTAAATCCCACTCATCTGGTATTCGCCCGGCAGCAGACGTATTTTAGCCACTCCGTCCTTGTCGGATCGCCCGGAGAACCACTGATCGCGTGCTTGGTCCCGAACGTTCACGTCTGCTTTTTCGATCGGTTTCTTATTCACCGATTCGGTAACCAAAACCTCCAGCAGGCCGCCCTTACTGACCTCATATTTTACACCGTTTTTCGTCTTGCCCGCTTCTGCCGTTACTTCCATTGGCTCCGCCAGCCAATTGGCCGGACCTTTTCGCGGCGGATCAAGCTTCAGAATATACTTGCCCGCCTCAAGGTCACCGATAGTAAATGTCCCGTCTTTCTTTGAGACGGCGGTAGAGACTTGCCCGGAATTCGGTTTCTTCGGGACTCGTGTTACCCACAGTCGTGCACCCTCGGCTGGTTTGCCGGTTCCCTTTTCCACCGCCATGCCCGTTATCAACAGGTTCGCCCGGGCCAAAGTTAACTGCCCCACATCCAGACGATTATTAACCGCATCATCAGCTAAAACCTTGAGTTCATCCTGGCCATATCCTTCTATCCTGGCATTTAGTTTGTATTCATGTCCCGGCGGGATAGCCTTGATCTCGAATTTGCCCTTGGCATCGGTCACCACTGTACCCTGCCTTGAGTCGGTGATACTCAAATCCCAGGGGCTCATTTGTAGCGTAACCGTAATCTTGACACCGCTAATCCCTTTGCCTTCGGTATCGACAACCTTGCCGGTAAATACCACTGCCGGTATAAGTTTCACATCGACTGTTTTGATATCTTTCTCTATCACCTCGATTTTCGCCAGATTCCGCTCCTGATGCCGCACTACCAGGCAATGGGTAGTCTCCTTCCGATCCAACGAGCTGGGATCCCACTTAACCTCGAATTTGCCCTGCGCATCTGAGCTTCCTGTACCACGGCCCGAAGGGCATATTTCGACTGACGCTCCTTCCACCGGCTTGCCCGCCTCATCACGTAGCACTCCTGTTACTGTTGGCATAGGCGACATTTGCACATCTAAGCGGACAGTTTTGTTCTCCTCGATTGTGACTGCTTCTTCTTGTCGATCTCTGAAATAGCCTTCCTTGTAAACCCTGCTTATCTGGTATTCGCCAGGCAGCAAACGTATTTCAGCCACTCCGTCCTTGTCGGAGCGCTCGTAGAACCACGGACCGCCTGCTTTATCCTGAACGCTTACGATTGTTTCTTCGAGCAGTTTCTTATTCACAGACTCGGTAAACAAAACCTCCAGCAGGCCACCCTTACTGACCTCAAATTTCACACCGCTTTTAGTCTCGCCCACCTCCACCGTCACTTCCACCGGCCCGCCTACCCAATCAGCCGGACCTTCTCGTTGCGTGAGCGGCGGGACAAGATGCAAAATATGCTTCCCGGCGTTGAGACTATCAAATCCAAACGTTCCGTCTTCTTTGGAACTCAACGGTTTCTGCCCATAAACCTGCTGATCTTCTCCACACAGCACCATTAGCACCACATTCGAGACCGCTTTACCAGTGCCCTTTTCCACAACCATACCTTCGATTTTCGCCTCGATAGGCATCACAATTTTGATATCCGCCTGGCCCGGCGCAAATTGCATTTTCTCTCTTCGGTAGCTTACAGGTTCATACGTGCATACTGCAGCCCGACCTGCTTTCGTGACCAGAAATTCAACCGTTACCCCTACCGGCAGGTTAGTGAACAAGAATTTGCCCGCCGCATCGGTATCGACCGTAAGCAATCCTGACGCTGCTTTGTATCCCAGATATCGGCGATTATCCCCTTGCCTGATCATTATCTGATAGATACTTACTTTTGCCTGGGCAACAGGTTCACCCTTTTCATCCACCACCATACCGGCCAGTTCCTTCGCCTGACCCAGCTCGATCTTATCAACATCCTGATCCTCCCGCATCCTCCAGTCAGCCCAGCCTATAGCCAAACCTTCCTTTTGAGCCACAATGGTCCCGGTCCTGTAGCGATACTCACTGGCATCAACGCTTATACTGAAAGAAAACGTCCCATCCGCTCCGGTCGTCTTTTCCTCCACCGACTCGGTATCGTACGAATTCGCCCCCACATAATATTTAAATTGGTATAATTTGACTTGTGCCCCGGCAAGGCCCTGCCCTTCAGAATCAACCACCTTACCCGTACAGGTTATCTCTTTAACAAGCTCCGCACCGGCCGATTCAACAAGCTCCATACCGACCGACTGACCGGCAAAACCAACCAAAATGCCCAAACACAAAATTGCTGCCAGATTCATACGCATGCTACATTTCCTTCATAAAAACGATGTTGGCGTCAAAAACTAGGTATATTCCAAAAAAGTCGGCTTAACACAGTAACTTCGTGTACCGTTGTCACATCCTTCGGCGGAAGCGGATAACTTGTTTGTTTTCAAGAGGTTATATTCCCTATTCCGCGGAAAATCCAATAAACTACTGCAAATCTCATAATGGTCCATTTTACAAAAAACCGCTGAAAATAGCAAAATTTGTATTTTTATCTTATGGTTTTCGTTGAGTTTGTGCTAATATATCCAGCCAGCTTGGTTTGAAAAAAGGAGTTTTGTTTGGAACTTTTGTTACGGCTGAGACAACGGTTCCGATGGTTTTGTTTGGTATCGGCCGCTAGAGTAAGGATGTGATTCATGGCTGATATGGAAGCTCTAAAAAACGCTGTGATTAAGGGTGATCAAAATAGCGCCAAGAAAATTACTGCTGAGGCTTTGGCCGAAGGGATCAGACCGGAAGAGATTCTTCAGGACGGTCTGGTCGCCGGTATGAGCGTGATAGGGGTGGCGTTCAAGAAAAATGAGGTTTATGTCCCTGAGGTACTGATTGCAGCCCGGGCGATGAAAACTGCTATGGAGGTGCTCGAGCCTAAACTGGTCGAAGCCGGAGTGAAGCCAATCGGAACGGTTGTTGTCGGTACGGTCAAAGGTGATCTGCACGATATCGGCAAAAACCTGGTTAGTATGATGCTCAAAGGCGCCGGGTTCAACGTTATTGATTTGGGCGTCGATGTGACGCCGGAGAAGTTCATCGAAGCAATTAAGAGGAATAAGGCTCAGGCGGTTGGGCTTTCGGCCCTGTTAACCACGACTATGCCGATGATGGATAAGACGGTGCAGGCATTTAGCAAAGCCGGCATTGATACGAAGGTAATGATCGGCGGAGCGCCTGTGACGAAGGAATATGCCGACAAAATTGGCGCACAGGGCTATGCGCCGGATGCCGCTACCGCGGTCGATGTGGCGAAGCAACTGCTTGGAGTTTAAAAAGTTATAAGAAGGCATGAGGGGGCAGGCAGGAAGATAGAAGAGGCACGGGGCCACAAGTTGCCGGCTTCCGCCGGCAACTTAAACTGAGCGCACCGCTGGCATGGCCAAGGCGGCCAGGGGGGACTGTGTGGCTGGCTGGCTGAGTGGGGGGGTGGGTTGGGGATTAAAAAAGGGCGATGTTTGGTTTTCCGTCGTCAGCGTCGTAAGGCTGCTGGTCTTCTATGGTGCTGTCTTTGATGCAGATTCGTTCGATGTGGGTGGCGAGGCCGGGTGGCCGACTGTTGGAATCTATCGTCACGATAATACCGTTAATTCTCAGGTCGCCGGTAGCGATGCTGTAGGGGTATGGCATTTGTACGGTCAGGTTTTTGAGGACCGGATCTATATTGCGACCTAAAACGGATCTGTGGGCGCCGGTCATGCCTAAATCGGTGATGTACGCGGTACCCTGGTCGAGGATGGTTTCATCGGCGGTAGTAACGTGAGTGTGGGTGCCGAAAACAAGACTTACCCGGCCGTTGAGGTGCCAACCCATGGCGATTTTTTCGCTGGTGGCTTCGGCGTGAATGTCAACTATCCTGATTCTTATGTCGGAGGGAATTTTGGCCAGGACTCTGTCGATAGCATGAAAAGGATTGTCAGCGGGAATGTTCATGAACATTCTGCCCAGTATGGAAACGACAGCGACCTGTGGCCCAGGGGCAGTGGTGTAAACGGCCCATTCACGACCGGCAGACTGAGGCGAAAGGTTGGCAGGACGAACGATGCGGTCTGAGTTATGGAGCACATCGATAATTTCACGTTTGCGATAAATGTGGTCGCCAAGTGTTATCAGATGAACGCCGTATCTGAGTAGCTTTTCGTAGATCTTGACGGTTATGCCGGAGCCGCCGGCAACGTTTTCGGCGTTAACGATAACACAATCGATCTGGTGCTCCTTGACAATGCGGGCAAGGTGCTCGGCCAGGATGTGGCGAGCAGGCCGACCGACCAGGTCGCCTATACAAAGCACTTTAATTTGCATAACGCACTTTCATAACTCTGGCAGAAAAATATTATTGCATCAAGATCATCCGGATTAGCGGGCATATTCGGTGCAACGAACTTCACGCAGTAAAGTAATTTTAATTTCGCCTGGGTAAGTCAACTCATCCTCTACTTTTTTGGCGATGTCGCGTGCGATTTTCCATGCGGTTGAGTCGTCAACGAATTCCGGATCGACGATAACACGTATTTCACGACCGGCTTGTATAGCAAATGCTTGTTTTATTCCGTCGAATCCGTTGGCGATGGCCTCGAGGCTTTCGAGTCGTTTGATGTAACGTTCAAGGGTTTCGCGGCGTGCTCCGGGTCGGGAGGCGCTCATGGCGTCAGCGGCGGATATCAGGGGAGCATAAGGGGTGGTGGCTGGTACGTCGCCATGGTGTGCGGCGATTGCGTTAATGACAGTGGGCGATTCTTTGAGTTTACGTGCCAACTCGGCGCCGATTTCGGGGTGACCGCCTTCGATTTCATGATCCACAGCCTTGCCGATGTCATGGAGCAGTCCACAACGTCTGGCCAATGCGCCATCGAGCCCTAGTTCCTCGGCCATAGACTGACTGAGAAAAGCGACCTCGACGCTGTGACGCAATACGTTCTGTCCATAACTGGTTCGATAGCTTAACCGTCCCAGATATGGCAGCAGTTTACTACTTAGGCCATTTACGTTGGTTTCGAGAGTGACTCGTTTGCCGATTTCTATAATTTTGCCATCGAGTTCTTTTTGAGTTTCCGCAACGATCTCTTCGATACGAGCCGGATGGATACGTCCATCCTGAATGAGCTTATCCAGGCTGATGCGAGCCACTTCACGGCGAATAGGGTCAAAAGCCGAAACCACTACCACGCCCGGAGTATCGTCGATGATGACATCAACACCGGTGCTTTTTTCAAATGCACGGATGTTTCTACCTTCGCGACCAATGACTCTTCCTTTCATGTCGTCGTTGGGAATATCGACGGTAGAGACGGTATTGTCACAGGTGTGCTCGGCAGCGTACCGCTGAATCGCATTCAAGGTGATCTCACGACTGCGGGAGTCGGCTTCCTCTTTGGCCTTGTTGACGACCCGCTCAATGAGATTTGAGGCTTCGTGTGTAACCTCGTCTTCCAGGCGTGACAGGAGAATTTCCTTGGCTTCTTCGGCCGTGATGTTGGCAATACGCAGTAGTTGTGCACGCTGTTCGGTCAGGGTGTTTGTCAATTGTTTATCTTTGTTGGCCAGTTCACGCTCCTTCTCGGCGTTTTTCTTGTCGCGGTTTTCCAGTTCCCGTTCCTTGGCGTTGATACTTTCCCATTTTCGATCGACCATGTCCTCACGCTTGCTGAGATGTCGCTCCGTTTCACGAAGTTCGTTTCGGACTTCGGTGGTCTCCTTTTCAAATTCTTCACGTCTCTTGATGGCGTCGGATTTGGCCTCTAACTGGATGGTTTTGAGAATGTTTTCAGCCTGCAACCGGGCGTCATGGACGACGGTCTCGGCCTGCTGTTTGGCGGCCTGAATGTGGGATTTCCCGGTGACACGCTGGATGGCCCAAAAAACCGCCACACCAACAACCAATCCACCAACAGCACCAAGGAGAATGCCGATAAAATCGGCGGCGGCTAAAATTGTTAAGGATTGCATCTTCTATACTCCAATCTATAAATAATCAGTCATAATGGCGCAGGTATTGTCATATACCTGTCGAATATCGACCATTTGACTGTAGGTTTCGCGAGTAAGATCATACGTAAAACAATCACAGATGTTTAATCGGATGATCCTATAACGCGTGCCAACGGGGGGATATCGCCATAAAATAGCAGACTACGTCGGGCTTAGTGCCGACAGCAGGGAAACGTTGAATTACTAATACTAGGACAGCACCTGTTTTTTGCCAAACAAGCCGATCACGGAGCTATTATATTGTGTTCTTCCGGCATTTACCATTACCTTAAGCGGCCTATTGGGGTGCATATATAGTAGTGACAATTTTCCGAGATGCTCGTTTGAAAGAACATCGGGAAACAAGCATAAAACCAAGCCATTCGACCCATACGGTCTAAAACCATTTGGTTGTTCCAGCCAAGACAGCAATACAACAATCCAACCCATTTCCCCTGGCAATGGGAGCATTCAAATATAAGATTTAGAGGCTCCATCAAAACCTACCCTGAAACACATTTTTTAGTCCTGTTATCGCTGTTTTTGGCCATTTTGTTAGAATGCCTTGGGGAATGGGTCAAGCTTATCTTGACATCAGCGTCAAAAGTATTTCAGAGGAAAGCTCGATTCCGCCATCTAAAGGGCGTTTTTGTGTGTGAATTCAACTTTTGACGCAACCATCTATATTAAGTAACTCAACGCTAATTCAGCCCATGCTTGTCGTAATCATACCTCCGCGCTGGGCGGGGCGACCTCAGTTGGCTGATAATTTAATCCAAAGTCTCCTTTCTAAGACTCGCTTTTGTTACAATCGCAAGGTTTGCCATTAATGTTACCGCAGGAACCGTCCACGATACTGTGCATGCTTACATCTGTATCCGTTTATATCCATAGGCCAATGGGCCGTCAAGAAAAAAACCATTTGTCCGGGGCGGGGGCGCATTATTCCCATAGGCGCATTATACGTTTTTGGTTCTAAGTTCTTTTAGAACAAGGGTTAACGGCCCGATCCGGAGATGTTCGGTTTGGTCTAAAAAACATTATGCCTGCTGCGGACGATGAAGAAGAAACATCCTTCCAGGCGAGAAGTTTCTGGCAGAACGGCCTTGACGAGTGAATGAGTAAATCGGTAAGTGAGTGGGTCGGTGGGGCGGGGAAGGCAGATGTAAGTGCTTATTTTTCGTAGCGTGAAATTGTTGTAACTCCTTATTTTGCGTTGTTGGAATTGATGTAAGTGCTTATTTTTGTGTAACGATTATAACGATTAGGTAAGATGGGTAAGAAAAAAGTGTGAAATTCCGACGAATTCCGATGAAAAGTGATGTGGTTTGTACTATGTTTGCACTATGTTTGTATGTAGTTTGTAGTATGTTTGTGGTATGTTTTGATGAAAAGTCAACCACCAAGTCGCGAAGATACAAAGGACACTAATGGGTCAAGATAAAAAATGAGAAGGACACGAAGATTTTAGAAGACACTAAAAGAGGGAGAGAGTTTTATTGGGTAAATGGGCAGGGTAGGGAGAATGGGGGAGATGGGAAGGATGGGGTCGGGGAAGGGAAGAGGGCGGACCGGTGGGGGGGGAGGGAGGATAGAAGAG
>Ga0209705_10000469_pt1 | contig 20960 bp, 19 predicted proteins | sample PPLLaktember2015_5_FD_187262 | JGI IMG/M metagenome (GOLD analysis project Ga0209705, IMG submission 187262) | Freshwater sediment microbial communities from Prairie Pothole Lake near Jamestown, North Dakota, USA - PPLs Lake P8 Core (1) Depth... | ecosystem: Environmental > Aquatic > Freshwater... | reverse complement strand
GGCTGTCGCGGGCCTGCGGGCGCTGCGGGTGCCGGCCCGCCGCGCCATCAACACGCGCGCCGATCGGCGGGGACCGGTGGAGGAACTGCTGGTGACGAACTCTTGAACGTTGAACGCCCGGCGGGGGTTTCTACGCGCCCGGCAGCCAGATGAGCTGCTCGCACGACGGGCAGGCATAGGCCAGCCGCAGGTCGCCGACGAACGAGACGAAGCCCCCCTCGGCGGTGGTCCAGCACGAGGGGCAGATGGCCCGGGCCCGGCTGTCGAGGGTGGCCACGCGCAGGGGGCGGCCGGTCGTCGGACACGGAATGCTCGCGGGCGAGTCGGTGTGTCTCACCAGGGACGGGACACCCGTAGCGCTCATCTCGCGGACGAACAGGCCGAAATAGTGATCCAGGCGCGATGACATCGAGGACATGGTAAGCGGCGGCGATAGTAGCACGCAGGGTACGGCACCGCAACGGATTGGGGCTCGCCTGCCGGGCTGGCGGCTTCCCGGGCGCGGGGGGAACCATGCTACTCTGGCAAGGAAGGTTCCAGCCCACCCGATACGCGAAAGTGGCGGAACTGGCAGACGCGCCGGACTTAGGATCCGGTAGCCGCAAGGCTATGGGGGTTCGACTCCCCCCTTTCGCACCATTCGACTCGCCTGCAGCCCGCCTCCGGCGTGCCGCAGGCTCGCTCATGGCGGGCCAGCGACAGGTCGAATGCCCTGAGCGAGCTCCAAAGGAGCGAGTCGAAGGGCACTCGTGAAAGAGGCAGGGCACTGAGCCCCACAACACAGAGTACGACTCCCGAGCATCCCAACTGAAATGAAGACGGAATTAGTTGACGTCAGCGAGACTCGCAAGAATCTCGTGGTCGAGATCCCCACGGACACAGTGGACGCGGAAATCAGCCGCGTCACCGCCCGCTACGGCAAGGCGGCGAAACTGCCCGGCTTCCGCCCCGGCAAGGTCCCGGCCAGGGTGGTCAAGCAGCGTTTCCGCGGGCAGATCCTGCAGGATGCCGCCGAGCACCTCGTCGGCCACGCAGTGGAGGACGCGCTCACCGAGCGCGGCGTGCAGCCGGTGGACAGCCCGGACATCCAGAACATGGTCATCGAGGAGGGGCAGCCGCTCACCTTCACCGCGATTTTCGACGTGGTGCCCTCGTTCGACCCCGGCGACCTCTCGACCATCGAGCTCCGGCGGCAGCCGGTGGTGGTGGACGAGGAAGCGGTCGACCAGTCACTCGAGCGGTTGCGCGAGCGCGCCGCCCGGTTCGAGCCGGTCGACGGGACAGTGGTCGAGGCCGGCCACACTGCCGTGGTCGACCTGATCCGGCAGGGGACCGACACGGACGGCCGGCGCGGCGAGGAGGATCGACACCAGCAGGTGTCCATCGAGCTGGGCGCCTCCGCCAACCCGCCCGGCTTCGACGACCAGGTCGCGGGCATGAGCCTGGGCGAGACGAAATCGTTCACCCTGACCTACCCGAACGACTATTCCAATCCCGACCTGGCCGGCAGCACAGTGGACTACACGGTGACTGTCAAGGAGATCAAGCGGCGCGTGGTGCCGGCCCTGGACGACGAGTTCGCCAAGGACCTGGGCGACTTCGAATCGCTGGACGCGCTGCGCGCGCGAGTGAGGGCCGACCTCGAGGCCGAGGCGACCGAGGCCTCGGAGCGGCAGTTGCGCAACGACCTGCTGAAGAAGCTGGCCGAGCGCGTGCCCTTCACGGTGCCGCCGGCGCTCATCGACCGCGAGATCGACCGCCGGGTGCAGGACTTCGCCCGGCGGCTGATGGACCAGCGGATCGATCCGCGGCAGACCAACATCGACTGGGCGGCGTTCCGGCAGGGCCAGGCCGAGCCGGCCGCCGACTCGGTGAAGTCGGCCATGGCGCTGGACGAGATCGCGCGGCGCGAGTCGCTCACCGTGACCGAGGAGGACCTCGAGGCCGAACTCGCGAAATATGCGGAAGGCACGGGCAGATCCGCGGCGGCCATCAGGGCGCGGCTCCAGCAGGACGGCGAGCTGCCCAGGCTCGCCGCCGGACTCCGCCGCGAAAAGGCGGTGGCCTGGGCCTTGGGTAACGCTAGGATTGTGACGATATAGAAGGAATCAGGAGCCAGGGAGCAGGGATCAGGGGTCAGGAGTCAGGAGTCAGGGAAACCGCATGCGATACGGAGTGCCTCAGAACCAGCTCGTCCCGATGGTGGTCGAGCAGACCAACCGCGGCGAGCGCGCGTACGACATCTTCTCGCGGCTGCTCAAGGACAACATCATCTTCATCGGCACGCCGATCGACGACGGGGTGGCCAACCTGGCCATCGCGCAGATGCTGTTCCTCGAGGCCGAGGATCCGGACAAGGACATCCTGCTCTACATCAACAGCCCGGGCGGGTCCATCACGGCCGGCTTCGCCATCTACGACACCATGCAGTTCATCCGCCCCGACGTGCAGACCTACTGCATCGGGCAGGCGGCCTCGATTGCGGCAGTGCTGCTGGCGGCGGGCACGAAGGGCAAGCGGTTCTCGCTGCCGAACTCGCGCATCCTCATTCACCAGCCGTGGATGAGCGGCCTCGGCGGCCAGGCCACCGACATCGATCTCGCGGCGAAGGAAATCCTGCGCATGCGCGAGCGCATCAACGAGATTCTGGTGAAGCACACGGGGCAGGACGCCAAGCGCATCCAGGATGACACCGAGCGCGACTACATCATGTCTGCCGAGCAGGGCAAGGACTACGGAATTATTGACGATGTCATTCGGAAACGGGTGTAACCTAGGGGTGACGGCCCAATGGTGAAGAAGAACGGCGACGGCGGCGAAATCCTGCGCTGCTCGTTCTGCAACAAGGACCAGAACGACGTCAGGAAGCTCATTGCCGGCCCCACTGTGTTCATCTGCGATGAATGCGTGGAGGTGTGCAACGACATCATTGCGGACGACAACAAGTTCGACACCCGCGGCACGCGCACGTCGCTCCCCGCGCCGTCCGAGATCAAGAAGTTCCTCGACGAGTACGTCATCGGCCAGGAGCTCACCAAGAAGAAGCTGGCCGTCGCGGTCTACAACCACTACAAGCGGCTCGAGATCCAGAAGCAGCCGCGCAGCCGCACCGACGTCGAGCTCACCAAGTCGAACATCCTGCTGATCGGCCCGACCGGCACGGGCAAGACGCTGCTGGCGCAGACGCTGGCCAAGCTCCTCTCGGTCCCCTTCACCATCGTCGACGCCACCACGCTCACCGAGGCCGGCTATGTCGGCGAGGACGTGGAGAACATCATCCTCAAGCTGCTGCAGGCGGCCGGTGGCGACATCGAGAAGTGCCAGCAGGGCATCGTCTACATCGACGAGATCGACAAGATCGGGCGCAAGGACGAGAACCCGTCGATCACCCGCGACGTGTCGGGCGAGGGCGTGCAGCAGGCGCTGCTGAAGATCCTGGAAGGGACGGTCGCCAACGTGCCCCCGCAGGGCGGCCGCAAGCACCCGCACCAGGAGTTCTTCCAGATCGACACCACGAACATCCTGTTCATCTGCGGCGGCGCGTTCGTGGGCCTCGAGAAGGTCATCGAGCGGCGCGTGGGCAAGAAGACGATGGGCTTCAAGGCCGACATCAAGTCGCAGAAGGGCCGCGACGTCGGCACAGTGCTCGAGCAGCTCGAGCCCCAGGACCTCATCAAGTTCGGCCTCATCCCCGAGTTCGTCGGGCGCCTGCCGGTCACCGGCACGCTGCACGAGCTCGACAAGCCCGCGCTGGTCCAGATCCTCACCCAGCCGCGCAACGCCATCACCCGGCAGTACCAGAAGCTCTTCGAGTACGAGAACGTCAAGCTGCGGTTCACCGACGACGCCGTCGACGCCATCGCCGAGATGGCGCTCGAACGCAAGATCGGCGCGCGCGGCCTGCGGATGATCATCGAGGACCTGATGCTCGACCTCATGTATCAGCTGCCGGGCCAGAAGAAGTCCCGCGAGTGCGTCATCACGCGCGAGATGGTGGTGAGCAAGAACACGGGCCTCGAGGTCGTCGAGAAGGCCGGCTAGCCGCTTCCGGCGCGTCCGTCCGCTCGACTCCCGGTTCCTGGTTCCTGGTTCCTGACTCCTGGTTCCCGAGAAGATCTGTACCTGTATGACCGAAGTCTACGAAACCCTCCCCATCGTCCCGCTGCGCGACGTCGTCGTTTTCCCGCACATGATGATGCCGTTCGTCATCGGGCGGCCCTCGTCGATCCGCGCGCTCGAGCACGCGCTCGCCAAGGACAAGCGCGTGTTCCTGGCGGCGCAGCACGACGCGTCCACCGACGACCCGAAGGCCGAGGACATCTACACCATGGGCGCGGTCGCCAACGTGGTGCAGAGCCTGAAGCTGCCCGACGGCAACATCAAGGTGCTGGTCGAGGGCGTCGACCGGGCGCGCGTCATCGAGTGGAAAGACGACAAGGGCTTCTACCGCGTGGTGGTGAAGGTCCTGCAGAAGATGAAGGACCAGGCCGGCGACGTCGAGCAGACGATGAGCCGCGTCGTGAGCCTCTTCGAGCAGTACGTCAAGCTGTCGAACAACCTGCACTACGACGCGATGATCGCCGCCGTGCGCGTGGACGACCCGGGCAAGCTGGGCGACACCATCGCCGCCCACCTGCTGGTGGGCGTGGACGAGAAGCAGAACCTGCTCGAGATCGTCTCGCCGCTCGAGCGGCTGAACCGCATCGCCAGCATCCTCGAAGCCGAGGTCGACAAGCTGCAGGTGGACCGCCGCATCCAGTCTCGCGTGAAGAAGCAGATGGAGAAGGCGCAGAAGGAGTACTACCTCAACGAGAAGATGAAGGCGATCCAGAAGGAACTGGGCCGCAAGGACGAAAAGGGGAACGAGATCGAGGAGCTGCGCAAGAAGATCGACCAGGCGCGGATGCCGAAGGACACGGAGGAGAAGGCCATCCAGGAGCTCAAGCGCCTGGAATCCATGCCCCCGATGTCGGCCGAGGCCACCGTGTCGCGAAACTACCTCGACTGGCTCATCGCGGTGCCGTGGCACAAGAAGACCAAGGAGAACCGCGACCTCAAGAACGCCGAGCACGTCCTCAACGAGGACCACTACGGGCTGGAGAAGATCAAGGATCGCATCCTCGAGTTCCTCGCCGTGCGCGCGTTGGTGAAGAAGCCCAAGGCCACCATCCTCACCTTCGTCGGCCCCCCGGGCGTGGGCAAGACGTCGCTGGCCAAGTCGATCGCGCGCGCGATGAACCGCAAGTTCGTCCGCCTGTCGCTCGGCGGCGTGCGCGACGAGGCCGAGATCCGTGGCCACCGGCGCACCTACATCGGCGCCTTCCCCGGCCAGATCATCCAGATGATGAAGAAGGCCGGCTCGCTCAACCCGGTCTTCCTGCTCGACGAAGTGGACAAGATGTCGATGGACTTCCGCGGCGACCCGTCGGCCGCCCTGCTGGAGGTGCTCGACCCCGAGCAGAACAACGCGTTCCTCGACCACTACCTCGACGTCGAGTTCGACCTCTCGCACGTCATGTTCCTGTGCACCGCCAACGTGCTCCACACCATCCCGCAGGCGCTGCGCGACCGCATGGAGGTGCTGCAGCTCGCCGGGTACACCGAGCAGGAGAAGGTGGAGATCGCCAAGCGCTTCCTGGTGCCGAAGGCCATCGAGGGCAACGGCCTCACTGACAAGAACATCTCGGTCGAGGAGGGCGCCCTCCAGACCATCATCCAGCGCTACACGCGCGAGGCGGGCGTCCGCAACCTCGAGCGCGAGATCAACTCGGTGTGCCGCAAGGTGGCCCGCAAGGTGGTGGTGGAAGGCGCGTCCACCTTCGAGGCCATCTCGCCCGAGAAGATCACCGAGTACCTCGGCGTCCCACGCTACCGTCCGACGGTGGCCGAAGAGCAGAACGAGATCGGCATCGCCACGGGGCTGGCCTGGACCGAAGTCGGCGGCGAGATCCTCATCACCGAGGCCACGCTCATGCCCGGCCGCGGGCGGCTCACGCTCACCGGCAAGCTCGGCGACGTGATGCAGGAGTCCGCGCAGGCCGCGATGAGCTTCGTGCGCTCCCGCGCCGAGGAGTTCGGCATCCCCAAGGACTTCAACCGCAAGCTCGACGTGCACGTGCACATCCCGGAAGGCGCCATCCCGAAGGACGGCCCCTCGGCCGGGATTACGCTGGCCACGGCGCTCATCTCGGCCCTGACCCGCATCCCGGCCCGGCGTGACGTGGCGATGACCGGGGAGATCACCCTGCGCGGCAAGGTCCTGCCCATCGGCGGCGTCAAGGAGAAGCTGCTCGCCGCGCACCGCGCCGGCGTGAAGACCATCCTCGTGCCCAAGGACAACGAGAAGGACCTGGCCGACATCCCGAAGAACGTGCTCGACGCCATCGACGTGCACCTGGTGAGCACGATGGACGATGTGCTGAAGATCGCGCTCGAAGGCCCGCTCACGCCGCTGCCGCCGTCCGCCGATTCGGGCGACCTCGGCGACTCGGCCGAGGCGATCACGCACTGAGGGGTTGGAGGTCTTGGGTCTTGAGGTCTTGAGTTTGGATCCGTGTCATCTGCGCAATCTGCGGCCCTCGTCGTCTCTGCGTCTGCGGCCCTGTGCGGATCACATCTGAGTTCGTCACGAGTGCTGCGGACGCAGGCGGGTTCCCAACCGAGCGACTACCTGAGTTGGCCATGGTGGGCCGCTCGAACGTCGGCAAGTCGAGCCTGATCAACGCCCTGGTCCGCCAGACGCTGGCCCGGACCAGCGCCGCGCCCGGCAAGACGCGGCTGGCCAACTTCTATCGCGTGCAGCGCGCCGGGCATCCACCGTTCTACCTGGTGGACCTGCCGGGCTACGGCTACGCGCGTGGGGGCGATGCGGCACGCGCCACCTTCGATCAGCTCGCCGCGGAGTACTTCACATCCCGTCGCGGCGCGACGCTGCTGCTGGTGGACAGCCGGCATCCGGCGCTGGACGCGGATGTGCGAGCGGGGACCTGGCTGGTCGACCACGGGGTGACATGCCACGTGGTGGCGACCAAAGTCGACAAGCTGACGCAGGCCGAGCGCCGGCGTCACCTGGGAGAACTGGAGCGTCGGTATTCAGGACCGGTGACCGCCGTGTCGGCCCACACCGGTGAAGGACTGGAAGCACTGTGGACACAGATCGCAAGGCTGCTGGAGCAGCCCCCGCCAACGGCACCGCCACGGCCGAGCCCGTCACGCTCGACCTTTCCGCCCTCAAAGAGCTGAGCGTCGCCGATCTGACGAAGATCGCGCGCGACCTCGACATCCCGCACGCGACGGGCCTCCGCAAGCAGGAGCTGATCTTCGAGATCCTGCGCGCGCGGGCTGCCAAGGCGGGGCTGATCTTCTCGGAGGGCGTCCTCGAGGTGCTGCCCGACGGCTTCGGGTTCCTGCGCGCGCCGGACTACAACTACCTGGCCGGGCCCGACGACATCTACGTGTCGCCGACGCAGATCCGGCGCTTCGACCTCCACACGGGCGACACCATCGCCGGGCAGATCCGCTCGCCCAAGGAAGGCGAGCGCTACTTCGCGCTGATCAAGGTGGAGGCGGTGAACTTCGAGCCGCCGGCGCGCGGCCGCGAGCGCGTGTTCTTCGAGAACCTCACGCCGCTCTACCCGAAGGATCACATCCGCCTCGAGGCCGACCCCGACAACATGTCCACCCGTGTGATGGACATGATGACGCCGCTCGGCAAGGGCCAGCGCGGCCTCATCGTCGCGCCGCCCCGCACCGGCAAGACGATGCTGATGCAGTCCATCGCGAACGCCATCACCATCAACCACCCGGAGGTCTACCTCATCGTGCTGCTCATCGACGAGCGCCCGGAGGAGGTGACCGACATGCAGCGCTCGGTGAAGGGAGAGGTCATCGCCTCCACCTTCGACGAACCGGCGCAGCGCCACGTGCAGGTGGCGGAGATGGTCATCGAGAAGGCGAAGCGGCTGGTCGAGTGCCGCAAGGACGTGGTCATCCTCCTCGACTCGATCACCCGCCTGGCGCGCGCCTACAACACCGTGGCCCCCGCCTCGGGCAAGATCCTCTCGGGCGGCGTGGACAGCAATGCCCTGCAGCGGCCGAAGCGCTTCTTCGGCGCCGCGCGCAACATCGAGCAGGGCGGCTCCCTGACGATCGTGGCCACCGCCCTGGTCGACACCGGGTCGCGCATGGACGAGGTGATCTTCGAGGAGTTCAAGGGCACCGGAAACATGGAGGTGCACCTCGACCGCAAGCTCGCCGACCGGCGCGTGTTCCCCGCCATCGACATCATCAAGAGCGGCACGCGCAAGGAGGAGATGCTGCTGTCGAGGGAGGACCTCCAGCGCGTCTACGTGCTGCGCCGCGTCCTCACGCCGCTTTCCCCCCCCGAAGCCATGGAGTTGCTGCTGTCGAAGATGAGCAAGACGAAGACCAACGCTGAGTTCATGGCGGCGATGCAGCGCTAGCCGCTAGCTGCCCGGCACCATGATGTGCGCGGTCGAGGTCCCCGCGTTCATGATCCAGGCGCCGCCCTGCTTGTTGTTGTCGGGCAGGCCCGTGGACGCGCTGGTCGCGCCGGGCACGGCAATGGTGATGTGAAGCCGGGCGCTCGCCTGGTCCTTGCCGCTCATCGAGTACCACACCGATCCGTATTCGGGCTTCACTCGCGTCCCGTCCTTCTCCGCGGCCTCGAGCGCCGCCTGGCGCAGGTTCCGGTCCGGCTCCTTCTCGAACTTCTTGTTCTGCGCGACGCGCTCCAGGTTGCCGACGCTGGTGCACTGCACGGCGTACGGCTGCTCGCTGGGCTCACCCGACTGGTCGTAGCACACGATCCGGTTCGTACCGGGCCTGAGCGTGTCGTAGGTGCCATCCGGCTTCCACTTGATGACCGCGGCGCCCTCGCGGGCCTGGCGTGGCGCCGCGGCCAGCGCGCGCTCGATGGCGTCCGCGGCCGGCGCCTGGCCGAAGGTGCTGGTCGAGACCGCCAGCGTGCCGAGAACGACGAGAACAGTGCGTTTCATGATGGGGACCTCCAAGGGCAAAGCATACTTCACGCCGCCTGTGCGAGGCCTCGCCGTAGCGGCTTCGCCGCGAAGGCGGGGGTATTCCCGTGATCAGGCGCTGCGGGCGAGCCGCGCGGTGTACTGCTGTGACGCCAGCGAGAACAGGCAGTAACCGGTGAACCAGTAGAATCCGGGGCCGAACTGCGCCACGAACGCGACCAGGGGCGGCGAACCGCCGGCGGGGGCCGACTGCGTGGCCACGGCCGCCAGGTAGGTGATGAAGAGGGCAACGACGAACACGTCGGCCATCGACCACTTCGCGATGGCCTCCACGACGTCGAGCGTGCGCCGGCGCGACACCGTGTCCTTCATGAACACCGCCCAGGTCACGAGCGCGCTCTTGGTGACGGGCACCACCACGCTGAAGAGCAGGATGAGGGTCGCCGGCAGCGGGCTGCCCACGTCGTAGAGGTTCCGCACGGCGCCGAGGATGCTGCGCGTCTGGGTGTAGACCTCCACGTCGGCCACGCCGTCCTGCAGGGCCTTGGTCAGCTGCGGCCCCAGCTTGTCGATCACCACCTTCCGGAGATCACCGCCGGTGGCCTGCAGCAGCGCCACCATCGCCGGGTTCATCATCGACTTCAAGGCGGCGACCGACTCGTCGTCCAGGCCCTTCTCGAGCATCAGCGGGGCCACGTGCCTAATGCCGTCTTTCGTGAGCACCCCGCGGATGGTGAGGACCGGCTGCAGCAGGCCTGGCAGCAGGAGCAGCAGGGACACGAGGACGAGGGCGAGGACGGTGGCGCGCTTCGAGAGTGTGTTCATGGGATGTGGACGTAGCCGACGCCGTCGCGCGTGGTGATGGTCGTCCCGAACGGCTTGGAGAGCCGCTCGACGTCCGACACGATCTTCCCTGCGAGTTCCCCTTCGGCAAGCATCGGCCGGCCACGGACTGTCCGCCCCTGCCCAAAGCCGAGCGTGATGGGATGCAGGGCCAGCTCCTGCAGGGTGCGGCCCTCGAACCTCGGGACTGCCACGACGGCTTCCCAGATGAGACGGTCCGCCGGAAAGCCGCTGCGGTCGTGGTCGTAACGCCGGTCGTTGAAATCGGCCACATGGGCATCGGAGCCCAGCGCGTACGGCTCGTAGTTCTCACTCGGCAGCCGCAGCAGCGTCTCGTTCTGGAAGATGAAGTCGCCCAGGCTGTACATGAGGGGCTTGCCCTTGTAGATCTCGATGCCGCGCAGCACGTGCGGGCCGTGACCGACGAACAGGTCCGCGCCGGCGTCCACCATGGCGCGGGCGAAGGTCCCCAGGAACTGCGCGGGTACGAGCCGATCGAGGTGACCCTCGTGGGCGTGAATGGTGACCAGCGTGAGGTCGGCCTGCCTGGAAGCGTTCCTCACCACCGCGGCAATCTCGTCCAGGTCCGTCCTGTTCGGTTCGGTGCGGAGGCCCGGCTCGGGGCCAACGACGAAGCGGCGGCCGAAGAAGTTGAGTGAGTCACCCGCCGCAGGAGGCCGCCCGTTGATGTCCTCGAGCGTGCGCCGGAGCTGCTCGAACCGCTCGCGCGTGACGACGTAGGTGGTGGTGAAACGAAGCGGGTTGAGCCCCGGACGGGCCGGCATGTCGCCGCGCGTGCGGCCCGCGCGCGAGTGATCGGGGAACGTCGAGGCCACCGAGATGAGCGCGACGCGCCCCTTCGGCGTCTCCAGGAACTTCGCCTCACGCGCCTCGGCCAGGCTCTGTCCCACGCCTGCCTGCACCAGCCCGGCCTCGGCCACGTACCTCGTTGTGAGGGTCATGCCGAGCGCGCCGTAGTCGCCCGTGTGGTTGTTCGCGCGCGAGACCATGTCGAAGCCCGCCCAGACCAGCTCCTTTACGAGCGCCGGCTCGGCGCGCATGTAGGTGCCGCCGCTCTCGCTCATGGCGTACGGCTCGTAGTCGTGGAACAGCATCTCCAGGTTGGTGAAGGCGGCGTCGGCGCCCCGGACGAGATCGACGAGGCGCGTGAACGCCGGCTCCCTGAAGACGGAGATGGGCCTCGTGATGATGGAGTCCCCGGTCAGCGCCAGGGAGATCGACGGAGCCGTCGACTGCGCGTGCAGCGAGCCCAGCACCAGGACGGCGCCCACGAGGGCGGGAACGAACAGGCGTGCAGCGTGTTTCATCGTGTGCCTCTCGCGGACGACGCTGGGGACCGGACGCCGCATCCTGTTCTGGCCCGGGCAGCGGCGTCAAGGCCGAGGGGAGGCCATAATAGGGGCCATGCGCAGATCAGGGCTAGCGACGGTGGCGGGGCTTGCGGTGGTCCTCGGAGTGGTGGCAGTGGCGCAGGGGCCGGGCATGCGTGGCGGAACGCGCGTGGCCCCGGGCCAGCCCTGCCCGCCTGGCACGACGGAGACGCGTCCGGGCAACTGCCAGGCCCCCGAGTTGCCTGCCCCGAGCATCCTGGACTACCGCCCGACGTCCACGCTCGTCACCGCCCAGCACCCCGTGCCGAAGGCGAAGTTCCCCGCCATCGACGTGCACGGGCATCCTGGAAATCTCACCACGCCCGACGCCATCAACCGCGTCGTCGCGGAGATGGACAAGTTGAACCTCCGGATGATGGTGGTCGCCGAAAACGTCTCGGGTGACCGCCTCGCACGCACGCTGCAGGCGCTCGCCGCCAGCCCGCACAGAGACCGCTTCCGTGTCATGGCGGGCGTGGACTTCCGCAATGTCGGTCCGGGGTGGGCCGAGCGTGCCGTGGCGCAGCTCGACGCCGACGTCAAGGCTGGCGCCGTAGGCGTGGGCGAAATCTCGAAGGCGTTCGGGCTGAACATCCGGAAGCCCGATGGAAGCCGGCTGAAGGTGGACGACCCCGCGCTCGATCCGCTGTGGCAGGCGTTCGCGCGGCTCGACGTGCCGGTGTTCATGCACACCGCCGAGCCGCAGGAGTTCTTCAGGCCACTCGACTACACGAACGAGCGCTGGCTCGAGCTGGCGCTCTTCCCCAGCCGCCGCAACAACCATCCCGGGCAGGTCAGCTTCGAGGAGCTGATGAGCGAGCGCAACAATGTGTTCCGCAGGCACCCGAAGACGCGCTTCATCGCGGCGCACTTCGGCTGGCACGCCAACGACCTGGGGCGCGCGGCGAAGATGCTGGACGAGTTTCCGAACGTCACGGTCGAAGCCGGCGCCATCCTCTATGACCTCGGCCGCCAGCCGCGCGGCGCGCACGACTTCTTCGTGAAGCACCAGGACCGCATCATGTTCGGAAAGGACTCGTTCCAGCCCGACGAGTATCCGTACTACTGGCGGGTCTTCGAGACCACCGACGAGTACTTCGACTACTACCGGGACTATCACGCCTTCTGGAAGCTGTACGGCATGGGCCTACCCGACGCGGTGCTGAAGAAGGTCTACGCCGACAACGCGCGCAGGGTGATCAAGGGGTTGCCGCGGTAGCCGCCCCCCGTCCCGCGAGACCGCGTCACGACGGGCATGAGACCCGAAGGGCGCACCCGATGACACGGCACCTCGGTCTGCCGGTCTGCACCCCTCCCGCGGGCAGCGCATGATCATGCGCGACCCGGTCGTCGCTAACGAACGTTCGGTTCTGCTACCATCGCGGCATCCAAGGGGGCCCCATGTACATCGTTCGCGAGACGTTCACGGCGAAGCCGGGCAAGGCGTCGGCACTCGCACGGCTGCTCAAGCAGGTCATGACCGAGATGGCCGATCTCAAGGTGCGCGTCGTCACCGATTACATCGGGCCGTTCAACACGGTCATCGTCGATGTCGAGACGGATGACCTCGCGACGTTCGATCGCGTGATGGAGGAGTACGCGACGCGGACCGACATCCACGAGAAGATGAAGGGCTACACCGACATGTACGTGACCGGCAAGCGCGAGGTCTTCCGCATCGTCTGAGGCGCGAGTGACGCCGGGCCTGTGCCCGCCTGCCGCGGAAAAAGTAAAAGGCCGGCCATCCTCGCGGATAGCCGGCCCCACATTCCAATGTTGGACTGTGAACTCGTACCCGTGAACTCTTACAGCCCAGGCTTCTTCATCATCTGCTGCTGCCGCTCGGTGGACGGCGGGACGAGGCCCTTGGCGCGCATGTAGGCGGCACCGGTGCCGTACATCTCGTTGTTGTGCGAGGTGAGGCCGGCGACGATCGAGCCGCGCGCGACCTCGTTCTGGCCCTGCTTCACCAGCTCGGCGACGTTCGCGTCGGTCAGGCCCTTCACGGCGTCGTCGCAGAAGGCGTACGCGTCGGCCAGCGCCTTCACGAACTCCGCCTTGGTCTTGAGCAGCGTTTCCAGGTTCTTGCCCTGGTTGGGGTTGGCCACGCCCTTGAGCGCCGCGCACGAGCCGTACATGCTGTTGGCCGCGTGGGCGAACAGCTGGCCGAACGTGCGCGAGTCGGCGTGCGGCTTGTAGCCGTAGTCGGCCTCGGGCATCTTCTCGGACATCTCGGTGAGGTTGCGCTTCACCCCGTCGTAGGCGCGGGTGATGCCCTGCGCGAGGGTGATCTTCTGGGGCGGTCCGCCCATCTGGGCGAAGGCGGGGGTGGCCGCCAGCAGGGCGACCGAGGCGAAGGCGATCAAACGTCTCATGGGTATTTCGGCTCCTTGAACCGTGGCGTCCCGGCATACGGAAACAGCCTATGGACTGTAGCCGACCGCTCATGGATATTTCAAGGCCGGGTGTTGGCAGGCCGCACGGCCCAGGGCAGGAGCTTGAGCGCAGCCCATCAACCCGGTATCCTCGCAGGACCTATGCGTCGTGACTACCACCGCTGGCACTCCTCGCGCCTCGGTCGCGAGATGGGCATCGTTTCCTACGGGCACTTCGGGATGCCCCTCCTGGCCTTTCCGACCAGCGGCGGTGACGAGTGGGAGCAGGACGGCCAGGGCATGATTCGCACCCTCTCCCCCTACCTGGAGCAGGGGCGCACCCGGATTTTCTGCGTCAACAGCGTCACGGGCGAGTCGTTCTACAACAAGGGGGCGCACCCGTTCCACCGGAGCTGGATGCAGGCGCAGTACGACGCCTATCTCACCCACGAGGTCTTCCCGTTCATCGACGACCAGTGCCGGACCCCCGGCATTGGGATCGCCACCTTCGGCGCTTCCCTCGGCGCGTACCACGCGGCCAACACCCTCTTCAAGCATCCTCATCGCGTGAAGCGCTGCTACGCGCTCTCGGGCGTCTACGACATGCGGACCTTCATGGACGGGATGTACGACGACAACTTCTACTTCAACAACCCCGTGGACTACATGGCCAACCAGCACGACCCGTGGTACCTGGACCAGTACCGGACCTGCGACATCCGCCTGGCCACGGGCTGCGGGCCATGGGAGAACAGCGGCCCGACCTATCGGATGTCAGCCGTCCTCGCCAGCCGGGGCATCGCCCATCACCTGGACGACTGGGGCCCGGAGGGTGGACACGACTGGCCGTACTGGCACCATCAGATGTGGGAGTACGTGGGCTCGCACTTCTGAGGTGCCGGCCACGCGCGCGCCGCGGCGGGTCGTGCGAGCGCTCATGTTATAAGTGAGAGCTCAACCATGGCCGCACGACGCACACCATCGCCCAGCAGCCGCAGCGTTCGCATCGGCATCACGCAGATGGCGTGTGGGGAGGACCCTGTCGCCAACCTCGACCGGCAGGTCGCCCTCGCCGAGCGCGCGATGAAGGGCGGAGCGCGCATCGTCTGTACCCAGGAGCTGTTCCGCTCCCAGTACTTCTGCCAGGTTGAGGACCACCGCTTCTTCGGCCTCGCCGAGACCATTCCGGGACCCTCCACCGAGGCATTGTCTGCCGTCGCCCGCAAGCACGGGGCGGTCGTCGTGGCATCGCTGTTCGAAAAGAGGGCCGCGGGGCTGTACCACAACACGGCGGTCATCATCGAAGCCGATGGGTCGATTCTAGGCATCTACCGCAAGATGCACATCCCGGACGACCCGCTCTTCTACGAAAAGTTCTACTTCACGCCCGGCGACACGGGGTTCCGTGCCTGGAAGACCTCGCAGGGCACCATCGGCGTGCTCATCTGCTGGGATCAGTGGTTCCCCGAGGGCGCGCGCCTCACGGCGCTGCAGGGCGCCGAGATCCTCTTCTACCCCACGGCCATCGGCTGGCACCCGAAGGAGCGGAAGCAGTACGGCAAGGCGCAGCACGACTCGTGGGAGCTCATCCAGCGCAGCCACGCAGTCGCCAACGGCTGTTACGTGTGCGTGCCGAACCGCACCGGGCACGAGCGCATCCTGAACGCGAAGGGGAAGCCCGTGGACAAGGATGGCATCCAGTTCTGGGGACAGTCGTTCGTGGCCTCGCCCGATGGGCAGATCGTCAAGCGCGCGGCCGTGGACCGCGAGCAGATGATGCTGGTGGACTGCGACCTGTCGCAGGTGGAGTTCAGCCGCACGCACTGGCCGTTCCTGCGCGACCGGCGTATCGACGCCTACGGCGACCTCACGCGCCGCTTCGCCGACTGATGCGCGCTTTGCCCGGCACGCCACGCGAGCTCGGCTATTCCTTCCCCGCCGAGTGGATGCGCCACCGCGGCACGTGGATCAGCTGGCCGCGCCCCGAGGGCATCTCGTTCCCCGATCGGTACCACGAGTCCATCGAGGACGTGATCCGCGTGATCGACACGACCGCGCGATTCGAAGAGGTACACCTCAACGTCCCCAACTCGAACTACCGCCGCATCGTCCGGGACGTGCTGGACGTCCGCGGCGTGCCGCTCCGCCGCGTGCGGTTTCACGAGATTCCGACCAACGAGTGCTGGACGCGGGATCACGGGCCGGCGTTCGTGCTGCGCGAGCGTCGCGGACGCGTGGATGCGGCCATCGTGGACTGGGGCTACAACGCGTGGGGCGGCAAGTACCCGCCATTCGATGCCGACGATGCGGTGCCGACGAGGGTGGCGAAGGAGCTGAAGCTCCCGGTGTTCCGCCCCGGCATCGTCATGGAAGGCGGCGCGGTGGACTTCAACGGCGCGGGCACGGTGCTCACCACCACATCGTGCCTCCTCAACAAGAACCGCAACCCGCATCTGTCGAAGGCCGAGGTCGAGCGGTACCTGAAGGACTACTACGGCCAGCAGCATGTGGTGTGGCTGGGCGAGGGCATCGAGGGCGACGATACCGATGGCCACATCGACGACCTGGCGCGCTTCGTGGACGAGCGCACCATCGTCATCGGCATCGAGGACGACCCGCGCGACGCGAACTTCCAGGTGCTGCAGGAGGCGCGGCGCCGTCTCGCCCGCGCGCGCGACCAGCAGGGACTCCCGTTTGAAATCGTGGAACTGCCCATGCCGCGCCCGGTGCGCTACCAGGGCCAGCGCCTGCCCGCCACCTACATGAACTTCCTGTTCGTGAACGGCGCGATCCTGGTGCCCACCTTCGGTCAGCGGGCGCGCGACCGACGGGCGATGGCGATCCTCCAGCGCCTGCTTCCGAAGCGCCGCGTCGTGGGCGTGGACTGCCGCGCCCTCATCTGGGGCCTGGGCGCCATTCACTGCCTGACGCAGCAGCAGCCCGACTGGTAGGCCCGCCACCCGGGGCTTCGCCCGGCCGGCGGGTAGGCCGCGCGGTCCGCGCCTTCGCTTCGCTCGGCGTGGGCCTTACCTTGGGCAGGTGGAACCTCCGCGACGGTCGCGTTCAAGACCTCGAACCCGCGCCAACAATCGAACCTACCGTTCGGGCGGGCGGCCTCCCTTCAGCTCGTCGAACCAGTTGAGGACGACGCGCAACTGGAGAGGCTCGTGGCCTCCGACCGCACGCATCATCAGGAACCGGCCATCCGGCGCCACGTCGTAGGCCGGTCCGCCCGCCGAGCCGGTGACGAACGAGCCTTCGAACAGCATGACCGGTCGTCCAACGACGAGGGACGGGGTGGTCGTCACCGGTATCGTCATCATGAGGTTGCCGCTGCGATAGGAGATCGCCCTTCCGCGAGGGTTCCAGATGGGCTCGGTGCCGCCCTCCGTCGTGAGTTGCCGCTTCGGGCCGGGGCCCGGGTAGGGCCTCACGAATACCTCGAAGCGGCCCGTCTCGTCGCTGACGTAGACAAGATAGCGGCCATCGGCCGATGGCGATGCCCCCCACTGGTTGCCCGGCTCGTCGGTGATCGTTGCCGGCGACAGACCCGCCTCGCGACGGCTCACCAGCAGGTCCCCGCCGGTCGTGTCCCCACGTGTGCTCAGCAGCAGCGCACTGCCGTCCGGCATCCACCGCGACGGTGCGACAGACATCCTCCACGAGAGCACTTCCTGTTTGGCGCCGATACCGTCTACGGGCTGCGTCACGATGGTGGCGCCGCGCTCGGCGTCCTCGGCATAGGCGATCCGCGCACCATCGGGCGAGAAGGCCGTAGTTGGAAATGTGAAATTTGCGCGGCGACCCAAGGTCAGACGATCGAGCGTGCCCCGGCCGATCGCCGCCGTCCAGATGTCGCGGCTCTGGCCGTCCGGGATCTCGACGGCAAGGAGGTCCCCACGCGGGGATACGCGCGGATTCTCGAAGGGCCGGGCCGGCAGCCCCGTCTCGCTCGCGGCGCCCGCAGGGGTCACCCACACGAGGGTCCTGTCGGGAGGCGGCGTGGCCTCGAGGTACACGAGCGTGCCGTCGGCGCCCACGCTGAAGAGCGCCTGTCCGTGGAGACCAGATTGCACGTGCGGTACGACGGCCACCGGCGGGCCTTCGGGGTCGAGAGTCCCGGTCGCGACCCTCAAGGCATAGATCGTCTGCTCGCGCAGGTACACGATGTGGCCTGTCGCCACGTATCGCGCATACTGTGCTCCTTGACGAGCGTTCGACGGGTACTGCTGGCAACATCGAATACCTCAGCGGAGTAGGGCGCGTCCTTCGAGCGGGCCATGGCGGTGAACAGCACCGTGCGGCCGCCATCGAGGACCTGGGGAAAGGCATGATGGATCTCGTTCTTCGAGGGGTCGAGCGTGGTCAGTGTCCGAGGTACACCACCCTCGTCCGGGACGGCGAAGAGGCCTTGCCCCGTGCTCGGCGCGAAGACGATTGTTCCGTCCTCGCCCCAACTGGCACCGAGCATGTCCACCGCCTCGCAGATCTCGAGAGCCGGGCCACCGCTCAGCGCGACCTTCTTGATGCGGCCGTAGGTCCAGAATCCAATCCATTGCCCATCCGGTGAGAAGAACGGGTCGTAGGCGCCATCCGTCCCGGTGATGGGAGTCGCGTCGAACTCGTTCAGGTGCCGGAGCAACACTCGCTCCGGCTGACTGGTCACATAGGCAAGCCGGGACCCGTCTGGCGAAATGGCAAACGGGACATAGATGTCATCACTCAACGGGTCCGATGCCGGCAGCGTGATGGCGAACCGCCGTGGCTCGCCGGCTTGGGGGTGCCGGGCAGCCAGAGCCAGGTGGCAGTCCCACCGATGAGCGCGGCGGTCACGGCCGCGGCTGCGACCGCCCGCCGCGTCGCGAATCGCCGCCGATCCGGAGGGCGCATGGAACGGCTCGCAATCTCCAGCGCAAAAGCGACGTCGCGGGCTGACTGGAAGCGCTGTTCGCGCGCCTTCCGCAGACAGCGATCGACGACCTGCGCGACGCTGTCCGGAACGTCAGGGGCAACATCGGTCAGTGTCGCCGGTTCCGTGCTGAGTATGGCAGTCGCGCAGTCGATGCTGGTCGCACCGGAAAAGGCGCGGCGGCCGGTCAGCATTTCGTAGAGGACCGCTCCCAGCGCGAACACGTCCGCCCGTGCGTCGACGGTTTCTCCTCTCACCTGTTCCGGGGCCATGTAACCCGCCGTACCCAGGGCAGCGCCCGGTAAGGTGAGCGTGACATCCAGCCGCCCGGTTTCGTCGCCACCCCACGACGCGATGCCGAAATCGAGGATCTTGACTTGCCCGCTGACGCTCACGAACAGGTTGTCGGGCTTCACGTCACGGTGGACGATGCCCCGATCGTGGGCGGCGGCAAGGCCCTCGGCGATCTGGGTGCCGTAGTCGAGGGCCCGGGTCAGGCCGAGGCGTCGCCCGAGGAGGGTGCGAAGCGTCTGCCCGTGCAGCAGCTCGAAGACGACGAAGGGAACGCGGTCCGTCGTCCCGACCTCGTGCACGACGAGGATATTGGGGTGGGCGAGCGCGGCCGCCGCCCGCGCCTCACGATCGAAGCGGGCCAGCCGGACCGGGTCCGAAGCCACGTCTTCAGGGAGCACCTTGATGGCCACGTCGCGGTCGAGCTCGCGATCCCTGGCGCGATAGACCTCTCCCATTCCACCCGACCCGAGCGGGCCGAGCACTTCGAAGCGTCCGAGGCGCATCCCGGTGGTGAGCGGCATCGACTCCTTGACAACAGGGGTGCCCATCCTAGCCGCGAGGGGCGGCGAGATCAAACTCCTCATCCCAGCTCGGCCTTGGCGTCGGCGATGGGGTGCCCGATCCGGTGCGTTCAGAAACAGCGAAGAACTGCGTCAGGACTCGGGCGCCCGGGGCAAGCGATGATGCCGCCGACGTCACGAACTCCGCCTGGCCAGGCGGCTCTCACGAGGAGCCGCCATGTTCACATCGTTCGCCGCCGCCCTGAGCAGCCTCACGCGAGCCGCCCTTGTTTGGATCATGATGATGTCCGGCCCCCCGCTCTGTGACGCACAGGCGATGCGGCCGGGGCCGGCCGATCAGGCGACCGGCACGCTGGCCATCAAGGACGGCGAGCTCGCCGCGACCGTGCACCGCGCCATCCGCGGCGCATCGCGGCGGCTCGAGCAGCCGTCGTGCGCCAGGGTCCTGGACGAGTTCAGGACCGAAGCGGGCCGTCCCCTCAGCGACGTCCTGTCGTCACTGGCGCTGTCGGCGCCGGGCTCCCTGTCGCAGATCATCTTCCGGGACGGCCGTGATGCCACGGCGTGCCGGGCCGGCATCGCGGCCTTCACCGGCCCGGGCAGCCGCGTGGTGTTCGTGTGCGGCGGTCGCTTCGCGAGACTCGGGCGATCACGGTCCGAGCAGGTCGTGATCCACGAGATGCTGCACACCCTGGGGCTGGGCGAGCGCCCCCCATTGCCCGGCGAGATCGACCGGGCCATCGCGCGCCGCTGCGGGTCGTGACGATCAAGTGGCTCGGGTTCTCGCGCCGGGGCGCTGGTTGTAGGATGACGCGGAGACGAGGTGAGGACCCGCTTCCTGGACTGCGTGATCGATACCGAGGGGCGCTCCCTGACGCGCCATGGCGCCGAGGTGCACCTCACGACGAAGGCGTTCGAGGTGCTCGCGCTGCTCGTGTCCCAACGGCCTCGCGCCATCCCCAAGGCCGAACTCCTCGAGGTGGTGTGGCCGGGCACCTTCGTCACCGACGCCAGCCTCGCCCGAACCATCCACGAGATTCGGAGCGCGATTGGGGACGACAAGGCCGGCGCCATTCGAACGGTCCACGGACACGGCTACGCCTTTGTCGGCGAAGCCGACGACGAGGAAGCGTCCGCTGGCACCCGGACGACGGGAGCGCCGATGCATCGGCCGGCCGTGGCCTGGCTCCTGGTCGGCTCCCGGGCCCTTCCACTGATCGAAGGCACTCACGTGTCGGGCCGCGACCCGACGGTGGCCATTCCTGTTGACTCGGCGCAAGCCTCCTGGCACCACGCACGGCTCGCGGTCACCTCACGAACGGTGACGATCGAGGATCTGAGTTCGAAGAACGGCACCCTGGTGAACAGCACACCGATCACCACGCCCACCCGCTTGTCCGATGGGGACGAGTTGCAGATCGGCACCACGCGGTTCATCTTCAAGACGGGCGAGAAGCCCGCCGAGACGGAGACTCGCGACGCGGGTCAATGAGGCGGGGCCTGTCCGCACGCGCCCGCACCCGCTCGACCGGTCACGTCCAAGACCCCGCCTGTAATCCTTGAAATTGCAGCGACGATCGCCACGATTTCAATGCAGCAAGCTAAACCTCTTATAATCAGCTGATTAC
>Ga0209705_10000468_pt1 | contig 21007 bp, 10 predicted proteins | sample PPLLaktember2015_5_FD_187262 | JGI IMG/M metagenome (GOLD analysis project Ga0209705, IMG submission 187262) | Freshwater sediment microbial communities from Prairie Pothole Lake near Jamestown, North Dakota, USA - PPLs Lake P8 Core (1) Depth... | ecosystem: Environmental > Aquatic > Freshwater... | reverse complement strand
CTTTCGGGGAGCGCGATCAGCAGGAGCCGGCCAGGAACCGACAGTGGCGAATGGCAGCTTCCCGGCTTCCCAAGCGGTCGCCGAGGCAGCTCTGAGTGCCGACGCGTTCGGTGGCAGCGCGACTCCGCGGTGGAGGGTGGCCCAATAACGTACCGATATCCGGCGGCGAGCGGCAGGCTGGACGCAGGTGTTTTCTGTCGCCCTGCGAAATCTGACCGTCGCGACCGGCTCACCCGGTCCCTTATGCATAGATGTCAACTGGCGCAAGTTCGTCCCACCGTCCTGGCGTAGACGCATGCGTCGCACGGCATCGCGCGGTCAGGGTTTCAGATCGACGACGCGATCGAATACCAGGTTGCTCCAGCCTTCGCCGCGGCCGGCGACTTTCCGTCGACCCACCCAGATGAGCGTGCGCCCTCGCAGCCAGCGCGCGCGCTGCCATGTGCGCTCCACGTAGACGCCAGCACGCGGCACCTCTTCCTCTTCGACGAAATACGGCGACGGCACTTCGCGCAGCAGCCGGCCTCGCGGCGGCTGGCCGCCCGCCATGCGCGCGCGCTGCAGACGAATCTCGCTGACGCTGCCTTCGGCGTGAACGGGAATGAACGGAATCCAGTTGCGCGGAACCGTCGTGCCAGCGACGTAACGAATGCGCACGTTCTCGTCTACCAGCGCAGGGGCGGGCATGGTCGTCTGTGCCGTGGTTTCGTAGCCGCTCACACCTTGCCCGGTCTGTGAGGGCACCGTCGACTCCACGCCCCACACCATGTTCGCCATCTCATCGCGCATGAAGTTCACTCGCTCGATCGGCGCACTCTCCAGCACCTTGCCGACGGCGGGCGGCAGATAGAAAAGATTACCTGCTGCATCTTCGCGTGTGCCGTGCTCGGTGAGATGGAACATCGAGAAGCGCTGCCATTGCGTCTCAGGCCCACGCCCCGCTGCGCGAATGAACGTATGCCGGCCGAACGTGTCGTCGACCAGAATGCCGCGCACCTCGCACACCGTGTTGATGTCCATCGGGTGCGGCAGCATGAACCAGTCGTTCGAGTAAATGAGCCCGAATTCGGCGAGCAGCAGATGCAGGAGTCCGGTCGTAGACGTGTCGATCTGCCCGAAATTGGTCTCCGATTCCTCCATCTCCCAGAAACGCGGCTGCGGCTGCCCCTTGAAACGGACGGGCGCCGGAAGAAAAGACTCGACGCGCTCCTCGTCGACGTCGGGCGAGGCCGCCGCGTCACGGTCCCGCGGCACCGGGAACGGACGATCCATGAACGCATCGAACGAGTGCCAGTCGAGGTGCCCTTGGGCGTACTGATCCGCGCGCAGCGTCGGCATGGACCGCTGTTCGGGTGGCTGCGCGCCGACGGCGTACTGATCCGCGCGCAGCGTCGGCATGGACCGCTGTTCGGGTGGCTGCGCGCCGACGGCGAACTGATACTCGAGATGGTTCGGCACCCAGGCGCTCGCATCGTCAGCTTCCGGCTGCACGAACAAACGCGCGATCGCCTGTGAGCAGGCGTCAGCGAACTCTTTGACGAGTGCCTTCAGTTCGTTCTCGTCGCCGGGCGCCTCGCTGTCGAGCCAGGCATCGTGACTACCGAGCGTGACGGCGCGCCATACAGCGACTCCATCGACGATGCGGCCCGCCACTGAGCGCGCGATGAACTCGGCTTCTGCATCCTCGACAGGGCGTTCGACGCCCGCGCCGGGCAGCGGCGGCAGCACTCGAATCGGGAAGTGCCCGAGATACAGCCCGTAGTGATCGTCGAGACCGCTGTCCTTCATCATCCGCAGCAGACGCTTGCCCCAGCGAATGGCAAAGGGCACGTCGCTGAACACTTCTCCGGTCGCGAGTGTCCGCAAGACCATCGGGATCGCTTCGCGCTCCACGCGCGTCTCCAGCGGCATCGCCATCGGATCGAACTTCGAGGGCGCACCATCGCGCAGAGAGAGAAGGCTGGTGCGATGGTGTCGATAGGCGATGCGCGCAGTCACCGGGGATGCCGCATCCTCACCACGGAATTCGCCGAACTGCCACTGTCGCGTGAGCATCCAGAGCGGGTCACGCACTTCGGCACGGATGCTACGGGTGAAGTCCGTCGCCCGCGGCCGGGCTTCGAGCCGGTTGTAGGCGATGATTCGCGGCAACCGATACAGCTGTGAATCGGCCAGCACTTGGTTCAGGCGTAGTGTGGATGCCATGACTTGCTCTCAGGTCTTCGGAGTCGCGGCGTAGAACTCGTGGATCGTCGCGAATTCCAGCGCCACCAGCAGGTCGAGCGACACGTCCGCCTTGTCGATGGTGCTGAACTCCGACACGAGTGCGGGCGAAATCGCATTCCAGATGAAGCCGTTCTTCTCGAGTTGCGCAGGTTCTACGGACCGGCGCTTCGCGCGCGCGAGCGTGTCATTCAGCGTGCCGACCAGATGGTCCCAGTTCCAGGAGCCAGTTTCCTCCGGGGTCACGGCGAGCAGTAGTGCTTGAGGAGGCACGGCGTTCGGCTGATTGAATCGGAATGAGATGCCCGTGTTCTCGCTGGCGGTTGGAATCTCTTCGGTCCATTCATCCAGCAGCACCCCACGTTGCGCAGAGCTGGCCTTGAACGCCGAGGTGCCGTGCGCCGTGATCGACAGTGTGTCGCGCGAAATTCCGAACGGCCTGGTCGGATCGATCGGGTCCTTCTCCGGAAACTCGACGGCCAGCCAGCTATCTTTATCGCGAAACGGCACCTGCACCGGGCGCATGTCGAGCGTCGAATCGTTGAGCGCATCCGCGAGTGCGCGGACGACTTCCCATGTCTGCATCCTCGGACGTACACGGGCGAGTCCTTGCAGCCACTCGTCGATGAGGTCCGCGGCGTCGATGCCGGGTGTCACGCTGAGCGCGTGAGCGAGAAGCTGTGCGCGCGCAGCGTCGGAGGTCGACAGGTCCACTTCGTTGTAGCAGTTGAACTGCGGCAGGTATTGAAGCGTTTCTGCAAAGAGCGTTCGGCCGGCTTGCATCAGACTCGTCACCTGCTCGGCGACCGTGTGATCGGGCGTCGCAGCGGCGATCAAAGCCGCTGCTCGATCCAGCACGCCGTCCTTCGGTTCGGCACGACGAAGCCGGCGAGCCACGCGCCTGGCGCGGGAGAGTAAGGAGAGTCGAGCTGCGTCGCTCGTGAGGTCAGACTCGGGCGGGAAGGCATCGCTGATTCCGAAGTACGAGATTGCACGAAGCGTCGCATGCAGCGCTTCTGCATCCAGCAGCGAGAATGTCGTCTGCACGGCGGTGCTGTCAGCGAAGTCCGCACCGACCTCGTCGAGCTTTGCGAAGGCGTCTCCCAGGGCGCCGGCAAACGCTTCATCGTCCGTCGCGTCGTCTGGATCGCGCGTTAACAGCAGGTTGATGTTGGGCGCTGCTGGCCCGTCGAGCGAATCCGCGAGCGCGGTGAGCGAGGCCAGTGCGCCGTTCACGCGCGCGAGCAGCTCGGTCGCGTCGTAGCCACCGGGATTGGTCTTGTCGACCGCGATCGTAGTGGCTTTGCCTCCGGCAGAGGGCAGGAAGTCCTGCGCGCCCAGTGCGCGACATTCTCCGAGCAACGAGCGCAATCGTCGCGCGAGCGGAAGCAGCTGCCCGAACGTTTGCTTGCCAGCTGCGACCACAGGATCGAAGCCGATCCGCACGACATCCGACATCGCGACGCCGTGCGCGCGTCGATACTGGCGAGCAACGCGCGTTTCCAGCTCGGTGGCGCCCTGCGCATCCGCCGAGTTGATGCCGGCGAGTGCAATGAAATCGATCGGCTGCAGTTGCAGATCGGCCAGCGTCGCGGCGTGAATGTCGGCGCGGGTCTCCGTGCCATCGGCCGCCTTCACCACTCTCCAGACTTCACAGGACACGTCGTCCGGTGAGCCGCCGAGCACTTCGCCGAGCCAGAAGTTGACCCCCGGCTCCGTCAACGCGCGCGGTGTCATGGGGACCAGTGACCAGGGGTTGCTCGCGGCGAGCGTGGGATCGAGATCTTCGAAATGCAGTGTTACGCGATTGGTGAACGTGAACTGCGTCCCGCGCGGCGTATCGAGCACTGCGAGCGAGTTCGGAACGCGCGCGTCCTTCTGTGCGAGCGACACCGCAGCCACGCGGTCGAAATTGCCCTGCACGAGCTGAAACGCATTCTCCGCCATGAGCAGGTCTTTCACCGCATCGAGTGTCTCGAGCAAGGAGTCCCGCTCGGCCAGGATCGCCGCGCCCTGATTCGCATTGGGCCAGTTCGGTCCGGGCAGCACGGCCGAGAGACCGAAGCCGTTCGCGGCATTGAGCGTGGCGGTCGCGAGCTTCAACCCGTTGACCACGCTGTACGGCGGCACCGTCTCGGTGGCCGGCCCCGTCCCCGCCTGCGGGATCTCGCGCGAATCGAGCGGCAAGGCCGTGCGATAGGGCTCGATGAACTCGTTGAGCTCGAGGACCGGAACTTCGTTCAACGCCGCGCTGGTCGAAGTGCGGTCGTGCAGCCCGCGCTCGAACTGGTAGCCGAGCAGCGCCTCGATCGGTTGCCCGTTGCGCATGCCTTCCAGCACGAACTGCGCGCGACGCACGCGACCGGAGGAAAGATTGACCGAGAGCATCTCCGCTTGAGCACTGCTCGCGTGGCTGAGATAGGCACTTCGCAGAAGCGCCGAGGCCGCCGCGTGATTCATCGACGGCGCATGAACGTAGCCCCCTTGCTTCAAGCCACCCTGCGTACGAGTCGCGGCGGCGATCTCATCTTCCTCGAGCACAGGCCCGCTGTCCTTGGGGCGAAGGGTTGGGGGCAGCGCCTCGGGGCGCAGAGTCGTTCTCGGCGTCCGTTTCAGATTCTCCACCCAGCCGTAAGCGCCGAGATAAATCCCCGTCGTGCGTTGCTCGCCATCGGAGCTTGCGTTGCGTTGGGATTGCAGGCGCTGGGCGATGAGGCCGGTCTGCCACGCGTCGAGGCGATAGTGGCAGCAATCCAGATGCTCTACGAGACAGCGTTCGAGGCTTGCCGTGCTGGATTTGGCCAGAATATCGAGTGCCGCACGCTGCTCCTTCACGAACGCAGCCTCGGTTTCCGCAGCGGCTGGGCCACTCCATATCCAGTCCGCGACGCGCATCGTCGGAACGGGATGGTCCGCCTGCACGGTGTTCACCGACACGGCCATCAGTTCGAGTTTGGACACCGCAGGTACCGAAGGACGCACACCCGCGATCGCGACGGTGTTGATCGAAGTCTCCAGCGCGGGCTCGAAGGTGCTGCGTTCCTTCAGCCAATCGTACGAGCCGTTGTGAAGCTGCAGGAGGAGGGCATTCCGGAGCATCACGTACAGCAGCGCCGCCGGCTTCGTGCCGGGGAACGACTCATTGATGATCCGTGCCGTATCCGGCGCTTTCGCGAGCCAGTCGATGTAGTTGACCGCGAGCGTCGCGACTTCGGACGGGGGCCTGTTCTCGACGAGGCTGGGCACATCGAGCGAAGAGAGATAGTGCTGCCACAGCACGTGCGTGGCGCGAGTCTTCGCGACTTCGCCGTCGTCCGTGGCTACCCCAAGCGTGTTGACGAGATAGAGCCGCAGGCTCGCCGGCAGGCTCCGTCGCAGCGACTCGAGCTCGTTCTGATAGGCCCCGGGCCTGATGAAGTTGCCGAGCGTGCCCAGGTACTGCTCGTGGAAGCCGATGCGCTGGTAGAACTCGACGGATGTGGGGTGCAGCCCGAGCACGTTCATCAGCACGTCCGAGGAATCTGTGCCGGGCTTGCCGACATACAGGAGATCTGCCGCGAGCGTATTCCAGTGATTCTGAAGCGCAGTGAGGATGCGATGGAGGTCCGCGAGATAGGGCGTCAGCTCGTCGAACATCGGCAGGATCGCGAGCTGCGCACCCTGCGTCGCTGGATACTTCCAGTGCGAGAGGTCGCTCGTCAGCAGCACGCCGTAAGGTTGATTTCCCACGCGAATAGCCGGCAGCGGCCCGCGGCCTGTGACGTGCTGATCGAAGAACGAGCGCGTGATGCGCGCGGCGGTGGGCGTGACCACCGGCCCCATCCACGTCTTCAGCCAGTATCCCAGCGTCGAGGGAAACAGGGCTGCATTCATCGAGCGCGCTTCGAGAATGTCTCGCTGATCCGCGTGCTGTACGCGCTCGAGTGTCGAATACGAGATGCCCAGCGCGTCGGCGAGCAGGCGTCCGTCTGTCTGGCTCTTCAGCGGATCGGGCGAGGCGGCGTCGAAGGCCGGCGGGTCGAGCTCGGTGAAGAACGCCAGGTCGTCGTAGGGATCGTTGTCCGAGTAGCCGGTGCCGTTCTGCTCCGTGTTGTTGGTGGGCGTGCCCTGTGGAATGAGGCTGAATCCGTTCGGGGCGTACTGATGGTTGGTGATCAGTTCCTCGAGCATCGCCGCGCCATCTTGCGCGCCTGTGGAGAGCCGCAAACCCAACACCGCCACGCGCGCGAAGCCATTGGCCGCTTCCTGCTCGGACAGCGGCACGCGGAACCCCAGGCCCTGCGCCACCGCGAGGTCGAAGTCAGAGAGCCACGCACTGTCGCCGCCCGGCACCCGCGCGTTGTCCTTCTCGACCAGAAACTTGGCGGGATCGAGCGGATCGGGGCCGAGAATCACCGTGTCAGGAATCAGCGCGCCGGGAATCTCACGCGGAGCCGAGGTCTCGCTCGGATACAGCAGCAGAACGAAGCGGTCGGGCAGCACGCGCGTTCGCGGCGCGCGACTCCAGGCATCCGTCTTCGTGACGTCGATGACCGGGAAGCTGTCGATCTCGCCCCGCACGGCAGTGTTGATGCGCTCACCCCACGCCTGCTGTTCAGCGAGCTTGATGAAGGCATCGCCGTCTTCGTCGTCGACGGCTGTCTTTAGCGCCGCGCGCGTCTGTGGAGTCAGTGGAAGGGCTTCGAGCGACGTGAAGAAACCGGCGTCGGCCGCGAGCAGGAATGCAATGAGTGACTGAGTTTCGCCGGCTGCCGCGAGCGTGTCCCAATCCGCAGGCTTCGTGCTCTTCGCGACGTACGCAGCACGCTGGCCGCCCAGCAGATCCACCATCTGCTTCCAGGCGGCTCGCTGCCGTCGCTCGCGCTCTGTTTTGAGATGCGCGGCGGTTACGAGCTCAGTCCAGTAGAGCTGGCCAGCGTCGACTTCCCGATCGGTGAGCGTCGCTTCGTGCGTGTGGACAGCGATCTCGTCCGGGAAGATGCGCACGCGCAGCTCGGTGCCCGCGAAGATCGTTTCAATGCGCACTGGAAACAACAGGAAGGGAGTGCGATCGTCCAGGAACGCGAGTGTTCGGCGAGGATGCGGGTCTTGCGCATACAGTCCGCCGAGCTGCGAGGAGATCTCGCCCTTCAACCTGCTTCCTGCCGCGCTGCTGCGCTTGGCGTTGGCGTCGAGTTCAGCGACATTCGCGTCGATCGCCTGCCGATCGTCGAACACCGGCTGCGAGCTATCTGTGATGCGATCCTGGAGCCCTGCAAGGTCCGCACGCAGGCCGTCCATGCGTTCCTGAACCGAGCTCAATCGTTCACGCAGAGCGCGCTCTTCCCGACTCATCTGATCGACGCGTGCCGTGGCGACCCGGATCGCTTCTTCGAGCTGCGCCTGCGAACTTTGGAGAGACTCGATCTCAGCACGCACACGCGCGATTTCATCGTCTGGCGGTGGTTGTTCCTGCTCGAGCTCATCGAGACGACGTTTCAGCGCTTCGAGCCGGGTGCGCAGAGCGGTGACACTCTGCGTCAGGTGCGCGACGATCCGCCGCTGCTCGGCGAGCTTCTCGAGCGCCTGTGTGATCTCACCAGCCTGCTCTCGAAATGTCGCCAGTTGCTGGTTCACGCGCGCCATCTCGGCGCGCAGCTGAGCGATCTCGTTCTGCTGGTCTGGCGCCGGAATCGTCATCTGCTGCTTGGCGCGTGTGAGTCGCTGCTTCAGCTTCTGTGAGCGCACGCGCGCGCCATACAGCGCCTCTTCGTGCTGGCGAGCTTCGGAGCGCAGGCGCGCGATGGTCTCGAGCTGTTCGTTGAAATCAGGCATTGGCGTTCTCGAGCATTTCGCTGGCGTGCACGGCCACCATCACCGGTGTCTGGAACAGGATGTAGGCCATCTCGGCGGCGCTCGAACCCCAGCGATGCACATTGATCTCTGCAGGATTCGGGCGTGGGAGGGAGGGCGCTGGCGTGCGCGCCACGAATGGCGGTTCTGCCGCGCCAAAGGAGTTCCACGCGAGGTTGTTCCAGGTGTCGAGCGGATCGTCCAGCGGGTTGTTGTTCGTGTCCTGGGTGGGCTCGTACTTGATGTCCATGCCGAAACGCGGCTCGCCCGGCACTTCCTGGATGACGAAGAACCAGCCGAGCCTGTCGTTCGGGAAATCGTTGCTCGCCACCGTGCCGCGCGCCTTGTCGATGGTGAGATCGAAGCCGAAGAAGCGCAGGTCGGGGTCGATCTCGGCGCGGAACAACGGGAACTTGAGCTGCGTGTCGAACTGGTCGGGCGTCATGTCCTTGTCGAAGATCGCGCGATTGCCCTTGCCGTCGTCGATGGCTTTCTGTGCGTAGATCACCGTGTTCGGGTAGCGCTTCAGCAGTTCGCCGCGAATCACGAGCACCAGCTGCTTCTCGCCGGGCTTCACATCCGCCGTCGCGGGCGGTGGCGGCTTGTGGGCTCCGAGCAGGCTCGCCGCAGGCCAGGTATGGAGCTTCGTGATGTCCTTCAGCTGCTCGGCATCCCCTGGCGTGTCGGGGTTGCTCACACCCTTCACCTCCCAGAACTGGCGGAAGTAGCTGCCGCGCTGATCGGTGGGGTATTCACGCCAGAGCAGCTCACGCGCCATCTCGTGATTCAGGCCGACGAGATAGGACTCGATGAACTTCGGATTGGTCTCGAGCAGCGAGATGGTGTTCGGCGGAATGAGGTCGAGATTGGGGATCAGCAGTTCCTTGTTGATGTCGCGGAGTTGCGCGTAGGTGGCGTCCTCGAAGTCCGGATGCGCCATCGCGTCCACGATCTCTTCGGGTTGCTCGAGCGTCAGGCCGGGGAGCTTCACCTGCGCGGACAGGCGCCGCGGGAACGACACGCGCGGATCGATGGCCGTCGCGAGCTGCAGATGCGCATTGCGAATATCCAGCGCCACGAGCGGCGGCGGTTCTGGCACACGAATCGCGAGCCGGGACTGCAGTTGCAAGGTCGCGGACCTGAAGCGCGCCGCTTCCACACTATCTGTGCCGGGCTGAGGTCCGGGCGTTGCGGGTGGCGGCGTGGTTTCACCAGCGACGGGCACATTGAAGTCCGGCCGCGGCGGCAGGGCTCCAATCACTTCCGTTGCCTTGATCGGGTCGGTGAGAACTGCTGCTTCGGTCTCTTTGCGCGCCAGTGTGCCGAGATAGGCATAGCCCGCCACAGCCGCGGCGGCGACGATCGCGAATGCAATCAGCGCACCTGTCGCGAAGCCCAAGATCAACAGCAGGATCAGGGCGAGCACGAGCGCGAGCGTCCGATGTGTAACCAGCCAGCGTAGCCACTCAGGTAACGTGCCTGTTCCGACGTCTCCTGCGAGATCGTCGACTGAGGGAAGACCCGCGGGCACCTCTCGCGGCGGTGCCGGATTCACGCGGCCGGTGTTCACGTCTTCAACCAGCGTGCTCAGCTGCAACGGCGTGCCGTTCGCGTTGAGGCGCTGCGCGACCTTGCCTGCAGGCCGTGCGAGACGACGGAAAGCGCTGCCGAGCACCGGCGCGCGCAGCGGGCTGCTGCGAATCTGCTGGCGGATCGTCGTCGGGCTGCCGAGCACTTTCGCATGCACGGCCGAGGTCATCGCGAGGAGCTGGGCAGGCGCGACCGCCGAAAAGAACTGGCTCGTGTACCGCGTGCACACCTGCAGGATGAACTGGACGTTGCGGATCTTGCGATTCGCTTCGTACACCTTCTGCACCTGTTGCCAGGCGCGTTGCATGAGCTTTTCCTGATTCTTCTGGATCACCAGCGTGCCGAACGCTGCAGACACACGCGTGCGCGGATCGCGATTGAGATCGTGATACCAGCCGTTCTTCGTTACATCGAGCAGCACCTTGTCTGTCTTGTGCTGACGTGCATGGTTCTGGCCATAGAAGGGCAGCGTCACGACCGGGTCGTTGAGGAAATCTTCGTCCGTGCCCGGCAGCGCACTCGTGTCCGTCTGAATCTGCTCGGGAAGATTCACGAGAATCTGCAGCTCATCCTGGAAGGCATTCGGCGTGAACACTTCGGGGAGCGACTTCGTGCGATTCGTCTTGAGCGCGCCTTCCAACCCTTGCACCGGAGGAAGCGCCGCGGGTAGTCCGGGATCGTCACCGGGCGCCACGGGTCGCTCACGGCCTTGCGCATCCACCTTCACGAAACCCGGATGCTCACAATCCATGTTCCGGATGCCGATGCGCGGGTCGAGCACACGTGGCTCGATGATCTCGACCAGCGATTCGAAGTCCACTTCCTCGCCGGTACGGAACGACCAGTCGTAGTAGAACGGCAGCTCGACGCCGGCGGTGGCATCCCAGGAAGGCTTCTGCGCCGGCACGCCAGTGTTGGGTTTGCCGAGACCGGCAAGGCGCCCGCACTCGAAGGCCGGCACGAGGAAAGCCTGATACGCAGTGTTGGGGTCGAGATGTCGTGGCGACATCAAGCGGCTGTAGAGCTTGTCCGGGTCGGTGGTCAGAGCCGCCTGCAGAGACTTCAGATACAGCTCGAGATTCGAGAGCACATTCGGCGGAATGGCCTGTTCGAGGTGCGCATGGGCAAAGAGCCATGTCTCATCCGAGCGGGGCAGCGCTTCCTTGCTCTTCACGGTGACCACCGGAAGGGGCACGCGCCGGTCGTCGCGAATGAGCTCGTCTTCTTTCAGAACCAGCAGCAGGAGCCACGGCCGCAGCTTGTCACCGTCGGGCTTCGCGGGCGTGTAGCGCCAGGGGAAATCCTCGTCGTAGAACTCGATGAAGGCGAGATAGTTCGGCTCGAAGCTCACGTTGCCGTTGCGGGGCTCGGTGCGCACGACCATGTCGCGATGGACACCGATGATGTCGCCCGGGCCGATGAGCGCGAACGGTTTCGCGTCCTGCGGCGTGGAGTTGATGGACACACCGATCGGGACCGATGCGCGCTCGCCCGGTGGGAGCGGTGTCGCAGGGTTCCCCAGCGAATCCTGCTCACTGATCTGGGTGGAGATGCCCTTGCGCACCCAGGACTGGAATTGATACTTGGCGACTTCGATGGCCATGGCGTTCCCTTTAGCTCGCCAGCTCGAACTGCGAGACGACCTGGATCTGACCGGCAAGCGCCGAATTGCTGCGAATCAGCTCCTTCTGGTGCTGGTAAGCCTCGGCTTCGGTGCGGAACGTCCGCGCAGACTCGCCGGCCGCCGCGTACCCCGTGAGATCCGCCACGCTCGCCACGGTGAACTGATCCGCCGGAAAGGTGACCTGAGGCGGTGCGTTCAGAGACGGACGCGTCTGCTGTTTCGCAAGCGCGGACTGGCGCACGGCGCTGCCCTTCACGAGCCGGTCGTAGGCCTTCACCGCGAGTCGCACGAGGCCGCTGAACTCGATGCGAATGGGCTTGCGCCGCAGATAGCTCAGCTCGTAGATCACTTCGCGCGTCACAGGCAACGTCGCTTGCAGGTTTGACGTGCCGGTCAGCGAGAAGCCACTCGGCAGCGGCTCGAACGAGCGGCGCGAGAGCTTCTCGCTGTCGCTGAGCTCTGTGAACTGGCTGATGGCAAACTGTTCGCGCACGCCCTGATAGTCGGCGGGGATCGCGAGTCCCCCAGCGTTTGCGCCCGACAGCGTGAACTTGTTGTCGGCGAGCGGCTTGCGCGTGCCGAACTTCTCGATGAGATAGCCACCGAGCGGCAGCGAGCGCTCGGTGAACGTGAGCACGCCGGCCGGATGGATGACGAGCAGCACCTCACCTGTCGTGGGTGGCTCGATCGTGCGCAGGCTCACGTGCAGGTGATTCTCAGGCGGTAACTCTGCACGCCAGTTGCGAGTGTCACCCAGCTGCCGCTTCAACAGGGCCAGCAGGTCTTCGGTCTTCTGATCGACTGCCGGCGGCGGGTCGCCCCACGTGACGTGAAAGTCGACCGAGATCTCGAAGAAGAGGATGGTGAGTGAGGCCGTGCCGCGCGCGTCCCAGGGCGTGGGGCCAGAGAGCTGCGCGGTGACATTGATGCCGGCGATGACGTCGTCGTCCTGGCGGAGCGCGATGCCGCCATACAGCTTCGCGATGAAGTAGAACGGGTCGAACTGGAACAGCACGTCGTAGCCGAGAAAGCCGTAGATGTTGAAGCCGGCGGCCGCGGCGTAGAGCTCGACTTTGGCGCCGAACTGCACGGTGTTCGACGTGACGGCGAAATAGGACTCGACCTTCAGCCGCGGATTGTCGTCCGAGAGCAGGCTGATGCCGATGCGCGCCATGTTCCGGAAGCCATCCGGCAGCGCTGGAATGGTCGGAACATCGTGGAAGTCCGGGTGGAAGCCGCCGACGCTGAGCGCGAACAGTTGTTCCTCGCCCCACGAGGCCATGAACGCGAGGCTCCCGGTGATGGTGAACAGCAGCAACCGGGAGTCGAACAGGTCGGCGCGGAAAAACAGGTAGCCGCGATCGAGATCCAGCACGCCGATGAAATTGACCTGCAGTTTCAGGATGGCCGCTTCTTCGGCGGGCAGCACCGCGCGCAGGATGCCAACGATGGCGAGCATCGGCTTCGGCAGATCGAGCAGCAGCCCCAGCTCCGCGGTGATGATGGTCGGCGTGCCCCAGCCGAGCTTGCCCATGGGGCCGACGACGAAGTGATCCTCCTGCGGCGGGAAGAACTGCTTGATGTCGCTGATGATGCGCGTGATGTTCGCGATGACGTCCTGTGGGAACAGGATGCTGGCAATCGCGTTCGTGCGGATGCCTTCGACCAGCGCGTTGACGAAGATCGTACGGTTGAGGCCGAAGAGGCCGCCGACACCATTCAGCGTGAAACCGAAGCCGAGCTGGATCGGCGTGAATTCTGCGGTGATCAGTACGAGCAGCGAGAAGCCGAGCGAGCCGTCCGGCATCTTCGTGTTGATGAGCGCGATGGCCTTCACCGAGAACAGGCCGTTGAAATCCAGCTCGAGCGCGCCGGCATATTCGCCATTCGCCGGATCGAAGCGGAGGTAGCCGCCGCCTTTGAACCCACCTGCATCGAGAGTCAGGCCGACGCCGGTGGGCGGCATGAACCCAAAATCGAGATTTGCGGGCCCGAGGTTTCCCGGCGTGAAACGCAGCGTGGAGCGCAGGCCGATGTTCTCGGCGACGGCCTTCATCGGGCCCAGATCGAACTTCACGTTCGCGCCGGACTCGAGCGCGATGCCTTCACCACTGGGCGCGAGCGCCAGCCGCAATCCCGTGACGTGAATCGGGCCGACATCCAGATGCGTGCCGATGTCGAGGGCGAGTTTCCCGCCGCCTCTGAACGTGAAGCCAGACTGGAGCGACATGCCGAAAGCGACCGCCGCCTGCGCGTCGACGTGCACGCCGGAGAGCACCTTCTGCAGAAAGCCGTCGCCTTCGCCGGGCGCGACGACGAGTCGAACCGCGTCGATCTGGGCTTCAAAGCCGACATCCAGCTTCTCGCGCGCGCCGCTCGCGTACCACTCGATGCCGAGCCCCTGCAGCGACAGTCGCGTGCCACCGGGTGTGCCGATGACGATGATCTCTTGTGCCTTCTCCGGCTTTTCCCGCACTTTGATTGCGGCGTGAAACGACCCGGTCAGATTCAGCAGCCCCTGCGCATCGAACGGCGGACGCACGACGATGCCCACGCCGCGAATGTCGGCCGTGGATTCAAACGTGAGTTGCCCGCGGTCACAGACATCGAACGCGAATGAGCTGGCCCCGGTGAGATAGGGCAGGAGCGCGATGCCTTTCTTCTGGCCGCCTTGCGCCTCGACGGGTGTGAACGTGACGCCAAACTGGGCGAAGGTCTCCGGCGTCACACCTTTCTGGAAGAGCGGATAGCGCAACTCGGGCAGCCCGGCATTCGCGTTGCCGAGCACGCTCTGGATCGTGCTGCTCTGAGGATAGAGTCCGCCAGCCATCACCTCCGTGCGCATCAGCGCTTCGAGGCGGGTGAGGAATTTCGTGGTGTCGAAGTCCGTGTCCCAGCGGTACACGTCGTTCACGATCTGGCCGGGGTGCTCGATGAGCTGCGAGAACCGCTCCCAGTTGAGGCGTCGCGAGGCCTGGCCCGCGGCCGGCGCAGGTTCGTTCTCGATGAGGCCGAGCAGATGCAGCGTGTCGTGCAACCCCGGCCGGCGCTGGTTCAGCAGATCCAGCACGAGCAGATCGGTCAGTCGCCGCGGGAAGTCATCGATGTTCGGCAGGCCGCCTCCGCCACCTGCCTTGATCTGCACGTGCAGCTGGCCGATGGCGTTCACTATCTGCACGAGTCGCGCGAGTGCTTCGGCCAGCGCAGTGGCGATTGCCACATCGCTCGTCGCGGTGGCCAGCGTTCGCACCGTGTTCGCAAGGTCGATCGCTCGCGCGGAAACGTCGTTGAGTGCCGAACCCACGGAGGCGGCCGGCACTTCGTAGCCGAGCTGACGGAAGAACGCGACCGCTTGTGCCGGCGTCTTCAGCGCCCGCAACGGGGCCATGGCGAGCCCGATTTGCGTCAGCAGGTCCTGAAGCGAGTTCGCCACCGTCGCGCCGTCCCGTCAGGGTTGAGTGATGAAGTTCTTGATGCTGCCGTTGATGATCCGAACGAGCGCATCCCAGCGTCCGGGCCCGTCATACGTGTTTTGCCAGACCAGCGCGAAGGAGCCCGAGAGCGAGCGCTGCTTGGCCGAATTGAATGCCGTGATCTGCGCCGGGGTGTTCCATTTCATGACGGCGCCTTCGGAGAAGACGGAAGGACCATCGGTGCCACCACTGGGTTTGAGCTTGCCGAGCGAGCCGATGCCTACCTTCGCGCAGTCCTTCGCGAAGCCCAGCGTTTCGGTCAGATGCATCAGAGCCTCGGGTCGCGTATCGAAGAAGAACGAGCCCTCGGTTCGCAGGATCTGATGCGCGCCCGCATTGGCCTCCGCACGATCTGCGGCATCCGCTACATGCGAGTAGGCCTGGCCGCGATGGAGCAGGCCGAACATGCGGGCCATTTCTTTCGTGGTGATCGCTTGACCGCTGCCGCCGGCTACGGTGTCGTTCCTCACTGGCGTTCGCACGCTTTTGGTGATCGCCTCGCCGGAGTAATCGCCTGCCAGCCAGATGCCGGCCGGTGGAGAGGCATTGCGATCGAAGAAGCCGCCGTTCATCAGCGACACGTTGAGGTAGCGGTAGCCCAAACCGCGAATGACCTTGCCAGCGCTTGCGTTTTCGCCGATATCGTCCAGCGCGGCCTGGTAAGCATCCGCGAACTCGACACGATTCGGCGCGGTCGGCCTGAAGCCCTTGAACACGCTCGTGAGCACGGGCTTCTGGCCGCTCGGGAAGCTCAGGAGTGAGGGAACCGCCGTCGACGTATCGATCGAGGCCAGGAACGACGTGTTAAACGCGGCTGCAGTGGTGAATGTGTTGTCGCGCGCGTGCTTGCGCGCGGCCGTTCGCAGGTCGTGGGCGGCGTAGAGTGCTCCAACCTTCACCAGGCTCCCGGAATAGTGCATGAGCGTGTCGTCGATACCCGCGTAGTGATCGCCGGTGGTGTCGAACATCACGATGGTGATCGCCGCCTCTTTGCGGCCGACGATGAAGCCATTGACGTTGGTCGAGGCCGGCTCGAGCTTGGTTTTCTCGCCCGCATACGCCGTGGCCAGAAAGCTCTGCAGCGAGAGGATGGGCGGCAGCGGCGCCGGCTTCGGGTCCGGCGGATCCGGATCCTTTGCGGGATTCGCCGTTTGTTTTTCGCGAGTGGGCACGGCGCTTCAGTGGCGGGAGGGGCTACGACCGGGCGCTCAGGGCCGGCGCAGCGGCCCCCGGTTGTAGTTGAGGACGATCCATTCGGCCATGGTGCCAGACATTTTCGTCCGCAGGTCCTCGAAGCTCACGCCGTTGAAGAGCTTGTCTCGCAATGCTTCGAGGATCTTGCCGCAGAGGAGAATATTCGATTTCGGAAACCGCGCGCGGTTGAAGAGATCGATGCGATCGTTTTCGCTGAGCGCCGCCAGCTTCGCGCGCAGCTCTTCGTCTCCCGAGGCGTTGGCCGCGGCGGTCGTCTCCAGCTCGGTGAACGGAATGCCGTTCGGAGGCAGCAGCATCGCAGCGAGCGACAAACGCACGCCCGCGACGCCGAGGCCCGGCGCCGTTGCCGAAATGAAGTCCGGTGCGCCCGTATTCAGCGAGGTCGCAACTTGCTCCAGCAGCGCAGACCTTGCCGATGCGGTGCGCTTGAGCGCGCCGTCGTACACCAGGCTATAGAGGAATCGCTTGAAGCCGTCTCCGGTTTCCGGTGTGGTGAGTGTGACGATCAGATAGTACGGGTTGTGGTCGTTCACCAGCTCACGTAGCACGTCGAGGTTGCCCCGGCCCGGTCCGGACTGGTTCGCCGCATCCGCAATGAGCTGTTCGAGCTTCGTGTTCGGCGGGCTTACCTGCTGGTTGAGTGTGAGTGTTGCCTGTTCGGTTGCCCCAGCATCGAGCAGGCGCACGCTCGCGCTGAGGTAGCCTTCCTTCGTGGGCGCGAACGCTGCCTCGCCGGCATCGGTTGTCACGACCACCGGGGCGGCGCCGTCTTCCGCGAAAGACCATTCGAATGACTCGACTGCTCCGGCCAGCGCCGTATCCGTGACGAAAACGACGTAGGTGTTGGCACGGCCTGTGGCAAGCGGGGCAGTGATAAACGAAACGAGTGCGCAACGGCCATCGGCGGCAACGACGGACTCTCCCAGACCCGTCGCATCCACCCCGGCCGGCAACCGGCTCTCCGTCTTACGCACGGTAGCTCTTGTTCGGTTTTGCCCATGGCTTCATTCGGGTACCCATTCGTCAGTTGCCGCGATGTAGTGGAGCCAGGTAGCCAACGGAATGGTCGACAAGGCGCCGATGCAGAGGAATTGCAGGGGACGCCGCAAGTAGATGTCGATGACCCTGCAGACGCATCCCCCGGCGCCAATCGGCGCGTCGAACACAGGCGATTCGTATTGCCCAGACGTCATATATCGACCCCTATCTCTGTGGCAAGCCTTTTAGGCTGCGCAGACTAGGGCGCAGCCAAAGACTGGAGCACTCTACTCACGAGTACTGGCTGAAGCAAGCATTTCGGCACCTGCGTCTCCTACGACAAAGGCTGAGTTTGGCGCTCATAGATGCTGGCGGATCTCTGTTTCTCCATGGTTCACATGGCTTGCGAGCCCTCGATCCGTGCGGACCGGAGAGCTTGTTTGATCTCTTCTTCCACCTGACCTCGTTCCGCGAAGGTGGTCAGCTCCCCGTTTCGTCGGGGGGCAAATTCACGTGTCGGCTGACAGCTGCGACTGCGTCGAATGTCGGCTTTGCGGCGGTGAAAACCACCGCGGGAATTTCGCCTTCGGGTCGCTATGTAAAGCTTTACATAGCGGCCCCTGTATGTATAGATCTCAACTATGTATAGGTCGTATGGGCAGGATCCGCTTGACGCAGGCGCAGCACGGCTGCTGGCGAGGTGCTCCAACAATCTTCTTCACATAGTTTCGGCGGCCGAGTGCAGCGATCGTCCCACTTCAGGAGACCGCCACGGGCAACATCCGACACCCTCACACGCTTGGAAGCACAGACGCGAGGGTGCGACGGTTCCGCGCCTACCTGGCTCGTGCGGTTCCTTCAGACGCTGTAACTATGTAAAGAACGCGCTCGTCTCGAACACTCACCGCCATAGAGGCCGGCGCGGTCCCCCCGCGGCAACTACGCATAGTTGAGATCTATACATAAGGGTCGCCAACAGCCGGTCGCTGATCTCGAAAGCAAACGCTCACCGGAATGTCTGCTTTCGGGGAGCGCCATTGGCAGGAACCGGCCAGGAGCGGTCGCCCATGCACGTCGCCCAGTTCACCCGATAGCGGACATTTTGGCGCTCGCGTACAGCGACAACAGACCCTAGGCGAGTGTACGCCTTCGCGCGTCGCAGCTTTCGGACCGTCATCGTGTGCCGGTCCTGCCCTCGGGTCATGCGGCCGTCCGGGTTATATTGCCGACCCACTGCAGAGGCATGTCGCCAAAGCCTTCCAGCTACTCCTCAACCCAGTACTCACCCTTCCATTCCACCGCCAGCGAACTCGCTCCAGGTGCTCTCGTACCACCACCGCGGGCTTGGCCACGTAGGCCCTTGAATTTGCCTGTCCCGCCCACGAAGTTCTCTACGATCACGAAGCGGTAACCTGCAGAGGGGTCAGACTGCGTGGTGCCCGTCCCACGGGCGAATACCTTGTTGCCGTCTTCCAAGGTGTAGACCATGTAGTACGTGAATGAGCCGTTTCCATTGATCGCGTCGCTTATGTTACGTGACAGACCGTACTTCACCACCACTCCCACAAAGGCCAGGTCCCTTTGCGGGTAGTCTTGGCGAATCTCATAGAGGCGCAGCCGATGTCCCGGCACGTCGTCCACTTCGATGATGTGCTCCTGCAGAACCTGGGCATTACTATTGGGAGTCGAGGTGATCGTGTACTTTTGCTGGGCCGAGGCGCTGCTTGCTCCGCCCAGCACGCTGGCAAGTGCGGCCACCAACACAGCTGACCGAATCGCGTTCATGGGCTTTCTCCTATTCAAGTGGTCGAGTTACGAAGCCTACTAGTGCCCGCTGAGTAAGCTGTTGACTCACGTCAACACGTAGACAATCGATCTCCAATGTCCGCTCCCGAAGAGGGCGGAAAGTCCGGTGTGGGTCGAACCCCAGACGCCCAATTGATGCCAATTCGGATGGAAATGACACCTCTCGACACTGCGGACACGTAACCTGCCGCGCGGAACGACCCACTCCATACTCACCAAGGCAACATGCGGCGCGTATGCTTTCGCCCGATCTCCGCCGCCTCGCGCGCCTCCGGACCGCACCCGATCATCACGCCTTCGTCGAGCCGGCGCGTGACGTTGTCTGGCGTGACCTGTTCCAGGAAGGCGAGCCCTGCAGCCCTGCACGCCGCCATTACTCGAGCGCGGGCTGCCTGCATCTCGGCCGGATAGGGTTCGTCGTGCTGATCGGGATAGCCCATCGACATGCCCATGTCACCGGGACCCCACTCGGCGAAAGCGAGCCCGGGAAGCCGGGTCGTGCGCTCCACATTCGCGAGTGCACGCGTATTCTCGACCTTGATGCCGAGGAGCAGCTCGCCGCGCGGGTTGAGCGGCCAGGGATCCGCTCGGGCGAAATACTCCCCGACCGGGATCCCCCAGACCTTCGCGGCGTGATTCTGGCCGCCGTGCCCACGGCGCCCGCCGCCGAGCTCGGAGCCCAGGGCGGCGCAAAAGGAGTAACGTGCCGCTTCAACAAAGGTGCGCACCGCCTCCACGGTTTCGGCGTGGCAGAGCAGCAGGCCGTGCACGCCGGTGGCCAGCACCTGCTTGATCATCCATGCGTTGGCGCGGACCGAGGGCGCATCTGTGCCGTCCATCGGGAGCGTCACGATCACGGCAGGCGTGCGATGCCCGCTTCGGGTCGGGCCGCCGTCGGCGAGGCCGCGCATGAAGTGCATCAGCCCGCGCACGTCGAAAGGGCTGTGCTCCATGTCGTAGGCTATGTAGTCGGCCCAGGTCTGCGCAAGGGCACGACCGCCGTCGTACTCGCCAGCGCTGGCCCCCTCGACGAGCTCGAAGTACACCGGCTGCCGTTGCTCGAGCAACTCGATCGCCTTGTTTACCCTCATCGGCCTTTCCTCGTTGCGAGGTTCATCGATGTCGTCCGGCTGTCAGCTCGCGTGCGTATACCTCCCATGACCTGGCCGGGGTGCGTGGTGGGATCACGTGGCGCACGTCGGGGTTGATCAGCGACATCGGCCACATCCCGCTGGCAATGCGCACGGCCTCTTCGCCGAGCTGAGTCTGGGCGCGCTCCCACGCGACTTCGGAGTAGCTCGCGTAGTGGTTGGTGAGCGATACGTTATCCATCTTGAGCAGCGGGTTCTCGAGATCGACCGGCTCCTTCTCGAAGACGTCGAGCCCGGCGCCGGCGATGCGCTTCTGCTGGAGAGCTTCGATCAGCGCAGTTTCGTCCACGACGCCTCCCCGCGCGCAGTTGATCAGATAGGCGCTCGGTTTCATCACCGCAAACTGTGCGCGGCTGATGAGGTGGCGCGTTTCCGCGTTGAGATAGACGTGGATGCTGAGGTAATCGGACTTTCGGCAGACTGCCTCGAGGGAATCCGCCATCTCGACGGCATACTCCAGGGCGTCCCAGGACGCGACGTACGGGTCGTAGGCAATCACATGCAGACCGAAGGCCTTGGCTTTGCGGGCTACCGCGCGCCCGATGTCCCCCAGGCCGACGATGCCGAAGACCTGCCCGGCAATGTGGCCCATCGCCGGGAGGTTCGTCCGGGTCCACACGCCGCTCCTCACCAGCTTGTCGTGCAGCACGAACTTCCGGGCGCAGACGAGGAAGTGCATCATCGTGTGGTTCGACACTTCCTCGGTTCCGAAGGAGGCGGTGTTCGCCAGGAGGACGCCGTTCCTGGTTGCCTCCTCCAGATCCAGGTGGTCATAGCCGTGACCGAACGAGACGAGGCCCTTGCAGCGGCCGTTCAGGCCCATCTGCGCGAAGGCCGCCCGGTCGAACCCGTGACCCTGGAGCATCGCAACGTCCACGTCACGCAGCGCCTGGATCAACTCCGCCGTGTCGTGACCTTCGTAGCGCACAACCGTCCCGCCGGCGAACTGCACGGCACGGCTCTGCTGCTCCAGCGAGGGCGGCTCGGAGGTCGCAGTCTTCGCCGGGCCAACGTAGAGCACTCTGAAGGGTTTCGTCATGGATAGCCTCGTTTGAGAGCTGGCGTGCACGGTTCCGCCAGAGACGGCGAACCGTACCACACCTTGCGCGCCACCA
>Ga0209705_10000460_pt1 | contig 21191 bp, 25 predicted proteins | sample PPLLaktember2015_5_FD_187262 | JGI IMG/M metagenome (GOLD analysis project Ga0209705, IMG submission 187262) | Freshwater sediment microbial communities from Prairie Pothole Lake near Jamestown, North Dakota, USA - PPLs Lake P8 Core (1) Depth... | ecosystem: Environmental > Aquatic > Freshwater... | reverse complement strand
AGGTCTGGCATACGCTGATCCACCCCGACGACCGCGAGATCACGGAAGCCAGGCTCAGGCGTTATCTGGAGAGCGGTGCCGAGGAACTGTTCGAAGCCGAGTTTCGCGGCCAGACGGGCGCGGAACGGGAGTGCTGGCTGCTGATGCGCGGCAAGGCATTGCGCGACGAGCACGGACGGGCAGTGCGCATGTCCGGATCCATTACCGACATCACCGACCGCAAGCGACAGCAGGCGAATCTGGAATACCAGGCGCTGCACGATGCCTTGACCGGGTTGCCCAACCGTAACCTGCTGCACGACCGCCTGCACCACGCCATACAAAACGCGGCGCGCCAACAAAAGTCGGTCGCATTGATCCTCATGGATCTCGACCGCTTCAAGGAAGTCAACGATTCCCTCGGGCACCAGTACGGCGACCTCATGCTGCAGCAGGTCAGCGCTCGTCTGCAGCAAGTCCTGCGTCACTCCGACACCATCGCCCGTCTGGGGGGTGATGAATTCGCCATCCTGATTACGGATACCAACGAGACCTTTGCCGGTCATGTGGCGCAGAAGGTGCACATCGCGCTCAATCGCGTATTCAACCTGGACAACCACTTCCTGCATATCGGTGGCAGTCTCGGCATTGCGCTGTACCCGCAGCACGGTGACAGCGCGCAATCCCTGATCCAGCATGCCGATACCGCGATGTATGTCGCCAAACGCTCCAACACCGGCTGCGCCGTGTACCACCCGGAGCATGACCGCGACGCCGTCAAGCGCCTGGAGCTGGCGAACGAACTGCACGATGCCATCGATGCCGATGAACTGGAGTTGTATTACCAGCCCAAGATCGACTTGCAGACCGGCAAGGTGATGGGTGCCGAGGCCTTGTTGCGCTGGCAGAACCCAAAACGCGGCATGGTTCCGCCGGACGAGATGATTCCGATCGCCGAGCACAACGGCATGATCAAGCGATTGACCCTGTGGGTGCTCAATGCCGCCCTGCAACAGTGTGCACAATGGCGAAAGCAGGGCATTGAGCTGAGTGTCGCCGTGAACCTGTCGGTGTGGAACCTGCAAGACCCGATGCTGATCGAGGAGATCGAAAGCCGGTTGGTGCATTGGCAGGTGCCGGCAAATCTGCTGGAGCTGGAAATTACCGAAAGCGCCATGATGGCCGACCCCAAATTCTCGCTCGCTACCTTGAAAAAACTGGACTCCATGGGTATCGCGCTGGCGATCGACGATTACGGCACCGGATTCTCATCGCTGGCGTATCTGAAGAAGCTGCCCGTGGATATCATCAAGATCGATAAATCCTTTGTGCTCTCCATGGATGTGGATGACGACGATGCCGTCATCGTCAAGTCCACGATTGAGCTGGCCCACAACCTCGGCCTCAAGGTCGTGGCGGAAGGCGTGGAATCCGAAGCTATCTCCCGCATGCTGCTCGCCCTTGGCTGCAACACGGCCCAGGGCTACCACTACTGTCGTCCTATTAGTGCCGCGGCCTTTACCCGCTGGTTGCTGGAGCTGTCACAGGGTAGCGTGGGACGCGACCCTGCGATCGGTATGCAGCTCTTTCATTGACCCCCCGGCGCCCCCCAGAGGCAGTTGGTCCCCATCTTCGGGATGCATCAGATATTCATAATATTCATGCCCTTAGGCTTGTGTGGCCACCCCCCCAGGCACCGATGCGCCTCATTTGTTAAGGGCGCATGAACAATTAGTGACCGATTTATTGCACATGCTATCATCGCTGCGCTTCCCCACCGGACTTTACTTAAAAGGGTAGTGGAATCGGCGATTAACGAAAGACGGGGCGGGGATAACAGCACACAAGATCGAAGGGCCAGTAAGAGCCCCTAGCACCAGTACTAGGTCCCGATGCATCGGGCTTCATGTCCACTAGGAGGATGAGCATGGATTTTCAAGTAGCTGGAAAGATGGGCACGGCATCCCTGGCAGTTCGATTGACGCAGTTTTCTCTGGGCGGCGGCTGTGGTTGCAAGGTAGAGCCGGAAACCTTGCACGCGCTGCTGGCCAATGTTCCCAAGGTACATTCCAACAAGTCGTTGCTCGTTGGTATCGAGAACAGCGACGATGCTGCCGTTTTTCAAGTCAACGAACACCAGGCGCTGGTGTTTACCAATGACTTCTTTGCCCCGATTGTGGACGATCCCTATATCTACGGCCGGGTCGCGGCGGCCAATGCCCTGAGCGACGTCTACGCCATGGGCGGGGATCCGTTGCTCGCCAACGCCATTCTGGGCTACCCGGTTGGGAAGGTGGACGTGGAAACGGTGCAGGAAATCATGCGTGGCGGTACCGATGTTTGCCACGAGGCCGGGATTCCGCTGGCGGGTGGCCACACCATTGATAATCCGCAACCGATCTACGGTCTGGCGGCGGTGGGCATGGTCCACCCCGACATGGTGAAAACCAACGCCGCCGCCAGGGTCGGCGATGTGCTGATGATCACGCGCCCCATCGGGATCGGCATCATGACCACGGCGATCAAGACCGGCAATCTTTCGCCCGCCGGCTATGTGGAGCTGATCGACAACATCACCACGTTGAACAAGGTTGGGTCGTGGCTGGGCAAGCAGCGCGGCGTGCACGCGATGACCGATATCACCGGTTTCGGGCTGGCCGGTCACTTGCTGGAGATGGCGAAGGGCGCGCGCGTGCGTATGCGGATTCAAGCCTCGGCCGTGCCGGTCATGGAGGAGGCATGGTCCCTGGTCGTCGAGGGTGTGGTTCCGACGGCGGCTTACCGCAACATGAACGGTTACGCCGATTCACTCAGCTTCGACGACGAGTGGAATATCGACCACCAGCTGGTGTTCACCGATCCCCAGACCAATGGTGGTCTGCTCATTTCGGTGGCGGCCGACCAGGCCGATAAAATCCTGGCCGGGCTGCGCGAGCGTGGCTGCCACAAGGTTGCCGTCATTGGCGAGGTAACGGCGTACACCGGTACCGATGCCCCGGTGATCTTCAATCGGTAAACACGACAGGCGAAAGCTCGGCTTCATCCAGGCCGTTGCGGATGAAGCCGAGCCATTCCTGGACGGAACAATGCACATAACATCAGATTTACCGCGTTCGTCTTGACATCATGGAAGCAGGTCTTGCGATTACGCTTTTCACACTGGGACTGCTGGGCGGGTTTCTTTCCGGGTTGATCGGCATCGGCGGGGGCATCATCATGGTGCCCCTGCTGCTGTACGTGCCACCGGCCCTGCAGATCGGCCTGCTGACGATGAAGACGGTCGCCGGCATCACCTCGGTGCAGAGTTTCTTCGGTGCGATCTCCGGCGCGGTCGGTCACAAGCGCCACGGTCGCATCAGTGTGCCGCTCGCGCTCTACATGGGCGGCAGCATGACCGTCAGCGCGCTGGCGGGTTCGGTCGCCTCCCAGTTTTTGTCGTCGGAATGGATACTGTTGGTGTTCGCAGCGATGGCCGTCATCGCCGCGGTCATGATGTTCATTCCGCAGAACCATGTCGAGGTCGACACCCATGCCCGCGAACTGGTCTTCAACAAACCGCTGGCCGTGGTCATCGGGATCACGATCGGCACGCTCTCCGGGGTGATCGGCCAGGGCGGCGCCTTCCTGTTCATTCCGGCCATGCTGTTTCTGCTGAGGATCCCGATGCGCATCGCCATCGGCACGGCGCTCGCCATCGGCATCGCCTCGTCCACGGCCGTGCTGATCGGGCGCATGGGCACCAACCAGATTCCCTACCTGATGTCGGCGGTACTGGTGGCGGGGGTGATAATCGGCGCGCAGGCGGGCAGCGCGCTGAGTCAGCGCACGCCGCGCCGGTTGCTGCGCGGAATTCTGTCGGTGTTGATCGCCGGCAGCGCCCTGAAGATCTGCTACGAGCTGCTGAATGCGTGAAGGCCCGTACCGGATCATGCAGGACGGCGAGAGGGGCATGAACGCCTGCTCGTCCACAACAACAGAACACCGGAGACTTACATCATGATGCGACACCAGAAGCTTCGCCGTGCGCTGCCACTGTTCGCGATCCTGTTCCTGGCCCTGCTGCCCGTGGGCAGCGGCCGCGCCGATTCGCCGGAGGGCTACACGTTTCTGCGCTACGACGAGGGCCTGCGCATCGCCAAGCGCGACGGCAAGCGGGTGTTCGCCTATTTCGGTCGCTATGGTTGCGGGTACTGCGACAGAACCAACAAGGAATCGTTCAGCAATGCCGAAATCCGCAAGCTCTATACCGAGCACTACGTCCTGGTGTACGTGGATGCCGAGAGCGGCCGGCGCCTGCAACTCCCGTCCGGCGAAACCATCACGGAAATGGAACTGGGCGCGATGATGAAAACACTGGTGACGCCATACTTCCTGTACCTCGAACCGGATGGGCAGGTCATTCACAAGGCCCCGGGTTTCCAGACCGCGCAGGCATTCCTGGAGTTCGATCGATACATCCACGGCGGCCACTACAAGAAACAGACGCTCTCGCAGTTCCTGGGAAAGTAACTCGCCAATGAGGCGCATGTGGCTCTGTGGCCTGGGGCTGCTGGCAGTACCGCCGGTGATCGCGGCACCCTGGTCGTTTGGCGAGAAGATTACGGTTGCCCAGACCAGCAAGGCCAGAACCTTTCATCATGTCGAGTCGTCGGGGCGCAAGAACATTGCCGTCTCCGGCGACACCGTGGGTGTGATCTGGGAGGACAACCGGGGCGGCGTTCCCCAGGTGTATGTGGCGTTCAAGTCCGTCCCGTCGTCCGCCTTTGAGCCGGAGTGGCGCGTGAGCGACGCGCCACTCCGTGCCCACACAGTGGCTGCCTACGAGCCGGTCATCGTGGCGCTGGGTGGCGGGCGGTTTCTGATGGGTTGGGAGCAGGACCGCGGCGTGTGGGTGCGCGCCGGCGGGCCGAAAGGGCTGGACCCGGCGGTGAAACTCGGCAGCGTGGAGGCGGGCCAGATCACGCTTGCCTCGGGCGCGCGCGGCACCTATGCCGCCTGGGCGCAGCTACACGGGCGCCATCGCCAGATCGTGGTGGCGCCCATCACTATCCGTGTGCCGGGCAAGGCGGTGAGCCCGGGCGCGGCGCGGCCGACGGATCCCGCACCACCCGTGGCTGAACAGCTTTATCCGACGCTGGCCGTAACCACCAAGGGCGTCACCGCCGTTTGGGAAGATCGGCGTCACGGGCATACCGTGTTGTTGACGAGCTTCGCCGAGCACGGCAAGGCGTTCGGTGCTCCGAGTGGGCTCAATGAAGTGGTGCAGAAGTCAGCCACCTATGGACGCGGCAGCGGCGTGACGCGCGCGACATTGGCGGTGTTCGGTGGAGACCAGGTCGGCGCCGCGTGGATGGACAAGCGTGGCTACAGCACCGGTTACGATATCTACGGCGCGATCAGCCGCGACGCAGGCCGGCGCTTCGGCAAGAACGAGATCGTGCAGGATTCGTTTGGCGAGAACTTCAGCCAATGGCACCCGGCAATCTGCGGCGGTGCCGATGGCGCCCTGGCGGTCGCCTGGGACGACGATCGGGACGGGAGTTCGGATATCCAGTTGTCGTGGAAGACCCCAGACGGCTGGAGTGAAGACCTGGCGGTGCCGCCCGCCTCCGGCGCCGGCCAGCAGGCGCATCCGGCGATCGCCATCGACAACCGCGGCAACCTGCACCTGATCTGGCTGGATTACCTCGACAAGGGCCAGCCGACGCGCGTCTTCTACGTCATGGGCAAGCGCACCGGGGCCAGGTGAGCCGGTATGGCGCCGGTCAGCCGGTTCTGTAGCGCCGCCAGAACGCGCGTGTCAGTGCCCCGAGGCCGAAGAGCAGCAGCGTGAACGCCACCAGCCCGCCGACTGCCGGCAGCAGGCGCAGCAGCGCCAGCACGACCAGCACCGTCGCCAGCGCGCCGATCATCCAACCTTTGCCGGGTGGTTCCTGCCGGCGCAGCTGCTGCAATCCGGCATCCGCCACGAACAACACGCCGGTGAGATAGCCCAGCAGCAGCAGAACGAGGTAGAGCACCAGTGTCATCAGTCCGAGCCACAGCCCGACGACGCTCACCAGCAGCAGGATCACCAGCAGTGGCCCGCTCGCCAGCACTGCGAACCCGAGCCCCAGAACTTGCCACGGTGCCTCGCGCACTGCGCGTGCCGTGAGCCGCGAAAAGTTCGGGAACAGCACAAACAACACGCTGGCCGTGGCGAGCAGGCTGAGCAACATGAACACGCGAGCGCCGGCGTGGCCAGCCTTCGCGGCCGGCGGCGTTTCGAGCGGCAGCACGACAACCTTGCCGAGTATGCGTGCGCCCGGATCAATCCTGGCTTCGTTCGGGCTGCGATAGTGGAGTCGCCCATGGATAACCGCCCCCGGGCGGATCTCGATGTTCTCGCCGATCAGATCCACATCGCCCAGAATCTCGCCCGCGATCACAATCTCGCCGCCCGCGGCCCTCAGCCCCTTGCCCACGTGTCCGGCGACCTCGAGCGTGCCGCCCGCGAGCCAGGCGCGTCCGCCGATCCGGGCCTCGGGCGCGACCAGCACGGTGCCGCCGGCCGCGAGCAGGTCATCGCCGATCGCGCCGTGCACTGTCACCTCACCGCCGGTGATGCGCGCGTCGTCCTTGACCCGGGCGCGCAGAGCCACGCTGCCGCCGAAAACAGCGACATCGCCGTTCACCGTGTCCTCGATCGACACGCGCCCGCCGGCCGCGCTCACATCGCCATCCACCTGCCCCATGACACGTACACTCCCGCCGGCGAGGTACACATCCTCTTGCACGTGCCCGCGCTGGATCACCGATTCACCGAACTGCTGTCCCGCCGCCGGCAGCGGACCGGCCGTGAGAGCGCAACCCAGGAATAGCGTTGGAAACAAACGCCGCGGTGTGAGCATGGCCGGACTCCTTGGCAAGGGGGGTGAGGTCGATTATTGCGACGATCCAGCGCAAACGGCAAGGGCGGGGTTTTTTCTCTGGCGGCTGAACGAATGCGAGGCGAGGAGTTGCGGGTATTCGCAGCACCGATGGATTGGGAACGTGTGCTTGGCGAACGCGCTGCCGCTTGAAAAATCAGGCTTTCCCTGCTGCGCCACACTCGGCTAGCATTTCCCCAAGCGTCCCCGATGGAGCAATGCAAATGCTCAGGAAAATACACCTGCTGGCCGCGCTGCTCGCGACCCTGACGATCGCCGTTTTCTTCACAGCGACGCTGCTCGTCGAACTGTTCGGTTCCCATGCCGCCATTGCCGGCGTCAAACACCTGATCGTGTATCCCGGCCTGTTTATTCTCGTACCCGCCCTCGCGGCCACCGGCGGCACCGGCTTCGCTTTGTCGAAGACACGTCAGGGACGTCTGGTGAAGGCCAAAATGAAGCGCATGCCGTTTATCGCTGCCAACGGATTGCTGGTGCTCCTGCCCGCCGCTATTCTTCTGAACATGTGGGCTTCCCAGGGCGCCTTCGACAGCCGGTTCTATCTCGTGCAGGCGGTCGAACTTCTGGCGGGCGCAACCAATCTGTTGCTGATGGGTCTGAACATGCGTGATGGTTTAAAATTGACCGGGCGCCTGCGCCTGAACAAGGCCGCGTCGGGTGCGCAGTGACCCGCGTGGTTAAGAATCCATCGGAATGCCTAACGGGGCGTAGCAACTTCAAGGTGTAAAGATGCCAAAGAAACCCGAGTCCAGCAGTGACCGGCTGAACAAGATTGTTGCCGGGGCGCAGCGCAATCAACAGCAGCGCGAGCAGGCCTACCGCGAGCAGGCGCTCAAGCTCTATCCGTGGATCTGCGGGCGCTGCCAGCGCGAGTTCACGCGCGAGAATCTGCAAGGGCTCACCGTGCATCACCGCAATCACAATCACGATGACAACCCGGCCGACGGCAGTAACTGGGAACTGTTGTGCCTCTATTGTCACGACAACGAACACCAGCGCCTGCTGGAAGCCGCGGCGCAGGGCAAACCGGCTGCCAGCAGCAAGCCGGAAACCGGCGCCAAGCACAATCCATTCGCCAACCTCAAAGACCTGTTGCAGGGCAAAGAGTAATCGATTAGTTCCAATACCGTCCCCGGAGGGAGCGATTTCATGGCTGAGTGGTACGTCTACATGCTGCGCTGCGCGGACCACAGCCTGTACACCGGCGTGGCCACCGACATCGACGCGCGCGTGGCCACGCACAATGCCGGCAAGGGCGCGAAGTACACCCGCGGCCGGTTGCCGGTGAAGCTGGTTTACCGGGAGCGGGTCGGCGCCCGCGGCGCGGCACTCCGCCGCGAGCATGCCATCAAGCGCATGCGGCGCGCCGTCAAACGCCAGCTCATCGGCCGGTCGAGTCGCAGCGAGCTGCAAGCGCCGCACGACAAGGCGGGCGTGCGCAGAACCGATTCCGGCAAGGACCCGCGGTTGCTGTAATCAACCGGGCAGCAGCAAAGCAGCGCACCGCTCCGCGTTCAGACTTGCCCAATGAAGCAATTTTCTCCATCCTGCGAACGCAACAAGGATTTCATCCTGCCGGTGTTGCAGGAGGTGTTGCCGGCTGTCGGCACGGTGCTCGAAGTCGGCAGCGGCACCGGCCAGCATGCCGCCTTTTTCGCCGCCCACTTGCCGCAGCTCGTTTGGCAACCAACCGATCTTCCCGGCAATTTTCCCAGCATCCGTGCGTGGGCTGCGGAGGTCGGGCTGGCCAATCTGCGCGCGCCGCTGAAGCTCGATCTGCTTGCCAGTGCGGAGCGCTGGCCTGTGAGTTCTGCTGCGGCCGTCGTGTGCATCAACACGGTGCACATCGTGGCCTGGAAGGGCGTGGAAAACCTGTTTGCCGGGGCCGGCCGTGTATTAGCGCCCGGCGGCGTGCTGGTTGTGTATGGTGCGTACCGCTATGCCACGCGCCCGCTCGAACCCAGCAACGAAACATTCGACCAATGGCTCAAGGCGCGGGACCCGGCCTCCGGTGTGCGCGACTTCGAAGCCGTGAATGCGCTCGCGCAGCAAAACGCGCTGCTGCTCAGCGGCGACCGCGCCATGCCGGGGAACAATCGCTCCATCTGGTGGATAAAAACCTGAATGCGGGTAGTGGCAAGGACGCCACGAGCAACCGCCCGGCAAACCGTCGGGTTGCGCGGTCGTCAGTAGGTGGCCTGATACAAGGGATAGAGCGTGGACTCCTCGCGCTCGATGCGTTGCACGAGCGCTGCTCCGATCGCCAGGAATTCGGTCTGGAACTGGTCGGCAAAACTGTCGTCCAGCCGGGCGGCGCTGTAGGTGCGCAGGAAATCCATGATCAGACGGCTGTTGTCGAGCAAATCGCGCCGATGCTCGTTGATGATGGCGGTCTTCGCCGCATCCGCCGCCAGTTGCCGCGACACATAGACGTAGAATTTCACGCTGGCGGTCATCAAATGATCTTGCAGGGTGATGCGCAGCTCGCCCAGTTTGCGTTTCACACCGTCATAGTCACGGGTCGTGAGCAGCGATTGGGCCTGGGTGAACGTCTCCAGCATGCGCTGATGGTCGGCCTTCAGGCGTTTGATCAGCAGCGGGTCGTAACCGATGCGCGTACCCGGGGCGTGCGCCCGGGTTGCCGGAGGCGGCGCCGACGACTCGGTCGGTCTGGGTTGCAGAAATTCGCGAAAGGTCATAGTCAGTCCCTGACTCCGAGACACTACGAGCGTGTCGAAAAACAATCTGTTTTTTAAACCTAGCAGCCCAGCGTGATGCCGTGCGCCGAATGATTCGGTGCCGGAGTGCGCCAATGGCCATAACTCCTTGAAACCCGGCTTGAATCTGCAGCCGTGGTGCAGTGCTCGCGGGAACCGGACTGACGGAATGTGCCGCGCTTCGGACAAGCGGCAGCGGGAGTCACTGGGGTCGGGCGGTGGAAATCGCCGGTTCAGCGCGCGCCACAAGCGCCAGTCCAGCCCCACAAGGCGCAGGTTAGGCCGACACATCCAGCCGGGGTGTGCACGCTGCGCCACAACCAGTCGCGCCAGAATGCATCCGCTGCGCGGTAGCGACATAATGTGTCGGGTCAATCAACCCAGGAACGGTCCACATGGAAATGCTTGATCAACTGTTGGCGCGGTCCGGATCGCTGCTCGTTGTTTCGCTGCTCGTTTCGCTCGCCTGTGCGCTGCTGTGCGGACTCATCGCCGCGCGTCGCCAGGCGCGTTGGGTGTACTGGTCGGTCATGGGTTTTGCCTTCGGGCCGTTCGCCCTGCCGTTTGTGTTCCTGGCCAAACCCAAAAGCCCGCCGCCCGACAAATCCTGAGCGCGCTTCCCGGCAACGCCGCCGCCGGAATGCATCCGTTATTCTGGGCTGACAAACTCGCCGAGCTCCGCCCGGCGCCATGCGGCGCGCAGCACGCGCCAGGCCTTGTCTTCGCGCGCGAAGTCGACTTCGAACCGGTGCAGGTCCGCGCGCAGCGCGGGCAGTTCTTGTAGCGACGCAATCGGCACACCGGCCATGGCGACCAGCACGATCGCCTGCGCACGATCCGGCGGCGACAGGGTGACGGACTGGATGTGCGCGTAAAGATGCAGGGTTTCGTTGCGCAGGAAATGCAGCCGCAGCAAGTTCTCGATCGCGCGCTTATCCTGACCGCGATCGTCCGCGTACCGCTCCGAGACCATGTCACGCAGCGTTCCGATGTGCTTCTGTTCGGCCGCTGACACGGCGTTGTCGATCAGCGCGCGCACCTGCGCCTCCGGGCCCTGGCGTTCGCCGCGGCAGCCCGGGAGCAGCAGGACCACGACCAGACCCAGCAGACCGAGATGTAAGCGCAGGCGGTTCATGCGCCATCTTTGCACGATTGGCTGGGTGGCGACAGCACCAGGCCCGATGGAATCACCACGGCAAGGCGTGGATGACAACGGCGTCCGTTTGGCGGAATAATGACGTCTCCATCATGTCTCGGGGGTGTTGGCATGCGCGCAGGGCGGATTCATCGCGTCGGAAGGTGGGCCGGGCTGTTGATCGGCCTTCTTCCGGTCTTGTCGCTGGCGGCGGGAAAGCCGGAAGGGCAGGTGACGGTGCAGTGGCTGGGGCACGCGGCGTTCAAGCTGACGTCGGTAACCGGCAAGGTAATCGTGATCGATCCCTTCATTACTAGCAATCCGAAGCTTCCGGCCGAACAAAAGGATCTCGCCCGGCTCGGCAAGGTGGATCTGGTGCTGGTCACCCATGCGCATGCCGATCACGTCGGCGATGGGCCGGCGCTGGCCAAACTGCACAACGCCCCGCTGTATGGGCCGGCCGGGCTCAATGACACCCTGGTGGCGCTCGGCGAACTGCCGCCGCATCTCTCACCCCGTTTCAACAAGGGCGGCGCGATCACGCCGCTCGGCGAGGGCATCAAGATCACCATGACCCGTGCCGAACACAGTTCCGAATACAAGTGGAACAATCCCAGGACCGGACAGGCCGAGGTGCACGTCGGCGGCGAGCCGGCCGGTTTCATTATCGAGTTCGAGAACGGCTTCAAGGTCTACCACCTGGGCGACACCGGCCTGTTCGGCGACATGGGATTGATCGGCAGCTATTATCGGCCGGACCTGGTGTTGATCCCGGTGGGCGGGCATTTCGTGCTGAGCCCGAAGGACGCCGCCCACGCTACGCGCCAATACCTCAAACCCCGGTATGCCATCCCCATGCACTACGGCACCAACCCCAACCTCAAGGGCACGCCGGAGGAATACATCGCGGCGCTGGGCAAGAGCACGACCCGGGTTCTGAACCTGAAGTTCGGGGAGGCGGTGAAGTTCTAACGCAGGCACCCGATGGCGTGACACGGCGCCGCGGGATGCTATTCTGCGCCTGATCCATCCGAATCCGCCTTTCAATCAAGAGTACAGCGACTCCATGGCTTCCAACGCCACGATCTTCAAGGCCATGCTGCAAATCGCCGACATGGATCGCAATTACTATCAGGACCATGCGCTGACTGTGGCGCGCCACCCATCCGAAACCGACGAACGCATGATGGTGCGCCTGCTGGCGTTTATGCGGCATGCGCACGAGGCACTGGTGTTTGGCCGGGGAATCAGCGCCGAAGACGAGCCGGATCTGTGGCAAAAGGATTTGACCGGCAACGTCGATCTGTGGATTGAGGTTGGGCAGCCGGATGAAAAAGAAATTCGCCGTGCCTGCGGCCGCGCCAAACAAGTCTGCATCTATACCTATGGCGGCCGTGGCGCCGACCTGTGGTGGACACAGAACCGCGAGAAACTCGAACGGGCGGAGAATCTCACGATCATGAACCTGCCGCTGGACGCGAGCCGCGCCTTGGCCAAGTTGGCACAACGCAACATGCGGCTGCAGTGCTCTATTCAGGAGGGACAGATCTGGCTGGGCGATGGGAATGACGCCGTGCAAATTGAGCTGGTGGCGCTGAAAGAAGCTCCGGTCCAGCATGGCCGTTGATGAGGTTTGTCCCATGACGGCACAACGGTGAGATGATTGTGTCGCGTAACCGAAGAATATTGATGCTGCTGATCGTATTGGCGCTCGTGGCCGGCACGACCACCTGGGAACGCTTGTGGGTGCGTGGCTGGGCGCGTCCACTCCAGGTGGCGATCTATCCGATTGCCGTGGACGAGACGAGCGCCGCTTTCATCGGGCAGCTCCAGGGCGGGGATTTTCAGGAGATCGGCGGCTTTCTCGCGCGCGAGGCGCCGCGTTGGCGGCGCCACGCCATACCCGCAACGCAGGTCGTGCTGAAGGCGCCGATCCGCGTGGTGCCGCCGTTGCCCCAGGCACACAGTGCACTGGAGGCCATGCAATGGAGCCTGCGCCTGCGCTGGTATGCGTTCCGCCAGACACCGTTCTGGGCGAGCCTCGGCACAGTCAGGCTGTTTGTGCTCTATCACCCGCTCGAGTTCAACCGGGCGCTGCCGCATTCGCACGGTTTGCAGAAAGGCTTGCTGGGGGTGGTGCATGTGTTCGCAAGCGACGCGCAGCGCGCGCAGAACAACTTTGTGATTGCGCACGAACTGCTGCACACCCTGGGCGCCACGGATAAATACGACGCGAACGGCCAGCCGCTGTATCCGATTGGTGTCGCAGACCCGAATTCCCAGCCGCCTTATCCGCAATACAGGGCCGAGATCATGGGTGGCCGCGTTGCCCTCAGTCCGAACCGTTCCGAGATTCCCGCGGGTCTGGAGGAGGCCGTGGTTGGTTTTGCGACCGCGGCCGAAATTGGCTGGTAGCGCGTAGCATCGTTCTCTAACGCAGCGCGTCGTTATTTCCCGTTATCTTGATTGAGCTCGATGTAGAACGGCGCCAGGGCGTCGTCCTGCTCCTGCTCGGGCGGCTGCTGGCTGCGCCGCAGCAGCGCTTCGACGCGCGCGGCCGGGATAAAGGCATCGTCGATGCAGGCGGGGTAGAGCCGGTGTTGCTGCTCGACCAGCAGCGCCTGCCGGCGCGCTTGTTGCTCCAACACGCGGCGTGTGGCGGCATTCAGCGGCAGCAGCAACAGCCACGGCGCTTGCCAGGCCTGAAAATCCTCGATCAATTGCCGGTGTAGCGCATCGTGGCCGGTCGTGGCCAGAAACAACGGCGGGAATGCGGCCGCCGGCAACGTCCGGTCTTCGAACTCGGCGGGCAGGCGGATGCCGCCCAGCCCCGTACCGCGGCCATCGGCTGCGCGTTGAAACCATTGCGCGGCGGCCGGCGTGCCGGCGCGGGCGTTGATGTAAGCGGTCAGATAGGCACCGGCGTTCGGTGCCGGTGTGGCACTGGGTTGCAGTGCCGCCATGGCCTGGCTTTGGAAGCGTTCGCAGGCCGCGATGCCGGCGCGCCAGTCGGTTGCCAGATCGAACTTGAGTGCATTTTTCTCAAGCGCGCTTTCGAGCAGTGCCAGCGGCCGGGCGTCGCGATCGAGCAGCCAGAGCTCGAACTGGTCCTTGAAGGCGAACGGCAGCTGCTGGTGCGCGTGCGTCAGGTGTTCATACAGGACGGCGCCCATCGATTCCATGCGGCGGAAGTCATCGGATGGATACAAGCGCCCGCGCTTGAGGCCCGCCGCCTGCGACCACTTGCCGTAGCGGATCTCGCTGATCTGCCCGTGGCGTCCGCGCCCGCTGGTCGGAACCACCGCCGTGTTGGTGACATAGATATCCCAGTGCACGCCATCCACGGTAACCGCCTCCGCGGAATCGTAACGCACGCTGTGCATCGCGCCGCGGAACGGGTTGAGCAGACGCTGGGCGTAGGCTTCAAAGACCATGATTCCAAATTTAGCCGATGCGCAGCGGCCGGACCAAACCCCACCGCCTGTGGGAGAATCGGCGCCTGGCGGCCTGCTGCAGGCGCCGATCGATTACTCGATTGCGGCCAGGCTGGTCCATAATGTCGGAACAGGAGCCGGTTCGACCAGCGCCCCCGGAGTTGCACGACACAGCACCCGCCAGCATGATTTCCGTTCTTGAACTCGTCACCTTACTCGGGTTTGCCGCGCTGGCGTGGTACTGGATGGATGCGTTGCGCTGCAAGGAGATCGCGCGCGCTGCCGGCCAGCACGCCTGCCAGCAGGCCGAGGCACAGTTTCTCGATGACACCGTCGAGATCACCAGGCTGCGGTTGCGGCGCGATGCGCGCGGCCAGCTTGTTCTGTATCGCGAGTATCGTTTCGAATATACCCGTAGCAATGACTACCGCCAGCGTGGCGAGATCGTGATGCTGGGGCGACGCGTGATGCGCCTGGCACTGGAGCCGTGAGACTTCGCACCGGACTCCAGGCCAAGGAGGCGTGTTGTTTCGCCTGAACCGGTGTATTGTTCAGGGGGTGACACGTCTGCACACGATAACTATTTTATTCCGTCAGGAACAGCCTGACACCAATCCTCAAAGGAGCGAACGCAATGAGCAAGGGCATGGATAGTAAGAAGCAAGGCAAGAAAGAGCCGGCCAAGACCATGAAGGAGAAACGTGCCGCGAAAAAGGCCAAGAAAGAATCCAAGGGCGGGATGCGGTAATCCTGTGGCGATCGGGCGCTTTCTGGCAGATGCCCCGATCGCCTCACGAAATTGGCGCGATGATCCAGTTCAGTATTCGTTAGAAGCATGACCGACCCGCAGCCAAAGAATCCACTGCACGGCCTTACCCTCGAGGCGATACTGACCCGGCTGGTCGAGCATTATGGCTGGGCCGAGTTGGGAAAAATCATCACGGTCAAATGCTTTACCAGCGACCCCAGCATAAAGTCCAGCCTGAAGTTCCTGCGGAAAACCCCTTGGGCCAGAAAGAAAGTTGAAGAGCTGTATGTGCGCACCCTGCTGAAGTAATCAGCGCAGGCCTGCCTGGTCGAGAGTTCCCATTAACCGAAAAACCATCACGATGAGCAGCTGACCTGAATATTGTCGGCCCATGCCGGCGGCGGTTCAGCATAGTGCGCCCGTTGCGGATGTTCAGCGAACGGGGCGCGCAGAACCGTCAGCAGCCGTTCGATCTCGGTGTAATCCCCGTGTTCGGCTTTTTCAATGGCGACCTGCGCCAGGTAGTTGCGTAGGACGACCTTTGGGTTCGTGGCCAGCATGGCGGGATGCCGCGTGTTGTCGTCCCGGGCGGTGGCGCGCAGATGCGCGCGGTACCGGTCCAGCCAGCGATCGAAGCGCTCGCGGTCGACGAACTGGTCGCGTAACGCGGTCGTGCCCTCGTCGCTGTCGCGCGGCGCGCCACTCAGCGCGCGGAACAGCAGTGTGTAATCGGTGCGGCTCGCGCGCATCTGCGCCAGAAGCTCTTCGAGTAAGGACACGACCTGTTCGTCCGCCTGTGCGAAGCCGAGTTTTTGCGCCATCAAGTGATGATAAGAGTGCGTAAAGTGTGCCTGATATGTCTCCAGTGCGGCCTTGGCGGCTTCGATCTCGAGTAGTGGCAACAGCGCCTGCGCAAGACAGCTCAGATTGAACAGCCCGATCTGTGGCTGTTGATCGAAGGCATAGCGCCCGTGGTGATCGGAATGGTTGCAGATGAATCCGGGGTCGTAGGCCTCCATGAAACCATAGGGGCCATAGTCGAGCGTCAATCCCAGAATCGACATGTTGTCGGTGTTCATGACGCCATGCGCGAAGCCAACGGCCTGCCATTGGGCAAGCAGGCGCGCGGTACGCTCAATGACCGCCTGCAGTAAATGCAAATAGCGGTTCGGCTGGTTGGCGAACTCCGGGTAGTGTTGTTCGATCACGTAATCGGCGAGCATGCGCACATGCTCCTGTTGATCGCGATAGTAGAACACCTCGAACGATCCAAAGCGCACGTGCGATGGCGCAAGCCGCGTCAACATGGCGCCGGTTTCAATGCGTTCGCGATAAACCTCATCGTCACTGCCGATGAGACACAGTCCGCGGGTGGTGGGGATACCGAGGGCGTGCATGGCCTCGCTGCACAGGTATTCACGGATACTGGAGCGCAATACGGCGCGCCCATCGCTGCCGCGCGAATACGGTGTCTGGCCACAGCCCTTGAGCTGCAGCTCCCATTTCTGGCCGCATGGGTTGGTGATTTCACCAAGCAGCAGGGCGCGGCCGTCGCCGAGCTGGGGCACGTAGTGCCCGAACTGGTGACCGGCATAGAGCATGGCGATCGGGTCGGCACCGGGCAGAGCGCGCTGGCCGCTGAAGACTTCGACAAAGCGCGGATCGTGTTGCACGGCCGGATCGAGACCGAGCAGCAGCGCGGCCTGTTCGTTGAAGTGAATCAGCCTGGGTGTGGTCTGGAACGGCGTCGGGGCGACACGCGCATAAAACGCCTGCGGCAGCGCAGCGAAGGAATTGCTGAAGGGAAGCGCGTCTAACGAAAATGACTGCATGGCGAGCACGGAATGCCAACGGGCGATTTGCCGGGATAAGGATTGTAGGACGAATGCTTTTTCGAAAGCCAGCGTGTGCTAATGTCAGACAGCCGGTGGGGCCATGCGTTGCGCAGATTCGTGCCCGAAGGGCGGCCCGTCCCATAGTCCGCACGCATCCGTGCGCGCTGTGGCTGCCTGAGAGGGCGTTGCGACGCGCGCTGCTTCATTTTGAGAATAGTTGATGCATATCATGGCGGCTTCCGCGCGCGCTGCTTATCTTGTTGGGAAAGCCCGATGTGCTGCACCGCCGTGCCGGCGCAAGCGTGAATCGAGAGGATCCATTCACTTCTTGGGTCCGCATGGCGGGCGGAGTGATTATTTGAAGTGCATGCCTTGCGACCCGGGGGAGGGAGACATGATTGTCGTGACCGAACGTCAGGATCTGTTGGAGGCGCATATTTATGGCACGTTGACCCTTGCCGACTACCACGAGCTGGAGAAGGCGGTCGGCCGGGAACTCCAGACGGCGCCGAAGATCAAGTTGCTGCTCGACTTCACCAACATGGCCGACTATACGCTCGACGTGGCGTGGGAAGAGATCAAATTCACCCGCGCCCACGCGCATGCCTTCCGGCGCATTGCGATTGTCTCCGTATCGGAATGGGCGCCGTGGCTTTCCTGGGTCAATGCCGCCTTCTCCGACGCCGATGCCAGGCTCTTCGATAACAGCAATGAGGCGCTCGCCTGGCTGAATGCGGGCTGAGCGCCCGAGCCTGCTACGTGTGAACGATCAGAGCGGCCATGCAGAACGAAGATGATGCCCTCGCACTTTTCGCCGTCAACGCCAGCCGCGAATTCGGTGAGCAGGTGGCGCGGAAACTCGGCATTGCGCTGAGCGCCCACGAGGAGCGGGAGTTCGAGGACGGTGAGCACAAGATTCGCCCACTGGTGAGTGTCCGGGCGCGCGATGTGTTTGTGATTCAGTCCCTATATTCCGATCCGCAGCAAAGCGTGAACGACAAGCTTTGCCGCCTGCTGTTTTTTCTCGGTGCCCTGCGCGATGCCGCGGCCGGCCGGATCACGGCCGTCATTCCCTACCTGGCCTATGCGCGCAAGGACCGAAAGACCCAGACCCGCGACCCGGTCACGACGCGCTATGTCGCGGCGCTGATCGAGGCCCTCGGCGTGGACCGGGTGGTGACGCTCGATGTGCACAATCTGGTCGCGTACCAGAATGCCTTTCGCTGCGTCGCCGAGCATCTGGATGCAAATGCCTTGTTTGCGGCTTACCTGGCGCCCTTATTCAAGGCAGAGCGCAAGATTGCCGTCGTCTCGCCCGACGTGGGCGGGATCAAGCGCGCCGACCGCTTCCGGCAGGTGTTGGAACGGGCCTTGCACCGGGAGCTGTCCATGGCCTTTGTGGAAAAGGCGCGCGCCGGGGGTGTGCTCAGCCTGGGTCGGCTGGTCGGTGATGTGGAAGGCAGCACGGCCATCGTCATCGACGACATGATCGGTACCGGGAGCACCCTTGCTCACGCCGCCAGGGCCTGCCGGCAGCAGGGCGCGCGGCAGGTCGTGGCCGCGGCTTCCCATGGCCTGTTTGTCGGCAACGCCAACGAAACGCTCGGCGGCGCGGAGCTCGACCGGATAATCGTCACCGACACCATCCCGCCGTTCCGCCTCGACCCGGCACTGGTCGCGCGCAAGCTCGTGGTCTTGTCCGTGGCCGGACTGTTTGCCGAGGCCATCCGGCGCCTGCACAGCGGCGGATCCCTGGTCGAGTTGCTGGCAATGTCTCAGGATCCCGACAACCGCTCGCCGTAGCCCGCGGCCAGGCGCAGGTATGCCTCGGCGTGCTGCCGCCATTTCGGCCAGTCTTTCTTTTCCAGTTCCCGCACATGTGCGATGGCGAAGCGCGCCCGCAGGCAGGCGCGGAGACTCTTATAGAAGGTTACAAGCAGTGGTGCGGGCCGGTCATGCGTGATGGTTTCGTAAGCCAGAAACAGCCGGTCACCGATGCGCGGCGCGCCCAGACGCTCGCATTCCATGGCCAGATACGCCAGTTCATCGGCCGGGTCGACAATCCGGAGGCGGCGATTGAATTCCAGGCAGTCGATGATGACGGGGCCGGGTTCGAAACAAATATGTTCCGGCCGCAGGTCGCCATGTCCCTCGACAATCATGCCCGCCTGCGCGCGCGCATCGAACAGACCGGATTGCATGCTCAGGAAGCGCATTTGGGCGGCATATACCGCTTCGATCCGGGCAAGCGGCAATTCGTAATCCGGCACCGACAATTCCCGCAGGTTGATTGCAAGCGTCTGCGCGAACTCAGTCCGGTACTGGGCGCCGCTGAGCGCAACCCGGGGACATTCCTGGTAGAACCGGGCAAGCGTTGTCGCCAGGTTCTGGATATCGGTTTCCTGGACCGTGCCCTGCCGGATCATGTGATCCAGCATCCGTTCCGCCGGCAGCCGGCGCATTTTCACCAGCCACTCGATAACCTCGCCGTCGCCGCCCACGCGCACGTTGCCGCGCGCATCCGGCGCGAGCGGAACCGTGCCGAGGTAGACATTCGTGGCGAGCCGCCGGTTCAGCCGTACTTCCTCCTCGCAATCCTGTTGCCGCAATGCCAGCGTGCTGAAGTCCAGGAAGTCGTAACGCACCGGTTTCTTGATCTTGTAGGCGTAGCGATCGGTCAGGAACACCCAGGACATGTGGGTTTCCAGCGCATCGACCCGCTGTGGGTGTTCCGGGTAGGTGGCGGGCTCACGCAGCACGGCGACTTTCGCCGCGAGCGTGAGTGTCGACTGTTGGCCTTGAAGCGGTGCGCTGGTCATGGCCGTGCCCATTGGAATATTTTTCAGTCAGCTTACGGGCAATCGCCCGCTCAAGAAAGGGGCCGCCGTATTCCCTGTCTGCCTGGATGGAGGAATAATGAGGGCGGTTGTTTCGCTTCGCTGGATTCCGAACGCTGCACAAACCCATGACGACTGATCGAAGGCCTGATGCCAGTACTGCACGGTTGACGTTCCGCGTGGCCACAACCGACGATGTGGGCGCGATCGTCGCGCTGGTGCAATCCGCCTATCGCGGCGAGGCCAGCCGCGCGGGCTGGACCACCGAGGCCGACATCCTTGATGGTCAGCGTACCGATCGTGACGAGGTGGCGGGGCTTGTCGCGGCAGCGGGCAGTCGCATTCTGCTGGGCGAGCGCCATGGCGAGCTGCTGGCCTCGGCGCATCTGGAGAAACAGGGCGAGCACTGCCATTTCGGCATGTTTGCGGTGCGCCCGGATGCGCAGGCCGGCGGTGTCGGCACGGCCGTGCTGGCCGAGGCCGAACGCATGGCACGCGCGGACTGGGGATGCAGCGAGATGCAGATGGCGGTGATCACGTTGCGCATCGAGCTGATCGCCTGGTACGAACGCCGCGGTTATGTCCGCACCGGTCAATTCCGGCCGTTTCCCTATGGCAAACTGCGCTTCGGCATTCCGAAACGCGACGATCTGCGCCTGGCGGTGCTGCGCAAGCGGTTGCGCTGAGTCGCGCGCTTACTCCGGCCACTGCGGATGTTCGTGCGGCGGTGTGCGCCGCCAGATGACCCGGCCATTGCGGGTTACCTGACGTACGCGGTGCAACGGTATGCGGTGCAGTGCGCCTTCATCGTCGTACAGTTCGAACGCGAAGCGCGTGTCGGCCGGAAAGCGGATTGCCGCGAGCGGTACGACCAGGATGCGATTCTCGCGCCGGTCGTAATAGCCGATTTCAAAATGACCCGCGCGGAAGCGCGGGTCCCAGCGGATGCGATTGAGCAATTTGTGGATGGGCAGCATGGCAGGGTGCATGAAGCCGGTGGCGTATCCCGGCCACTATACCCCTGCATCCGGGTGAGTTTGATGTGGGCGGCGGGCGGCGTCATAGTGCAGAAACGGAGGTGAACCGTGAATCGGGATAATCGCATGGGCAATCGCCGCCGCTTCCTGCAATCGCTGGCCGGGCTGGGCGCCGCCGCCGTGCTCGGCCCCGGCCTTGCCGCGGCCGCACCGCCGGCCATCCGCAAGGCCATTCCCGCCAGCGGTGAGCGGCTTCCGGTCATCGGCATGGGTTCGTGGCTCACGTTTGACGTGGGCGACGACGAGCGCGCGCGTGCCGTGCGCGTGCAGGTGTTGCAGGCCTTTTTCGATCGCGGCGGCGCGCTCATCGATTCGTCGCCCATGTACGGGTCGGCGCAGGAAGTGATTGGCCATGCCCTGGCGCAGATCCGGAACAGGAGCGCGCTGTTTGCCGCCACCAAGGTGTGGATCTTCGGCCAATGGCTGGGCGTCAAGCAGATGGAGGCGGCACGCGAGCTGTGGGGCGTGCCGCGCTTCGATCTCATGCAGATTCACAACATGCTCGATTGGCGCACGCACCTGGAGACGCTCAAGGCATGG
>Ga0209705_10000458_pt1 | contig 21213 bp, 14 predicted proteins | sample PPLLaktember2015_5_FD_187262 | JGI IMG/M metagenome (GOLD analysis project Ga0209705, IMG submission 187262) | Freshwater sediment microbial communities from Prairie Pothole Lake near Jamestown, North Dakota, USA - PPLs Lake P8 Core (1) Depth... | ecosystem: Environmental > Aquatic > Freshwater... | reverse complement strand
CGGGGAGGAACTTGCCTTCCTCGTGCATGTAGAACGAGCAGTTGAGGTCCGACTCGTTGATGAGCTGATAGGTCTCGTCGAAGATCTTCGCCTTCCGGATGATCGTCTCCTGGGCGTCCTGGGCGAACGGCTGCCCGGGGACGAGAAGGATCAGGCCAGCGGCGATGAGGACGATTCCGGCAGAGATCGCGGCTTTGTTGCTCATGGTCACACCTCTTGGCCGATGGAGTTCCACCGGGGCTTATTATACGGACCGTTTTCCGCGGCTGTCAACATATAGTTAGCGCCCGCTCCCGATGGACAATGCCCCGTGATTCGAATAAAATGAATCAAACCATAAGGTTAGTCGCGACGGAAAGCCGAATGTCAAAAAAAATCGCGGTCGCCCTGATCTTCGGGGGGCGCTCGGCCGAACACGAGGTCTCCCTGGTCTCGGCCGGCGCCATCCACCAGAACCTGCCCAGGGGAAGATTCGACGTCCGCTGCCTCTATATCACCCGGGAGGGCCTCTGGAAGGCCGTCGAGGCCCCCTCGACGGACATCGGGGCTCTCGAGAAAGGGCCGGCTTTCTCCTTCCTCCCCTGGGGGGGCGGGCCGCTTCCCGAGGGACTCCAGGCGGACATCTATTTCCCCGTCCTTCACGGCCCCTTCGGCGAGGACGGCACGATCCAGGGCCTGCTCGAGATGGCCGGCGTCCCCTACGTCGGCGCCGGGGTCACCGGATCGGCCTTGGGGATGGACAAGGCCCTGGCCAAGTCCGTCCTCCGCGACCAGGGCCTGCCCGTCGTCCCCTTCCTGGTCGTCCGGGAGACGGAATGGGCCAAAGACCCGGCCGCGATCGCGCGCCGCATCCGCCGGAGCCTGCCTCTGCCGGTCTTCGTCAAGCCGTCCAACCTCGGCTCGAGCGTGGGCATCACCAAGGTCACGTCGGCCGCCGGCCTCGCCGGCGCCCTGGCCTCCGCCTTCCGCTACGACGCGACGGCCCTCGTCGAGAAGGGCATCGCGGGGCGCGAGCTCGAGCTGAGCGTCCTCGGGAACGAGGAGCCCGAAGCCTCCCTTCCCGGCGAAGTCATCCCCTTCCGCGAATTCTACGACTATACCGACAAGTACATCGACGGCAAGACCCGCTTCGCCATCCCGGCTGCGCTCCCGCCGCGAACGACGGCCAGGGTCCGGGCGCTCGGCCTGGCCGCCTACAAGGCCCTCGCGGCTTCCGGGATGGCCCGGGTGGATTTCTTCCTCGAAAAAGGCACGAACCGGCTCTACGTCAACGAGATCAACACCATCCCCGGCTTCACCGAGATCAGCATGTACCCCAAGCTCTGGGCCGCGTCGGGCCTGCCCTTTCCGCGCCTGCTCGAACGGCTCATCGATCTCGGCTTCGAACGCCACGGGAACCGGAAGGCCTGCGTCGAAAGGGACCGCTGATGCGCGTCCTGGGCATCGACTACGGGGACCGGCATATCGGCCTGGCCCTGAGCGATCCGCTCCTGATCACGGCCCAGCCCCTGGGCTCCTACGAGCTCACCGGACAGGACAAGGCCGACCGGGCCTATTTCCGCGACCTCGTGGCCAGGCACGACGTCGGGGAGATCGTCCTGGGGAATCCCCTGCGCATGGACGGGAGCGCCGGGACCCGGACCGAGAAGACCCGGGCCTTCGCCGACTGGCTGGGGAAGGCGACCGGCAAGCCGGTCGTCCTCCAGGACGAGCGCCTGACGACTCGCCAGGCCCTCAAGACCCTCGACGACGAAAAGCTCCGCGGCCGGAGGAAGAAGGATTGGGAAGACCGGATCGCGGCCGTCATCATCCTCTCCACCTACCTCGAGCGGAAGCGCGGTGCGGACAATGGTCCTGAGACCCGTTAAGGCCGCCCTCCTCTCCGCCGCGGTCCTCCTCCTCGCCTTCACGGGCTGGATCGTCCGGGCGCTCACGGCCCCGGCGGCCGCGTCGCGCGGATCGGAGGCCGTCTTCTTCGAGGTCGAGAAAGGCTGGAGCGCCCGCCGGGTCATCGACCGCCTCGAGGCCGAGGGCATCGTCCGCGGCGCGATCCCGTTGAGGCTCGCCTGCCGCCTCTTCTATCCCGGCGAGAGCTTCAAGGCGGGTGAATACCTGTTCGTGCCGCCGCTCGAGGCCAAACAGGCGCTGTTCCAGATCTTCGGCGGACGCATCCACCTCGTGCCGGTCACGATCCCCGAAGGCCTGACCGGCGAGGAGATGGCCGGCCTCCTCCGGCCGGGCGATCCGGACGGCGCCGCCGCCTTCCGCCGCGCCTTCCTCGATACGAGCCTCATCGCCGACATCGATCCCCGGGCCAAGGACCTCGAGGGCTATCTCTTCCCGAACACGTACAATCTGCCGCGCCGGGCCCCCGTGGCCGACCTCGTCGCCGCCATGGTCGAGGAATTCCGCGCCGTCTTCGACGAGGGCCGGCGGCGCCGGGCGGCCGAGCTGGGAATGAGCGTCCGGGATGTGGTGACGCTCGCCTCGCTCATCGAGGAAGAGACCGCCCTCCCCGAAGAGCGGCCGCTCGTCTCGGCGGTGTTCCACAATCGTTTGAGGATCGGCATGAAGCTCGACTGCGATCCGACCGTGGCCTACGCCCTCAAACGCGAAGGCCGCTACACCGGAAGGCTGCTCCTCCGCGACCTCAAGACCCCTTCGCCGTACAACACGTATCTCCACGCGGGCCTGCCGCCGGGGCCCATTTCGAATCCCGGCCGGACAAGCCTCGAGGCCGCTCTGCATCCCGCCGCGGAGAGCTTCCTCTACTTCGTCGCCCGGGGCGGCGGCGCCCATCGGTTCAGCCGGACCCTCGGCGAACACCTTGACGCGGTTAAAAAATTCCGGGAATTGAAAAATCGCTGAAATTTGCTATATTACCTTTTCTTTCCAACCGGCCGGAGGAGACGAGAGGCACGACAGAGGCTGTAAAAGTCCTTTACAGGTCCCGCCCGATCCGGTTCGCGGAGCGAGAAATCCTGCCTGATAGATTGGCATGAGAATTGCTCTAAAGGAAAGCGGAAGTGAATGAGATGATCCCAACAGGAGGAACAATGAGAGCTTCCAGAACGATCGCGGCCGCCCTCGCGCTCTTCGTCTTCGTCGGCGTTCTTGCCGTTTCCGCGCAGGCGGCGCCCGGAACCCAGAAAGGAAAACAGGAACCCAAGGCCGCTTCGAAGGCCTCTATGCCCAAGGAGATCCAAGCCGTCATCCAGGAAGGTCTGGCCATGCGCCAGGGACGGCAGGATATCCCCTTCACCATCTTCAAGCAGCTGATCCTCCCCGCCCAGGAAACCAACCTCTTCCCGGTCTTCTTCTTCAAGGCCAAGAACGGCGACCTCGGCTATGCCGCTTCGGCGACGGCCGCGGGCCAGATGGAAACGACGATCAACGCCTTCTTCGAGTTCTATCAGCCCGACGCGACCGGCGCGCTCAAGCCCAAGTTCGGCGGCAAGAGCCAGGCCGTGCTGACCTCCCCCGCCGAGGGATACAGCGCCGACAAGGAGGACTGGTATACGTTCGGGCTGGCCCTGCCGGCCGGGCAGTACACCCTCGCGCTGGTCCTCAGCACGCCCGACATGAAGAAGCTCAGCGTCGCCTACAGCGACGTCACCTTGCCCGGACCGGAAGCCTATGCCTCGGCGCTCATGCCGACTGACCCGGTCATCGTGACGGCCATGGAACAGGTCGATCCCGACCAGCGGCCGACCGTCCACCGCGGCAACTTCACCTGGGGCGCCGCCCAGGTCGCCATCAATGCGGCCGCCGAGGTGGGTTCCGGCGAAAACCTCGAGGTCCTCTTCTTCGTGCTCGGCGCCGCTCCGAAGGATCCGGCCGCCCCTCAGGGACTCGATCTCGAGGTCAATTTCGAGGTCCAGAGCGAGGACGGCAAGCCGGCGATCAAGTGGGCGCCGCAGTCCTACGAGCTCTACCTGGTCAACCAGCCGCTGCCCCTCTTCCAGACGCTCCAGAAGATGGACGAGAAGGGCACCGTGCTGAGCACCGAAAAGAAGCCCCTCGATCCAGGCAAGTACAACCTCGCGGTCACCGTCACCGACAAGGTGTCGGGCAAGAAGGCCGAGACGAAGATGGCCTTCAGCGTCAAGTAGGCCGGCTGCGCTCCGACATCGAAGGGACCGCCCCTCGGGCGGTCCTTTTTTTTGGTTCTTCTCCCATTTCCAGGAATCCTCTCGCGGCGGCGAGGGATGTTGCCTCGACGATCCCCGTCCGTGGAGAGGGGACCCGCGCAGCGGGGGGAACCGGACGACTGGTTCCCGGGGGTCCGGGGAGCGAGAGGCATATCCCGAGCCAAGCCGGAGAGAGGAGCTTTCCGGAATCTGGAGAAGAACCTTTTTTTGGTTACTTCTTGTTGAGGAACTCGAGGAGCTGCCTGGCGATCGCGGCCTTTTCATGGTCGGGCGCCAGGGCCAGGAATCTCTCCAGGCTGGCTTTGGCCTCGGCCACCTTGTTCTGGCCGATGAGGATGGTCCCCATCTGGTAGTGGGCGTCGGCATAGTCCGGCTTGAGCTCGACGGCTTTCGCGAAGCGCGGCAGGGCCGCCTCGGATTCGCCGAGGTTGACCAGGCAAACGCCGAGGTTGTACTGGGCGTCGGGGTCATCGGGGCTGAGGACCGCCGCCTTCTCATAGAACGGCTTGGCTTCGGCGAACTGGTCGGCCTTGGCCAGCGACTCGCCCGTCTCCTTGTTGGCGCTGTAGCTGTCGGGATTGAGCTCGACGGCCTTGCGGAAGGCGGCCAGCGCCTCCTCGGTCAGGCCGAGCTTCTTCTGGGCCAGGCCGAGGTTGAGATGGTAGCCCCAATTCGCCGGGTCGAGCCCGATGGCCTCGCCGTAGGCCGCGGCGGCTTCGGCGTAGCTCTGTTCGGCGTAGAGCTTGTTCCCCTTGAGGAAGGCCTTGTCGGCCGCGGAATAGGATTTCTCCGCCTCGGCTGCCGCGGACTTGAGCGTGATCTCGATGGTCTTCTCGTCGGCGACGCCGATGTGGATCTCCTGCGTGCCCGGCGCGAAGCCGGCTTTCTTGACTGTCACCAAATAATAGCCGGGCGTGATCCCGATCTGGACGAATCGGCCGTCGCGGTCCGTCCTGAGATCGAAGCGGATGGACGACGATCTTTGCGAGACGACGGACACCTCGGCCTTCTCGACGGGATTCCCCGCTGGGTCGAGGACACGCCCGATGACCCTCGCCTGGTACTGGGACCAGGCTAAGCCTGAGGACAGGAGGGCAAGGACGGCGACAAGGGCGGCTTTCTGGGATCTCATGCGTCACTCCTACCGTTGATTGATGCGTTTCTTCGCCTCTTCCTCCAACGCCCGGGCGGGGGGCTGGTCGGGAACGAGCGCGAGCGATTTTCGGAGAAGCGGCAGGGCCTGCTCGGGCCTGCCGAGGGCCAAGTGGCATTCGGCGGCCAGGTTCAGGACCGAAACCTCGGTCGCCTCGGCCATGATCTTCTCGAGATAGGACAGGGCGGCGCCCCATTCCTTCAGTCCGGCATGGTCGAGGGCGAGGACCTTGGCCGATTCCCGGTCGGGCGCCCGTCCATAAAGGGCCTGGGCGTGAGCCAGGGACTCCCGATAGAGGCCAAGGCCGTACAGGGACTTGGCCAGGAGCAGGCGGACGTCGGGGTCGTCTCGGGTTTTCAGGACGCTCTCGAGGATGCCTCGGGCCTGGGCGTATTCGCCCTTCAGGAAGTGCTGGGAGCCCATCACCTTGAGATGCTCGGGACCGGGGTGCAGGCCATGAAGCCGCGCGTAGACCCAGGGGACGACGGGCACGGATTGAGCGAGGACGACGAAGTTCTCTTTCTCCGTGATCAGGTCCTGCCCGTCCTGAGACCGGACCGAGACCTCCGCCCGGTAGTAGCCGGGCTTGATGTCCCGGAACGGCGCCAGGCCGGATACGCAAAGGGTGCCTGCGTCGCGCGGGTCCGGGGCGCTCTCCGTAAGGGGGAAGGTGCCGACGCGTTCACCCGTGTCGAGCGAGATGATGTCGCAGAAAACCTCTGGTGCGGTCCCCGAGGCGGCCCCGGCGAGGTTCCGGACCTGAACGAAGATGCCCGGCGTTGAAGAGACGGTGTATTCGTTGCGGGCGCCGACAAGATACTGCTGCCCGGCGAAGGCGAAGGCCTTGAGGTTGTTCTTCTGGGTCTCCGGCACGGGGCTTCGGGCGTAATACAGGAGCGGCGGGCTGAGGGCGGCCCGGCCCGGCCCCCCCTCGGGAGGGACGGAAACCCTCGTCTCGAAGGACGAGAAGTCCTTGGCCGTCTTGTTCTTCAGCAGGAATAGGGCCCGGTACTCGCCGGGGACGACGGCCAGCAGGTCCTGAAAAGCGAAGCGCTGGCGCTCGTGGGCCTTGTACTGGCCGGGGGAGATCTTGAGCGGGATCTCCTCGGTCCTTTCGAAGACCGTAACGCCCCGGCCGTCCTCGATCCTCAGGACGAACTCGAAACTGGCGTAGATCGCGTCCCCCTGAGTGCTGAAATTCATCTTCTCCGGCTCGATCGACCAGTGGAGGAACGTCTGACCGGCCTCCCGGAAAACGCGGACCTGGAACGCGCTCGGGACATAGCTGTCCATGTACTCCGTCTCGACGTAGTCCTTGTAGGTCAGGAAGGATCTGGCATAAGTGTCGGAGAATTTCTTTTCGGGCAGGCTGCGAACGGAGGCGATGAGAGAATCGGAGGAGAACGAGGCCGTGCCCATCGGGGTATCGCTGGGCAGGTAGCTCAGAGACGCGTTGGCGAGCTCCGCCCCGACGCCTTTGATGGTTTTGACCGCCGAGGTCCGGGTCACGGCCTGGGCGTTGCCGATCGCCTGGATGACCAGCTTTTCGGGGCCCTCGACCGTCGGCGAGTAAAGGCGGAAATCGCCGATGCCCTCGGGCTGGTAGAAGATGAGGTAGAAATAGCCGGGCAACCCGTATTCCGTCTCCCCCTTGTAGAACCACAGCTCCAGGGGCCAGACCTGCGACTGGGTCGTATACAGGGTCCTTTCGAGGGGCGGCCCCAGGACGACGTGGAAGAAGCCGCGGTCGGTCTGGCTGCCCCGCTTTGGCGAGTAGTGACCGAACTTCTGGTCGGCGAAGCGGACACGCTCCTCGTATTCCTTCTGGAACTCGTTCTCCGCCGTATCGGGCAGGGGGTCCCGCATCCTCCAGAAGAAGCGGACGAACTTGGCCCGTTCGGCGTTGGATTGGAGCTTGAGGAAAACCGCCCGTTCGGCCTTGGTGAGGATCGGCGAGACGTCCTCGAGCCAGAGGGCGATCTCGGGCGTCATCTTCTCCGGGGCCGCCGGGAGCCTGGCCGCGGCCGGCAGCCAGAGGGCCGCGACGAGAACGAGAGTGAGCAGCGTTTTCATGCCGGTAAAATCCACGATAGCACACGCCCCGGGCCAATACAAATCGGCCGCGGTTGCGGGGAACTGGACGCGGAAAAAAAAACGCTTGAATTAGACCATTATTTTGGATAACATCCAAGAATATGGAGAGGGGTTGTTTATCTCCCGAGATATCCGGTTGATAATGAATGAAATAAAAGTGGCCGAGTCTGGCACCGAAATTGCTGGATCTCGGGATTGTAAGGAGGTGTTTATCGGGGAAAGATCATTTCAGCAAACGGCCACAAACCGAGTCTCAATGACAGAAAGGAGGCTTATTTGAAGAACAGAATCTTAACTCTCATCGCCATCGCCCTCCTTCTCGCACCCGTCGCCTTCTCCCAGTCCCGGGAAACCGGCGCCCTCCGCGGCACCGTGACCGATGACGAGGGCACCCCTCTCCCCGGCGTCAGCGTGACGCTCTCGGGCGAGAACCTGATGGGCGCCCGGTCCTTCGTCACGGACGCCAACGGGGAGTTCCGCTTTCCGGCCATCCCGCCCGGAGAGTATCAGCTCCGGTTCGAGCTTCAAGGCTTCGGGACCCTCGTCCGCGAGAAGATCCGCCTCAACACGACGGCCACGCTGACCTTCGACGTCCAGCTGAAGCCGGCAACCGTGGCGGAGCAGGTCACCGTCGTGGCCCAATCCCCGACGGTCGACGTCAAATCGACCGAGACGGCGTCCGTCACCCTGTCGAACGAGATCCTGAGAAACATCCCCTACAACCAGTTCACGGCGGACATCGTCAACATGGCCCCCGGCATCAACGACAACGTCGCCTTCGGCGCCTCGGCGAACACCGGGATCGCCTACTCGATGGACGGCGTCAACGTCGCCGACCCCGAGGCCGGCTCGGCCTGGGTCTTCTCGGACCACAACGTCATCGAGGAAGCCAAGGTCATGGGCATCGGCCTGCCGGCCGAGTACGGCAATTTCACCGGGGTCATCTTCAACCTGGTGACGAAGTCCGGCGGGAACGCCTTCTCCGGCCACTTCGAGTTCAACTTCCAGGGCTACCGGAACGATTCCAAGTTCTGGCAGGCCGTGAACAACGGGGCCTACGCCGAGGACTTCCCGGATTTGACCTCGCCGTCGTCCAAGCTCATGGACATCAACGGCCACCTCGGCGGTCCCATCGTCAAGGACAAGCTCTGGTTCTATGTCGGCACGCAGTACTATAGAACCCAGAACCGTCCCACCGGCTTCCCCGAGGACGTCGATTACAAGCAGCCCCGCCTCTTCGCCAAACTGACCTCCCAGCTCACGCCGTCGCTGAACATGAACGTGGGCTTCCAGACGACCAAGTATCAGGGCACGAACCGCGGCGCCGGCTCCACGACCTCCCCCGAGGCCTGCGTGACCCAGGACTCGCCGGACTGGCTCGTCAGCCTCAGCCTGACCCAGATCATTTCCCCCGAGACCTTCTTCGACCTCAAGTCGAATTATTTCGAGGGCCGCTACTACCTCGATCCCGAGGTCGGCCTGGACGCCTACGGCCACTTCGACCTCAACGACAACAAGCTCTACGACAGCGCCGGCTACTACTATTACGCCGACCGGGCCCGCTTCGGGACCAACGCCAGCTTGACCCACTACGTCGAGGATTTCCTGGCCGGGTCCCACGAGTTCAAGTTCGGGGCCGAGGTCGAGCGGTCCATGGCCCGGAGCCAATACGCCACCACGGGCCGCGGCGGCGCGCTGGGCGATGGCGTCTTTTACGTCGACTACACGGGCTACGGCTACACGGGTCCCTACCTGGCGTATACGTACGCCAGCTACGACACCAATACCCGCTACACCAGGCTCGAGGGATTCATCCAGGACAACTGGCAGATCACGAAGCGTCTCAACCTCAGCCTCGGTGCCCGGTTCAGCCAGAACTGGGGCGACGTCAAGGGCATCAGCGGCGCGGTCTATAAGGCCGGCCGGATCGCCCCCCGCCTGGGCTTCACCTTCGACATCCTGGGCGACAAGTCGACCATCCTCAAGGCCCACTACGGCCATTTCACCGAGGCCATGCTCACGGCCTATCACGACCGGATGAACCCCCTCTCGGCCTTTGGCGACGAAGTCGGCTACTACTGGGACCTCGGCACGGCCGAGTGGGTGGAGATGTACCGAATCGCTCCCACCCCCTACGAGATGGACGCCGACATCAAGCATCCCTACATGGCCCAGTGGACGGTCGGCCTCGAGCGGGAGCTCTTCAAGGACACCGCCCTCAGCGTCACGTACATCAACCGGAGGTGGAACAACATCATCGGCCCCATCGACCGGGCCGCCGATTACGATCCCGTCGACCAATACGTGTCGGATCTTGACCGGACGTACCAGATCTGGGAGAGGACCGAGGAGACCCTTGAGGCCCGCGACTATCTCCTCACCAACATCAAGCTCGGCGACCCCTGGGTCTTGCTCGATCCCTACCGGAAGTACGAGGGCGTCGAGGTCCTGTTCAACAAGCGCTTCTCCAATCGCTGGCAGATGCTGGCCTCCTACGTCTACGGCAAGGCCACCGGGACGATCGACAACGGCTTCGCCGACGACATCGGCTACGGCGGCGCGGTCGACGATCCCAACTTCTGGCTCAACGCCGAAGGGAACCTGACCTCCGACCCGACCCACATGATCAAGCTCCAGGGCACCTACGTCCTGCCCTTCGACATCAACCTCAACGCCTACTTCCGCGGCATCACCGGCGACGCCTGGACCACCCGCTACCGGACCGGCCGCTACAACCAGGGCCGGATCACGTTCTTCGCCGAACCCCGCGGCAGCAGCCATTACCCGATGGAGAAGATCCTCGACATGAGATTGGAGAAGGTCTTCACCATCGCCCGCAAGTACCGCCTGGGCGTGATGGTCGACGTCTTCAATGTCTTCAACAGCGACACCCTGACGTCCTGGGGCACACGCATCGGCTACGACTGGTACACCGACGGGACCTATCCTACGACCGACGGGCACGAGCTCTACAGCATCGTCCGCCCGAGGCAGGCCCGCGTCGGCCTCCGCCTGATCTTCTAGCTCAAGCTCACGCAGACGCTCGAGCCCCGGAAGGCCGCCCTTCCGGGGCTCTTTTTTTCCCGGGAAGGATTCGTGCCTCTCCGTGTTTTTTGGTAAGATAGCCTTCGATGCCCAAGACGAATCGCCCCGCCCGGCGGCGGGCCGAGCGATCCGCTCCCCCGCCCGCGCCGCGGCCGGCCCGGAAGCGCTGGCCGGCCGCCGCCGCCGTCCTGCTCGTGGCCGGGCTGGCCGCCGTTCTTCTCCTCCGTCCCCGGACCCCGAATTTCGACCGCCTCCGGGGCGATGCCGACTACAGCGTCATCCTGGTCACGGTGGACACGCTCCGGGCCGACAAGGTCGGCTGCTACGGCAACCCCCGGGTCAGGACCCCGGCCATGGACGCGCTCGCCGCCTCCGGCATCCGCTTCGAGAACTGCATCGCCCAGACGCCGCTGACCCTGCCGTCGCACACGACCATCATGACCGGGACTCTCCCGATCCATCACGGCGTCCGCGACAACGGCGGGTTCGTCGTCCCGTCCGAGCTGACGACCCTGGCCGAGCTCTTCAAGGCCCGGGGCTACGACACGGCGGCCTTCATCGCGGCCTATGTCCTCGACGGCAAATGGGGCCTCGACCAGGGCTTCGACACGTATTTCGACCAATTCGACCTGAGCCGGTACGAGAAGATCTCGCTCGGCGAGGTCCAGAGGCCCGGGAACGAGGTCATCGACGAGGCCCTGGCCTGGATCGAGGGGAAGAAGGACGGCAAGTTCTTCGCCTGGATCCACCTCTACGACCCCCATACCCCGTACCTGCCGCCCGAACCCTACTTCAGCGAGTACCCGCAGAACCCCTATCTCGGCGAGATCGCCTTCACCGACAGCCAGCTGGCCCGGCTCTCGGACTATATCAGCCGCCAGGCCTTCCGGGACCGGCTCTTCCTCGTTCTGGCCGCCGATCACGGCGAGAGCTTGGGCGAGCACGAGGAGACGACCCACGGCTTCTTCGTCTACCAGGAGGCCCTGCATGTGCCCCTGATCGTCGTCACGCCGTTCAGGGAGCTCCGGGGGGTCGTCTCCCCGGCGACCGTCGGCCTGGTCGACGTCATGCCCACCGTTTGCGACATGGCGGGGATCGCGGTCCCCGCCGAGGTCCAGGGGACGAGCCTCGTCGCCTCGTTCTTCGCGCCGGGGGCCGCCACGGGCCGTCTGGCCTACGCCGAGACGTTCTATCCCCGCTTCCACTACGGCTGGTCCGACCTGCGGAGCGTTCAGGACGGCCGCTTCAAGCTCATCCTCGCCCCGGTCCCCGAGCTCTACGACCTCGACAAGGACCCCGACGAGGCCAGGAACCTCGTCTATCTCGAAAAGCGGGTCTTCCAGGACCTCTCGGCCCGGGCCGAGGCCCTCATGGAGGAGGCGGGCCAGAATGCGCTCGAGGTGGACCTCACCCGGATCGACGAGGAAACGCGGGAAAAGCTGGCCGCGCTCGGCTACATCGGCTCCTTCACGGACACGTCCAAGGTCCGCGACGCGAAGCTGGCCGATCCCAAGGACAAGATCGGCATCTTCAACGAGTTGACGAAGGCCCGCGAGGCCGGCATGAGCGGGGATATCGATGAGGCCGTCCGGACGATCTCGGCCATCATCGCCGAGGACCCGACGATCTCCGACGCCTTTTTCGCTCTGGGCAACGTGCTCTACAAGGCCCGGCGCTTCGAGGAGGCGATCGAGGCCTTCCGGAAGTCCCTGGAGCTCAAGCCCGACGATTCCTTCCCCGTCATCAACATCTCCAATTCGTATCAGTCCATGGGCCGCTTCGACGAGGCCGAGAGGTTCGTCCTCGACCACATCGCCCTCGGCTTCGAGGACCCCCAGCTCTATTTCCTTCTGGGCAACCTGATGGTCCATCACCGGAAGCCCGAGAAGGCCGTCCCCTATTTCGAGAAGAGCCTGGAAGGCAATCCGCGTTCGGCCTCGGCCCACAACGGGTTGGCCGCGGTCTACCTCAATCGCGACGAGGCCGGCGACCGGGACCGCGCCGAGAAGCACCTGGCCGCGGCCGCGGCCGTCAACCCGACTCTGTTGAGCCTGCGTTACAACACGGCCCAGCTCCGCGAGAAGCAGGGGCGGCTCGAGGAAGCGGCGGAGCTCTATCGCCAGGAGATCCAGGATTCCCCCAGGAGCTACAAAGCCCTTTACAATCTGTCGCAGGTCTACCGCCAAATGGGCCGGGAGGACGAGGAGCTCGAAACCCTGCGGAAGACGATCGAAGCCGAGCCGGCCTTCCCTCTCGCCTATTTCTATGTCGCCCGCATCCACCTGAGGCGGGGCGCGAGCTATCCGGAAGCCGTCGATCTGGTCAAGAAGGGGATCGATCTGCGGCCGGCGCCATCGGAGCTCCCGCTGGGGTATTTCCTGCTGGCCGACCTCTACAACCGGCTGGGGGACCAGGCCCTCTCGGAGGAGTTCGCGCGGAAGGGCCGCGAGGCCGCCGCCGCGGCGTCCCGGGGCAAGACCTAGCCTGGATTATTCACGCGCCGAGGCGGCTGCAGATGCGAGGCGCGAAGGGCGAAGCTGTACTCCTGGTACTGCGAGCCCTTTGGAACGAAGCAGATGCGGCCGGATCGGTTCGCCCGGAGGGTAAAAACGCCGGTCTTGGATTCTTGAGTCTTCATGAGAAAAGCGGCGTTTTTATGAATAGTCAGATCTCGAACTTCCGCTCGAGCGTCGCCTTGCTCCCGTCGGTCGTATTGATGACGACGACCGTCAGCGTGTAGGGCCCGGGCTTGAGGTCGGCGGCGGCCTCGATCTTGAGATCCTCCGCCAGGACCTCCTTCAGGCGGCTCTGCGGGACGTCGAGGGGGTAGGACCGGGAAAAGGCCCAGGCCTCCGTGCCGTCCGTGCCGGCGACCTTCATCGCCACCTCGAGGGTCGCCTGGAGGTTCTGGCCGGCCGATCTCATCCAGATGCTCCGGTACGGGACAAGGAGGGTGAAGCGGGCCTTCCCCGCGTCCGCCACCTCGATCATGATCTCGAGCCCGCTGATGGCCGTCGCGGCGGGGGCCGGCTGGCCCGGCTTGGGCAGCCCCTCCTTGGGCTCGTTCCACTCGCTCTGGGCCTGGGTGATCACGGCGATCTGCCCGGCGCTCTCGGGGGCGATGTCGTAGTCTTCGTTCCAGTACTCGTCGATGAAGACGATCGTGTACAGCCCGTACCACCAGATCTCGGTGGGCAGGCCGTAGAACGTGATCCCCCGCGGATAGGTGATCCGCTGATCGGGGGGGCCGAGGGTGATGTAGACCCGGCCGCGGTCCTGGAGCCAGCCGGGGGAGCCGCCGCCGGAGAAGAGGCGGTTGGCCCGCTCGATCCGGTTGTAATAATCGGTCCTGTACTCGTTCTCCGCGGTCGCCGGCGTCGGGTCGCGCCGGTTCCAGAAGTCCTCGATGAAGGCCTCCCGGGCCTCCGGGGCCAGCGCCAGGAAGGCCCGCCGCTCCTCCGGGGTGATCGTGTAACGGACCTTGGAGATGAAATCGCGGCTCTTGGGATCGAGCTGCTTCAGGCCGGGGTTCGAGGAGCACGCGGCGAGAAGCAGGATCCCGGCCAGCAGGAGCGAGAGAGTCCTCGAGAACGCGTTCATCACTCCTCCTTGATCTTGTCCTGGATCGCGGCCAGCTTCTTCTTCAGCTCGTCCTGGTTGGGGCTGAGCTCGAGCGACCTCTTCCAGACCGTGATGGCCCCGGCCAGGTCGCCCGTCTGGACGTAGCAGTCGCCGATCGAGTTGAGGACGTTGAGGTTCGTCCCGAAATGGGTCAGGTAATCCCTGTAGTAGACGATGGCCTCGTCGTAGCGGCCGAGGGCCTGGGCGCTATCGCCGAGGTACTGGGCGAACTCGTAGTTCTTCTTGTCCCGGTAGAACGGCAGGGCCACGTTGCGGACGCCGTCATAGTCCTTGGCTTCGAAGAGGATCTTGCAGACGTCGAGGGCGAAGGGGACTGAGTCCGGCGACCGGCGGTGCGCTTCTTCGAGGAGCGGCCGCGCCTTGGCCGGGTTCCCCGACTGGAAGTACTGCTTGCCCCGCATATTGATGTAGGCGGGATCGTTCGCCGGCGGCAGCGGAGCATACATGATCCAGGAGCGCGGCAGGGCGGCGTTGAGGCTGATGTAGAACGACGCCTTGGAGGACAGGACCGTCGTCTTGGCGGCGTCGAGGACGGCGACGTCGGCCTGGTAGTAATCGGGCGGGAAGGCCGACAGCGGGAACTCCTCCACGACGCGGAACGGGTCCGCCGCGCCCGCGAGGGGCTTGGACTTGGCGGCCACGACCTGCTCGTTCCGGGACAGCGTGATGGACAGGCTGCCGTTCGCCTTGAGCTCGTCCGTGAGGCCGCCGAGCTCGCAGAACAGGGTCAGCGTGTCGTTGACGGTGAAATCGTTCCGGGGCGAGGCCACGATCTGGGTGTCGCCGACCGTGAAGGGCTTGATCTGGCCGGCGAAGGCCGGGTTGCGGACGACCCGGTTGGCCAGGATGGGCGTGCTCAGGGTCAGGGTCCGGGCGGGCGGGATCTTGAGCTCCGCCTCGAGCGAGGTGAACTCCTTGGAGACCGTGTTCTTCCAGAGGAGGCTGAGCTTGTAGTCGCCCTCGATGAGCGGGAAGGCGTCCTGGAACGACACCAGACGGTCCCTGATCTTCGAGAACTGGTCGGCGTTGAGCTCGAGCGGGACCCGGCGGTCGAACTGGTGGATCGTCCGGCCCTGGGCGTCGGAGACGATGCCGTTGACGTCGAAGACGGTGCGGAAGACGCCTTCGAAGCGCTCGATGCTCAGGCGGGCCGGCTCGATGAGGTAGTGGACGAAGGCCCGGCCGGCGGCGTCGCGGGAGATCTGGACGAGGGCGTCGTTCTCGATGTAGTTGGCCGTGTATTCGACCTCGACGATGTCCTTGTAGCGGAGGAGCTTCTCGGCGTAGGCGTCCTTGACGCTGTCATAGCCCACCTTGGGGATCTTCTGGCTGATGAGGATGTCGGAGGACGGCGAGGGGTTCATGCCCTCGACGTACTCGCCGGGGATGAGCGACATCGAGAGGTCGGCCAGGACCGGGTTGATCAGGCGCAGCTCGCCCCAGGCCTGGAGGTAGTTCGTCATGTCGCCGTTGTAGAACACCATGAGCTTCTGGGGGCCGTCGCGGACCGGCGAATAGAGGATGTAGTCGCCCGCCGCGTCCTTCTTGAAGAACACGACGTTGAAGGCGCTGGGCAGGCCCCCGCCCATGATGCCGGAATAGAACCAGACGATCATCGGGTAGATATTGGCTTCGTTCTCGTAGCGCTCGATCGTCTTCGGCTCGCCCAAGGTGATGTAGACGCGGCCCATGTCGGAGCGCCAGCCGCCGGCCTTGAGGCCGCGCCCGAAGGTCTTGTTGGCGTACTCGAGGCGGCGGTAATGCTCTTCTTTATACGGGTTCTCGGGCGTGTTCGGGTCGTCGTCCCGGGCCTTCCAGAAAGCCGTGATGAACATATCCCGCTCCCGGTCGTTGCCGAGCTGGAGAAAGACGGCCTTCTCCTTGGGCGAGATGATGTAGCCGGCCTCCTCCTCGAGCCAGGCGCGGTGCCGCGGGGGCAGGTCCTTGACGGAGATCTTCTGGGCGACCCCCGGGAGCGCGGCCAGGGCCAGGGCGCCGAGGATGAAGGCGAGCGATCGTGGTCTCATAAGGGGGTCCTTTCAGGTCCGGGGCACGACTCCTTAGTTTACGCCCTCGAGGGCGCTTTTTCAAGGCGACGGGGCGGGCGCGCGGGACTTGTCGCGGCGCGCGGCGAAAGCGCTTGCAATCGCCGGGCGGGAGTTCTACACTGAGGCCTCCGCCATGAAGTTCGTCGCCGATCTTCACATACATTCGAAGTACTCGCGGGCCACTTCGCGGGACATGGTCCTCGAGACCCTCGCGCCCTGGGCCGCGGTCAAGGGCCTTTCGCTTCTCGCGACCGGGGACTTCACCCACCCGGAGTGGCTGTTCCTGATGAAGGAGCGGCTCGAGCCGATCGGCAACGGCTTCCTGCGGCTCAAGCCCGGGACGAGCGCCCTCGACGCCCCGCCCTTCAAGGGCCTGCCGGTCCTCTCCCGCCCGGTGGCCTTCATCCTGTCCTCGGAGCTGAGCTTCATCTACTCGAAGGGCGGCAAGGTCCGCAAGGTCCATGTCATGGTCCTGGCCCCGGACTTCGAGACGGTCGAACGGATCAACCGCCGCCTCCAGGCGGTCGGCAACCTGGCTTCGGACGGGCGGCCCATCCTGGGGCTGGACGTGCGGCTCTTCTGCAGGATGGTCGCCGAGACGGCGCCGCGCGCGGTCGTCATCCCCTCGCATATCTGGACGCCGTGGTTCTCGCTCTTCGGGGCGAACTCGGGGTTCGACGCGATCGAGGAATGCTTCGAGGAGATGACGCCGTCGATCTTCGCCCTGGAGACGGGCCTGTCCTCGGACCCGCCGATGAACTGGAGGCTGTCGGCGCTCGACCGGTTCGCCCTCGTCTCCAATTCCGACGCCCACTCGCCCTCGAAGATCGGCCGCGAGGCCAACGTCTTCGACACGGACTTCAGCTTCCGCGGCCTCGTCGACGCGCTGCGGACGAACGATCCGGCCAAGTTCCTCTACACCGTCGAGTTCTTTCCCGAAGAGGGCAAGTACCATTACGACGGTCACCGCAAGTGCGGGGTCGTCTCCGCGCCGCGGGAGAGCCTGAAGACGGGCGACCTCTGCCCGAAGTGCGGCAAGAAGCTGACGATCGGCGTCCTCCACCGGGTCGAGGAGCTGGCCGACCGGGAGACCGGCGCCGGCCGGCCGGGGCGCGTTCCCTACAAGAACCTCATCCCGCTCAACGAGGTCATCGCCGAGGCCCTGGGCAAGACCCCCGAATGCCAGGGCGTCTGGGACCTCTACTTCCGGTTCGTCCGCGAGTTCGGGGACGAACACGCCATCCTGGCCGAGATCCCCGTGGCCGAGCTGGCGCGCGTCTCCCCGGAGAAAGTGGCCGAGGCCGTCGACCGGATGCGCCGGGGCCTGGTCTCGATCGCCCCCGGCCACGACGGCGAATATGGCCGGATCCGCATCTTCGGCGAGGGCCCTCAGGCCGACGCCGGCTCCCCCCAACTCTCGCTCTTTTGATCCCGTTATATCCAAAGGCTTGTCAAATCGCGAGAAGCCCGGGTCGAGAGGTCTATCGACCGAGGGTCCTTCGCCGGGGCGAGGCCGCCGAAGAAGGGGTCGAGGATGTCGTCGGAGGGAGCATAAAGCGGCGATCTGGCCTTCACGGGACAGAGATGCGGACTCCTCCCATCAGCTCAGGACCGGGAAGGCGTTTTAGATCGCCGCAGCGAACGGAGACGATATCCGAAACCCCTCGGTGGCCGGCAAAGGGTCCTTGAACGGCGATTTGACAAAGGCCCATTCGGCACCTATAGTGGTCTCGGTTGATCCGGCCATGCAGATCGAGATGAAGGTCAAGGGTCTCGTCGTGGACCCGATCTCCAAGATGCCGATCGTCGTCCTGGAGAACCCGCGCAACGAGCAGATCCTGCCCATCTGGATCGGGGTGTTCGAGGCCAACGCCATCGCCCTGACCATCGAGAACGTCCCCACCCCGCGCCCGATGACCCACGACCTGCTGAAGAGCTTCCTCGAGAAGCTCGGGATCGCGATCGAGAAGATCGTCGTCAACGACGTCCGGAACAACACCTTCTTCGCCCTCATCCACTGCCGCCGGGCCGAGGAGGCGATCGTCATCGATTCCCGGCCCTCGGACGCCATCGCCTTGGCCCTGCGGATGAGCTCCCCCATCTTCGTCGAGGACGAGGTCGTCAAGAAGGCCAACGGCCTCAAGTTCGACGATAAGGTCGAGTCCTCCGAGAAGCTCCGCAAGTGGCTCGAGACCCTGAAGCCCGAGGATTTCGGCAAGTACAAGATGTAAAGCTCAGGTCCGCAGCCTGAGCAGCCCGACGAACCCCGCCAGCCCGAACAGGACGTTCGCCCCCCACGCGCCGAGCAGGGGGCTGAGCACCCCGGCGAGGCCGAGGCTCCGGAAGACGGCGAACGACCCCCAGTAGGCCATGGCGATGACGACGCTGAGGCCGACTCCGACGAGCGTCCCTTTGCGGCCCATCCAGAAGCCGAAGGGAACGGCCAGCAGGGCCATGATCAGGCTGACGAAGGGCAGGGCGATCTTCTGGGCCAGCTCGGCGCGGAGACGGACCGCCGGGAAGCCCATCCCCCGGATCTCGGCCGCATATCGCCGGAGGTCGCCGAAGGTCATCTGCAGGGGCTCCGTCCGGGGCGCCTGGAACGCGGCCTTGTCCCCGGCCGCGTCGATCCGGCCGCTCGCGGTGCGGACGAAGGGCGGGCCGGGCGTCTGGCCGAACTCCCGGATCCACCCGTCGCGATAGACCAGGGCCTCGTCCTCGAACGAGGCCTTTTCGGCGAAGATCCGGCGTGCCAGGGTCCAGTGGCCGGCGTCGAGGTCGAAGACCGAGAGCCGGCCGAGCGTCGACGACGCGGGCTCGTAATAGTCATAATGATAGATCCTGGCGCCGTTGCCGGCGAGGATCCAATGACGGTTGAGATAGCTCGAGCTCCGGGCCGGCAGGTCGTTGAGGGCGCTCCAGGCCGCTTCGGACCGGGCGTGCGAGGCCGGCACGACGCGCTCCTGGACGAGGAAGGCCAGCCCGCCGACGGCGGCGGCGAGGAGGAGGACCGGGAGGACGGTCCGGTAAGCGCTGATGCCGCTGGCCTTCATGGCCGTCGCTTCGTTCGTCCTGGCCAGGAGCCCCAGCGCGAGGAGCGCGGCCGCCAGGACGGCCGCGGGCAGGAGGAAGGACAGGAACTCGGGAAGCCTGAACCAGACGTACTGGACGAGGAGGGCGATGGGCTTGCCGCGCTCGAGGACGGTGCCCAGGCTCTCGAAGAACGTGACGAGGAGCGTCGCCACGGCGAGGCCCGCGAGGGCGAGGGCCAGGAGGGCCAGGAATTTCCGCGAGACGTACCGGTCGAGGAGGCCGGGAAAGCGGACGCGGAAGCCGGCTTCGCGGCACGGGCGGCCGCAGGCGTAGGCGCGGGGCGGCGGCGGGACCGCGCGAAGCGGCAAGATCCGCGGCCGGCGGGCTTGCCGGCGAGGGAAAAGGGTCAGCCGCGACGGCCTCAGGAACAGCCAGATGCCCGCGACGGCCAGGAGGAGGTCCGGGCCCCACATCCCGAAGAAAGCGGGCAGGCGACCCTCCATGGCGAGCTTCTCCCCCGCCGTGATGAGGACGTAGTACAGGAGGATGATGACCAGGCCCAGCGAAAAGCCGCCCGTCCGGCCGGCGCGCCCGGTCATGACCCCGAGCGGCAGCCCGAGGAGAGCGAAGGCGAGGCAGGCGGCGGGCAGGGCGAATTTCTTGTGGATCTCGATCCGGTGCGAGCGGACCCGCCGCTGATCCTCGTGGCCGGCGGCGACGTCGGCTTTCAGGGCCTTCAGGTCCCGAGTGAGCTCGTCGAAGTCCTTTTCCCGGACGCGCTTCTCCTTCGAGAACGGCGTGAACAAGCCCTCGATATCGATCTCCTCCTCCAGCCGCTCGAACGCGGTCCGGGTGTCTTCGCCGGGCGAGGCCAGCGGACCGGAATAGACGGCCCCGTCGGCAAGCTCCAGGATGGCCCGCCGCTGTTCGGGATAGAAACGGACCTTTCCCGAGCGGGCCATGACCAGCCGGGGATCCGCCGGGTCCTCGGCCATATAGGCGAAGACGTCGTGCCAGGACCCGTCGCGGCCGACATCCCGGACCATGAAGACCATATTGGGCAAGGTCTCGTTGAATTCTAGGGGTGTCACCTTGAGACGCACCCGGGCGAGGACCTGGTCGGTCATGGTCCGGACCCAGTCGTGGTTGGCCCGCGGCGCGATGTAGAGCGCGAGCGGCAGGGTCAGCGCGAAGCCGGCGACGCCGAAGAGGAGAAGGGGCTTGGCCAGGCGGCGCGGCCCGACGCCGAGCGTCTTGAAGGCAACGATCTCCGAGTCCGCCGACAGGCGCGCCAGGCCGCCGAGGATGCCCATCAGGACCGACATGGGCAGGGCGAAGACCAGGATGGAGGGGATGAGCAGTCCGAGGAGCCGGAGCGCCTGGAGGAACGGGACGCCCTTGTCGATGAACAGGTCCGCCAGGAGCAGCACTTGGTTCATCAGCAGGACGAACGTGATGAGCAGGAGGCCGACGAGGCAGGGCGGGACGACCTCGCGGAGGAGGTACCGGTCGATGAGCCTGGCCATCGCGCCTAGCATAGCCCGGAAGAAAGAAGGGGTCAAACCTACACGTTTCAAGTTTTCCGTTCTTTCCGTCCGGGACTCGCCCGACAGCCCGGAGAAAAACTTGAAACGTGTAGGTTTGACCCCATCCGAAAAAAAGAGCCCCGGGCGGGAGGCCGCCCGGGGCTGGCGATTCGCTGTCGAGGGACGATCCCTTAATACATGTCGCCGGGAGGGGTCGGGTACCCGGGCTTCTTGTCCTCTTCGGGGAGCTCGGCGATCAGGCCTTCGGTGGTGAGCAGGAGGCCGGCGATCGAGGCCGCGTTCTGGAGCGCGATCCGAACGACCTTGGTCGGGTCGAGGATGCCGCCCTTGATCATGTCCTCGTACGTCTCGGTCAGGGCGTTGAAGCCCATGTCCTGCTTCATCTCTTTGACCTTCTCGACGACCACGGAGCCTTCGAAGCCGGCGTTGGCCGCGATCTGGCGCAGGGGCTCTTCGATGGCCCTCTTGACAATGCTGCCGCCGATCTTCTCGTCGCCCTC